>Ga0222650_1000065_pt1 | contig 98852 bp, 64 predicted proteins | sample AntAcemetagen367_FD_179820 | JGI IMG/M metagenome (GOLD analysis project Ga0222650, IMG submission 179820) | Saline water microbial communities from Ace Lake, Antarctica - #367 | ecosystem: Environmental > Aquatic > Non-marine Saline and Alkaline > Saline | place: Antarctica: Ace Lake... | reverse complement strand
ATGCATCTTAAATCCATACAAGAAAACAGAGGGACACAGGGAAAAAGATAGGAACACTACGCGCAACGCATGTATCTGTAATGGAAGTCTGAGTGATTTTTGGAATAGTTTTAACAACACCGTTCCAACTCTGACCGGGTCAGGAATCGCTGCGCCTCCACTGCTGCCAGCCGGAGGGTGAATCCGGAGAGCGACCAACGCAGCCTGTGCCGATGGAGATGAAGCATGAAACCATCCGTCCCCCTTATCGATCATCAGCTCTCCATTGATCAAGGCCTGAACCCCTCGCAGGCTTTTTGCCTGAAGCCGGATCGCATGGGTTCCGGGGGCGCTGAGAAAATGAAACCACTCTGGAGCCGAAACGCCCCCATAAGGATCATACGGGATGACACCCGGATCCTGATCCCAGCGCATGGATAAGGGCGGAGGGCTTTGCGGGAAAGGGAGCTCTGTTCTACGCACAACCACATGGCTTTGTCCCCAATCGTCAAAACGGAGTAACAGAGGATTCGATCCGGACTGAAGCACCACCGGCTGCGTCCAATCCGCTCGTTTCTCGTGGTTAAGATAAAGTGCAGCCGGCGCGATGACGGGTGAGGTGTTGGGCATATCGGCAGCTGCGGGCGAGCTAATATGCAGGGTGGCCATCGTCTCAGCTTCTGCCACCACCGATGTCCAGAGGTAATAACGGCTATGGATATCCGGCCCAAGATAGCTAACGCCCAAACCATTTTCGATTCGCTTGCCCAGCCGGATGAAATCATCTGATACGGACCCTTTCAACCCATGGTAGCCCTGATGACCTGGATCGTCTTCTTTCCCGTAACGCCAAGAGAATTCATAGGGCGTCCATGAGTAGGTTTCGCCACCCAGGGTCACCGGTAAGCTTGGATCCACCCGTTCTAGCGCGGCAAGTTTTTTATCCCAATCGGACGCATCGGCTGTATCCGGAATTGGCCCCAGCAAATAGAATTTCGGACCATATCCATGTAACTGGGTGGTCCAGTCCGTTGGGGTGAGTTCCGGAGAAACAGCGCTATCGGAGAAGACGGGCGCCTCCCGACTCCAGGAAAACCTTCGAGCTTCCACTCCTATGAGTTTATTATCAGAGGTAACCGGTATCCTGAAATCCCCGTAGCTATTATCCATAGTCGGTTCAAAGGTGACCTTCCATTCATCAGATAGTTCTTTTAATATCTGTCCCTTAGATGCCTCTGAGTTGGGATTCACCTGGGGTTCGCCTGGTGTAAAGACCACCACCTGCGCTTCGTAACTCTCCAGCTTCAACTTCACTTCAGTCCCGGTGACGGTTTGCCGGACAACCTCTAGGGGAGAGGTTTCTCCGGTCCAAGGGTCCCAAAGTTCCACCCGGCCCATAGCACGAAATTCCACCACATCTCCGGGACCGGCATCCATTACCAGATACACTTGGCGAGGCCCCACCTGACGGTGAAAGGCACGCACGGTTCCTCTGAGACCCCGAACGTCCTGAACGAAAGACCTGCGAATTTTCTCCACCGCCCCATCCGCATTGGTCATCCGACATTCCCGCTTGAACGCCTGATCATTGAGTAAGGAAAGCTCCGTATCCTGGCTACCCGCTCGGTCACTGGCCAGCGGCAGTTCGCCAATCGACAATACCAGTCCCCCATCGTTCGAAAATGCAGCCGCCTTCTCTAGTGTGGACCAACGAACGGCTTGCATATTAGGTATGACCAGTGCCTGATAGGAAGCTTTTGCATTCGGGATGATGAGTCGCCCGCCCTTAACCACGGCTTCAGCCAGGGACTGATGATCCAAGAATTCAAAATTTATACCTGCGGCCATCAATGCTCTGCCTACTTCAAAGGCCGTATCTCGGGCAGCGTTTCCGTCTAGGTCAGCCTCATAGGGTGTCACCGGATATATCACCGCCACGTCATGAACGGCATTACCCTGACTCATGAGGTAAGAGAGGCGTTCGAAGTATTTAAGGAAAACCCCCATGTGCTTCCAATAAGGCATACGGAAGTGATAACAGGGGGGAGCCCATTCCCAGTGCGAACCAAAGGTCGTGTAGTAGAGTCCATGCAGGTTAAGCAGGCTACAACCGTAGAGATAGTTCTCACAGGTGGCACCCATCAGACGTTCGGGGGTCGCGCCCCACCCCAGGCCGTAATAGCCCTCCAGCCAGACGCGCGGGCGTTGGTAGAGGTTGGCGATGGAGGAAGAAACCTTGCCTTTGATCAAATCCGCCTGACCACCGGGCGTGTCATGACCTGGCGCGGTATACCAGCGGCAGACCCGGAAATAGTCCCCATAAGCATTGGGTTCCAATCCCCGCCCGTGATTGTCACAGCCGTAGATTAATCCCCGGGAAGCATGCCAATCGAAGATGGGTTTGAAATACCGTTCTTCCATCAACGACATGCGCACATCCGCATAGTCAATGCGAACCTTGGGGGTGATGTCGCCTAGGTCGCTCCAGAGAGCGGGAAGTACTTCGAGTAAATCGTAGCCTTTACGGCTAAGGAATTCATCGGAAAAATCGAAGTTCCAGGCAATGCCATCTGCACCGATTTCTAGTTCGTCGTTGAAAAAATAATTAAGTCCACGAGAGGACTTTCCCGGATTCCGATTTTCGAATTCTTGGAAAAAGCCACGGATAACGATGTCGCCGGCATCAGGCATCAATGGATTAAAGGATCCCTGTTTCTCGACGGTGTGAAAGATCCGAATTTCCCAATCCCCTTCTGGGGCCGTCCAGCGGATCTCTCCTTCCGCAATATGCGCGGTTAATGAGATGCCGGCCGGTTGCGGTTTTCCCAGCATAAGAGGGTAAGCCCGAGCCTCTACAAGATTCGGGGGACAGGTGATCGACACGCTTTCCCGGCCATGGACGGTTTGCGGCTCTTGCTGTTTCAGCTCAATTGCGCGAAGAGCGGGTTGACTATAGAAGAGTTTGTAAAAGAGATTATCGGCCCCGTTTGGCCAATCTTGGGTATAGGTGCTCAAACCGATCCCCATGTTTAGTTTTCGGCATTCCTCCGAAACCCGGGAAAAAATTGCCCACCATGCCTCCGTAAAAACAACTGGATTTCCGGAATCCGTGGCCCAGCCAGGGGTGTCCAGATGAGCATAATTCACTTGAACGCCACTGATTCCCTTCTGGTGCAATTCGTGCAACTGCCACAACAGACGATCCACATCGAGATCATCCCCAGTCCACCACCAGAAAGGAACTTCTCCAAATCCCGGAGGGGTGGTTTTAAATCCCGGAAGAGCATCTAGATCGGGTGAACGACTTGGATACCCGGTTGAGTCTGGAGGGAAAGCTGGAGAGTAGTCGATAGTCATATATTGGATTCCTCTGCTTCCGCGGCAACTACCTCTGTCATGCTCTTATCCAAGGCTCTTTGGTTGAATGGGGCGGGGAGGGGTGAATTTTTGAGCCATAGATTGAAAAAGAAAGGCTGGTCGGATTCCTGTTGGATAACGTCCAGAGTGGCATGGCCGCCCAGACCTCGTCAGGAAGCGAGGGGCTTTGGTGATCCAGCCAATTAGGCAACGGTCGCTGCGTATTGGTATCGAAACGGACAAAGTGGGTATGTACCTGCCATCGGCCTAGATAATGTCCGGTAATAAAACTACACCGACTGAGGGAGCAGACGTTATTGGTGACATAAAAGCGTTTAAAGCACGTCCCCTCCTCCGCCAGTTTATCGAGGCAGGGCGTTTGGATGATCTCTTTGCCGTAGCAGCCGATAACTCCGTAGTCCCAGTCATCCGCAAGAATTAACAGGTTGTTGGGGCGGTCATTGAAAGAAATCGCGTCAGGGATAAGAGCCTCCACGAATTAACTGGGATGCTTGTCACTTACGGAAACGTACACATAATAAGCACCGCGCTCCATCCCTTCTTCGGTACGAAACCAGGTGGTGAGATGCGTAGGACCCTGTTCCAGGTCTAACTCAAAAACAACGGACGTGGCATGGAGATCAATAGCCGTCTCCTGCTCCTGTCCGGCGATGGTAATTCCAGCCCGGGTGAAGGGTATCGCGATGCCGCCCATATATTTATTATGCCACTTTTCCGAAACCACATCGGAACGCCAGCCCTCATAGGAGTCCGATATTCCCTCGCCGATCGACCGTCCCTCCTCGCTGGGCCAGCGGCGAAGCTCGAATCGATAAGTTCCGGTGGTTTCGACTTGAATTTCAAAGTAGCCATTTAGTCCTCCACCCTGTCGGATAATGGACTGGTCAAAGGCGAGATAGGCATTATTCTCATTGGCTTCAGGGTCGGTTTCCCATGGATCATCCGGATGACGCCAGTCGTGTCCAGTGAGACAGGCAACCGGCTCGGCGGCACTACCAATGGAGATGGGGATTTCCTCGTGAAACTGGAGAGATACCAGATCCCACCATTCGTCGTAGGCGTGGCGAAGATCGGAGACCACCTCCGGATGCGTATCGGCAATATCAAGTACTTGCCCCCGATCCTGATTGATGTCAAAGAGTTCCTTGCCGTTGATCAGGCGCCACTGTTCGGTCATCACTGCACTTTTGCGCCATTTAACCGGATTAGGCAGGCGTTGAGAATCTGTCACCAAGGCGCGGTCGGGCCAGGCCTTATGCTCTTCGGTCAACAAGGGCTTGAGCGATGTGCCGTGAAACTGGAGCTGCGAATACGCGTCCAGGTCGATGCCACAGAGATCCATGAGGGTCGGCATGAAATCGACATGACTTGTCAACGAAGTAAGGTCACGGGCTTGTAGCAGGTTTCCATTGGCCCAGCGCAGAAAGAAGGGTACCCGGTGCCCCCCATCATATTCACTATTCTTATACCCTTGCAGACCGCAGGTGTGCGTTTCGGCATCTCCCATACTGGTGCCATTGTCGGTCATAAAGATGAGGATCGTATCCTCCGCAATTTCCAACTCCTGCAGCTTAGCCTCCAATCGGGCAAAGTTATCATCTATGTTGGTGATCATCCCGTAGAAATTGGCCCGGTCTTCCGTGCCCACTTTGTCGGCATAGGGAGCGCTGTAAGCCTTATCTACATTGTAGGGGCTGTGGGGGGCATTACAGGTAATAAAGCATAGGAAAGGCTGATCTGCGTTGGATTCGATGTAGTCGAGTGCTTCCGTAAAAAAAACATCGGTGCAGTATCCCTCAAAGGGTTTAGCCTCGCCATTCACAAAGTAGTGATCGTCAAAATAGTCATTGCCCCAGTAATCGGGCGTTTGGGAAATTCCCCCTCCCCCATGACAGACCACATGCTGGAACCCGCGGTCTTGTGGACGGTAGGGAGCGTTATCCCCAAGGTGCCATTTTCCGAACAGGGCAGTGCTGTATCCGTTGTCACTAAAGACATCCGCAATACACGTTTCATTCCCGCGGAGTAATGATCGGCCTCCTACGGTGTGCCAGACGCCGGTGGAGTTGGCGAAATGCCCGGTGTAAAGACCACAGCGAGTAGGCGCACAGGTTGGCCCCACATGAAAATTGGTAAACCGCAAGCTCTCGCCATGAAACCGGTCGAGGTTGGGCGTCTGCAGTACAGGGTTTCCATGGCATCCTAGGTCTCCGTAGCCCTGATCGTCAGTAAGAACAAAGACAATATTGGGTTGCACTCGGCTCATTCCTTGACTCCTCCCAGCATGATGCCCTTCACAAAATATTTCTGCACGAAGGGATACACACAGATGATAGGCAGAATAGTGATAATAATCGTCGCGGCTTTAATAGTCTCGCCGGTGAATTCTAGGACCGTGGTATCGGTGATTCCCAACTCCATCATTTGGGTACTGCTTTCGATCACAATCCGTTGCAGGAAGGTTTGCAAAACCTGCTTGCTGTCATCCGTGATATAAAGCAAGGCATCGAACCAGGTATTCCAGTGGGCCACCGCACTCCACAGGGCCACCGTCGCCAACACCGGTGTGGAAAGCGGTAGGTAGATCTTTGATAAAATGGTCCATTCCCCCGCCCCGTCTAGACGTGCGGATTCTACCAATGACTCCGGTAGGGACTGGAAGAAATTCTTCACGATAATGATATTGAATGCAGCCAGCATACTGGGCACCACTAGTGCCCAGATCGAATTGACCATACCAAGATTCTTGATCAGCAGATAACCCGGCACCAGTCCCCCGTTAAAGAGCATAGTGAAGACGATGAAAAAGGTAATCATCGAACGGTGAGGCATCTCCCGCCGGGAAAGCGGATAGGCCGCCACACAGGTAGTCACCAAGGTCAAGGCGGTTCCTAGAACCGTTCGTAAGATTGTGTTCATGTAGCCGGTCATGATATTGGGATTACTCAGTACCATCTTGTAACTGACCAGCGAAACCTCTCGGGGATACAGGTGAAATCCTGCCCGGCTAGCTTCGGTCGCGGTACTGAGGCTTATGGAAAGCGTGTAGACAAAGGGATAGAGACAGAGCAGAGCTATGATACCCAGCACCAGAATGTTAAACGCACCAAAACATTTTTCTCCTAGGGACGGCTTCATGATGCGGAATTCCTTTTAGTTACGGTGATGACACACATTACCATACCCCCTGTTCACCTTTAGTTAATTTACGGGCAAAGAAGTTTGCCCCTACGACTAAAATCAGACCGACCGCGCCCTGAAACATGCCGGCTGCAGTAGCGAGACTGAGATCCAGACCCATCATGCGGCGCAGAACATAGGTGTCGATGATGTCGGCTACGTCGAAAACCAGCGGATTATACATATTATAGACCTGATCAAAACCAGCGGTAAGGATTCCGCCAAGCGACAAAACAAACAGCGTAATCATGGTGGGAACCAAGCAGGGAAGCGTAATGTGCTGGGTCTGCTGCCAGCGGTTTGCACCATCGATTACGGCGGCTTCATAGAGTTGGGGACTGATTCCGGATAAGGCAGCCAGGTAGATAATAGCCCCCCAGCCTGCAGCCTGCCAGATACCGGTCACGATCAGAACGGTAATGAACCAAGCATCATCGGTGAGAAAGCTAACCGGATTCATCCCCAGCATTTTTGCGGCGGCATTCACGGGTCCATCCCCACCAAAAATCATCAGGAAAATCCCGCCCAAAATGACCCAAGAGAAAAAATGTGGTAAGTAGGTAAGGGTTTGAATAGAGCGCTTGTATCCCTGTTGCCGCACTTCGTTGAGCATAAGGGCGAGGATCACTGGAGCAAAAAAACCACAGCCGAGCCGCAAAACACTAATGGTCAGAGTGTTCCGGATAGCACGGGGAAAATCCTCGCTGCTGAAGAGGCGGACAAAGTTCTCTCCCCCTACCCATTTGCTACCGAAGATCCCATCACTCATCACGTAATCCTTGAACGCAATGACCAACCCCATCATCGGAATATATTTGAAAATAATGAAAAAGGCTATTACGGGAATCATCATGGTCATTAATCCGTGATGGCTACGGTAGGATTTACGTTTGGGGTTACCCCTAAATTTAAAGCTCATTATTCCGCCTCCTCGACGCCGACTACGTCGTAGATTTCATGAACCTTCTGATACATCTCATTCGCTTCCTTCAGAATCACGTCTCCACCCCGCCGACGCCACTCGGATGCAAACTCATCAAAGTAATCCAAATCACGGTCACCAATCACGATTTCGATATAGACGGTCATCTGGTAGTTGACGAGATCCTTGAGGTAACGACCGGAGGACGTCACCACATCGGACTTGCCCAGAACATTCATCATGCCCCATTCGGTCTTTTTGTTTCGTTCGATCCATTCACGGTCTGCAAGGGGGAGGTAGGCATCGTCGAAAAGCTGCTCAAAGGTGGACGGAAAGAAGAAGGTGCAATTCCCCCCCAGTAGTTCCGCCGTGTTTTCACGTGTACGATCCTTTTCATCGTAAGGCGGAACCATGTTGATCCCTTCCTTAATGAGCTTGCCATCGGGCCGCACAATGGGCTCGGGAAAATAGTCCCAGTGCTTGCCCCGTTCGCCATTGCGAGCCTCCATATACAGAACCTCATTACTGGCAATGGCCTCCATCATATCGAGAACCCGAATCACCTTCTCCGGTTGCTTTTCAAGGTGCTTACCGAATTGCATAATATGTGCGGCCCCACCCCAGGTTCGACCACGGCGCTGACCACGGCTGTTTCGCAGAGGAGGGCCTGGAGCAAGCTCAGCCCTTGGATCAAACGCTAAGGTCTTGGCATAGATAGATCCCTCCTCATCTTTCTTGTGTTCGAAGGGATGATCCACCGGATACATGTACCCCACTCGGCCATTAATGAACTTGACGTCAATCTGTCGCCCTCTGCTATCCAGAGGGAAATCGGGATCGATTAGCCCTTCGGCATACCAACTCCGAAGTATACGAAGGGATTCTTTTGCACCGGGGAGAAGACCGCCCCAGACGACCTCACCCTCCTGCTCCATCAGATCAAAGGCCAGCACATCATGAGCCGCTAATACTTCGACAAACATTAAAGACCAATGACTGATATTGGGTGCCCAGCCATAGGTATCCTGCTTTCCGTTTCCATCCGGATCCTGAAAACGGAAGCGGCTAAAGGCTTCATGCATCTCTTCAACGGTCTCGGGAACCTTGTCGATGCCCACCTTTCGCAACCAGTCCATTCGCCAGGCACTGATGCGAGGACGATTGGCCGCAGCGTTCACTGTGGGTAAACCATAATTCCTTCCCTCAAACTGGGTGTAGAGCCAAGCTTCTTTCCCGTAGGTGTTTACCAGATCGACATAGGTGGGACAGCGAGCTAGGATGACCTCATAGGGGATCTCCATAACAAAACCATTGCGAAGATTTGCGCGTAACTGCAATGGATCCCCGCTCCACATGACATCCGGCACATCGCCGCCCACCAGCATCAACGGGCGACGTTTTTCATAGGCATTCCCATCCATGAAAATCGGATCCAGTTCGATGTTGAATCGATTCTCGAGATTACGCTCAATCCAAGACCCTTCCTTGCCAGCCGGATTAGAAATAATGCCTTGCCAGCGCAGACCCAGAGTTTGGGAAGGATCGTTTTTCAACGAAGACCAGTCCACCGGACTTGGGCCTTTGAGCCCATCCGCAGATTTCGGATTATCCGGGATGAGAGACAGCACCACGATAATCAGGCAAGGCACCAAAAACAGAACGTATTTTTCTTTCTTCGTCATATCGTGTGGAATTCCCGTAGGAGGAGGTCAGACCAAAAGTGGCGGATGAGGTTCAGAGATTTTCCCGGATTCAAAAATCAAACGGGTCGGGATATTAGCAAACAAAGTGATAGTATGCACACGGGGGTCGCCGAAGGGAAGCTCCAAATCGATCGTCTGCGCCACGCCTTTAGCCACCAGTTCCACTCGGAGCGCTTTTTCCGAAAGGTCCCATTCAATAGAAACTTGAATATTGCCACGGGCAACGAGACCGGATACCGAACCCCGCGACCAATGATCTGGAAGTGCGGGCAATACACAAACACGACTGGGTTCGGATTGAAGCAACATTTCCTGCACGGCTGCAGACCAGCCCATATTCGCGTCAATCTGAAACGGAGCCCAAGCCATATCAACGCCGATACCCATGTTCCGCCAGTCGTTATGGGTGGTGAATAGATTATTCATCAGACAGGAACGGGACATCAGATTTAGACAATTCAATGCCTTGTTGCCCCGTTTCAACCGAGCATACACATTGGCCATGTGTGCCAGAGACCAGCCCGTCTGCTCACTAATCCCGATATTTAGGCGTTTTTCGATCGTCCGTTCAAAGGCCGCGAACAAAGCCGGATCGGAAGTAGCGGTCACTTCGTTACCAGGGAAAAGTGGATAGATATGAGATTGATGGCGGTGATGATTATTATCCGTGTAAAAGGAGTGCATCCATTCCGCGACAGACTCGTCCTCATTCCGTTTATAGGGCGGAATCCGTTTCAGCATTCTACCCCATTTTTTAACCTCCTCCCCTCCGAATCCAAGGATGGTTGCAGCTTCTACCAAGTGGGTGAGTACTTCACGGGCCAGAGCAAAGTCCATGGTAGCATTCATGGTGATTTCCATGCTGGCCCCCATGGCTTTACCATCCCAGTGATTGCCAGGTGTGTTTTCTGGGGAATTGGAGGGAGCACTACGATAGAACCCCTCTTCATCCACTTCGAAAAAATCTTCATAGAACAGAGCAGTTTCTCGTAGGAAAGGTAAGGCGCGTTCCCTGAGAAATGCTTCGTCACCGGTATACTCATAATAATCGAAGTAATGATGAGCCAACCAAGCGGCGGCACCGGTCCAATGAATGATGTGCGGCGCAATACACTTGAGTAGACCTGATTCAGGTGTGGAAACCGCGGGCACATAGATGCCTCTGCACCCATACAGCTTTTGGGCATTTTCGCGAAAGTCGTCCATCATCCGATCAAAATAATCAAAAACCGGTAGATGAGTTTCGGCCAATTGCCCAGATAAGGATTGCCAGTAGATCATCTGTAGATTTTCATTCGCCATGTGGAAGGTCCAGTATCCCTTGTAGGATCCGCACCATTTTCCATGCAGAGGGCAAGGTTGCCCCCCCGGGCGCGAACTGCAAATCAGCAAATAACGTCCGAGTGCCCACATCTTCTCCACCAGCGCCGTAGGAGCTTCCCCCTGATAGGCCTCCAGCAGCAATTCCTCGGAGGAACGAGCATGATCCATCGGATCGCCCTCCAGATTTAACTGGACCCGATTGAACAAGGCACCGTGTTCAGCGGCGTGAGGAGCCAGTAGCGACGGATAATCCATCTTTAAGGTTTTCAGATCGTTCTTTGCAGCCTCCCAGGCGGTTTGCCGCTTGTCTAGGACAAATACTTTTATCACTACTAGTGCTCGAGGGCAGCCTTCAAGGTGGAGGCCACCATCCTTAACCGTCATTCGAGCAGCAGGAGCCCCAAGTTCAATCAGTGGAACCACTCGTGCCACTGCACCAAAATCGCTGCCATCATCATTCCGTGCGGCATAGTGAATCCATCCTTGCTCATCTGGGATTACCTCCAGATCTACCGGAAGGACGGCAATTCCGCCAACCGATAATGGTGCATCCGCACGATCATGGAGATCCAGTTGTAGATCCAGTTCCAGTAGTCCGCCCTGACTCTCTACCTCCATTACCACCACATCATCGGTGCGTGAAACAAAGAGAGAGCGTCGATAGGAAACTCCATTATCCGTCCAGGTTACATCCACCTCTCCCGTTTCCATATTTAGTACCCGACGATAGTCTCGGAATCCCATATGAACCGGCATCTGAATTTTCAGATCGCCAAGAGGGAGCGGGCTACCAATCGACGGATCATAACCCTGCTGTTTCAATTCATTGGCGATCAGTCCATCCGCCTCTTGGGGTTTATCTTCCAATAGCAGTCGCCGGACGGTTGGCAAGAGACTACTTACATCCGGCATCTTCAAGGTCTTCGCCTTATGCCAGAGGTCTTCATGAGTCAAAAGAATGGTTTCATTGTGAACCGCCCCATACACCCCAGCCCCCACTGTACCATTTCCGGCTGGCAAAGCCTCACGCCATTTAGCCCCCCACCATGCGGAGGGATATTTCAGAACCAGAAGGTTTTTATCATTAGAGGATGCCATAACGTAGATTTATATCGCCAGAGGTTATCAATACAAGTACTTCTACTATTTTTTTGAGGTCCAGGTTGCGTATCGCTATTTGACAACGGCATGTCGATAAGTCAAAGAGGGGATATGGCAAATCGTAAAAAGAAGTCCCAAGCGGAAACCGTGACAATGAAATCCATCGCGGAAGAGGCCGGCGTGACCCTAACTACCGTTTCGCGTATCCTGAACAATAAGGGCGACAAATACGCGGATGCCACCAAGAAAAACATCTTGGAAATTGCTGAACGCCTCAAATACCGTCCTAACGCGCTGGTTTTGGGAATGCAAACCGGCCGAACCAACACCGCAGGAGTGATGATGCCGTCCTCCAGTACCTTCTACTCACAGGTGATCAGCGGCATCCATGACGTCTTCATGAAAAAGGAGACGATCATGCTGTTGAGCTGGAACGATCGTTCGGTGACCCAGCAGGAAGAGGTCATCGAGAGACAAATCATCCATCGCATGGTCGACCGGCGGGTTGAAGGCATTATCCTGCGTCCCTCATCCGAGAAGTTTGAGCGATCCTATTTCGAGGAAATCTGGGAGCGAAACATCCCATTAATCTTAATAGATCGGGATGTGCCAACCATCTCCACTCATTTCGTCGGAACAGATGGCTATCGGGGTGGTGAACAAGTGGCGGAATACCTTATTTCTCTGGGGCATCAAAACATGCTGTTTGCGGGAAGTGGCTCGATCGTGAGCTCCTCCATAAAACGAGAAGCAGGGTTTCGAAAAGTCCTCAGTGAATCGCTAAATGCCTATTGCCAGCGCACCCTCGATTCCACTCAAAATTCCTACCAAACCGATCTCCTTGAATGTATGAACCAGAGGTCTCACCCAACCGCCATCTTTTGCTACAACGATGATCTCGCGATGGGTACAGCAAAAATCCTTTTGGATGCAGGGTTTTCCATTCCTGGTGACGTGTCCATCGTCGGTTTCGGGAATCTACCCTATACCGATCCGGTGATGCCACTGACCACCGTGGAACAATATCCAGAGAAAATCGGTGCGGAAGCCGCCCGCCTCTATTTCAGTTCCATCCGTGATCAAACCCCCGAGATCAAGCGCCGCCTGCTCCCAACGGATTTGGTGGTAAGAGGCTCGACCCGTTCCATCATCTGAAGCCGTCTGATCCGTCCGGACACCCTCACCCTACGGCCCTGCTCCCGCCTCCAGGGGCGTTTCTACGGTTCGTAAACAATCCTTACCCAAGGGGGGGCTTACTCGGCATACCATCCTAATGAATAGCGCGTTGATCGAGCGATGTACGGATTGTTACTATTTTCGATTTTTTAGTAAAAAATGGCACCCAAAAAGCCGTGGCGGAAGAACCGCCACGGCATGAAAATATCGAGTGGGTTGTATTTACCTACGACGGAAAGCAACCAGTCCAAACAGAGCGATTCCAACCAATATTATACTGGAGGGCTCGGGGACTGCTTGAAGCGTGAAAGCCTGAATAATAGGATTCGGATCGCCACCACTAGCGAAGCTACCATTTCCACCCAGCACAAGATTAAGAGCCGTGTCACCTGCAGTAAAGGTATGGCTAATAATAGATCCAAATGCTTGAGGGTCAGTCACTCCCATACCTTGTTGCGGCTCAAAGGTACCTACCTCAACAACGCCCTCGATCGAAACATCAAAGTTACGTCTCGCAACGGCTGAATTATCGGAGAAAAACATCTGGAGTGAGTATTCTTGACCCGAGGTGACATCGATATCGACTGACACAGAGGGACTCGTACCGTAAGAAAGGGCCGTGTTAAACATTATGGCTTCGAAGGCATTGTCATCCGCGCTAGTTCCATATTCGACACCTGCTCTTGCTGCATCCCAGTTACCAGCGACGGAGCCAGACCCACCAAGGGTTTGAGTAACGCCTGTGCTCGAGCCAACGTCTGAAAATACATAACCTTGGACCGTCTGGGGACCAAAGTTCCCACCTAAGCTGACCGTATATAAGTAGGTGCCACTGAGAGCGAACCCGTCGACAGAATCCCCGCCCGTGAACGTAGAGATAGCCGTCACACTCGGATCAGTAATAATCTCAGCCTGACTAGTCATCGCAGTTGCCAGAATGGCCATGAGAGCAAAAGCTCCGAATTTATTTGGGTGTGATAATATCTTCATAAGTATTTCTCTTTTTTGTTAGTGATCCGAGGGCTAAATATAAGTAGTTAAATCATAACCTACTAAGACAAACATCATCCATACACCCAGCTCGTGAGTGCATGCACAAAATTCCCATTTGTTGAGTTTGGGGTTGAGTAATGAAGAGAAATTGATGGAGGCCAACGCAGAAATAATTGTCCTCTTGTTAAGCCATCCCGACCGAAGAGTTTCTCATAACTATCGATCAACCCTCGATTCAGGGTGATCTAAACCTTCTCTACACCATTTACGGCTACGTGAGGGTCAGCTTCAGTGAAGCTGTAATCCTGACCAGTGGGTAAGGTCACTAGAATACAAGAATTATCGGCAACTACACGAATCAGATTCTTCCGCGCGGGAAAATATACACGTAACGCTCTCTTCGTTGATCTGAGGATTAATGAAATTCAGATCTCCACCTGCGTTGGAATTACTACTAAATAAATACTCAATGCCAATAGGGACTCCGTCATTATCCAAATCACTAGAGACGGTTAGATTAGCCCTATTCCCTTCGTAGGAAGGGATAGACCCCTCTCCTCCAGAGTCGCGCTCATCAAAGGACAACGCATTGTCCATAAAGAAGTTACCCGCACCCAGATGAACGGTGACGTCGCCACTGGACGCTTAAGCGTGACAAAGGGCTACTCACGGGTTCCCAGATCCGTATCGATACCCGCGGGAGAAACAACAAAGACTGTCGCTAAGGCATGATACCCAAGGAAAAAGAAACACGATCGCACAGAGTGCGTGAGTATATAATAGGATTTTTTTTCATGATAGTAGATGATAGTAAACTCTTTAAAACCCGCAACCTCAGAGAGGACGCCGTTACGGACTGATAGCTGACTTTTTCTTTCTACCTAAAATAAGGACCTTCGCCAAAACGGACCATAAATTTACCTTAAGAGCCCCTTTTTATTATTTGGTGATTGCCGTAAACTTGACCTCGCCGAGGCCGACTAGATCGCCATCATTGGCGGTTCCTCCCAAATCCGTGGTGAAGATATCCCCGTCATGGTTCGAGCCAATATCGAGGCGAACATATCGATACTCGCCGGGCTCGAGGTTAAAGGTCTGTACAGGTTCGGCATTACCCGAGGTGGCCTGAGCCACTTCGATTGACCCCATTAAGGTCCAAGGTCCAGCAGAAGTTACAGAGCCGTAAACATCTACCGCTCTGACGCCCCGCCCAGCCCATGAAGTAAGTGGCGTTTCGTTATAGTTCCAGATATGGAGCATTGTTAGTTGTTTAGAGTCACCAAGATCGAAGGTAACTTCTGGATTGGTGTCACGGCTATCTGACAACCACATTCCCTCATCGACGGAACTGCCCGTTTGCGTGCCACCGAGATCATTTGACGACAAGCCGGAGCCGACGATCGTGTTTCCTGAAACACGCATATTGTTATCTGTCGTCGCGCTGACATGAACCGGTGCAATGACCACCGCGACACGGATTATCACCGGTTCATCTTCAAGAAACCTATACCACTCAACCTGCTTAACGTTTCCGTTAGGAAAGGTCATGAAAAGGTCATGCAGCCCAGTTGTCGACTTGATTTTACAGAAGTCTTCGGGATAGACCATTTCTCCAATCACGGGGCCATCAGGGGCATCCAGGCGAAGCGTGATCACCCCATCCGAATCCACATTGGTTAGCTCACCCGGCAAACCGGGCAGGCAATGTATCCCCCCCAGTTTTTTGGAGTTCAGTTGAATGCTCGCCCAAAAGGTGCCCCAGCCCTTATTCACCGGTTGCCAGGTTTTGTCGTCCTGCACCACCTTGACTAAGAACTGGTTCCAGCCCTGATTGAAATCGACCTCCACGGTTGCCGACTGGTCGGGATCTGTCCCCAGCTTGGCATAGATAGCTTCGCCGTTCAGCCAGACTCGGAGGCCATGTGCGCCCTGAATCTGAAGAGGTTGTTTTCCACCATTTTCCGCGTAAATACTCGCTCGCATATAGGCAGCGCTTTGTTCATTCTCTTCACCGTTAACCACATCGCAGTTCACCACACCCAGCGGATGCACCAGGGTGGTACGACTGGTGAGGGTGTCGGTTATGGCCTGCCATGTCACCTCATCTGGAGTAGTCTCCGGGGCAAAGGGAACATCAAAGAGCTCGGGACCGGTTTTTCCGGCCACCTTATAAACCGGACTAACCTCCCAGAAAGGTACTAGAGTATCCTCAACCTGGTTAATCATCTTGGAGGGAACTTTCGTTCCGTTGCTGGTACCGATATATGATTTTTCTGTATTAGGCCAGGTCACTCGGGCTCTGAAATATCGATAGTCCCCTTTCCCAAAGTCAACGCCATTATAGCGAACCCACGAACCTGGAGCAATGTTCAGATTATCGCGCCGAGCCTTGATCGCAGCTTGGTTGATACGAGCTTTATAGATGCGCGAATAATCCGCTGCACACCAAACCTCTCCTGCGGGGTGAGAGAAGACTTGATTCCAAGCAAATGGATAGTCGTTGCGGAGACCTATTTTCTCTATATCAATTGGTTCGAAGCCCAGCTTATGAGCAGGAGAATCTGACTTTAGAACATAGTCGGTGTAATCAGTATCCCACCAGGGGTTATTTCTGACAAAACGAGGGTCCGCGTTGATGGAGCCTATATCATCATTGGCTTTTAGCCCCTGTTGCCCCGGTTTGGGGAGTCTGTTGGCAATCCCCGGAGAATGCGGGATAACCGGCTCCGGGCCCATGGGGTTCTCGGCATACAGGTTGTTTTTCACTTCCTTCATCCACCTGTTGCCACCAACAGGTTTCACATCCGTGATCGAGACAATGTTGCGCGACCAGACCATATCGTCGGCCGACTCCACGTAGGGACCGATCGTCGCCGCACGCAGTTCAGAGTCGACGATGATATTATTGGTGTTTGCTTGGCGGTCCCCCTTGCTCATAATGGCAGCTGCAGCACGCCCGCCTGCAACCCAGTAGATGATATTGCCACGCATGATGGCATCATGACAACCGTCATCATTAAAGAGAACGTGTAGCCATCCATCCCAGTTGTCGGCAGCTTGCACCCCATCATGACAGGCGTTGTACTCCCAGACATTTCCGGTTCCCGCACCCCACATTTCGATCATGCCCATATCGCCGCCTTCATCCCGAGCAATCTGAGAGAAATCGTTGTAGCGCACGATGTTGTTGCGGGAATGCACCAGATCCGCGCCCATATTTTCTTCGGTCACCACATAGCCGTCAAAATAGGTAATCTGCGACTCATCGAAGTGCTTCACCTCGGGGCTGTTCCAGCCCAGGCCCGTGTTTTGCGCGTAGTAGTAATTATAGTTGATGACCTTGGGGCGCCAGCCTTTGATCGCCAAGCCATAGCGGGTCATGCCGTGAAACACATTATGCTCCACCATATTCCCACCGCTGAAACTGAGATAGATCCCAGCGCCATCAAAAGAAAAGCGGCCGATATTGAGTAATATATTATTACGTACTAGGTTATTCTTGTTCACATCAGATGCCTCCACCGTCTTGAAGGGCCCCCGTCCTGGTTCCCAGCCAGAGAAGAAAAGACCGTTACAGCCCGCGTTCTCGATCCAGCAGTTTTCCACCAGATTATCCTGCGCCCAGCGGTTAAACATGATGCCCATGAATCCTGCGCCGTAGAGTCGGCTATTGCGAATCGTGATCTTCCGCGCATTCTCGATCAAAAACTGGCCATGACGCATGTCTGGAGCGATCACGCCATCACCCAGCGATTTCCCTCCCCATTCTTTACCGTCATAGACTCCGTTCCATCGAGCGCTCCAAGTGGCACCCTTCTTCCACTCCGAAGCAAACTCCGAACCGATCATGTTCAGTCCATCAAAAATAATATTCTCGACAATCTGGTCCATGGAGCGTCCTTTGACAACCAGCACATCCTTAGCCGTCCCCACCACGATTACCTGATCCTCAATGGGTAAATTACGAGGCGTGTAGAGGATGCTTTTTCCATCGGTGCTCCAGTTGCCTTTGCTGATTCCTTCAAAGGTGTGAAAGAGCCCCCCGTTGGCTGCCGTCTCATTTTCATAAAGCGTGTAATGCCTCTCCCCCGTGGGTACTGGGGCTCTATATTCGGTATCGCTTATTTTTTCCCAGCCGGTCACCCGCATACCGCCATAGATTCGCGTGCTCAGATTAGGAGCCCCTTTGTAAGTGATCGTATGTCCATCACGACCGCTATCGCGGTCATCGAAAATTAGCGCACTGTCCATAAAGTAGTTTCCGGCATCGATGTGAACGGTGACATCGCCACTGGACGCAGAATCTCTCAGGATATCGCGAGCCCGCTCAAGCGTGGCAAAGGGCTGATCACAGGTTCCCGGATTCGTGTCGGCACCGGCCGGAGAAACGAAATAGTCTGTCGCTAGGGCATGAGTACCAAAGAGTAGAAATGCGAACGCACTGAGTGCGCGGGTATAGGAGATAGGTGTTTTTTTCATATATAGTAGTGTGTGGCAATTTCTTTATGATTCGCGTGCTCAGCGATGACTCCGTTATGGATTGAGAGGTGTAGTATATTTTTTGCTGAAAGGAGGATGGTCGGCAAATCGAGCACCGCCAGCAGACCGAGGGGTAATTCCTGAGCCTGCTTCGATGTTTCCACCAAAACACGGACCGTTGCATCAAAGGCTGTAGGGTTAAAAAGTTTAAGGATGAGCGTATCTCCACTAGAGACAACGTCCTCCACTTCGATGTTATCAAAAACCGTAACGAATCCAGTATCCGACTGAACATACATCCCAGGGATTTCTAGAGTGGTGAGCATAAAAGCGGTTTCAGGCCAACTGCTCGATCCGAAAAGTGACCCGCCAACCCCCTCGCTTCCTTCCCAGTCGCTCAGGTTGACCCGCTCGCACATCCATCCCGGCTGCAGATGAGAACTAAGCGGACGATCCTCTCGGGAAAGATACTGGGGAATTCCGTGTGCAATATCTCGAATCAGATCCAAAGCAACCTCATCACCAGTCAATCTCCACAGTCTAAAAAGTGAATCTCCAGAAAAAGTACAGATGCCTGGGGCGCCATGTTTGTTCTGAATATTAGCCCAGACCGCACCAGTACTACGTGCATCGTTTTGCCCAAGCGACGAATCGGCTGGAAACGCATAATCATAGGCCACCACCCAGGTGGCTGCCTGACGAACCATCTCGTTTGCTGCAGTGGCCCAGAAGGGTTTTCCAGTCTTTTCCAGCAGAGCCACAAAGGACTCTACCAGAGCAAATGCCGCCTCAGAATCAGGTGCAGATAAGATCTCTCCCGGGCCTCCAGTGGTGATTCCCTTACGCACAAACTCCTGGTAATAGTTCGTGGCTGAGGCTTCGGCTACAGTCAAAAAACGTTCTTCACAAAAGTAGTCGGCTGCCAGTACAAGTGCACCAGGAATGATCGCTCCAGATGTGGAACCGCCTATCAGAAGTTCGCCGGTCTGAACATCGATCAATTGACCGAATTGACCGAAACTTTCCCACAGTTTGACAAAGGCTTCGGCTAATTTCTTGAGGGCAGCAGACCATGTTTCTGGAACGTCTGCCCCCTGCTTTTTGAGGAGCTTCAGTTGTTTGATACCGAAATAGAGCCAATCGCCACTCTTTCGCACCATATGAAGATTGTAGGGATTAGGCGTATCAAATCCGTCACTGTAAAAATCCGTTCCATCACCAAGACCCAGGAAAAATCCAGAGGCCGCTTGGGTCTTATCAAAGATCATTTCTAGATTACGAATAGCCCGTGCACGAGTTTGGGCATTCCCCTGTGCCAGCATGGGTAGGGTCATCATACCCCCTCCTACCCAGCCCAATTGCCAAAGAAAACATAAGGGTTTAGCGACGGTATCAAAGGTGGTGTGAAAATTCGGAGCCAGTTTGTAGAAACCTTGCTCCTCAACCCAATTATCTCGATTGTATTTTTGCTCAAGAATCTCCCACCCTGCGCTGAAAGGTAGTTCGCAGCGAGACTCCGAGCTGGTTAGTGGTGATTTTCGAAGATCACAAAAACGGTTAAATAACACCTGCAGCGTAGGAGCCTCAAAGCACGAGATGCGGATGTTGAGGACAAGTTCATCTCCTGCAACCCACGATTTTCCACAATCCTTACTGGGCAGGGCCTTGCAGTGATCTTGGCGGAACTCTCGGACAGCGGGGGCCGTTAGTAAAAAACGACAAGATCCATTTTCAGATCGCTCAACCGTTAGACCGTGATTGCCAAAGCGGGAACCCTGTTCGGTAAAGAGTAAAAACCCACGCTTTTGCGAAGGCGAATAAAACCCCATACAGGGAACCGACGTATCCCCAGTGGTTTGTTCAATTCGGCTAGACTCATGACTCAAGTTTGGAACCGGAGTGGTGGTGGTTGGCATGTCCGTGCGGAACGTTGAAGCTTCCCACCACAATGGCGGATATTTGACATCGCTTGTAATAAAGTCGTTGCCATTGTATACCGAAGCCGGCAGTAGCGTATAGGCCTCGCCCCTCCAATCTGCAAAGTTGAAAGCGAGGCCGACGCCAGCAGAATCGGCCGAACCGGATTGAACCTTGAACCTAAGTTCGAGCACTAGACCCTCCACGTCATCCGCGTTATCAAAAACTTCTAAGGTACAGGCCCAGGTCGCTCCCCCACAGGATACAGAAGTTTCTAGATCGGCAGATACTTCTTCTAGTAGGCAATTACCATTATATCGGCGAAGCACCGGTATCATTTCACCTTCTAGCGGTGCCAAAGCCTCTGAAACTTGTTGGTTTATCTTCATGCATCTCCCCCATGGGCGACTGAGGTTGCTTTCCTCGCATCTATACCTTCGCGGATTTCCTGACAGCGCTTGTGGGTCAACGGATAGATCCCAACTGCAAATATTGCGATTGTAAAACCTACGGGTTGAGAAATCACCAAGGCCTTTAACCAGTAGCTGGTGGTCTCTGCAGATTGAATATCTTGTTTGCTGTCGAAACCCGATGCAATGATAAGGAAGCCCTGCAATCCCATGGCGATTCCCAGTGCCATTTTATCTACGGTGCTAAATACCGCACTATAAAATGCTTCCCGACGGTGTCCCGTATTGAGTTCATCTAGATCGCAAACATCTGCAAGCATGGAGTTATTGATCATGGGCATGGTATTGGTGAAGACGCCAATCAAAACAGCGGTAATCAGACAAGGCCATTGCATGGAAACCTCTCCCCAAAAAGGCAACGTGGTAGTCACGTAGGCACCCGCTACGTTTGTAAAAGTGACCCACAAGCTGAGGTAAGCAAGTATGCTCATGGACAACATAAGCAAAAGGCACCTCTTTTTCCCTAGAACCTCTGATAGTTTGGCGACCAAGGGCATCGACAGAAGACAGGAAATATTAATAGCACTGAAAAAGATGGCCATGTAGGCGGCGCCAAGTACCTGATCTCCTTTACTGAGGTGATAAAGGAAGATATACATAAAAAATATACCCGTTACCGCCATACAGAATTTGGAGACAAAATTGCTAACCACCACTAGCCAAAAAGGTTTATTCTTAAGCGTAAATTTTACGGCATCAAAAAAACGGACTTTGGCTTCGGAGGTATGATCCGCAACATTTTCTTTGCAGAACAGCACGGAAGGAAGACCCGACGCTAAAATGACAAGGGCGATACAAGCACTCACCACGATCACGCCCTGCGACCCCTTTAAAGCTTGGGCTTGATCGCCTTCCAGAAGCATGCAGAAGGTCAATAGCCAGGGAGAAAGAAACCCAGCGGCAGAATAGATAATCTGTCGCCACTTAAACAAGTGGGTTCGCTCGTTATAATCGGTCGTCATCTCATATCCCATGGCAATATGCGGCACATTAAACATGGTGTACCCCACCCCATAAAGTAGGCTAATTATAACTGCCAGGTAAAAAAAGACTGGCCAAATCCACTCGTCGCCGTTGGGCCCGGCCGCCACCGGAGGATGCCAAACCAACAGGGTTAGGATGGCAGAAATAATCAACCCCGCCAACATCCAAGGCCTTCTGCGCCCCCAGCGCGTCCGAGTATTATCAGAGAGATAACCAATGATGGGGTCAGACACCGCATCGATGATTCGAGGTAGTGCCACCGCCATACTCACCAAGGCTGCACTGTAATGAAGACCATTTACATAGATCACACTAATCAGACTTACCGTTCCATAAATAATCATGTGATCAGTAAACCCACCCATGCCCCACAAGAACCGTTGTCCGGTAGGAACCTTGCCATGCGATGACTGTATTTTTTCTGTACTATTTTCTGACATAATTTACCTCACTTATCTAATCCGAATGACTGTTTGGATAGCCCCAATAGGTTAATATGATGTCACAATCTGAAAGATAAAACCTTAACTATATCCCAAAGATTTAGCATTATATCATTATTCAACACCCTCCAACCCAAAAGCTGAAATTCAAAAGTAGAGCATGTGCGCCCCTCGTTCACGCAGAGAATCAGGTCTGTGAGAAAAGAAACGCCACGTTCGTGAGAGGTTACCCTAATTTATTTCAACCAATCGTGGGCATCCGCAATGGCTTTTAATTCGGTAATCGGGGCATAGTCGCCGTCAATCATACCATGACCCTTTAAATAGTCTAACTGCTTGTAGAGGCCTAGGATGTCCGTGCGTTGGTTAGTGATTGCTTCATCCGACTGCTGTTTCAATCGACTCACATAACTAGATAAAAGAGTATCACACTCTGCCCAAGCAGCTGAATCAGTATCATACATGTAGGCAAGTAAGAGTGTTTCCATTTTCTGATAGCTGGTCTGCTCAGAGGCACTGGCTCGAATTTTCGCACCAATTTCAGCACGTTTCGCTTGGGTTGCGGCTTTGGACAAACGACCTTCCGTGCCGCCATCGACGGGACGAGGACGTAAGGGTCGAATCCAGATATTTCGATAACGGACCGGATTACCATGATCTTGAAGCGACAAGGGGCCAACATCTGGATAGGCTTGATTGAGAGGCTTACGTGTTCTCCAGCCACCGCCACCATTCAGCGGCGAACTTGCCTGCACAACGACGCCGTTAACGAGAACGGTCATTGAGCCTTCGTCCAAGGACACGCCATCTTTCACAAGTGGCCTCCGAAAGATAATATCATAGCTCTGCCAGTGACCTGCGCCGCGCAAGGAGTTTACAGCTGGAGGCATCACTCCATAAACGGCTCCCGCAGTGCCATCGGCATAGGTTGGATTATTGTAATTATCCAACACTTGCACTTCGATCTGCCCTAATAAAAAGACCCCGCTATTGCCGCGACTTTGACCAGTCTTGGCCTCAATGACTGGAGGAGCCATCCATTCGACATGCACCTGAATATCGCCAAAGTGCTCTTTAGTCTCAATATACCCCGCTCCTGGTGTGCAGAGCAAAGCACCGTCTTTCACGATCCAATCGCCTTGGCGCTTATCCTCCGGATTTTTATGGACCCAGTTCTGCAAGGAGGCTTCCGTGCCATCGAATAAAACGACAGCATCCGAAGGTGCGTCGCCAACCTGCGCGCCTGGTTTGACGATCGATGGCTGTGGGCGGTTCGGATCATGTATGCCCCATGGATGATTCGCATCAGGCGGATCACCAATGGGGAATGCAGCAGTGGCAGCCGAAGCGGCACTCGTGAAAGCAAGCAGTAAAAGAATAGACGAAGTGAGGGTATTACATTTCATAATAATGCGGTCTTCTGTGTTTGATTTCTAGATGCATAGCCAAGAGAGGTATGAAGATTTTATAACTCGGCCTATAGTTTACTAATGATCTGCTTCACAAGGTCCCCTACCTGCGGGTCATTTTCAACAACCTTCAAGCGCTCTATCACTGAGCCACGCCTCCAAGATACCGAGAAATGCTGTGTAGGATCCTCATACACGTTTAACAGGTCACGTTTATATGCCAGAGGCAGTTCGGCCTGCGTAATTTTTACGAGCAAATCAGCTTGAGCAATGTAGAAGGGGTGACCGTCCTGAGTGAGTAACTTTTTCAACGCGCGGGCGGCCTGGCTGCGCTCGTTGTCCGTAGCCGACTCATCGCTCGCAATGAATAGCCACAGGTCACCATCGTAGAGGGCTGTTTGCCGCGGCCAGCGTTGCAAAGCGCTAAATGCCGCGGAGCGTAGGGCTGAATCGCTCTCCGAGAGAACCTTCTGCAAATATGTGATCACGCCTTGGCAAGCTACCCCATCTAGAATTTGAACAATCGCTTGGCGGGCAGTATCCGTATCGGCCGATTCAAGCGCTGGATGATAGAGTTCCTTCCATTGATAATCTGGAGCACCGAAGTTCATCGAAAGCCGCTTAAGGCTACGCTGTGCCGCAGAAGATTGCGAATCTCCGGCAGTGCTCATTATTAATAAGATCCGAATACTTTCAGCATTACCAATCGATTCAAGCGACGTGAAGGCTGCTTTTTTCAACGCAGCGTCCGTGCTTCCAGAAATAATTTCGTTCAGTAAGGTCGTCGCTCCAGATGTGTTACGCAACTCCAAAACCTTGATCGCAGCAATACGAGCCTCCGTCTCGGATCCGGACTCAACGATCGTAAAGGCTTTCTGATCCGAAGTGGGTGCATTCAAGCGTGCCAAGGCATTCGCAACATTCGCATCCCTGGTATTGGCGGAAAAAGCCTGATAGAGTAGCTCGAAACTCTCATCGCTTCCTACATCACCCAGCGCATGAATAATATTGGTGCGGAGGACGCCCTCTGACTTCGGCAACAGGGCCAAGAGTTGCCCTTCGTATGCTACGAGTCCTTGTTCACCGATGATGGTGACGATCATCACTTGGTCGTTCATAGTCGCACTCGGCAGAAGAGCGATCACCGCTTCCCGCAAGGGAGCTACATCAATGACCAACGAAGCCTGAATAACCAACAAGCGACCCAAGAAATCAGGCTTAGCCAAGACGAGGTCAAGCACGTGCTTGGCACGCGTCGAATCACTCCTAGCCAACTGTCTAAAAGCCTCTGCGCGAATGGTGCCGCGACTACTGGTGCCCACGAGACTATAGGCGGTATCCGCATCAACACCGATTTGTAGTAGAGCGACTTCGATAAGCGCTGTGGTTTTGCCAGTGGCTGTTTGATGTGCACTCAGGAGCGCAGGAATCACGGCGTCATTGCCAAGCTTCCCTAAAGCCAAGGCTGCGGCAACCTGAATCGTGGAGTCGGATGATTGTAAGAATTCAGCGATTGCAGGGGCCGCATCACCTGCGCCACGAGTGGCAAGCGCATCGATGTATGCGGCACGATCGGCTTCGGGTCCTTTCGACAAGGCCGAAAGGAGATGTACTTCGGCCTTTGCTCCGGGAATAGCAACCAGAGCGCGACGGGCGCTATCACGTACTTTCGGGTCGCCATCACTCAGCAGCGCATAGGCCGTATCGGCACCCGTATCCGTGCCGAAGAGCTCCAGCATCCGTATCAGATAGAGACGCCCGTCCAGCGGTAGCTCTCCAGTGGTGAGTTGCTCGATAACATCGGCCTCCAGCGCATATAATTGATCGCCTGCAACGCTGGGAGCGGTAGCTTGGGAAAAGGCTTTTAAGAGGTCCAGACGTGCCTGCATACGCGCGGCATAATCGTCCCCTCCCAATGTTTTAACAGTAGTGGAGACATCCATCGCGGGTGCAAAGGAAACCACGCAATAGGCGATCAGAGATAAAAAGGTCATTTTCATATTTTTTAGATGTATAAGGGTTTATGCGGGGAGTTCGTAACCAGCGCGACGTGGACGATCCTGCCAACGTTGCGCATCTGGATCACCGAGAATTTGCTCCGTAGCCGGATCCCATTGGATTGGGCGGTTTAAGCGCTCTGCAATACCAGCGAGCTGACAAATGGTGGCTGTTCTGTGACCGATGGTGGCTGGGCAAATTGTCGTTTTCCGGGAATGAATCCCATCCAGCCAGTTCCGCTTGTGATCGACAGAACGGTAGAGTTGCGTATCCGATGGACTGAGTGGACGGTTGGTTAATTCGGCAGGCGTACACTCGATTCGACCTCCACGACTGACAAAAACCTCACCATCGCTGCCTATAAAACGAATCATATGCCCCTTCATGTCGGGATGGTCGCGCACAACTTTCACGCCGTCGGCGTATTCATAGGTCGAATGCGGCTCGCCCTGATAGCCTTTGGGCGTGAAGCGTACCGGCCCAGAATCATCGCGGCCCAGTGCCCATTGTGTGATGTCAAAATGGTGTGCGCCCCAGTCGCCATTCTTGCGGGAACCATATTCCCAGAAGCGACGCCAGCCACCACCATAAGCCCCGCGCACACGCTCAGCCGTGTAAGATTCATAAGGCGTAGGTCCCAACCATTTATCGTAGTTAAACCCTTCAGGAATCAGCTCCGGTTTACCCAACACAGCAGACGGGAAGCCCCCTAGCCCGACATACACTTCCTTTATCTGACCGATCCAGCCATTACGCACAATCTCGGCCGCCTTGCGAAAGGCACTATTAGAGCGTTGCTGCGAGCCGACCTGAAGGATTGCGCCGTAGCGCGCTTCAGCAGCCACCATGGCTTTGCCTTCTTCGATGGTCAGCGTCATTGGCTTTTCGACATAGACATCCTTACCCGCACGCATCGCCGCAATCGCAATCGCCGCATGCCAGTGGTCAGGGGTCACAATAAATACCGCGTCCACGGCTGGGTCGTTAATGACGTCTTCGTAGTCCGGTGTCGCGACAACATCGGCAAAATTCCAGTCGGACATCCTCTTTTTGGCTGCAGCCAATTTGTCCGGCTTGACATCACACACGTAGAGCGGATGTACGTCTGCTTGATTCGCAATACCCATATGGGAGCCCATCATACCGCCCATGCCGATAAAGCCCATATTGATGCGGCCGTTAGGGCCTACTCGACCATTCAACCCGAGCGTCTCCGCTCGAAGAATCATTGGTGAAGCGAAGAGTGAGGCGCTAAGAGCAACCCCCTGTTGTAGGAAATGACGACGTGATGTTTGTGTGTTCATAATTTAGTTTTTATCGTTCAGCTTTATGTGTTTGATCTTAATACTGCGGTAGGCAACGGAACCATGGTCCCCTTGGATGCGGATCGGCCCCATGGCCTCTTCGGGTCCATTTTCGTTCATCGCGGAACGTGTCGGGCCAGTTACTTCTGCGTTTTCGTGAATGAGTTGTCCATTATGAACCACCTTTACGAAGGTCGCGTTCTCGGTCTTCTTTCCGTCCACATCAAAACGCGGAGCGCGGAAAATAACTTCAAAGGTCTGCCAGGTGCCAGCTGCAGTTGATGCATTGACCTTGGGAGGATGCCCATTATCTTGATGCGCTCCCCAGCGCTGGTAGATCCCTCCACAATCACCATGGGTAACCGTAGTTCTCCCATAACTATCGAGAACCTGTATCTCATAACGGCCCATGAAATAGATTCCTGAATTAGAACCCTTGGGGACCATGAACTCAATCGTCGCTTCAATATCGCCGTGCTTTTCTTTAGTTAGCAGATAGGCGGCCCGGGACTTTGTCTCCACCACTGCGATACCCTTACCCGGCTTCGAGATCGAAAGTTCCGTTTCATTGGTTGGGTTTACGATCACCTCATCACCCGTTTTCCATCCAGTTGAATCTTGCCAAGCGGTCAGTCCATCCGAAAGCAGATCGCTCCACCCCTCCTCCCCGAAGGAAGAGGATGTCGAAAATACTGTGCTTGTAGCAAGGGCTACTAGTATCGCATATTTTTTAATCATCATTATATTTTTTTTCCTTAGCTTTGTTTTTCCCAATCGCGGGAAGCAGGTCTCTCGCACAGTTTGTTTGCTTCCTCGTCGTTAAGGAATACTTCCTTTTTGGTGTCCCACTGTAGCTTACGCCCCAGCTGGATACAAATTACTCCCATGTGGAGCATCGTAGACATCTGGTGCAGGTCGAGAGCCGGATAGGTTGTGCGCCCTCTTGACGTTACGCAGTCGAGGAAGTTCCTCTGCTCTTTCGGAGGCAGCGGCCAGTGTTTAGACGATTCGGCCTCATAACGAGTACGAAGAATTTGCGGATCACTGGCTTCAAGACCTGCACTCCAACTCTTGCGTCGAATCCATCCTTTGTCGCCTTGAAACTCAAGGAAACAGCTTTCCTCATTCCAGCCCGCCTTCGGGCCATTCTGCAAATGCATCTCTACCCCATTTCCGTAACGGTAAGTTAAATCAAAGGTAACTGGAACATTCGTCTGGCATCCCTGGGGAATCTCACCGCTGCCGGACACCGCCACGGGGCAGACATCTGGGTCGTTGATGCCCACCTGGGCCGTGTCCGCGAGGTGGGTGCCCATATCAAGAATAGCGCCCTTCGAATACAGGTTAATCCCCCTCCAATTCCACATGTTGGTTCGCCCTGGGGTGTAGTCATGAAAGGCTGCCGGGCCTTGCCACAGATTCCAGTCCAAGTCGCTCGGTGGGGCTACCGGTTCTTCCAATGGAAAGACATTCCCTGCAGGAAGTTTGACCTCGACACGTTCAAGCTTTCCGATGGCTCCGTTCTTCACCCATTCCACCATCTTGTGAAAGTGAATCTGAGATCGGTCCTCGATACCGGCTTGAAACACCGCTCCACGGCTTGCAAAGGCATCGGCCAGCTCGCGGCCTTCGTAAATACTCAGCGTAGGTTTCTCGCAAAACACATCTTTACCCGCCTGCAACGCCATCAACGACATAGGAACATGCCAATGATCCGGAGTGGAAATAACCACGGCGTCGATGGACGGGTCCTCAATGATGGCTCGGAAATCCTGAAAGACCTTGCAGTCGGTATTGCCATAGTGCTGATCAACAAGGAGGCGTGCGTTGTTCGCTTTTTGCTTATACACATCACATACCGCTAAAACGTGAGCGTCTTTCATGGATAGAAATGCTTTCAGGTTCGCTTGAACCCCCTGACTCCCCATGCCGATGAAGCCCAACGTAATGCGCTTCGACGGCGCATGTTGACCCAATACGCGTGAAGGTAGTATTTCAGGAAAACCAAGGGTAACCCCCACAGCGCCAGCACGTTTAACAAATGTTCTTCGAGTTATCTTGGTCATGACGTAATCTTCTTACCTTAGTTTCCAGTTCCAGAGTTAATCTGTCGATCACTGTCAAATGTACGTGCATCTAAGCGAACGCTTTCGCCCGCCTTTAGCTTATGTTCAATGGACCTGCCTTGGTAAACAATACGAACATCCTCCCCGCTGTGTGTACCGGCCCGAAGGACCGCTTCGGTTAATTCACCGTTCGCCCAACGGATATCGACCGTGGTATCCCCTCGCGCCTTCAGTCCTTTGATGTGTCCGTCAGGCCATTTAGAAGGTAAGGCCGGCAGTAATTTGATTTCATGGTTATGGCTGTGCAGAAGCATTTCAGCTACGGCCGCCGTCGCACCGAAGTTGCCGTCGATTTGAAACGGCGGGTGGTTGTCCCAGAGGTTGTCCAAGGTCGATTTTGTCAGGATGGCATGAAAGTTTTCGTAGGCCTTTTCACCGTCGGAGAAGCGAGCATACATCCCGATCGTCCAGGCACGACTCCAGCCTGTGCCGGCGCCACCACTGGCGATACGGCCATCGATGGATTTGATCACCGCAGAGCGCATGACCGGATCGTCATCGAGGTCGATGACATTGCCGGGATAGGCTCCAATCACATGAGAGATGTGACGGTGACCTTTGCTGGCTTCTTCAAAGGGGTACATCCATTCCATGAGTCGTCCGTCGTCTGCGACTTTGGGTCGGTAAATTTTAGGAATGAGCTCTTGGATACGTTTGACAAAAGGGTCATCCATTTTCCCGAGGACTCCAGCGGCTTCGACGTAATCATTAAAAACCTGGAGGATCATCCATTGCTCGACAGACGAGCCGGCACTGATGGAGGCTTTTTGTTTTTCGCCATTTTTATCTATATATCGAAAGGCGTTTTCTGGGGAAGTGGCTGGGCGGGCGATCAGAGTAGTATCCGGTCCGGGAATCAGCCACGACTCACAGAACTCGGTGGAGGCAGTGAGGATATCCCAATTGTCGACAAGGACTTTCGGGTCGAGATTAAAACGATAGTGCTCGAGGATGTGGAAGGTCAGCCACTGGCCCCCGAGGAAGGTGGCGGACCACATAGGAACGACGTCCATGTTACGCGCGCTGCCCCAGATGTCTGTGCAGTGCCCCATCGCCCAGCCTTTCATGCCCATACGGCGAGCCATGTCCTTGCCAGGAACTTGAAACAGGCGAAGGAGATTGAATACGGGTTGGTGGAGTTCTCCGAGGTTACAGGTCTCTGCAGGCCAGTAGTTCATTTGGAGATTGATGTTGAGGTGAAAGTCGGATGCCCACGGCGCCTTTTTGTAGGGGTTCCAAATACCCTGAAGGTTGGCAGGAAGACCGTCGGGTCTAGAAGAAGCGATGAGGAGATAACGACCGAACTGAAAATAGGTTTCCATGAGGTCAAGGTCATCATGAGCACCCGCTTTGAGGCGTTGCAGGCGGTCTTTGGTGGTTAGCTTCATGACCTCCGGCGACGTGGTGCCGAGGTTAAAATTGACGCGATTGAAGAACGATTGGTGGTCAGCGATAGCCGCGGATTCGACGCCCCCGAATCCCTTGTCCTGAACGGCATCCATGATCTGACTGCTCTTGGCTTGCCAGCCATCGGGCAGCGGCGAAGCAGCGTCCTGACGGTTGAAGTTGGTGGCGACGGTGAGATAGAGGGTGATGTCAGTGGCGTTTTTGACGCTCAGAGTGTTGCCCTCTGCAGTGACGGCGTTGGACGTATTCATTACGCGAACGCGGTTCTGGAACTGGGTGCCCAATTCCCCGTCGGCCTTCGAGTTCAAGACGAGCTCGGATCCTACGACGCTAGCGCCTTCCATGCCGATCGCGAGGTGGATAGGCTTGTCGGCCGTGATGTGAATAGCGATGAGGTCATCGACAGCTGAAGCGAGGGTTTTCTGAATGATCTTCGAGCCATCTGTCAGAGTGTAGGTATTGGTAGCTATGCTGGTCTTGAGGTCGAGACTGCGATGCGTGTGCTGGATGGCGGCCGTGTTTTGGTAGTCGAGCTTGAGCCAGCCTGCGAGCTGGTAACTCTGAACGTGCTTACGACCGCTACCCTTTTTTGAAATATTCTCGGTAAAGTAATCGTCTGCTCCCTTAAAGTCTCCCGCGGCCTCGAGCTCACGAATTTTCTCGAAATACTGGAAGCCATTTTCCTCCATGTAGGCTTTACCGGAATTCTCCCAGATGGTTTCTTCGTTGATCAGAATGCGCTCCGTGGGGAACTGGCCAAAAGGCATGGCACCCAAACGTCCATTGCCGACCGGATAGGCCACTTCAAAATCGTAGGCGGGAAGGTCGTCCCAGATAACCAGAGTACCTGATGGAGCCTGCGCAATGGAATCAGGAAGCGACGGGGCATTCTGTCCGTTCTTGGAAAGGTGGGACGCGATGGTGGTTGCCATGACCGTGGCTCCGGCCGCATTGGGATGAACTTTATCAGGGAAAAATTCGGGATGATGCTTCATGAGAGTGTAGAGGTCAATAAGTGGAACGCCGGCTTTTTGAGCAATATATTGAATGCGCGGGAGGATTTCTTCGCGGACAATACTGTCCTTGATGCCCCACTGTTCGGGGAAAACCGGCACCGGATTGCAGATCCATATCACAGGTTTGCTTTCGAGGGTACGGAAGCTGTTGATGAGTTGGAGGTAGTCCCCAATGTAGCCACTTTTGTGTTTCCAGTTCTGTTGCTTGGTATCGTTGGTGCCCAGCTTGATCAGCACCACATCGGGTTGGAATGCAAGCGCAGCCTGGTAGTGCGGGGTTTTCGTATAAGGCCTGTCCCCACGATTCAACAGTGTGGTACCGCTGACTCCGAAATTCTGAACGTTCCATTCTGCCCCAAGCATTTGTCCGAGTTGTGCAGGATAGCTGTTATGGTCCCGATCAGGAATGCCGGTACCAAAGGTAATGCTATCACCAACACAGGCGACCTTAATTCGAGCATCAACCGCCGGCTCACTACGAACCAGCGTCTCAGCCCTTATAGGAAGTTCGGTCTCGGATGATGCAGGCGCCGCGCATGCAGCCAAGACCGCCAGTAACAAAACGCTGGTTCGAAAGTGTTGTACTAATCTCATATATGTTATGTGCTTGGAACTATTGAACGTTAATAATCAGGAAAAACTTATAGGGTTGAAAATCCATTATTGAGCTGACCGGAGCGATCCCCGCAGAGGGCCAACAAAATCATCTAACTATTTCTATCTACTAATAACTATGTTTATCTATCTCATATGCTTAAAATAATAACCTCCACTATATCACAAATCTTTAGCACTATATCATAATCCCCCCCCCCCCCTCCCCTCCGCTGAAACTGTGAATTACGAGAGCCGAGGTCCCCCATTCGCTCAGAAGCACAGTCCTTCCTTAAGCAATGGACCGGGGTATAGGAAAATATCGAGGTTCAATGTTCGACGTTCGTTTTGGAAAATCAAAATTCGACTATTGAACATCCTCCGGAACTCCAGCGTTGCGCTAACCGTAGCGATTCAAGCTTTGAAAGAAAAATAGCCCCCGTCGGTAGAACCGGCAGAGGCTATAATCAATTGATTTTATATAAACAGACGCTTATTTACGACGACGGAAGGCAACCAGTCCAAGCAGAGCGATGCCAACCAACACAATGCTGGAGGTCTCTGGAATAACGGTTCCGGCAATCGATACCGTATCCATACCAACCCATCCCCATGAGCCATGGTACTTCGATTTGCGTCGGAGCCCTTGGGCGACACAAAGAATTCATTTTGAGCCGTGGCTGTGACCGATGAGAGCACCATGGTAATCGCAAGTAGTAGTGATAATCTATTCATAATAAGTAGTCTTCGGTAGTTAATTTAAACGAGTTCTAAAGCTAAGCCTTCGTAGCAAACAGACATCTTTCGTGTGCCCTCGGGCGTATGGACTTTAATAGTCAGGGTACGCGTTTGCGTCATGCCTTCAAATTGCCCTTCACGATCTGAGATGCTTAAGGTCTGCTTTTTTTCATCCCATGCGATCGTGACTCTTGCGCATTCGCCTGCTTCGTAGCCATAGCCGTCGCCAGTATCTTCATACCAGACAAAGGAGACGTCCGCTCCGGTGTACACGTATAGGTCTAGCGGCCCTTCGGCTGCCACACCTGTATGCTGGATCACTGGTCCCATAGGAATGATTGAACCAGAGGGGATGAAAAGCGGAATACGCTCAATCGGTGCCCCGGCCTCTATCGTTGTGCCGCCAGGATGCACGGCTTCGGACCAAAAATCATACCAATCGGAGCCCAACGGCAGGTAGACAGGACGTGTTTCGGACAAGCCCTCCAATGGGGTCGATCTTACGCCGTAATACATCGGCTGGGTGACAGGACAAACCATCAGACTCGGACCGAAGAAATATTGATCAATCAAGTCAAAGGTAGCGGGGTCCTGCGGATAGTCCATCGCTACCGGGCGCAATAATGCGAGACCGGACGCGGCGACCTCAGCAGCCACGGAATAGATGTAAGGCAAGAGTTGGTAACGCAGACGAATGAACTTCGCGATGGTATCGTAAAAGCGCCCCCCTTCGTCCCCGAAGCGCCAAACTTCACGCGCAGCATCGGTTCCGTGCGAGCGGAACATCGGCAGGAAGCAACCATATTGCAACCAGCGGGTATAAAGCTCCCAGTAGCCAAGATCTGTGCAGCCATTATCGTTGGCAATCGGCTCTGTGCCATCCATCGGCCCGAGGCCACGACAGCCCGCCGAATAATCCCCATTCCAGAACCAACGCTCCGGATCGTTATCGACAAAAAACCCTCCGATATCGACAGTCCAATAGGGCTCACCCGTCGCACAAAAATTTACCCCTTCCGGAATAGAGCGTCGCAACCCATCCCAGGTTCCGCAAATATCTCCCGACCAACTGACGGTGCTGTAGCGATGCTGCCCAACATGAGAAGAACGTGTCAGGTTCAAGACGCGTTTCTCGTGGCTTGCCTCACGTTGCCCTTCATACATGCCCTGTGAGTGATAAAGAGAATAGGCCAGAATTTGCCCCTCGTCGATATAGCGTTTAGCCTGCGAGGTATTGATTTCCATGCGCAGCAGATGCTCTGGTTTCACCGCCCCTTCCCAATCGGCTTCAAAAGGCTCAGTGCAATCACACCACCACGCATCGACACCATTCGCAAAGAGCCCATCGCGGGCCTGCTCCCAATAAGTCTTACGCCCTTCGGCATCAAAGGCATTGTAGGTGGATTGATTCCCTAACATCAGCCCACGCTCGAGCAGCTCATTCTGGTTAGGGCAATCTCCGGTCATAATCGGCCAGATCGAGGTCATGAGCTTAACGCCCATGCCATGCAGTTCGTCGATAAAGGCCGCAGGGTCTGGAAAGCGTTGCGGATCAAACGACTTCTCTCCCCAGCCGTGACCGTCCGGCCACGACTTCCAATCGAGCACCATCACATCCAGAGGAATCTCGCGACGACGGTATTCCCGGGCGATGGAGAGCATCTCCTCCGCGTTGACATAGCGCTCTTTCGACTGCACATAGCCGAAAGCCCAGCGCGGCAGCATGGGAGGCGCCCCCGTCAAGGTGTAATAGTTCCGCGCGATGTCCGAGGCACTAGGCCCTGCGATAAAATAATAGTCTAACTGGTCGACGACATCGGCCCAGAGATAGGAACCACTAGTGTCATCGTGAAAAATCATCACCGATGAGCAGTCCATCACGATGCCGTAGCCTTTCGACGAGACGAAACAGGGCACAACAGACTTCATATTCTGTTGATACAGTTCCTGCGACTTACCACGCAGGTTACCGTAGCCTTCTTCATGCGAACCCAAGCCAAACAAAGCTTCATCCTCGGCAAAGGTGAACTCCAGCTTGGCTTCAAAAGCGTGACGATCGAAGACTCGATCGATAGGCGTAGCATCCGCGCGTGCGCCATCTATATTCTGCCCTTCTTCGATCGGGATATTTTGATCATACACATTTCGAAAAACCTCTTTATGAATCAGCGATTTGCCGCCGCGGGAAGGCTCCTCCTGAAACAAGTGTCCGTGCGCATCCATGTAACGTATCGCACCCGTGGCTTTTGACACTAGCAGGTGCAATGCTGAAGTAGCCATGAGTACGGACACATCCGTTTCTGTGATTTCAAAATCGGCGAAAGTAGCCTCCTTCGTCACAAGATGACTAGTGGTATCGATCAATTCGGATCCTTCGATATAGGAAACCCGAACAATGGATTCATTAACAAAGGCGATCCGAAGGCGCTTGTTGCCATATGTAAATATACAGGCTGTTGAAGTTTTTGTGAAGTGATACATAACTAAAAGCCCTTATTCTGAAACTAATCTGCGTTGCTTGAGGTCTTCCTGAATTTGCGGCTCGAGTTTCTCAAATCTAGTGTAAAACAGCACCGGAATCAGCGCGAGCGCGTAACAAATCGCAGGCACCCACACGAACCCCATCTCAATCCCTTTTACGGCCTCCGCGGTTTGCGCAACATTGGGGACATACCCGGTATAACCGAGAATCCAGGCAGGAATCGCGCCGCCGAGTCCGGCGCCCACCTTCAAACAGAAGACCGATCCAATAGACGTAAGCAAACCTACCGCTCGAACCCCAGTCTTCCATTCCCCATAATCCACACTGTCAGAGAGGAGAGAAAAGGGTAAGGCTAGGGCGACACCACTGGCCAGAATACCCAGGATCCACCCCACCATGGTAAGTGACAAAGAATTCATATTAATTCCCATCAAAAGAACCCCTTGCGAGAGTACAGACCCTACCAAACTCCAAGCCCAAATTGACCCCTTGGCCGCCCATTTACAAAACCACGGAATCAAGAAAATTGACCCTAGTGACACCACATCCAAACTGTTTGCCAGGGGAACCAGATCTTTACGATCTAAGGTGTATTCAAAGAAATATGGCACCATGGAAATGCGCGCAATAAAGGCAATCCAAAAGAAAAAACAGCTGCTAAAAATAATGATCCAGGGCCAGTTTCCTTTCATAGCGGAGAATCCACGCTTCATGGAGATAGACTTATGCTCCACCACCACGGTTTCTTCCAAATTACGGAAAGCAAAAAGAAAGAGCAGGAGAGAGCAGACCGCAAAAATGGGCATCGTCACCATGAAGCCCCGTTTATCGTCGCCCTGTCCGAAATATGCAATTAAAGGCCAAGCGGTCGCATTAACCAACAAGACGGCTGCCTTAGAACCAAACATCCGGTAACAAGTCAAGGTAACCCGCTCTTTAGGGTCAGAGGTTAAGGCAGACAGAATAGAGGTCACCGGCGTATTAATACCCGTAAAGATCGTGCCGGTTATCACATAGGTAGCTCCCGCATAGATAACCTTGGCCGTATATCCGATATCTGGAACCATAAACGTGAGCACCCCAAAAATCACAAAGGGAAAACAGAGCCAAAGAAACCAGGGGCGACTCTTCCCCCAACGGCTATTAGTTCGATCTAAAATCATCCCCCAGATCGGAGCGTCTACCGCATCCATCAATCGGGCAACTAGCAACAACGTTCCCGCGGTGGCAGCCGAAAACCCGGCCACATCTGTGTAAAACTTTAAAATATAAAAAGAAATAACGCAGAACACCAGTTGTCCAGCCATATCACTGGAAGCGTAACTAAAACGTTTAAGAGTTGAGGTAGGTTGAGTCACCATAAGTATCGACGCATTGGGTAAGAATATATGAAGAACATTGCACAACCCTCCCAAAATAACCTTCACTATATCACTAATTTATAGCACTTTATCACAAATACTTCATAGCCACCCGATCTCAAATACGGAAACTTTTAACCGTTTTTACCTTATAAATATGACTATTATTAACCACCAAGGGGTAATTACGATAGAACACTTTACTTATTCACTTACATACTTTAGCACTTTATTTTATAAAGAAACCCTGTTAGGGATTAAGTTCTTATGAAGACCATAACCGCCAATGGGGACAATTATTTCGGACGATCAGGGTTTCCCTTACTCGTGGGCCGAAGTAAGACCGATAGTGAACCTGGAGATCCCCCACCCCACCCCCATGACCTGACGGAAGTTAAGCACCGTCATGATTTCTCTGAATTGGTAATTGTGTTGAAGGGTCAGGGTATTCAGTGGCTGAACGGAAATGAGTTTCCTATCAACGTCGGAGACATTTTCCTTCTACAGGGACACCAGAGACATTATTTTCATCACCGAAAAAGTCTGGAAATGATTAATGTGATGTTCGATCCGGAGAAACTCTCCTTACCTGAAAATGAGTTAAGGCGTATGCCGGGTTATTGTTTATTATTTATGCTGGAGCCGGCCTACAGGACAGAGCACCAATTCGCTAGCCGACTACATCTCCAACCCCTTCAATTGGCTCACGTACAGGCGCTGTCGGATGATATTCAAAGGGAGTGTGATAAGAAACCCGATGGTTTCGAGGTCGTCTCACGTGCGAAGCTCTTGGTATTAATCTCCTATCTTTCCAGAATCTATAACCAAGTCGACACCACGGAAACCCAATCCCTCCTACGCGTCAGTACAGTAATCAGCGCCTTAGAAAATAATTATGCCAAGGCTTGGAAACTCGAGGAATTAGCAATCCTCAGTCATATGTCAGCCAACACCTTAATGTCCGTCTTTCGCAAAGGGACCGGTAAAACCCCTATTGAATACCTGGTGCGCATTCGCATTCAGCATGCAATGGAGTTGTTACGTCTGACTAGGTTAGCCATAACCGAAATTGCTTTTGAAGTCGGGTTTAACGACAGCAACTATTTCACGCGTCAGTTCAAACGTGCTACTGGGGACACCCCCAGTCAGTTCCGGGCGAAACAAAACAAAATGTGACAGGGTCCCTATTTACCGGTGTCTTTCGCTAAAAAAACGACGGCCTCCTTTTGATGCTCCTACCGAGGAACCAAGAGCCGGTGCATAGAAGACGATAGATGCGCGTCGGTAAAGCGCACCCCTTGAGTAGCGAGTATATCTATATGTGGCGGCGGAGATGCCCCACGCTCTGGATTGTAGCACTGCACATCCCCATACCCGAGATCATCCGCGTAAATGATCAAACTATTCGGGCGCCCTTCAGCATTCGACGCCTCAGCAACTACAGAAGTCGTCAATAATACTATCTAATAACCAAATGCTAGTCTCATAGTATTCAATTCATTAAAAATACGCTAAGAACATTCCTATTCCGAGGGCTCATCCTCTTTGATCCTGAAAGTTAGTTTTTTGCATCAAGATGCCCAATGCTCACCAGAAATGCATCCATCTCGTCTAAGGTACGTTGATAGAATTCAGTCGCAAACGGACTTCCGTGCTCGCCGCCTTTAAATACCACAAGATCACAACGACCGCCCTGTGCTTCTTGGGCTTGCTTATATTTATAGGCGGTCTCGATTGGAGTGTATCGATCCTTATCACCAGTAAAGAAGATGGTGGGTGGCGGATTCTTTCCGATGTTGTGCAGTGGAGAGAAGCCTTCCCAATACGCCTTCACATGGTCATGACGAAAGCCCCCAGGGCCATTATCGATCACCGCATTAAACAAAATCAACGCTGTGGGCTTTACAGGTAAACTGAGATCGTCCCCTTCCGCATTGAAGCCCTCACAAAACGCGGTTGCCGCAGCTAGGTGCCCGCCCGCAGATCTACCACCGGCAGAGACCCGCGATGCATCAATGCCGAGTTCGTCCGCGTGCTTGTAAATGTAACGCATCGCGCTTTTGGAATCTTCGAGGCAAATGTTTGGCTGCAACCCGTCGAGGTCGGTGCTGTATTCGGGAGTGAGCACAATCATACCGCGTTCCGTTAAATACGGTGCAATACCATTAAACTGACCAATACCGCCCATATACCAACCCCCACCAAAGATCATGACGGAGGCGGGCAGTTTTGGATCGCCCGCTTTCCACGTCGACGGATACCACACCTTCATTTTCAAATCTGCATCACCCACGATGCGGTAGGTAAACTCCGTCGTGATCGGTGCACCATCGTTCGCCTCAGTTGCTGGCATGACGACTGGCTGATAACCCGATTCCGGCACAGGCTGTTTGAACTCGATAGTGTGCAGTTGTTTGGGATTTAACGTAACAGGGCCGAGAAGCCCCGAGTCGATCAACTGCCCATGCTTATTGGCCAGAGTGTTGCTTACCTGAACCGTTAATTGATTCTCCCCTGCTTTCAAATGTGAGGTAAGATCCTGTGTATATGGCGCCCAGAGCATCGGCTCGAGTACTTGCCCGTTGATTTCAATCAGCACGACATCCTTGACCGTGCCGAGATCGACATGCCATTGTCGCTGCGCATTGAGAGCCTCGGTAGGTAGTGTAAAGCGAATCGTATATCTCGCGGTACCAGAATAGTCAGGACGTAGATTCGTCCAAGAGCCCAACTGCACCGGGTGAGGTTTATCACTGCCATCAAGGAAACGAAGTTCCCATCCCGACTCCAATCGATCAGCGACGGGCAAGGCTACTGTCTTCAAATCAGCGACATAGCGTAGTCGATTAAAACTACCCTCGAGTTCGAATTCCCCTGCGGCATCCGTTAGCAAAGTGGCCACAAAGCTACGGTCAGAAGTCGCTTCGACTGACAGCACTTCAACAGACGCTGGTGCAGCTAGTAGGTGTGGCACCTCAGCAGGATCGGCTGCGTCATTCTTAAAGACCACGACCTTAGTCTGATACGGATTGAGTTTTAGTGGCAGATGGATACCCCACTCTCCATGCGTCGAATAGACGGGTGCGAGGCTCTGCGTACCCGTCTCAGGATCCCAGATCTCCGGCACCTTCTTATCATAGAAATATACGGTAGGCTCTACCGCGGTCTCTCCTTCGTTCATCAATAAATACACGATCGCATTCTCACGCTCGCGCTTGATCACCCTAATGTTTGGATAGGCCTGCTCGAAGCGAACCGCACGCATCTGTGACTGACCGAATGGGCCGGTCACTTGTTTTAGTAATGCTGGAATACCATCCTTTTTCTTAACAAAAGCGGTCCAACCACGACCATAACGATGCGGCGTCGCGCTTGGAGTTTCACCAAAGACTTTTTTCAACAAGGCCAGAAGTTCTTCATCACGCCCTTCAAGTTCTTCTTCCGGTATAAGGTGCGTGGCGATCACCGCGCCGCCAAGTTCGACCATCGCATCAAGCCTCTGTAAGGCTTCGAGGCTGAGCGTGTGTGCGCGTGGCACGACGATCAGGTTGTAACGTTGATGCCCAACCTGCATGCCACCATTCACGGGCACAGCTTGCGTCTTCATGATCGGATTTCCGTTCAAACTCGTTTCATCGACGAGATCGAAGACGACCTGGTTATCTTCCAAAAGATAGTAGACCTCGGTAAAGGCAGGATTCATCAAGCGTCCGTCCAAATTCATTTCGTCGGCATAAAGCGTACTGGTTGGAACCATCAAACCGACGGTGGAGAGCGTTTTACCGAGGCTCATTTCCTGTAAGCGACCATTCCAAATATTGAGTTCATCCTGTACAGACCACCATGTACTTGAAGGATCAAACGGCGGGGCATAGCCGACAGCATCGGGATTGGTCCAATACGCATGATACGACGCACGATTACAACCACGCACCATAAGGAATCCGTTCACATAACGCACGATATCCGGCGTCACATCCCACCCATAGCCACCATAGACTTCGTAGAGCACATGCTGATGGCCTTGCTGATGTGCCGAGCTGGTCGCCCAGCGCGAGATCAGTGAGCGCTTACCTGGCATGATTTGACCGTAGATCGCATCTACACCAGGGACATTGGAATATTGATTCATCTGCAGACCACTGCCACCGTTGAACGCACCATATGGTGGTGCGCTGTCGATCACCGGATTCGTCATAAAGTCGAGTCCATGCGACGCACACCACTCCCCTTGCAAACGCGCAAACGGCTCTGTCCAGCCCTCGATCATCTGCTGATAATACGGCGCACGAAGACGGCGACCTTCGCGACCTAGATCATTAAACACAGCCGCTAAGGTGGTTCCAATTTCATGGCCACCTGCGAGTAGGTTCTTCTCAAACTGTGCGCTCCACGCCTTGCCCTTTGACGCAGTAGAGTGTGGCTCGTCGCTCCAAAAGCCCTTGAAGGTGTTGCCGATCGCCCAAGGATAGCGACGCACGATCTCCCCATAGGTGATTTGCAAGTGACGTTTGATCGTATCGGGATGATACAGGTCGGGATAATTAAAAGGCATCTTGGTATCCTTGCGCTTCATGAAAAAATTAAGCGACCACTCACCTGCTGGGGCATACCAATATGCAGGTTCTGCTTGAAATCGGTCGGATAAATCTAGGATGCCTTCCGCCTGTAGCTTGCCATCCACGACTGGAACCGCGGCAACAGAGAACACTTCGTCGGCAGATGCCGATGGCCCCCAGAAGCGCCATTGTGAATTGTCATCGCATAAGTCTTCATAAATGAGACCATCACTCATCGAGAGCACCCGAATGTTATCGTAACGCCCACGGCAGGGATGTGGCAGATAAAAACCAATAGTTCCCTTGGCATACGTATCGTCGATCGTGACATCAACGGAGACCCCATCAATGAAGGTCTCGATACGATTTCCCAGCATCACCATTTGGACCGAATACGGCTTTTCTTCGATGCTAGTGAACGGAAGCTTCACCGGAGGTAAATGCTTTATTCCTTTACCATCTTTGAGAACAATCTTCTTCAACGCGGGAACACCCTGTCCGAGACTGGTGCGATCCGAAATCGCCCAAACGTAACCACTGGTCGTGGCTTTATCGGCACGAAACATCCATGCGGTATAGGTATAGTTGCCCGGAACCAAGGGGTTGCCCGACCACGGTAGTGGAGTAATATCGATCTGAAATTTGTAGTCCATCCAATTGCCACCCTTGTTGCCAATGATCGCTTCCGTCGCCCGTGCGTTCATCTCACCATTTTGGTACGTAATTGTTGGTGGTATATTATGATAGCCCGGGAAGGACGCCTTCAAATTCACCATACGCCCCCCCTTCTCCGCCACGTTCACATGCAGAAGTTTCTCAGCGCGCAGATCAGGACGCGGGTCCAGCGTAAGCTCATCGTTAATTTTGCCACCCGGGACCACTTTCTGTGCCCCGTGACCGGTGGGGATATGCTGATCGTTCGTCAACCAAATCGACATACCTAATTTCTCCGCAGTACGAAGCACATGCTCAAAAAGTAGATAAAACTCTTCGGTATAGTAGCTAGGATTCGAGCCCAACGGAAACATCATAACCCCTCGAAAGCCCGCGGCATACATCTCGTCCATTTGTTCGTCGATCACCTCCGGCGTCATCGGTGTCGCGTGCCAGAACCATAAGATGCTTGGCATACTCTCATCTGGTGGAGTCACAAAAGCTTCGTCTTGTAACGGGGTTTTTTCTAGTAGAGCGGCATAAGATGGACTTACCGTAGCAAGTAACGAAAGCACCAAGGGTGCGAATTTATGAACGTTGAACATACTAAGTAATTCCTGAGGTCAGATAGTTTATTGTTAAAAAAGGGTTAATGCGTCTTTGGCCAAACTTTCATGCGTACTTGCTTCGGTTGCTCGCCCGCGAAGGGGCCCGCACCAGTGGGCTCGAAATCGTCGGTGATCACCTCGGCACCCTCACTCCCATCGCACCAATCCGTTAGGTCATGGTTGCCGCCGACACCTAGAATCATAGACTGAATATTTATTAACTCCGCAGCACCCGAATCCCCATTACCCGAATCCAACGATATAACCACCAGCTCTTTACTCGCCGCCTCTTTAAGCCAGTGACCATTTAGGTACATCGCTCCCGAGTGGTGAGCCTTCTTCGCTTCATACCAAGCACCCTGTAGACACTCATTATAAGGATTAACATCACTGAAATAACTCTTCGGCAAGCTCAGCTTCCAGGTATCATCTTCAACCAGCGTCGAGTCCGTCACCACTTTGGATCCTTTGATCCCGACCTCCATATCGGGAGCCGCGCGATACAAGATGCGTAGCTCATCCGAAAGGCCACCGCGTGGTGGATTAATGCGTTCACGATAAACACCTTCTTGCACGGTGATGACATCCCTTGACTGAGCCATCTCAGCGACCTTGGAAATAGTTAAAAACGGCTTTTCCGAACTACCAGAAGCGTGATCGTTACCCGCCTTTAAAACAGGATACTCCGTAGCCGACAACCCGCTCGCGACAAGTAGTGCCGTCGCCCCTGTTGATAAAGGTGTTCTCTTGTTCATAAAATAGTTGTTTCCATATTTTGCGAAGTACTTGGCCAGATCTTGACCCGAATCATCGGGCCATCGTAGGTGGAGGAAGGAACGGTATACATACTACTGGAGTCATACGGATTTCCGAAATAATCGCAAGCAAACCTGCTTAGCCAGATCACCCGTATTGATCATCGGTACTTCATACGTAATCTGTTCGCGAGATACGGGGGATTGCACAAAGGCATCAGGTGTCACGCGAATATCCGGCATAACCTTCAAAAATACATCCTGACAAATGCCACGGCAGTTCTGATTATAATCCTCGAACAACCCGCAGGTTCTGTCTTGAGGCATCTTAACCAGCAATACGTTTTTTCCTACATATAGGTGATCGGTACGACCAAACGCAAATAGACTGTAGGAATAGCTCCGCTTCCCAACCTCTACGTCATTCACCTCAACGCGCACCACATGACGCACCCCACCGAAATGGATCAACACACGCTGCTTCGATGCGATTTTGGGAACCTCAAACGTCTTCCTATACACCGCGGACTTACCAAACCACTTCGTTGGATAATCCCAAACATTCCAATGATCCTTCCCCCACAAGTGGTTCTGTCCGGCATAGGAACCCGGCACTCGGACCTCCACGAACTGATTTCCGCCATCCACCTTCAACTCCCAGGTTCCATTCAGGCAAACCTCGCTATGCAGCGGCGTTGCGGTTTCTGTTCCGATCAAGGAACCTGCGTCCGATAAATGTATACTAATAATGTGTCGGGCTCTCATAGTCGAAGATTCCCTGCTATCGCAGTGCTTTAACTCGTTCGTCCTTACTGGAGATAACATAACGCCAGCAAACTAATCGCTAATGCTGTAATGAACTTCTTCATCCTAGTAACCAATTTCTGACCTAGTTACCTAATTGCACTCGTTTAAAACGAATAACTTTTTGAAAAACCCTCAAATCACAGGGAGTTTATCACACAAATGGAAAGTGGATACCATAATTATATAACAGGTTTTCATCAAATATACCAAAACGACTCCCCCGAACCACCAGTTGAATCCGTGAAGGCAGAGAGTCATCGTTCCCCATTCACACAAAGGGTATGGCCTGTGAAAAAAAGATACGCCCGAAGCCTGAAGATTTAAATATAGGGTCAGCGCAATGGAATTCCACGAATCTGCATTCGCTTTCTTTTAGAATCATAGAAGGCACAAAGGATGGTCCTACCCTTCGGGGTATTGACCCATCGGGTTGAACCAAAGGTACGCCAATCACCGTCATTATTATATTGAAACACGACGTTAAGTAAACGTTCCGAATTTGAAGAGGGATCAAAGGATGTGATTTTTCCTGAGGCAGCAAACAATGTCGTTGTACCAATAACCCCACGAATATCGCTCCTTGAGAAATTGATAAGTTTGTAGGATCCTTCTGGGAAACCCTCTACGTTTCTGTCAACAGCCAAAGCCCCGTAAGGTTGTTTACCGCCAGATGGAATGAGTATGAGAAGAGGCTCTTTAATCGCACCTGAAATCTTAATGCGAGCGAGGATCGGATAGGCATCTATACCATCTTCCATTGTTTTACGGGTGTAGAGGGCTACTTCGCCCTGCTCGGAGAGATAGGTGTTGAATGGACCAACGATATTAGCCGTGGAAAGGGTGATTTCATCGTATATGCCCTCTTCGGTCTTCAGGAAGATCGTTTTGTGGTTTACCGCATACTTAAAAGCAAAAAAGGAAACAGTGACCGAGACAGGCTCAATCTCCGGTGCTTGTGCGCAAAGAGAGGTTACCGACAGAAAAAAAGCAATCGTGGTGAGAAAAATAATTTTCATAAGGGAAGAGTAGCGCAAGCGCTTAAATTTCATCAGGTTCGAGCCAACGGAAGGAGACAATTTCGAAACCACGACCAAACCTCTGATTTACGATAGTGAGTGCCTCTGTATCCGTCGTCGGATCATTTGTTTCATCCACAAAACTATGTTCACGTTGGATAATCGCTTCGCACCAAGCCTTGAGAGTGTCTCCGCCTATTGTCGTTTCCCCGTAGGCACGAATCCGAAAGGTATCGCCACGAACCGTGAGGGATGGAGCGAGCCGATTGAGTAAATCTGCTTGGGTGATCTGGGTGGCGGCACCGTCTGAGCTCATTCCTGTTCCGCTACCCGAACTGGTTAACTCGGAATTATTCTTAGGGGTAGCTACACCTAAATCAGAATTAATAGCAGAGGCATCAATAGCCGTTTGCAAGACACCTGAATTAGCAGTGGCATCTACATTGGAAAGTTGACGATTTACAAATTCAGCCACGGACTGGAAAGGACCTCGTGCTTTGACTTCATCGACTACTTTCTCGGCCAAAGTCATGATCTGCGCTGGAGTTAATCGACGGTGCCCTTCCCATCGTTCTTGACCATCCGAAGTCGCATCGGTTATTTCTCCAATCAAAGGAGAGAAACGTGAGACGGCAATATCCGTCGAGGACGCAGCGGTAGATAGAGTGCTACTGGCCGTAAGTATGTCGAGAATGGGCAAAGATTCATTAGTACCGCTCGCCAGAAAGAGGGCCCAAGCTTCAATGGACGTCGAGTTCACGTTGAAGGCTCCTTTGTTGTAGAGGTACTGAGCAAAACTGTCATAGTCAGCGGTAGTGATAACAGAAGCTATCGTTTGCGTAGTAGGCTCGAAATTCGGATTACGAAGTTTTTGCGTTCCACTAAAGAACTCACTGATTACTGTATCCAAAGAACGGGAAGAACTATCGAGAGGCCCGCCGTCTTCGACCGCCGTAGAGAGAAAGTAACCGTCAAACAGGGTGTTGTTGGCCATATACGAATGGTCCAGATGCCTACCAAGACTGCCTACATTCGACTTTTCCGTCAAAGGAATAAGCGGGGTGTTGAACGAATTCCCAACAATCTGTGTCGTCAGTGGCGCCTGCCCGCCCGTATTGAGGGGAGCATGAGAGAATTGTGCGAGGGAGGTGGCGGGCGCAAGAGGAATTTGCAGGAACGGAGCAAAGTTGACCCCGGTCGCAGAGCTCACACCACTCCCGCCGAAACCACTATTTGTAGTCGGGTTGAATTCCACTGTTGGGATACTTGACCACGAGGTCATGGGCTCCCAGGTCAGCTCATACTGATTAGTTCTTTCTACTTCATCTTGATCTTGCGTTAGACCATTGGAAAAATAGGGATTTGTCACCCCATTATGTAGCCACATAGACGCATTTGGGCTACCACTAAGGGACTGTGAATCCTGCTCGGTTTTAAGACGAAGCGAAGCGATCAATATGGGTTGTTTAGCTTCTAGTATGTTACTATTCATAGTTGCTATGTTGGTAGGAATCCTGACCTTACTCATCTCATTTGGACCATACATGGGCAACAGGTCGGTCATATCAGCAGAAGATAAATCTATCTCGATGGCTCCAACTTGGGTTCTGTTATCATCTAGGTCCCGCTTAATATCACCCAGTCCGGAGGAATTAGTCACATTACCCCCATCCCCCTGAAAAACCTTTAGATAGGCGGCAATCTCCTGGTCATTGGTTTCGAGAAAGCTGCTACCTGTAGAGGAATTCACCTTAGAGGAACTGACACGTACAGAAAACTCGTCTCCAGGTAGTCCAATGACATATGCGGTACTTGAGCCGTCAGCTGCTATTCCTATATTCGCATTATTATCATCTTTTAGCATAAGCCTAGAAGTGACTCCCCCGGCGAAGGGGTCCCAACCTTCCCTCAGAATCATCCCCTTGAGATAATGAAAATTTAAGTGATGGTAGGTAAAATCAACAGGGCTGAAAACCTTATATTCACCAGGTTTCAGAGTAATCGTGCTTCCTTGAGACGGCCCTTGAATTCTCCCACGATACGGAATGGTGTTTTGAGCACCCCAAACCTCTCCGGCTCCGAGATTACCAGCATTAAACATATTGGCTATATGTGCAGGCTCAGTTGACATGAGAGTCCCATTCCTGAACAATTCTACTTGTAAGGGGAAGCGGTAAAACTCGACCTCCATATCCGAAAATTCTAAGTTAACATTGTAGGGATTCCACAAGGTGATCACGGTATCAATGATGAATTGAACAAATACAGTAGACGTTACGATTCCAGTTGTAGAATTTGTTTGATCATTACGTTCTTTTGTTAGCGAAAAAACAAACTGAGCATTGGAAATAACAGGCAGAAGTTGTTGCTTCTCAAAGAAAGCCGGATTGGGTTCTTTAATCGGCTCATCTACCGTGTCGTAGCCGGCCCCCCGAAGGAAGCGAGGGTTTGCGCTAGCAGTTAAACTAAACTCCCCATCATCCGTACTCACGTTCTTGTAAAGGCCATAATGGGAGTGTAGTAGTCCCCATTTCGGATCGGGGCTAGGGATGGGTTCTGCATACTCACTATTTCCGTTGCCTTCAAACCGAGGCTGCGCTGGCACCACGGGGATATCGCTCTCGCTATAAATGTGCCTACTAACATACGCAGCAGGCAGAGTCGCATTGCCAAAGAGCAGAGAAAGATCTTTCTGGAAACCGCCCTTAGCCACATCTGTGAGAAGGCTTTTGGAATCCGTAGTCAGGAGGTGGAAAGCATTCGCCGCGACAGGATCAAAAGCGCCAGTTCCCAAAAAGGTGGAAGTGGCCAATGAGGAAACCTTATCCTGCTCTTCCCTAGTTAAGCTCGATAGCGGTGCATAGGAACTGTTACGGCTAGCGAGAGATCTAAACCCAGGCATTCCCGTGGTTCCTAGTGCGGCAACCCGTTCCACATCTTCACTCATCACAGGGTTATTGAGGGTGAGGTTAGCCTTTTGAGATTCGTCAAAAATATGCCAGGCATATTTTCCACTGTTGCCATTTCCTAAATCGCCAATCAGCACAGGATTTGCTTTAACATTAGATTCAACAGCCGACACGCTACCATCGCTAACGAGTTCGATGGCGTCGGCTCGAAGGATAGTGTTAGGATAGCCCAAATTTTCTTGCTCCGTGATGTTGTTCGAACTCAGCCATTGAATGAATCCCCCATCTTTCCAGTCCGGATCATCATCAATCTTTGCAAGATCATCATTCGAAACCTTGAGGGATTTCCAGACGCCGATGAGGTGAGGTTGTTCCGGAGATGTATTATTTATTTCTGCCGAAGCCGTAACGCTCTTATCCGGGCCAGCGGATTCCTGCAGCCTAGCAATAGCCAGCAGCAAACCTAATCGGGCAGTGGATCGAGCTTGTTCAAGCGAATTCCGACTATCGACTGCCCGGAGCTCCATGCGGACCATGGCCGATAAGGCTATCACCAATACAAGCAGTAGACTGACCACCAGAAGGGTGAGCAAGAGAGCACTTCCCCTTTTCTTTACAGAATCTCGGAGTGAACATGAGCCGAACACGGTTAGTATAACTAATTGCATAAATAAACTATACCCTTGAAGCTTTACCTTGTATAACATAAAAACGTATTGTTTCGCTCAAGTGGCTTATGACCTATATTTTCAAGTATATTTAATGAGCGATTGGATCTCAGGCAACGTCGGCAAGAAACGGAACTTATCGTCTACTGAAATTTGATAATGAGTCCATAGAGCCGATTTTCAAGAGTCTGGGTAAGTTGCGCCCTGCCCTGAATGGTACTTAACGAAAGAGAGTTAACTATAACCACTAAGGGTGTGGCTCGATACCAGGAGGGGTGCCCCCCTCGATTTTGTAACAGATCCCTCCTAATTCTCCGAAGACATGAGGCAATTATGGACTCCCTTTATAATCCCAGAGATGGTCAAATCTAATATCATGCAATAGTCATGCACGTCATAGATATCGATTCTTAGTGCTTTCGTATGGAGTGTGCGAACGTTAGTGTAGCTTTGCTGTGCCCAGAAGTGATCCTCTCCGAGGATCTACTCTAGGGGCTGCGATGCTCACCACGCCGGAGCTCCACCTCAGCAAACTGAGGCTCTTTAAAAATAGAAGTAAAATTTTGCACTCTACAACAGCGACAACCTGACATTACAGGCCCAAATAAATAGAAACGGCTCTACATCCCACAATGGATTTCTGATGCTGGGTGCAGAAAAGGATTAAGCCTTGGATAAAAGAGCCCGATCCGTTTCAGACAGTTTTAGAAGAGGAAACTAAATTAAAGTTAGTCCTAATGTTACATAAAATATTTTATCAGGATCCCTTATTAGAGCTCATAGAAATACACCTTACGTCAAACACATAACCCGAAAATAGTACAACTAGTTACATTTTTTCAAAAGTCGGCCGGGATGGTTAGCCTAGGAAATTCATAACGCGTGGGTCAGGTAGAGGTGGCAGATCTGCGAAATTGCGTGGGGGAGTGTCCGCTTCGCTGTTTAAAGGTTTTGGAGAAGTGAAACACCGAGGAGAATCCAAGTCGCTCCGAAATGTGGATCACCCTCATTTCACTGTGTGCCAAAAGGTCCCTCGCATGTTTCATGCGGATCTCTAGCTGATACTGATACGGAGAGGTTCCGGTCTCCTCCTTGAAGGCCGCACGGAACATGGAATAGCTCATCCCCAAGCGACGTGCCAGAGCTTCCAGATCCACACACTCACGGTAGTGAGCCAGCAAATACCTGCGAGCCTCCTGTGTCTTAGTAACCGAATCGAGCCGGGAGCCCATTTGCTGAAGAGAAAGTGCACGCACCATCCCCAGAGCTGCCAGCACATTCGCCGCCATCCCCTGCTGATAACCTACTGGGGCCTCCTTCATCCGACGTCCCACAGCTCTAAGTTCTTCGAACAAGTCCGCATGTTGCCCCACCCGAAACAGAGGGCGTTCCGGTGGAAAAAAATCCCTCATGATCCGCTCCGCTATGTCTCCGCCGAATCCGACCCACTGCTCATCCCATCCCATCGAACGCAGGGGGCGATACCGATGCCAACTACCGGGATGCAGAAAGAACACGTCACCTGCATCAACCTTTAGCTTGCCGGCCGCCCGACTCTCAAAGTCTCCCTTCCCCCGGGTGATGTACACCAGTTGATATTCGCTGAGGCTGTTGCGGCCTTGCTCCCAAGAAAACTGATACTCATCCGGATGGTGACCGGGCGGATAATCCTGCCCCTCCGAAATGTGAGTATACCCGGCATCCACCACGTATAATCCCCATTTTTCGGCAGCAGGCTCTACCGGTTGATAGCGAGATTCGCCACAAACCATATCTGGTTTTTCTTTTGTCATAAATTATAAATATTCTAAACTTTTGTAATCAAAGTATAAAATAAAAAATTAACATTATCATCATTTTATACAAATCCATTTATCAAAAACCTCATTCCATTTACCGGTGGACCTCAACTATACTTTTACATTACTGATTAACCCCCTTCCCCATAGCAACTATGAAAAACGCCTCATCTCCTTCTATCGGCCTCTTTGGCATCGGTCTCGACACTTACTGGCCTCAATTCGAGGGCTTAAAAGAAAATCTCGAGGGCTACCAATTGCGGATTCAGCACAAACTGGAATCCTTTGGGGCTGAGGTCCTCAATGTCGGTCTGGTGGATCGTCCGGAACAATCTCGCGAGGTGGGCGATCAACTGCGGGCGTCAAATGTGGATGTGGTCTTCCTGTTTATCAGCACTTACGCCCTCTCTTCCACAGTGCTGCCGGTGGTACAGCGCGCTGGTGTTCCGGTGATTGTGCTGAATCTACAACCCGTGGCTCAACTGAACTACGAGGCCTTCAATGCTCTGGGAGACCGAGGGAAAATGACCGGAGTCTGGCTGGAACATTGTCAGGCTTGCTCAGTGCCGGAAATCGCCAACGTATTTAACCGCGCAGGTATCCCCTTCCATGAGGTCACGGGTCACCTGCAGGATGAAGACGCCTGGCAGGAAGTTCAGGATTGGGTGGATGCCGCTGGGGTACAGAGGGCGATGTCCAATAACCGAGTGGGTGTAATGGGTCACTACTACTGCGGCATGCTGGATGTCTACACTGACATGACCCAACATGCAGCGGTGTTTGGCAACCATTTCGAACTGCTCGAAATCTGCGAAGTCGAAGCCCTGCGAGATACCGTATCCCAAGAGGATACAGAGCGGAAGATCGCGGAATTTAAGCAGGTCTTTGCGGTGTCGGACGAATGCGAGGGCACGGAGCTGGAACGAGCAGCCCGTACCTCCGTCGCCCTGGACCGGTTGGTAGAAAAACACGACCTTGGCTCCATGGCTTATTACTACGAAGGGCAGCCCGGGAGTTCCCTTGAAAATATTGTTACTTCTGTAATCGCCGGAAACACCCTGCTCACTGGACGCAACATCCCAGTGGCCGGAGAATGCGAGATCAAGAACGTGCAGGCGATGAAGATTTTGGATTTGTTGGGCTGCGGTGGATCCTTCTCTGAACTGTATCTTACCGATTTCGTCGACGACGTGGTCTACCTCGGTCACGACGGCCCAGCACATCTCGCCATCGCCGAAGGTCCGGTGGCTCTGGTCCCTCTCTCCGTCTATCATGGTAAGCCCGGCAAAGGACTCTCCATCCAGATGACGGTGAAGACCGGCCCCGTAACCTTCCTTTCGGTGGTACAGCACGGAGACGGGTCCCTCTTCCTGCAGGTGGCCGAAGCCGAATCCGTAATCGGTCCCGTGTTGCAGATAGGTAACACCAACAGCCGCTACCGGTTCAGCTGTGGTGCCAAAGCCTTTCTCAAAGGCTGGAACGGAAGCGGCCCCGCCCACCATTGCGCCATCGGAGTCGGGCATGTGGCGGGCAAACTAGAGAAACTAGCCAAGCTTCTCGGTATTGATTTTGTCCAAATATGCTGAGGGCGACCTCCTGACAAGCAGCTTCTTGTCACCCGCAGTTTTGAAAGGGCGACGGTCATAATGGTATCGTCGTTACTAAACAGGTGAGGGCCCAGCTCAGGGAAAATACGCTCTTGCTGCAAAGGATTCTCACTCGAGCCTCCCACCCGAGGGGTGGGGCCTAAGTGTGACAACCTTTCAGGCCATGGTTAAGGCGATACGGTAGCCGAGTCAGCTCTTATTTCAGACCCACCGTAAATGGCCGTGAAGTAATCAGAGCATTGTATTTTATCCGACGTACGGATTCGGGAAGTCAATAAAGTCAAATCCGGCCAAGTATTGGCTGTCCTCAAGCCAATGAAAGTGAGGGGCGAAGCCTGAAATCGTTATCCTTATCAAAATGGCTTCGTAACCATCCAAATACAGAAGGCCGTAGGACGAACCCGTTTTCTTTACATTTGCTTGAAAGTTAATCATCCTAGCAATGAGACTCCTTTGAACTTGCAATCTTGGGGCAGATGTCTATTTAAGTGCTTCATGGGCCTGTAGCTCAGTTGGTTAGAGCTGGAAACTCATAATTTCTAGGTCGTCGGTTCGAGTCCGGCCGGGCCCACCACTTTTAATTTATATCCAACTTTCGAAAATCATTCCCCTACCCTTTCCGATCATCGGAAACCTCCTTTCGGAACTCACTGTAACCTTTTTATGAACACATCCTTGTATCAAAAATTTGAAACGTCCCTAGTAGATCAAAAATCCATGTGGGTGAAACCCTACGTGAAACCTTGTGTGGATGACGGAGCACATCAGTTTTTGTTGTTTTTAAAACCTGAAGTTACCGCGGTTCATGCCGAGGTAAATGTTGAAGGGGTGCTACAAATGGTCTTGGAGCGATTGAGCGCCTTCCAAACCTCGGTGCATGCCGTGCGGATACTCCCCTCTGCTTATCTGGCCGAGCATTCGATTATGGATCAGCATTACGGTGTCATCAATGCCATCAGTAAACAAGGCGAGTCAGCTTTAACTGATGCCGCCGGTGAGAAACTGAAAAGCGAATTTGGAGAAGACCTGAAAAAAGGAGCTAAGGTCCTGGGTGGTCATCAATTTTTAGAGGAACAGTCCGAATTTACCGCCCTTACCCTGTGTACGCTAAGCGACAATCTTGGCACCACGAAATTAGGGGGGGGAAGTTACTGTATGCGCTTAGATATGGAAGGCCAAATTTACTTGGTCCTCAATCCCTTTCACGCGTACCAGCTCGTACCCTTTACTTCAGGTCAAAAAGCTATCATTGCCATGGAGTGCCGCTCGAATAGGGATTGGAAGGCCTTACGTTCTGACTTAACGGGCAGTACAGATCCATCCGCTGCATCAGAAGGAAGTATTCGTTCCGAATTACTTGCACGAAAAGAAGAGTTCAATCTGGCCGCAGTAAACCAAGGTTCTAACGGAATTCATCTTTCAGCTGGCCCCTTAGAAGGAATGGTTGAACTTAAACGTTTCTTTACCGATCATGAAAGCGCTGCAGATTTGGACTTATCGGATACCCTCTTTGGTTCGCAATTGATCGAAGCAGGAATTGATACAAATCGACTTCAGGAACTCGCAGCTAACATCACCATCCGTAAAGGTGGACAATCCGAATCGGCTTTTGACCTCACCGAAGAAGTTAATGCATCTGATGCATTGAAGAGGTTACTATGAGTGAAACAGCTCTCCCCCCATGGGCTTCACGACAGGCAGCGGTTGTTCTCGCAATGCTTGAAACTACAGAAGAGGGTGTCCGCGATGGACAGCCTGCCGACCGGGTTTTGCATACGATTATTGGTGGCAACCGTAAATATGGAAGTCGTGATCGGCGTTTGATTCGCGATGCCGTTTTCAGTTGGTTCCGCTGGCATGGTGCCATCGGGACCTTTCCTTTAGCTCGCGGACTTTGCATGGCCTGGATGTTTGAAGGAAAAGAATGGCCAGCCGCTCTTCAAGCTATGTTGAATGAGTTTTCCATTGAATTACCTGATGTTTTAGCTTCCGAACTATCCTTGGACGATAGGAAGGCTGCTGTTGAGGAAACCTTTTCGGTTGAATTACCCGCAGTCGACCAATGGCTTCCCGAGTGGTGGAAAACGGAAACGGCTCATTTAGGCGCCTATGAAGACCGATTGGCTGAGCATTTCCAGCGTCCACCCACTTGGATTCGCGTGGATCAGAAAGCACAAAATATTTTGCATCCGCAATTAATTGAAGACGGTGCCGAATGGGCTGGTGAATCCTGCCCTTGCGCGTACTCCTTCGACGATCCCGGTAAAGTGAACCGTTGGTTGCAATCGCAATCGGAGCATATCGAGATTCAAGATTTGAGTAGTCAACAGGTTGTGCGTATTTGCGATCCGAAGCCCAATCAGAAATGGTGGGATGCCTGTTGTGGAAACGGTGGTAAAAGCCTCCAATTACTCGATCAAGCCGAACGGACTCTTGATTTAACCTGTACGGATCGCAGAGAGGAAGTTCTTAGGGAGCTTACTAAACGGGGACGTCGCCACGGTTTAAGTAAAGTACGCCGTTACGTATTGGATTTGTTACAAAAAGAAATTCTATTGCCGAATATTCAATTTGATGGGGTATTAATAGATGCCCCTTGTAGTGGCACCGGAACCTGGAGCCGGAATTCCGATGCTCCTTGGCGGACCGAAGCTTCAGACATTCCACAAGGTGGACGACGTCAACTTAGACTATTGCAAGCGACAGCCCCTTCCGTTGCTGAGGGTGCTATCCTAATTTTTGCAGTTTGCAGCCTTTGTAAAACCGAAACGCTCGATGTCGTTGAGGGATTTTTAGAATCCAATCCAGCCTTTAGCCTTCGGAAATTCACCCATCCACTCAACGGAAGTGAAACAGACGGGACGGTCACATTTTTACCTTCAGAAACAAAGGGCGACGGAATGTTTGTCGCCACATTTATTAAGAAGAAGGCTTAAGAGCTACAATTTACGAGAGCTTAACATATTAAATATTTTTATATTTTCACAATATATTCGAATTGGTGAACTCGGATATACTTTTAAAAGTCACCAACAAGTATGAGGAAAGATTATGAGTAAAGGTACAGTAAAATGGTTCAACGCAGATAAAGGCTTCGGCTTCATTACACCAGAAGAAGGCAATGAAGATTTGTTTGTTCATCATTCAGAAATTCAATCTGGCGATGGATATGCAACATTAAATGACGGTCAAGCCGTTGAATTCGATGTAGGTCAGGGTCAGAAAGGCCCATGTGCAACTAACGTTGTACCTGTGTGAACAACACTAACCTATAACAAACGCATACAGTCGGACGCGGTGAAGCCGCGCCGCTGTTGCGGGCGTTAGGTCTTATCAGACCAGATGCCCTGATTCCTTTGAAGAAGTTCCAAAAGGAGTGAGGGCATCTGGGCCGATTACGAGGACGGTTTTACCGTCCTCTTTGACTTCTTGGGTTACGACGAGCTCCACCGCCGACGCCGCCCCCTGACTGACGACCGCGTCGGTCATCAGAACTATTGCGGCTTCTATTACTATTTCGTCCACCGCCACTTCGGCCACGACCGGGAACCTTAGGTTTCATAGTGGAGTATCGCGCTTCATCGCTATGAAATTCCTGTTCGAGATCGGCTGGGATTTCTTGCCCGATGAGTTTCTCTACTTGGTTTAAGTATGCGCGGTCTTCTGGGGAAACAAAGGAAATCGCACCTCCTCTGGCACCGGCACGAGCTGTTCGGCCAATACGGTGTACATAGGTTTCGGATTCCACAGGCATATCAAAATTCACCACATGTGTGATATCGTCGATATCGATTCCGCGTGCCGCCACGTCTGTGGCAACCATCACTTGAAAACGACCTCGCTTAAATCCGTCTAGGGCTTTGAGGTATACGCTCTGGTGAATAGGACTCCATCTTTCGCCAAGGCATCAAGATTAGGGGTTTTGACCACAGGCTTCACGAGTCCCAGATGGTCAAACCTCTGCTCATCCGTCATCAATAAAAGAATATTAGGTTTCATAAGTTGTGTTACGGTAGGAATAAGGGCTCTTGATCCATATAAAGGACAGGCGCATTTGCTTTCGGAGGACGAGTGGTTTGCCCCTGAAACCAAATTCCTGGGGTAAGTGCAATAATGGGTTTTTTGGGGATTCCGCGATCCGCCCGATTAATTTTTCCAATCAGAATATCCATAGCCACCTGAGCTTGCCCCTCTCTATCTTGATTGATTCCAGTTACGCTTTCAGCTCCTTCGCCCCATTGATCCAAGGTCGCATATCCAATATTTTTAGGGAAAAGGTACCCTTCATCTAGCAGCGTTTGATAACAATCTAATCCAGGGCTAATGACGACATCCAATTGATTATCTTCTATCCATTTTATTAATTGTTGTGTGTCGTAGTCTTCAGGCAGAAACAGGGTAAGCTCGTTTAAATATCCGCGTAGATGCTTCCACAGCAGATACGCCGCAGACCATCTATGATGGGTTCTTAACTCTACATCCTGCCACATGGTGAGCCCAATTCGCTTGTATCCTGCAGACTCCAATTCTGCCAGAGTGCGAATCATTCCTCGGAAATGGTTGTGCCTGACACCGCTAATTCGCGGCTCATCCAGGCTGTCCGAAAACTCCACAGAACAAAACTTATCCCACTCTACAGGCAAGGTTCTCACCCCTTTATTAAAGAGCAGTGGATGAAGCATAGGAATAATAATCCCCTCAATACCCCGTGACCACATGATGTGGTTTACCCGTTCAGGCGTCGTATCTGGGTCCATCAACCAAAAGGGTTCAATCTGATAGCCGTAGTCTTCTGCCATGGACGAGAAAATGGTGAAAATAGTCTGCTCCATCGGGTTCCATTCTGATGTAGGCCCACTTCGGATAAATCCGATGGTTCCCTGATCTCCTACCGGCCCCTGCTTCGTGCTAGACATGAGTTTAGACAGATGCGGATTAGGTTTGTAACCCAATTCCCGTGCTAGGGATTGAATACGTTCTTTGGTATTCTTTGAAATTCGGGGGTGATCTTTCAGAGCTAACGACACAGTGGCTTTGGAGACACCTGCCTTCTCCGCGATCATCTGGAGGGATACTTTAGACTGTTTAGACATTCTTTTCCGCTATGATCTCATCCAGATAAGTCAACGTTAACTTACTAGCAATAGAACAGTCACTATCTAAAAAGTCCGCTATGACGTATATACTAAGAATGGGTAATTCAAAACATGGTTGGGGACTTGCAGCGGGAGTGACAGGTGTCACATTACTGCTTCTCTTTGCTCCTAAAAATTCGGGATCGGAATCCAAGGAACTTTCCCCTTCTGCCTTTCACCATCCCATACAGGAAAACTCTTCTTCGCCTCTTCTCGCACCCGACATCCACACCCCCTCAGCTGTGAGCGCTTCCATCGACCTATGGACGAATGGGTTGATAGAAAAAAGAACTGCGAAACGGTCCCATCTAGATCGAGCGTCTATTAAGGATTTTAACCAGCAAGCCATATCCTATGTTCTCGAAGATGGATCTAAACCAAGCCTAACGTCCCTCGTGGAATCCGCAGAAGCTAGACGAGCTTCACTAAAAGAACTCATGAAGCAGAATCCTCAAGAGGCGTGGGATCTGATGCTTTCGAATGAGGTCCGCACTTCACTTCCTCCACAGGTGCAACCTTTTCTTGAGCAAGCGATTCTACAGGAAGGCGATTGGATGGTGTATTCCGCCTGTTTTTGGGAAGATGGATCTAGCCTCCCCTCTACCGTAAATACGCCTCCATCTCACTTTCAAGAGGCCGTGATCGGTGAAGAACGCTTAAACGCTTTTCCTGTTGGCCTCCTTCGTCAAGGGGGTACCAGCAAAGGAATCCTCTTAAATGGATTTGAGATTGACGGCACCGCTATTTTTGAAGGAGTTCCCTCGGGGCCACTTGAATCTGGATCGCAGATTCCTTCTACCGCGGTGCTCCACCCAAAAGACCCTATCACGGGTGCTCTCATTTTAGAGGAAACGTCCACGATAGCGAATAACACGATTCCGAAAGATTTCTTGGCAGTAGGTACACCCGAAGGAATTTATTTCTTTGAATCGGAACACTCCCGTGAGATCTTTCTGGCCGCACAATTTCAGCAGTCCCCTCCTTCAGATGAGAGTTCTTCTGGCTTCCTCCTCGAAGCCCCCTTGAGTTCTGTAAGTGGTGAACCTGACTCTCTCCCTTTGAGCAATCGATATTCAGGAGACTTTAAAGGCGGACAATCTCTGAGTTATCGGACACTCCTCTATGTGCGAATTGCGTTTGCCAATGACCCTGGCCAAGTGGTTCAAACGGAAGCCTCTGCGTATTTCGATCTCCGCAGCGCGAATGATCATATTTTAAAATCCTCCTATGGGCGGATGCAGATTCTCCCCACGGTGACGCCGATTATTGTACTTCCAGAACCTCAATCCTATTACGCTAGTCAGGGAACCGGAGCCTTGGCCGCGGATGCCAAGGCCGTTGCCAATTCTATGGGATATACTTCATGGCTCTATGGACACCGTGTCTATCGCTACAATGGATCCCCAGGCACCTTTGAGGGACTAGCCTCCACGGGAAACAACCCGGGAGATATTTGGATGCGTCAGAGTTCGGCCGCCCTACTGGTGCATGAAATTGGTCATAATTATTCTCTGTTACATTCAAATGGGTGGGTCACAGAATCCAAGGCGGCGATTGGTCCCAGTAGTAGTGTAGAATACGATCATGGCTATTGTCTCATGGGGGAATTAAATAACTTTGACAAAAACACGTTCAATTCCTACCAAAAATCACGTATTGGTTGGTTGAAAGATTCCGAATACGTAAGCAGTCAAGTCAGTGGACGCCACCGGATTTATGCCTTGGACTCCCCTGTCCTCGATCCTGACAAGCGGTATGCGATCCGGATTCCGACACCGAACCGTGGAAATTACTGGGTGGAGTATCGTCAGGATTTTACGGATGTCGCATTCAAAAACGGACTGTTGCTACAAGCACAAGGTAATGGCTGGGGCACAACAACCATGAATCCTCAACGTATCGATGTCACGTATTGGTCAAAAAAAGATAAAGCGGACTCTCATATCCCGATGGGTTGGACCTTTTCAGATCATGAACAGGGCGTGCACATCACGCCATTGGATCGTGCGGATGATATTTCGTGGATCGAGGTTCAGGTTCATCATGAGCAGGACGTCACCACAAATACCTCCCCAACCGGCACCCTTTCTGCAAGCACCGTTACCCCTGCTGTTGGTGAATCGGTTTCCTTCACCCTTCAGAACATCTTGGATCCAGATGGAGATGAGCTCAGATATTATTGGTATTTTGATAATGGGGTGTACCAGAATTCGAGTTTTTCCATCCTAACCAGTCGTAGCTTCAGTTGGGATAGCCCCGGGGTATATCAGGTCATGGTCATCATCACAGATATGAAAGGTGGCACCTGCTTTCGGTCCATTCCCGTAACCGTGGGGGCGCCTTCTACCTTCTCTATTTCCGGTCAAATTCTGGATCATGCCAATCAGGGCGTTGCCGGTGTAGCTGTCGATAACGGACTCGGCTTTAGTAATACCGATTACAGGTCGAGTCTTACGGACGAGGATGGGACCTACACCCTGGGAAGACTGCCGACAGGGAGTTACACCGTTCGTGCGCGCAAAGACTTTGATGTCTATGGGGTCAGAGGCTTCACCAATCCGGTCACCATAGGACCCAGCAACTCTGGGATAGGATTTAGAGCCCGCGTCTTGCAGGTAGCGAGTACCGGCTCCCCTTCTGAAAGCGGAGGTACGGGATCCTTCTCGATTTCACGGGTGAAATCTCCGTCAAATTTCGCATCGGATATTTCCTTTCGGATTTCGATGTCTGGTGATGCCGAAGAAGGATCAGACTACAGCCTTTCCCCTGCCCCAACGAACGGTCTGTACACCATGCTAAGTACTGCGGACTCCCTTACTCTTACGCTAACGGCTACAGACGATTCTGAGGAGGAAGGACCAGAGGATGTTACCCTGGCTTTGGCCATGACCGATGGCCTTTCCTTGGTCTCCACGGACATCACAAAAGCCACGTTGCTGATTGAGGATAACGAGAGCTCCCTTCCACGAGTGCGCGCGATTCCTATGAATCGTCAACTCGCGGAGAATGGAGGGGTAGCGGACGTGTTATTTATCCGTTACGGGGACACCACAAACCCGCTCACCGTGAACATCGGAACCGACAGCGGAGAGGGTCTCGCGACTTACGGAATAGATTACACGTTTAATACAGGTTCACCTACACTTGTGATTCCTGCAGGATCGAAGACCGCGACTCTTCACGTCACGGGAGTTGACGATTCGGAACTCGAAGGAGATGAGAAAGCACGCTTTCGTATCAATCTTGGAAGCGGATATGTCCGAGACCGAGACCCCTCCAATATTCTAATTGATATTTCGGATGATGAGTTACCCCTCGTCAGTATAACGGCATTCGACACTACTACCGGAGAGGGTAATAACGGACTTGGGGCTGTTCGCTTCACAAGAGATCCTGTTCACACCAGCGCGCTCGCTATACAATATGGGGTCAGAGGCACGGCACTACATGGTACCGATTATGCCCAACTGGAAGGTACGGTGACCATCCCCGCGAATGAAGCCAGCGTGGATGTGGTGATTCAGGGCCTCCCAGACGCCTTGATCGAAGGGTCGGAGACTGCCATCGTACGTGGCTCGGTGGCCTTTGCTTTCAATTATTTTCTCGACCCCCTCGCGCTTGAAGCCACGGTCAGTGTAAACGATAAACCGATCCTGACCCTCACGGGACCCGCGGGTTCGTTTTCTGAACTTGCTCCGGTGGCAAAAGAGTACACCATTCAGCGCGTTGGGCCAACCGATGCCGTAACGGTTTCCCTAGAGAGCCTAGGAAGCGCGGAAGCAGAACTCGATTTCACCTTCCCAGAAAGCATTAGCCTACCCGCAAATTCGTCATCCGTTACCTTCAGCGTAACCCCTTTAACTGATAATCTGCCAGAGGGAGAAGAGACGGTGACCCTTTCCTTAATCCCAAAAACCGAATACGGGGTGGACGTTTCAGCGGAAGCCTCCAGAATACTCGCAGATCTACCCGTAGATGAGTGGCGCTATTCCACCTTTGGATCCGATGCATCCACCCCTGCTATCGCTGGAGATACCGCCGATCCAGACGTAGACCGTCTGTCAAACCTCTACGAGTTTGCCACTCTGAGCAATCCACAGGTAGTGAATACGGCAGATTTACAGCCTGAGGCCGACTCGAACACCTTTAGCCTCGAATTCAAAAGGCGTAAAAATGCAGGAGTTACCGTTCAATGCCTTTGGTCAAATGAACCCGACGCTTCATCGGGATGGTCTACGATCGGCATCACCGAAGAGATTCTGGAGGACACCCTCGAGTTCACGCGAGTGAAGGCCAGTATTCCGGTTTCGAGCGAAGTCCTCTTTCTTAAAGTAGAGGTCACGAGAACTCCATAATCCTTCAACCAGCTTACCCCTCTAACATGATACATAGATCCATCCCCTACCTACTTGCAGGTGTACTTTCCACACTTGCCTTTTCGAACTCCATCCTCCTCACCAACCCGTCCGGTGAACGAAACAATGGTATTGACCGTACCTCGATTTCCGATCCGTCCGTTCCGGGCTGGAATGCAGATAGCGGCATCGCAGAGATCATTGGAGACCGCACAGATTACGGCAACGGAAAATGGCGGTTTAGCCTAGAGGACAGCGCCGAGATGTGGCAGTTGACCTCCCACATCATCTCAACCGGTGACGCCTACTCTCTTCGATTTGATGCCGCGATGTTTTCCGGTAACCTTCCTTCAGATGGTCCGGTGTTTGTTCCAAGCGGAACCCTTATTGGTGGCGCTCTACTCAATGGTGACTTTAACGATCCCGTATCGACGGGTTCCAGAGACTTTGCCGATACCCCGGTCTGGGTGAATGTCAGCGAAAGCGACCAGACCCAGGCAACCCAATCGGATTTAGGGGTAGATGGATCCCGGAATGCGGTACTGGCCGACAGCGGATTACGCAACTTTGCTGCAGACACCGGACATACCCTCTCCACAGGAGACGGATTCAGGGTGTCCTTTGACTGGCGGGATGCGGGAAACTGGGATGATGAGTCGGATGTAGTTGAGGTTGAAGTCTATACGACGAATACAGATGCCATCGACGGATCCCGTACCGTTCTGGAAACCCTGACAGCCCCACTCTCTACGCAGAATAGTACCTACGAATCGGCTGCACTCACCTTCGGCGCTGTACCGGCTTCTGCAGTCGATAAGCGTCTGTTTGTCCTCTTTCGAGGAGTGGATGGCAATGCATCGACCAATGGGTTTGCCCGGCTCGACAATTTTACCCTAGAACGGGGATCCTACCAAACTGCTCCCGAAACGCCTCCACGTCAGATTATTGCCGAGCTCTATGTGGAGGATGGGGCGAACCGTCTCCCTGTCGCCTCCCGGACCTATGATTTCAAAACCCCGGTTGCAGCTACTTGGGATCATTACCATCTTGCGGTTCCTGCAGGAACCCTCGACGTCCATGCGGAAAAAGCCCTTGGGGTACAGTTCCGCTCCAACGATTTGGCGGACGGGAATTTTCAAAGTGTGGATAACATCCGGTTGAGCGTGTGGCCGACAGGTTCCGCATCAGGTGCCTTTTCCACCGACTGGGATCTTACCCCGGATCAGCCTTGGGCTGGCCCGGGATATTGGGCCAACCGTCTTCAGGATTGGCGGGTTCGAAACAATAGGGTCGAATGCGTTAATGGTGCGCGTGAACGCCTCACCCTTCATCGTCCTGGCACCTCGATACGCGGGAATGGGGGAGACTTCATCTTAAACGTAACTACCGGTCTGAATACCGGATCCAGCAGTACAACATCCCGGGCGGGGTACCTTCTTGGCGCCGCACCCAATGTCGACTGGCGAGGCGCCCTGTTGGTGCATGACGGAATGGGGAGAGATTTCGGTCTATTCCTGGGCATTACCGGCGGGGGAAATCTCGTGATCGAAGATTACTCGGCCGGTTCGGTCAACACCCTTGTCTCCGCCCCCGTCAGCGGAGGCTTCGTCCCAAATACCCGTCTCCAGCTTGACGCCACCTACCATTCTACGCCTGGCACCTATACTCTCACCCTGACGGCATTTACTGCAGCGAACACACAGATCGGCACCACGACTCTGGACGTTCCCTCCGACAGTGTCCTTGGTGCCTTTGGCCTGCTCAGCCATTTTGGATCCTCCGCCGCAACTCACTGGTTCGATGATTTTTCCGGAAGCGGTGCGGCTCTGCATCCGGAAACCGATCGGCACCTCGCGATTCTGGGTGCTATGCATACCCTCTCCGGAAGAACCCTCAAACTCACCGCCCAACTCTCACCACTCAGCCTCGTCTCCTCCCCCTCGGTCGCTCTCGACACTTGGGATGGGAACACCTGGATTGAAGTCACCACGACCCCGGTCGATGCGGATCCCCTTTCCTCCTACACTGCCACCTTTGCCATCAGCAGCTGGAACGACGCAGTGGACACCCCCTACCGTCTACGGATACAAATCGAGGGTACAGACTATTTCTGGACGGGCACCATACCCCGCGATCCCGTTGACAAAGAAGAACTGGTGATTGCCATGACCACCTGTCAGCGGATCAATGACGGGAATCTTCAATTCAATGGCTTTGACTGGACTCCCACCATGCTGTGGCATCCTCATACGCAGACGTATTCCTACATCGCCAAACATCAGCCGGATGTCTTGCTGGCCCACGGGGATCAGATCTACGAAGCTCAGCCGACCGGGGTTGACCGTTCCTCCGAGCAAAACCGGCAGCTCGATTATCTGTATAAATGGAACCTCTGGGTGCTTCAGGTGCGGGATCTCACCCGGGAGATCCCGACCGTCGCCCTTCCCGATGATCACGATATCTATCAGGGCAATCTGTGGGGGGAAGGAGGCATTGCCACGGATACAGAATCCACGGGTGGGTATAAAGAACCCGCCAGCTGGGTCCGGATGGTTGAGCGCACCCAGACCTCGAATCTACCAGACCCCGATCCATATAACGCGGTGCAGCCCCCTCCCTTAGTGGAGCAGAACATCGGCGTCTATTTCACCGGCATGGTCTACGGCAGACTGGGTTTTGCCATTCTCGAGGACCGGAAGTTCAAAACTGGCCCCAATGGCTCCGCTTCCATCCCTCTGGATCAACAGCAACTCCTCGGAGGTCGTCAGGAGGACTTTCTACGCGAATGGAACAAAGACTGGGCCGGACAGGACCTTAAGCTCGTGGTTTCTCAATCGCCCCTGGGTAACCTCAATACCCATCGAGGTTCCGGGTATTCGTTTGGCTTGAATGACCGGGACACCCATGGCTGGCCTACGCATCGTCGTAATGATGCCTGGCGTCTGTTGCGTCAGTCCAAGATGTTCCAGTTGGCCGGAGATCAGCATCTCGGCACCCTGGCGCACAACGGAGCCGATGCACCGCGGGATGCCGGCATCTCCTTTACCGCCCCCGCGATGGCCAACTTTTTTCCCCGCATTTTTGACCCCGTGAATACTACGTCTGGCACCACCTCTACGGTGAGTCCTTATAAGGGCGACTACTACTTTGACGGCACAGGCACTCTTCCCGACGGGAGTACGCCGAACCTGACCGCCGATGATCCGCATCACTTTGCCATTCTTGGATCGGCAAATTCACAGGAATATTATGAACAACCGACGGGCATTCATCCTCCGAACTACAACGACCGCGGAGCCGGATACGGAATCACCCGGGTCAATAGAACCACCCGCGAGATCACCTTCGAGTGCTGGCCCATCTACGCCGATCCGGAATATCCTCAGACCGGAGGACAGTTTGCCGACTGGCCTCAAACCTGGCGTCAGACAGATAACGACGGTCGGGTGCCCACGGGGTATCTTCCCGTGATCGATAGTCTGTGGCGGGCGAATCCGGTGATCCGTATTTTTGACGAATCCACCAATGAACTCATTCATGCCATGCGGGTACGCGGTACCCGCTACCGACCTCCCGTTTATGATAACAGTGCCAGCTACCGTGTAGAAATTGCCTACGGGGATGAGACGGTCTCGGAACTACGGACGGGACAGGCTCCGGTTTTGGAAACCACCCCCCTGATTCACTCCTTTTCCGCCCTCCAGCCCTCCATCCTTTCGGGAGGCGAAACCATCCTTAGTTGGGATGTCAGCCTCGCGCAGAGTCTCAGTATCGATTCGGGAGTGGGCGATGTGCTTTCCGAAACCATTGATGGCATCGGACTGGTAAGGGTCTCTCCCATCGCCAGCAGCACCTACACCCTCACGCTCAACGGCCAAGAGACGGCCACCACCATCGTCCGAGTCTATCCGGGACGCACCGTCTGGGATGACGAACACTTCACCCCGCAGGATCAATTGGATCCGGAGATCTTTGGTGGAGACAAAGATCCTGATGAGGACGGATTCAGCAACGATGTAGAGTTTCAGTTTCAGACCGACCCCCGAGATAGTGGGTCAAAGCCGATTTTGCAGAGCAGGATTGTCTTCACCGGAGATCCAGCTGGGGTCGAATTTAAGATGTCTACTCCCGTTGACTCCTCGTCATACCATCTAGTGATCGAGGTAGCAGAAGAACTGGACAGATGGCAGGATGTGCCCTCTAATAGTGTGGTGGAAACCGGGCGTGAAGACAATCCCTCGCAGGGAACCAGCCGAATTTCTGTCCGCCTCACCGACACCCTTCCGGTTTCTTTCGACAAACGGTTTTACCGTGCTAACTGGGTGTTGAACTAAAACAGGGGCCTAAGCGACTCCCGCATCAGAGACTATCCCAAAAGGTCTTAATGCTTCTGGGGAGCCCAGCGACTCTCCTGCAGGGCACGCCATGAATGGAGCGCAGCATCCTGTCCCACATACTCCATTCGATCGAAATAGTCGGGTTGCGTGAGCCGTGGATCCCCTGAGGTCTCCAACTCGTTCATTAAGCTGTGAAAGAGAGACTGCAGGGTTTGCGTATGTGCAGGGTCGTCAGCCAAATTGCTTAAACAATAAGGATCTGAACGAACATCAAACAATTCGAAACGGGGGCGTTTACCGAAAGCAAGATTGTAGAAGTGTGAAGAGCCCTCTGCGTTCAACACAAGAATCTTTTCTTTGGTGGGACTACTATCACAACCTGGAAATCCCGTTTCAGGATTCCCTGCAGGCCAGCGATCGGGTTCGAAATTTACCGACAGTAAAAACTCCGCGGTGCGAATGCAACGGACAGGATAACCTAGATCGTCTTCTCGACCAAGATCGTGTTGTTCCCGACCCATGAATACCCGGTCGCGGGTTGAGTCTATCACTCCAGATTCGGAGGAGACTAATAACGGAAGTAAACTACGACCCGGTAACTTTTCTGGAATGGAAAGATCGGCCAGCTCCAAATAGGTGGGCATAAGATCTATGAAACTACAAAGGTCATCTGTAACCCGACCTCCTGAAATCTGACCTTGCCAAGACGCAACAAAAGGCAAGCGAAAATCCTCATCGTACATCTGACCTTTCACCCGGGGAAAAGGACAGCCATTATCGGAGGTAATAATGATCAAGGTATTTTCCAATTCTCCCCGCCGCTCCAGCTCCTCCACCATCTTCCCAAGTTGGGTATCAAACCAGTTAATTTCAAAGGCATAATCTAGCATATCGTTTCGAACGGCTTCATTGTCCGGCCAATATGGAGACACGGTATCGATTTCAGTTGGACTACGCCCTGCACGTTGCCCTTCGCCTAGGGCATAGGTTCGATGCGGTTCATGACACCCATACCAAAAACAAAAGGGTGAACCCTCCGGACGTACTTCGAGAAAATCAGAAAAATTCGCCGCGTAATCACAGTCGGAAATCGCACTACCTTCCGGTGGTATCAGGGTTCGTTCTTGGTAGGCATTCCCCGCCGGATTTCGAGTCCGTCCCTTACGTTGGAAATCTCCAGGAGCCCAGCCCTTACCGGTAAAACCCACATGGTATCCGGCCTGCTCAAGACGATCAGGGTAAACAGGCAGGGTGTCAGCATCCGGAAATACACACCAGTGATTACAAGCCTCCTCTGCCTGCCATGGATAGTTCCCTGACAACATACAAGCCCGTGAAGGGGCACATTTAGGATTGGGACTGAACATTTTGCTAAAGCGAACGCCTGAAGCTGCCAAGCGGTCAATCACAGGAGTATGGACCCATGTATGGCCGGTGCAACCGAAGTGCGAGGCATCGTCGGCTAGTGCAAATAATATATGAGGAGAGCTTTTCATATCATGAAAACTACGACGCTATTTTGCTTAGGTAAAGAGCGATTCAGAAAACAGAAGTCAACGTTAACCTAAGGGGTGTAAAAAAAAGATACTTAATAATTGGAAAGAAGAGTAGTATGAACCTTATGATCAACTACCCCACACTCCTCGCCGTATCCGCCCTCATTTTTTCAACTTCTTTACATGCGCAGACCACTCGGGTTTTCACGAATGCTGGAACAGGTGACAATTGGTCCGAATCAACAAATTGGACGGGTGGCACTATTGCCGATACGAATGCTGAAGCAGCTCAATTGAACGCAAGTCCCACTCTTGATAGTTCCCAAACCGTCGCTAGGGTTCAAAATTTTTTCGCATCCAACAGCGATTTGACAATCTCTGGTCCAGGGGTCCTGACTGTTGACCCAAATGCTATAAACGCGCAGGGTATCCGAAACACAGCAGGAGGCGGCAATAATGGTGGCCTCGTTTTCAATAGTGACGTTATTATAAATGATAGCGCCGCGACAGGAACTTCTTATACCTCCGTTTTCTTCGCTAGCACGGGTGGCAGTTCAAGGCATGTCACCTTTCAGGGTAACTTAACATTGCAAAGCCGGCTTAGGACTGAGGATGGTACTGGCGGGACTGTTAATTTTAACGGTATACTGGCCTCCAGTGCTGCAGATTTACAGATTAACTCCTCCAGCACCACGTTTGGACTTGGTCACGATAGTAGCTCTTTTGGAAGAGATGTTGTTATGTTTGCAAACTCCATGTTATCTGTAGATGGCGGGACTGTATTGAACTCGGGAAGGAAATTTCAGATTAATGGAAATGCTGAAATCGAGTTGAACGGAGCAGATGCAATCAACAATGCAAATTTTGTTATTGGAGGGGGTAATTCCTTAACCTTGGATGCGAACTCTAACCAGGCGAACTTTGGAATTATCAACTTGAACACAGGTTCTTCCCTTACACTGGATTTGGATGCCGCAGTTACCAATTTTGCTTTTGCAGACTCCTCAGCTCAAAATTGGCTAACAGGTACGGTAAGTATTTCAGGTTTTCAGGAAGGTGTAATCAAATTTGGATCCGATGCCAGTGGTCTTACCACCAGCCAATTGGATGCGATTGACGGCGGCGCTTACAGTCTAACCTCCAGTGGTTTCCTCACCGCCATCCCAGAACCGGGTACCCTTACTCTGCTCTTGGTCTCATTTGCTAGCATGGCCCTCCTGCATCGTCGCAAGCGCTGATCTCTACCGTCTTCAAAACGTTCTTCTATTTTTCCTGAAGGAAAAAGACGGGTAGATTTTGTCCTTTGTTTCGTAGGTTTATATGAAATGTACTCTCCTCACTGCTCTAGTCTTTTTGATGTGTTTGACGGCTCAGTCAAGGGCTCAAACCAATGTGGTCTTCATCTTGGTAGATGACGTTGGAACCGGTTGGATCCCACCCTACGCCGAAAAACTCTCGGTGGATGACATTGAGCCTGAAATTTTAGAACGTTATAAGCGCAGTCAAGGTCATCAAGGAGAGATCGTTCCAAAAGCACATCTTGAAGCGGCTAGGGCCTGCATGCCCACCCTGGATAAACTGTCCAGAAATTCAGCGGTCTTTCACCGAGCTTTCGCTACGGCATCCCTTTGTTCTCCCAGCCGTGCCGGGGTCCTTACCGGAAGTTTCCAACAAAGTTGGGGGGCTTATTGGAATCGGGATGTGGACGATCACGGAATTCCCGCAGATCGTACGTTGATATCAGAATCCCTTCAAAAATCGGGTTACAGATGCGGGATCGTGGGCAAATGGCATGTAGCTAAGCAGGATCAAAGAATTCTAGAAAAGGCTTGGGTGGAGGATCTGGGTGAAGAACTTCCTGTCCCTAAATTTTATGGAGGCCGCTGGCCAGAACTCAGTGATGCCATGAAAGAGCAGGCCTACAAAACCTCTTCACAGCCAGGCCAACATCCACTGGACCGAGGGTTTGATTACTACTTTGGGTACAATAGCTATGACGATCAAGATTACGAGTCAACCACCCTCTGGGAGGGTTGGGAACGGGTTCCAAAACGTCCGAAAGGTGAGTTCTTAACGGATTTGTTTAATACCAAAGCCGTAGAATTCATTGAAAGTTCTCTTGATGCTAAACGTCCCTTTTTTCTATATTATGCACCTAAAACTCTCCACGGAGGGATTCGTCGTCCGCCCGACGCCTACGTGAACGCATTTGATACAGGAAATAAATTTACAGATCTTTTTGCCGGACATTTATTGGCTCTTGACGATGGGATTGAGGCTATATTTTCTACGCTGCGGAGTAGGGGACAACTCGAGAATACCCTCTTTATATTTACCTCAGATAACGGTTTCACCCTCTACAATGTACCTCCGTACAATGCTCCAAACCGAGGGGGGAAAGGAACCGGTTGGTTGGGTGGATTGAATGTCCCTCTCATTATGTGGAAACCTTCTTTGATCCGACCTGGAGATTACCATAACATCGTCAGTTTAGCCGATTTGATGCCCACAATTTTGGAAACAGTTGGCGCGGAGGCACCTGCTGGCATCAATGGAGTTAGTATGCTCCCCTACCTACGTGGGTCAACACCCGGTCCCCCACGAGATTCTCTGGTATCTGCGGGAATTCATTCTACTCGCTGGTCGTATTCCTATGAGGCCAATGGAGAGAACCATAAACAGGATGCCATGGAGGCACCGATGTACGTGTGGTATATGGAGAAAAATACACTCCTCATGCAGGTGACCGAAACCCCTAAAGGCTTGTACACTAATTTACCGGAAGGTCTTCCTGCTAGAACCCTCTTATTTGATATTGCTTTTGACAGGGCTCAACGTCAGGATATTTCCGAAGAGTTTTCTGATTATATACCTCGAATGAAACGTGGCATACATGAGTGGCTGCAGAACACCAAAGAACCCCTGACTTCCCAGCACGAAGCTTACCAGTATCTCTTACAACACAACACCCCCTAAGCCAATGAAACCGAGACTCACTACTCAAGACACTCCCTCAAACTCTACCGGATTTACGTTGATTGAGATGCTGGTGGTGATTGCCATCATTGCTCTTCTCTCCTCAATGATTATTCCTGCGATTAATGGTGCGATGTCCAAAGCTAAGAAAACGGCGGCCATGAGTAATCTACGTCAATTGGGTGTCGGCATTGTTACCTTCGCAGCAGACAACAAAGGCAGATTTCCAAATGGTGGATTTCAACCCGTCAATTGGCATAATGATCTTTATCCTTATGTAGGAAATAATAGGAACATTTTCCGAGACCCGGCGGGAAACCATGACTACACTACTTGGACCACATTTGAAGAGGACGGGGAATTCCTGCCGTTTGATTTTGCTTACAATGCCCATATCAATCCTCCCTCTGGAAATAATTTGACCGGTAATTTTCCCCGTAACCAAGGACCACGTTCACTCTCAGATGTAATAAGTCATCCCGTACCCATGATGCACACGGTTGTGAGTCAAAATAATTTCATTCATTCGAATTTCAACCTACCGAAGGATTCTGGTATCAGGCAGGCCTACGATCCTCGCCATGGCGGCCGGGGCATCGTGCTCTGGACGGACAGCAGCATTAGCTCTCCCACCTATGAGGAATATATGCAGATGGCGAAGGACAGGGGTGGACCGCAAAAATTTGTCACTGGGCGCCGCTAGGATGTACAAAAATCATATACCACTTTCAGGAAGGTTTTCTTTTGACCTTATCTTTTTTCTACTTGTTACTTTTGTAGTAGTTTCCGGCTGTGTTCCCGTTGCTGAATTCGTCGAACGATCTAAACCTTCTACATCGCCCACCCTCTCCGACCTGATTCAGGCCGGCGTGCAAAATGGTGAAACCACCATTCGGATTCCGGAGGGCCGCTATGAGGTAACTCCTCTCAACGGAACTCATTTAGAACTGCGCTACCTGAAAGGAGTTACCTTGGATATGCGTGGAGTAGAGATGGTCTGCACCGAAACCACACGGGCGATTCTCATCGAGGCGTGTGATGATCTCACTATTTTGGGTCTAACGATCGACTATGATCCGCTTCCCTTCACTCAGGGAACCCTAATCGACATCTCAGAGGACCGTAAAACCCATACCATTCAGATCCAGAAAGATTTTCCTCCAGCCGATCAGGTTATTCCTTCCAAATATATCATCATGACCCCGGAAAAGACACTCCGGTATGGGAACTATTACCAGTTTCAGATTAACACCCTGCCTGGAAACAAACTTCAAATCACCGATTTGCATCCCCAAAAAAACGGAGGGGAACAGGTGGGCGATCTGATCACCATTGCCACGCAGTCGGTCACGGATACCTTTGTTCCCCATGCGGTACAGATTGTCCGGTCCCAAAACACCACTCTAGAGGACGTGACCCTCTACGCATCTCCTACCTTCGGTTTTTTTGAAACCCACAGTTCAGGATCCGTGTATCGGCGCTGTGTAGTAGACCGTCGTGGCGACAGACTTCGCTCATTGAATGCTGACGCATTCCACAGTAAATTTGCGGAGGTGGGACCCACCTTGGAGGAATGCCGTGCATTCTGGCAGGGTGATGACGGCATCAACATCTGCGGAGCCTACCACATGGTCATGGGCTCGGAGGGTGACCGTCTCCGCGTATTGGCCAAACGGGACCTGGATATTCAGGAAGGAGACCCTGTTCAATTGATTTTGGCAGACGGTCGTCCTCTGCCTAACGCCAGAGTGGTCTCCGTTAAGGAAGTGGGTCCGACCACACAAGAGGACAAAGAACGACTGCGCACGATTCGGGTTCTCCACAACATAAAACGACTGCTTCAGAAGGAATATGAAATTCAACTTGATACTTCCGTAGATGCGTTTGAGCCTGGTGGAGTGATTGGCTCCCTTAACCGTATGGGAAATGGATTCGTGATCCGAAACAGTGAGTTTGGTCATATCCGATCTAGAGGAATTTTGGTTAAAGGAAGCAATGGGTTAATCGAAGGGAATCTTCTGGACCACTGCGCCATGCAGGGAATCAAAGTAGCCCCAGAGTATCACTGGCTTGAATCCGGATTCAGCGAAAACGTTATCCTACGCAACAACCGTATCCTCCATTCTGGAAGTGAATCCATTTTGGTAGACAGTCCTGGCCCACATCCGATGCACCAAAACATTCTTATCGAGGACAATTATGTGGAAACCCAGTTCGTTCCAGCCCTGCGCCTGCGGGGAATTGCCACCGGTATGGTTCAGAGGAACCAACTGAGAGGGCTCTCAGACTCCCAACTCCCGAACGCTACGGTTGTGGAGTATTCTCCAGGACTGGTGATCGAATCGACCCCTTTAACTGCGCCCGACTCCACGCCTTCCATTCAGCCCTGATTCAACCAAACAGTACCCCGCTATGGATACCCTACATTCGCCATTAACTACAGATCAAGATTCTACGGCCTTCTGGCCCAAGCACATCAAAAACGGTGAGACCGTTTTCTTACCGAAAGGCGTGCATCATCTATATCCCGACGATTTCCCTTTCCGATTCCTTCATATTTCCAACAATGATGACGGAGTCAAGCATATCGTTTTTGATCTCAGTGGTCTGAACGATGTGATCCTTGACGGAAAGGGATGCGAACTCATGATTCATGGAGAGCTGATTCCGTTCTTCATGCGGGATTCGAAAAATATCACCCTAAAAAATATCACCATTGACTGGGCTCATCCCTTTTGCGCTCAAGGACGCGTTGTCGATGTAGGACCTGGGTGGGTCGAAATTCAAGTCGAGGACGAGTATCAGCTGGAGGTTCGCGAGGGTCATATCGAAGCGAAAAATCCAGATCTTAAATACCCGGTGCCAATTCATAACCTCAATTACATCGATCCCGTACGAGAAGAACAGGTTTATCAATCTCAAGATGAATATCCTATGTTTATGCAGGGCAAATATAGTGCCTTCAGCAAATCAGAACGAACTCTTCGCCTGGAATCTGATTCGATGCTCAACTCTCCTGAAGTTGGTCAGATTGCCGTTTTTCACTACGACGGGAGGCCTTCTCCGGTAATAAGTGTTCAGAAATCAGAACACATCCGGCTTGAAAACCTCACCTTTTATCACTCGGGAGCCATTGCCGCAATTTTCGAGGGAAGTCGCGATCTCCATCTGGAAAAAGTAGAGGTAAGGAGACGCGGGAATCGATGGTTTTCCACGCTCAATGATGCCACTCATTTTGTCGAATGTTCAGGGAATATCACCCTCTCGAATTGCCATTTTGAATTCCAGAACGATGACGCTACAAATATTCATGGGATCTTTAGAACCGTGGATGCTGCCTTAAATGCACATACTCTTCGAATACGTTTGATGCATTTCCAACAGTTAGGTGTAGACACTATTGTAAAAGGTAATCACGTTTCCCTATGCGATCGCGACAGCTTGGAGATCCTGAGCACACAAAAAGTGGCCAAGGTTTCTATACAGGACAGTCAGTGTACAGATATTGAATTTTCCGAAAAGCTGCCTCAATTAGATTGGCAACATGTGGTCGTAATGAAACATGAAACGGATGTCCACGTGCGGATACAAGGGAACACCTTCCAAAATAACCGCGCCCGAGGAATTCTCGTGACAACCCTTGGTAAAATACAAATTCTCGACAACCACTTTCATACCCCAGGTCCAGCGATTCAGATAGAATATGGTATTTCAGGTAAATGGTTTGAATCAGGGCCCGTAGAAGATGTTGAGATAAGAGGAAACACCTTCGATCAATGTAATTTCGGACGGTGGGGCACGGCCCTTTTCGCCTTAGGCCCCTCTCATGGAGCCGTCACCTCTAAAAATATTCGAATTCAGAACAACAAGATCATCCAGATCTATAAACCTCTCGTGCGCGTGCAGGGGGTAGACGGATTTGATTTCAGCACTAACACAATTTTACAGGGAACAGACTATCCCCATTGGCAAAGTCATCCCAATGATCTTTGCATTGGAGAGAATGTGAGGATGATCCCAGAGGAAACTACGTCGGATAAAAAAGGAGAGTAATCTGGATCGCAGGAATTTTTTAAAAGCAAGTGGTGCTGCCGGAGCCTATTTAGTTGGTTCTTCCCTGCATGCCGATTCGATCACCTCATCCGAAGAAAGTTTGAAGGGTAAACCCTACAACGTCTTGTTTGTTCACACGGACCAATGGCGGGCTCAAGCTATGGGTTTTATGGGTGAGGATCCCGTTCAGACGCCCTATCTCGATAGGTTTTCAAAAGAATCGATTACCTTTACCCGCGCCATCGCCTGTTCACCGGTATGCAGTCCCAACCGAGCTTGTTGGTTTACGGGTCGCTACCCACAGAACCACGGAGTCGTCCGTAACGGCCGAGCGCATGTAAATCCAGACCACCTCCTCAGTAGATCCTTTAAGCAGAATGGATTCCGAAATGGTTACATAGGAAAATGGCACTTGAACGGGGCCGATTCACATAAAACCTGGAAAGGAATCACCCCAGAGTTTCTTCGATCAGATTATGAAACCTGGACAAGTGCCATTCACAATCATGACCACTTTCGTCTTATCTTCGAGGAGGACGGAAAAGCTGTCGATCATGGAAACGGCTGGCAGCCCGACTACGTGACGAATAAAGCCATCGAATTTCTGGATCAACAGGATCAACGCCCCTTCAACCTTGTGGTATCCTTCGGTCCTCCACATAATGGGTCCTACCATCCTGATTTTTGCACCGAACGACGCAATACCCCCGGAGATGACCGCGATAACGGTTACGCCTATTATGGTCCTGCAGAGTACGAAGAGCTCTATGACAACCTTGATCCGAACTCCGTACGTAAAAACATGGGTACAGAAGGGTTTGGCACTGACCTTCCAGGTGCTGTAAAAGGATATTTTGGAGGATGCACCGCTCTAGATGCCTGTTTTGGAAAGTTAATCGGACATTTGAAACAGACAGGTCTTCTGGATCGAACCATTGTGGTCTTCACTTCAGATCACGGAGAAATGCTGGGATCTCAAAATCTCATGACCAAGGGTGTCCCCTTCGAGGAATCCATTCGGGTGCCCCTAATGATCCGCGTCCCGGGAACAACGCCGTATGTGGACGAACGTCTGTTCAGTAGTGTAGATCTAATGCCCACTCTGATGGGGTTGACCCAACAGGACATCCCTGACGGGGTAGATGGTCATGATTATTCAGGTTCACTTGACGTAGAGAAGGCCTCGACTGACGCCCCTGATCGTACGTATATTGGCCTTGCTGGATGGAGGGGTTTCAGAACAAAACGCTATACCTATGTTGCTTCTGCACGGAGTGGGAACCCCTTCGGAGGTAGAGAAATTGGTTACCTGCGCAAGAAACGCCCCGATTCTAGCCTGACCCATATGCTATTTGATCTAGAGAATGATCCCTATCAAATGAGCCCAATTATAAAAGGGGATGGAAAGGAAACAGACACCGTCATAGACACACTCCATAAACAACTTCAAACTCATCTAACATCCCTTGGAGAAAAGGAACTGATTCCGAATCAGGTTTAAACTCACCGCCATTGGCTCTAAGCAAAGGCCACGGCAATTGAATAGGTTAGAGTCCGCAGTTCTAGCCGTCGCCTTGATACTCTATACCCTATTTATAGCTTGCGGCACTACATTTGTAAAAAAATTGGCTTAAGAGGTCTACGTTTTCTATGGCTAAATAGGATTTGTTTACTATGGAAATGTTTACATTATATTCGAATTGGTGATTTCGAATGTATTATTTTTTAAAATTCACCAACAGTATGAGGAAAGATTATTAGTAAAGGTACAGTAAAATGGTTCAACGCAGATAAAGGCTTCGGTTTCATTACACCTGCAGAAGGAAATGAAGATTTGTTTGTTCATCATTCCGAAATTCAATCTGGCGATGGATATGCAACATTGAATGAAGGTCAGGCCGTAGAATTCGAAGTAGGTCAAGGTCAGAAAGGCCCATGTGCAACTAACGTTGTACCTGCGTAACTAGCCTATAACAAACGCAAACAGTCCGAAGCGGTGAACCCGCTCCGCTGTTGCGGGCGTTACGGAGTATCGGGCAAGATGCCCACACTCCTTTGAAGAAAATCAAAAAGGGTTGAGGGCAACCTCCCCGGTTAGGATGTCGGTTTTACCGTCCTCTTTGACTTCTTGGGTTACGACGTGCTCCACCGCCGCCGCCGCCCCCTGACTGACGACCGCGTCGGTCATCAGAACTATTGCGGCTTCTATTACTATTTCGTCCACCGCCACTTCGGCCACGACCGGGAACCTTAGGTTTCATAGTGGAGAATCGCGCTTCATCGCTATGAAATTCCTGTTCGAGATCGGCTGGGATTTCTTGCCCGATGAGTTTCTCTACTTGGGTTAAGTATGCGCGGTCTTCTGGGGAAACAAAGGAAATCGCATCTCCTCTGGCACCGGCACGAGCTGTTCGGCCAATACGGTGTACATAGGTTTCGGATTCCACAGGCATATCAAAATTCACCACATGTGTGATATCGTCGATATCGATTCCGCGTGCCGCCACGTCTGTGGCAACCATCACTTGAAAACGACCTCGCTTAAATCCGTCTAGGGCTTTGATACGAGCAGCCTGGCTTTTATTACCATGAATGGCTGTTGCACTGATGCCTTCAGCCGTAAGCTTTTCTACTACTTTGTTGGCCGCATGCTTCATCTGCGTGAAAACAATCATCTTTTCCATGCCATGCGACTGGATCAGGTTGACCAACATTTTATTTTTGTTTCCGGAGTTAATAAACATCACTTTTTGATCTATCCGATCAACCGTGGGTTCTTTCGGTGTAATGGATACCCGAACCGGATTAGTTACCATGGTGCTGGCGAGTTTTTCAATTTGTTGAGACATAGTCGCAGAAAAGAAAAGAGTTTGACGTTTTTGCGGAACTTCTTGTAACACTTTTCGAATGTCACGAATGAATCCCATATCTAACATGCGATCCATTTCGTCTAAAACGAATACTTCCACCTTGTTAAGGCGAATATACCCTTGTTGCATAAGGTCTAATAAACGACCCGGAGTTGCCACTAGGATATCCAAACCATTAAGGCTCTTCACTTGATGAAATTGTTTTACACCCCCAAAGATTACCGAATGTTTTAGGGACAAAAATCGACCATAGGTTTGGATACTGTCGCCAATCTGAGCGGCTAATTCACGGGTGGGAGCAAGAATAAGAACTCGAGGCGTCCCTTTATGGGTTTTTATGGGATTCTTTTCAAGTTTTTGTAAAATAGGCAAAACAAAAGCCGCGGTTTTACCCGTTCCAGTTTGAGCTGTACCCATCATGTCCTTTCCGTCTGCGATGGGAGGAATGGATTGCTCCTGAATTGGTGTAGGGGTCGTATATCCAGCTTCAAGGACACAACGTTGAAGAGCGGGAGAAAGGGTCTTAAAAGCACCCTGTAAAGTAACAGAGTCAGTCGTAGATGATGTCATAAGTTTTCCAAGTCCGGCATGATTGGATAATCGCTAAAACCCGCCGGACACGTGGAAAGCAAAAGGCCGATAAAACTCGGCACGCAAGGTTTACCTCGCAAAAGGCTGTGCTCCTAGCATGAAACCTAAAGGATTGGCAAATCAAATCGTACTATTTTATCTGGATACTCCGCGTACCGAGCATGCTCAGAACGTGTCGAGAAACGGATAATGTCCAGAACCTCCTAGGAGTTGATTTTCCTGAAAAAGAATGGATCTTATCCCTCACCCAGTTAAGGAGTATCCCATGTTAGATTATTTAGTACAGCAGATTTTCCCTCTCGTTATATCCATCGGTACCGTGATCCTTCTTTTTGGAGGTACTGTTTTCATTCACGAATTAGGCCACTTCCTCACCGCGAAATGGTTTGGACTTCGCATTGATGCTTTTGCTGTGGGGATGGGCCCCGCTATTTGGCAGAAAAAAATTGGGGAGGTTGTGTATAAGATCTGTTTGTTGCCGATTGGGGGCTATGTAGCCCTTCCCCAAATGGATATTACAGGATCTGCATTCGAAAATGAGGATGCAAAAGATGGGAAGCTACAACCTGTGGCACCCTGGAAGAGAATTATCATCGCGGTTGCAGGTCCTTTCATGAACATTGTGGCTGCGTTCATTTTGGCCACTATTGTTTGGACGGTAGGTAAACCTGCCGATCCGGGACCCGGACCTTCTTACGTTGGGTATGTTTCGGAAGAATCTCCTGCCTACGAGGCTGGTCTGCGGGAAGGAGACTGGATCCGAAAAATTAATACGGATACTATTAAGTTTTGGGCAGACGTTCAAATTTCGGCCATGCTAAACGATACCCTAGATATAAAGGTAGTTCGTGAAGGCGAAATTATTGAACTTTATGATGTGCCAACGAACATAAACAGTTTCGGGTTCCGACTTTTACAGGGTGTAGGCCCAATTGAGAGTGATATATTATTTGTGGGTATATATGGTGTAGTCCCAGACTCCCCGGCAGAAGAAGCCGGTCTCCAACCCAATGATCGTTTACGTTCCGTAAATGGTGTTGATATCACAAACAACCAGATCTTTATTGAAGCCGTACAGGGTTCCGAAGGTGTCCCTTTAAATCTTATAGTTCAATCGGAAGGTGAGAGTGAACCCAAAGCTCTAACTCTCCAAGCGAAATGGAATGAGGATGTTGAAAGATGGCTGATCGGAATTGAGATGCAAAATGAGTACGCGAGAGTGCACCCCACCCCATTGAGCCAAATTAGCTACTTCCAAGGATCAATCTTCAGAACGCTGAAAGCATTTACCCGTCGACGCGAAATAGGAAAAGCCGCTCAAGGTGTAGGTGGACCGGTTATGATTTTAGGAAGTATGCACTATCAAGTGAAGTCTGATCCCATGGAAGCTCTGTGGTTTACAGCGTTAATAAATGTTAACTTGGCCATTATTAATTTACTCCCTCTGATCATCTTAGATGGTGGTCATATCATGGTGGCCGTATTTGAAATCATTACCGGTAAGAAACCTTATAAAAGACTTATAGTGGGTCTCGCAAATGTTATGGTAGTCGTACTGATTGGCGTTATGGTAATTTTGAGCTTTCGTGATGTCTTGCTCTTTAAAAAAATTCGCACCCTGGATTCCGACCCTGTTTCTGTGCAAACGCCCTCACCTGAACCAATAGAAGAGCCCTAAGACCGATGCTTCAACAATCGTCATCCTCCAGCACAAGTTTTTCTAGAATCCCGCTGAATGTTGCCGGTGAACTTTATGTGAGCCCAATGCCCTATGGTCGTTATGATAGCGACCGGGTATTTAAATATTTCAAGCAGAGAGAAATTCAACGAGTGGTTGTGCTCTTGAGCGACCGTGAAATTAAAAAGCGTTGCAAGCGGGATCTAAAAAAACTTTACCAGAAACATCACATGGAAGTAACCCAATTTCCTATGGTTGATTTTCTTAAACCGGGTCATGGGGATATGGATCAGTTAATCCCTGATCTTGCCAAAAAGCTTCGAGATGGGGAACGAATTTCAGTCCATTGTCATGCCGGAGTAGGTCGAAGTTCTGTGGTCGTGATCTGCCTTGTGGCTATTTTGGAACACACCACGATTGAGGAATCTATCGACCGGGTTAAATCCTCAATGGAAACCAATATTACCGTAGAGCAAAAGCGGTTTGTGGCTGGATGGATCGAGCGTCTACATGAATCTAATCCCGGTGACCCTCTAGTCATTCGTAGTGCTGAATTGATTACCACCGGCAGCGAATTACTTCAGGGAAGAACGCTTAATCAGCACGGCTTCAAAATCGGTGCCCTCCTCACGTCCTTTGGAATTCCCATGGTTCGGGAAACGGTTTTACCGGATGACCCTAAAGCGATTGAAAGTATAGTTTTAGAAGCCGTCAGTCGGAGCGACTTGGTGATAGTTACAGGAGGCTTAGGGGCTACAGATGATGATCAAACTCGCGAAGCGGTAGCCAGAGGTTTACATCGTAAGGTTATACATCATGCACCATCAGATGAACATTTGACCAATTTCTTTGTACGAATTAGACGTTCCCCCACAAAAAAACAACGTAGGCAGGCTGAAATCATTGATGGTGCAACTGTTTATATGAACCCAGTGGGAATTGCGCCCGGGCAAAGGTTAACCTTAAGTACGAGGAGACATCTTTGGTTGTTACCTGGCCCCCCAAGAGAACTTGAGGGTTTAGTAGATTCAGCGTTTCGCCCCTGGTTAGAAACCGCCATTGCAAAAAGAAATCATCATCAGGCTATTTTCCGTATCGTCGGCCAAAGTGAATCGACGATTCAGGAGGAAGTTCATCGAATGAATAATTTTCGAGAAGTGGAAATTGCGTACTGCGCAACCCCCGGAAGTGTAGAACTTCGCTTTACAGGCACCGAAGATCGAATTGTAGAGATGAAGGCGCAAACCCGAAAGGTTTTTGCAAATGACCTGTTAAACGAAACGGGAGACATGATTGAGGCAAACCTTTCGGACCTATTGGTTCTACGCTCTGAAACCGTAGCCTTTGCTGAATCCTGCACGGCAGGAGGTATTTCAGAACGCATGACATCGGTTCCTGGCAGTTCTCAATATGTGTTAGGTGGAATTATCGCCTACTCAAATGATGTAAAAGTCAAAGAGCTACATGTACGACCTGAAACTCTAGTTGATGTTGGCGCGGTTTCAGAAGAGGTGGCTCAGCAAATGGCCGAAGGGATTCGTGAACGATTTAAGAGTGACTGGGGTGTGAGTATAACGGGAATCGCCGGACCAGGTGGCGGAAGCGAAGAGAAGCCCATTGGATTGTTTTATGTTTCCGTAGCCGGACCGAATGGTACGCGGGTTAGGAAATATCAATCAGGTGGCAATCGAAATCAAATACGTGAGTACGGAATTCAACGTGCGATGAGTGAACTTTGGCGCTCAATCAAGTTGTTGCCAAGATAAGGGTATGATCTCGAAAAGGTGCTTGATAAGCAACGGCACCCACAAGCTGTGGAGTTGGATGTAGTTCCGTATAGGACCATGCATCTGAATCGGTCTCCACCTTTGATAGAGGGACCGTTATCCCCTTTCCCTGCGCTTTCACACAAGCTTCTTTACGTACCCATATATTCATGAAAGCATCTTTTCCTTCTTCGAGTACTCGATCATACTCTGTTTCTGTAAAATAACGTTTTGCCAATTTCTGATAGGGAAGTTGACGCTCAAGGCTTTCCAAATCAAGACCAACTTCGGTTTCCGAACAAAGACTTAAGCCTATCCATTTCCCACCGTGACTTAGGTTAAAATAGGGAGCGGATACATTGGTGCAATAAGGTTTACCATGGGGACCATACGTTACATCGACCTTTTCACTACCCAGTAATTCCCCCAAGAGGGATCGAAGTAAAAGTCTACCCAACATATAGGTTTTTCTACTTTCTTGATCAAAAAATTTGGAAGCCCTTATGGTCTCTTGTAGATCAAATCCCGATACGTCGGTTTGAGTAAAAACTGGAAAGCGTTCAATGGGTGACAGCAGAGTAACTACACGGCCTATTTGCAGTGCTTCCTGAAGGTGCTTGCGTTCAAGATCCGGAAAACCGAAGATCATTTTCTCACTCAGAAAGAGAGAAGACCACAGCCAAGTAAGGCTACAGAAAAAAGAGTCCCACTAGTTACCAACAGCTTCTTTAGTTTTGGACTGTTTTCAACTTTGTTCATTCCACGAATCCAAAAATGAGGGTAAACCACTAAAAACATACATTTAATCATGATGATATACACCAAGAGTGCGACCACGAACTGCGCTGGGGATCCATGCCAACGTACCGCGACTAAGACAGGTTTACCAGCCAACAAACAGAATGTGCAAAGTCCCCGAACGGCCAATAAATCGGGAGTAAACGTTACAATGAGATAAAAGGCGGCCGGAACCACTACCCATAGGCCTACTTTAAGAGTATTGAAGCGGCCTAAATCGACTTGGTTTAAATTTAAGGCGAACCAGATTAAGGATATCCCAACAAAAACCCAAGCCGGCCAAGTAGTACGTGGATATTTCTTAAGGGCTGCAAAGGCATTTAGAGGTGAAATCCAGATCCAAAGATTGAACGCAAGGAAAACAACACCAACGTAAATTGCAACAAAAGGGGCATCAAAATTCATTTGGTTCACTTAACCCGTTTATCTGCTAGAGCAAGTGCCAACTCTCACGTAAAGCCGCGGAGCCGCTAAAGGTCCAAAAGAAATTTGTAGAGGTTTTTTTGCCGCGAGGGGCGCGAAGGGAACACCTCCCCTAAACTTCTTTTCCGAATCCTACGCTAGATGGGTTTAACTTATTAGGAGTATAGACTTCGCTGGACCTAACAATTGAATCAACAAGCTTTAGGTTTGGGATCTGTAGCCTGAAGACCTACAGCCACTCTCCGGATTGTGACCGGCGCCCTTCAGGGCCCGGAGAACTCACACGTCCTCTACTCCTGCCCAGCTACCTCTAAAATCACCAAATTTAATGGGTCTATTGAAGTAACCATCTTTATTCCTTGTAGCAGAAATATAAACTCTGCAGCTTTGTATTTTAAAAAATACTCGCTTTTTTTTCCGCCCTTCTACTCTCTCATCTATTTAGTACTCTTAAAATTTGACTGCTCAAGCAGAATGTCCGCGAAGACTCCCCTGATGAGGGATAATCTTCGCGAACCTTTGGCCCGATTATTAAATAGGCCTATTTAGATGGTGCTTTGTTTTAAGGCTTTAGGTGGAGACTGTAGATGGCGGGATGGCGATCACCTGCACCCGATGTCCTCTTACACGTAATTTCGATCGTTTACTCCCGTCTTTTGCTTCCCATTGATCAAACTGCAACGATCCTTGGACGATCAGGCCGTCGCCTTTGGATAATTTTTGCTCAGCATAAGTTGCTTGCTTGTCCCAGAGGACGATATCCACAAAATGTAAGCGACTTGACCATTCCTCTTTATCATTTTTGAAGCTTTCCGAAATACCCATCCCAATTTCAGCTACTTTACTTCCATTTTTTAAGCATCTGATTTTTGGAGGAAGAGTTATTTTCCCTACTAATTGTACTGTATTCAAACTATTCATATTACTTTCCTTTTGGGTTTTGGAGAGGGTCATCCCCTCCTGTTGCTTACCTGAAAGCAAAAGACCGGAACTTTTCCGCGCTACGTTCGTAAAAAATGAAAATACTCAGATACGAATCTCGCAAAAAGGTGCAGAACTGCAGTATAAGAACAAAATGAAATCCCTGCTCAATGTCATAAGTACCTGTTTATGGATAATGAGCGGATTGAGTCTACTTGCGGATGATGTACCCGTAGCCCCTATTCCTGTACAGGAAGTAAATGAAGGGGAGCCCGTGTATAAGCTCATCGAAAACGGATTTAAGGTTATCGTGTCGCCTGCTCAGGGCGGGATTGCTCAAATCTCCTACAAAGGTTTATCGGATCTCCTAGTTAGACCCATTGAAACGCAGGTCTTTCTAACGAAAGATAACACTCCATGGGAACATAGAGCTTGGCGGACCAGCGAGGGGAAACAGGTTGTGATGTTAACAAAAACCGTTGGGGAACCACATCGTTTAAGAATTGTACACCTCATCGAGGTTTCGCCCGATGGTAATCGTCTTTTGCAAACGAGCCGGATTACTTCTTTGGGACCCAATGACCTCAATGGGATTAAACCTTTCATTCAGATGACCTTGAAAAGTCCTGATGAACTAATGGACGGCCAAGTGGCTCATAGGTTACGTTATGCCACTCATGAACTCTCGCTAAACATATCTTGGGGAATTCAAGATCCCTATGAACAACTTTTGCCAGAGGAAACCATTTTAAACCACGAGGAAGGTTTCCTCTTTAAGAGTATCTTAAAAGATAAACGTGATCTTCCACCTCAAGGATGGACCTTGCTGGGGAAAATGGAAATGAATTTACAGAAAATCCAGATTGGGATTGAGCCAGAGGGGAACCTTTAAGTAATGAATTTTTTTACCGTAAAAGCATTCTTCGCCTTTTCGATATTTTTTTTAGGAATCAGTCTTTCCGGTTGTAAAAGCACTCCGATTCCGACGGGCGACCGCATTGTATCGATTTCATGGGTAAACCCTACTCCTGAATCTATCGCCTATATTGAATCTACTGTATGCGAAAATGAAAAGCCATTCTCCGTGAAGAATCTTCTAGGGTATAGCGAAAAAGCCGTGACTATAGACCAGTTGCTTTATAAAAACTGTAGGGTTCATACCAAAATTCTAGGTGGAGGTACCTTGGTGTCACTTGGGACAGGTTGGATAGAACCTCCGCTACGTAAAAGTCCAATAGCTGAATACAATTTACGGATTCACTTACGTAGTGGATTTGAGCCTAAAGTCACCTTAGAACCCATCCGGCTCAAGCGGGCAAGACTTGGTAAGTGAGCTTACTCGTCGCCAATAGTAACATCTAGCATTAGCTCTTCACTGATCGAGGCAAGGCGGTCGTCTAAAAGATCTAAATCGATGTCTTTAGGAAGGCGAACAGCAAAGGAAGAACAAAATAACATCTCACCTGACATCGGGGCACTTTGTAAAGAAGTATCCATGGATTCAACATTAATGTGTAAATCATGAAACACATCACTTATCGCGAATACGATTCCTGGTCTATCCTGTCCTATACATTCTAAACAGACTAAGGCCTCTTCTTTTTTAGCTGCTTGAACAATACTGAATTGGCATTGTAGATCCCACGAGGATTTTAAATCATCAACCGCCCTTTTGAAATCGGATAGTTGATCTGATGGAAGGTGCAGCTCTATGATACCCGCAAACTGATCTTGAAGATGGCTTAGGCGACTTTCCTGCCAACTTCCCTGATGTTTACGAACGACCTCGGCAAGAACTTCCACGATTCCCGGACGGTCAGGCCCCAGTACCGTCATAACCATCTGCTGATTCACTTCGACGTCTCTTCTACGGAGTTAGAGTGGCCTTCAATTTCAACGCCACCTTGAACGATAAATCCACTCTCTGGATGTTCCATTAATCGAATGGGTACACCAGGTGAGGCGGAGTAGTAGGTTCGTCCTATAGGGCTTCCATCCGCTGCAAATCGACAGAGCACGACTTGGTTTGGGGTAATATAATGAAGTGTACCAATTTGACCGCTTTTATCTACCTGCATAAAAGGAGGATAAAAACGAAGATGACGTTCCAAATAATAGGTCGCTAAGACCATGGTTTCTTTATGGTTCATGACCCGCATCATTACTTCATCCCCCCCATTGCGATTAATACCAATCAGAGTGAATACCCGATCCGATTTCCGGCGTTTAATTTCATCATGAACGTGCCCGTTAACCACATCAAAAAGTAAAGGTGTACCCGTATAGGATTCACCCGCCAACGTAACATCTTGTAAACAGCGGTAACTCATCGCTTGGCTAATTCGGAATAATTGAACCAAATCAAAAGTTTTTACCGAGGTTTCTCCCGGTTGAATAAACCAGGGCTTAGCTAAAAGCGGGACATCCGAACGTGGCATAACCCGATTATCTAGATCACGAACTCGAATCAGGAGTTGATCTTCTGTTTCATCAACTCCCATACGAAGGACTTCACCAGAACGATTTGTGATTTCCATACGAAGAGGTATTCCCTCAAATTTTAAAAAGGTTGTCGCAGGCAAGGATGTAGAGACATCCACTTGGGCGTAAACGGAGCCTGAACAAACCAGAACCAATAGTAGGTAGAAAGATTTCATAAGGTTTCTCATTTAGCGACCGCTAGCCAACCGTGCTGCAACTTTATTAGGTAAGCCTGCAGCCAGAATTTTTGCTTGGACCTTGGCAAGGTCATATTCTAATCTGCGCAACTCGATACTGTTGTTCAGCATGTCAAAAATCACATAGGCGGCACGTGGATCTCCGTCCCGAGGTTGCCCCACACTTCCAACATTTATAAAATATTTACGACCCACTTTAATTTTGATTTTGGAATACAATCCGGAACGAATTTCATCTCCTTTTTCAAAAGCGATGGGGATATGAGTATGGCCATAAAAACAAACCGATGTGGTTTGGTAGTTAAAGTTGGACTCCGCATCATAGCGATCAAGAACATAACCCCATTTATGCGGATTATCCAAGGTGCTGTGAACAATAGTAAAGGTTTCCACTCGGCGGGAATAAGGTAGGTTTCTCAACCATTCTTTCTGCTCATCCGAAAGTTGTTTACGGGTCCAATTGATGACTTCCGCAGCCATAGGATGGAAACCGACCAATTTATCTTCCCGAGAACCATAATAGTCATGGTTGCCCATCACCACGGGTGCTTCAAGTTCGCGAATCCGTTCTATGCATTCGCTAGGATTAGCATTGTACCCAATAAGGTCGCCGATGCAGACAAAGTTGGTTACACCCTGTTCCTTGGCGTCTGCCAATACGGTTTCTAAAGCTTCTAAATTTGCGTGGATATCGCCAAGAATTGCATATTTCATAGGTAGTGAACATTGGGTGAAAACTGACGTATTGTCGATACTCTAATTGTACCGAATTCCAATAGGTTTGATGGTTAATTGGTTTTAGGAACGAAGAGAATCTGATCTTTCTGAAGTTCGATTTTCTCCACGTTAGATTCAAAGGTTTTTTGAGTCTCAGGGTCAGCAAAGGCTTCTGCGGCAAGATTCTCCGCCCCTATTTGTTCTTTAAAAAACTTAGGGAGAGAAAATTTACCGAACGTTAGATCAATTAAGCGGATATCAACAACGTTATCCTCATGGGTGACAGAAAGTTTCGCAATGAATAATAAGCGTTTACCCTTACCTTCCCCAAATCGTAATTTAGCCGTAAGCTCACCGGGTTCGAAGTCTACACGAACAGAATCCGCAAGATCAGTTTCCAGTTGGCTGATCCAATAATTCACTTCGTCCTCCGTAAGGATTAATCCTTCTTTTGGCATCTCGAAATCTTCAGAAACTTTACCATCAGAATCCAAGAGCTTGAGGTCCTTTAGTTTCGTCTCAGCCTTAGTTTTTTCAGCTTGCGTAAAGCCGACTGCTTCAAAGGGCTCAACCATAAAGTTTTTCTTCACTTGCCAAAAGATTACCATGCAGAAAACCACAAAAAGGGCCAAAACGATAAGGCAACCACTACAACCAATCAACCAACAATTACGGCCTTTTTCTTCAGATGGAGGCTGTGCAGGAACAGGGGGTGGAAGGAGGTCTGTCATCCGATTTTGAAATTAGGTATATTCTCTCATAATATCGAGCATTTCTTTGACGGCGGCGGGCATGCCGATCATTAAAGCTCTAGCAACGATGCTGTGCCCAATATTTAAGGTGTGTAAATGAGGCATTAGAAATAAATCTCGGATATTTTCCGTAGTTAAACCATGCCCGGCATTCACCTGAATTCCAAGAGCATGCGCTTGAATCGCTGCTTTAGATAACTTATCTAAACAACGTTGGCGTTCCTGTCCTTCGACCTCACAAAAGGTGCCCGTGTGAAGTTCGATCATGGGAACCTGCAACGTTGATGCGGCTTCAACTTGTTCGGGGTCAGGGTCTATGAATAAACTCACCGCAATTCCAGCGTCTCGGAAGCGTCCACAACTTTTGGCCAAGGCTTCAAAGTTCCCAACCACATCCAACCCTCCTTCCGTAGTCACTTCTTCACGTTTTTCTGGTACCAGACAAACTTCGTCCGGTTGGACAGCAAGTGCGATTTCCACAATCTCAGGATGGTTTCCCATCTCTAGATTCAAGGGGAGTGATTGACCCTTTTTCATTTCCCAAACGTCCGCATCCTGTATGTGCCGACGGTCTTCGCGTAAATGAACGGTTATTCCATGTGCGCCTGCTTGAGCCGCCAATTTTGCGGCTTCTAACGGACTGGGGTACTGAGTTCCCCTAGTCTGGCGAACGGTTGCTATATGATCTACATTTACACCTAAATACATATTAGTTCTCTGTGTTACCTAAAAGGATTCTATGGTTTCGCTGTCAGTTGCCGTGGCTACAGATGAGGGCTCTAACCCTGGTTGGTAGGCTACACATACCCCACGCCCACGCTTTTTAGCTTCGTCCATAGCCCATCCAGCTTTCTGTAGAAGTTGCATAGGATTCCGCCCATCCTTCGGCATGGAAGCCAGCCCCGATCCTAACGAAAAACGTACCTGTTTTTCACCTACAGAAAGCACCGTATTCTTAATTAGGTCACTCATTCTCTGAACCGCTTCTAAAATGGACGGGGCATCCCCCTGCATCGCAATCACAAATTCATCCTCTTGGAGTCTGCCAATTAAATCGGTTTCACGGCAATTATCCATTAGCAGTCTAGCTGCATGTTTCAGAACGTGATCACCAGCCTCTTTCCCATGAGCATTATTATAGGAATCGAGTTGATCAATATCTAAGCGAATTAAGGTCGCGGGCTTCCCTACCCTCCGCTGTACGGCAAGCATTCTTCGCAGTGCACGAGAAACTCTTTCAGACTTTAATACGCCTGTAAGTGGATCAATGGATAGGCTCTGCGACGGTTCAGGAGCTTCCGTCTCCCAATGGTCAGGGTATACCTCCCAACCCGCTTGAGGATTGCGGTTCTCTCCTTTTTGTATCCACTCAAAAATAGCCTGCGTTTCGATTTCAGGACGCCACATGGCAATAGAACCTGCTGAATGGGTAAGTTTTCGCAGGTGGGGGAGAAGTCGCTTTGAAACCAAAGGAAGGTTGTCCAAAGGACACTTGACCAAGGCAATGACGACTCCACTTTGCAGGGCGAGGAGCAGGTCATCTTTTCTAAGGAGCCCTTTAAGGCTTTCCCTAAACAAGGTAGCTCCTTCTTTTTTCACACGCTCAAAGCGAAGAAGGCCTATCTCCTGATTATCCGGTTTCTCTCTTAAGGATTGAAGAATCAGAACCACAGCTTCTGAGGGACTCAGGGCTTCTTCAGCATGATCCATCGCTATCAATTGCATTTTACGGTATCTTAGGTGGCTAAGTAGGAATGCGAAAACCGCAAACGAAACTAACGCTACAAAAATAACCTGCAAGATGACAATAAGTTGACTCAAAATCGTCTACAAAATGCGTGGACCAGAATCACCCGGCTCAAAAAAGCTGGCATGTAGCATATCAAAAGACATGGATATTTCTTGGCCGGCTTTCGCCTTGTCTTGGCCATCCACTCGGGCGATATATGCGTGATCACCAGCTGACAAATAAAGCATGATCTCAGCACCCATCGGTTCAACAACTTCTACTTTAGATTTAACCAAGGTATCCTGATCAGGATTGGAAACCAGTACGGAATCCTGCAGATGTTCGGGACGAATTCCCATGGAGACTTTTTTCTGACCACTTTGAATCAATTTTGCCATATGACTTTCATGAATGTTTACTGTCATACTCTCACTTTTAAAGACCATTTTATTGGCATCTTGAACCAATTCGCCTTCAAAGAAGTTCATGGGCGGACTACCAATGAATCCGGCAACAAAACGGTTAGTAGGATTGCGGTAAATTTCTAGCGGTGTATCCACCTGTTGAACCAACCCATCTTTCATAACCACAATTCGGTCACCCATGGTCATCGCTTCCACTTGGTCGTGGGTCACGTAAATCATGGTAGATTGCAATTGGTTATGCAATTTACTGATTTCCATACGCATTTGCACACGCATTTTGGCATCAAGGTTGGAAAGTGGTTCATCAAAAAGAAAAGCCTTGGGTTGACGAACGATTGCCCGGCCTACCGCTACTCGCTGACGCTGTCCGCCGGATAAGGCTTTAGGTTTGCGCTCTAAGAGTTCTTCAATTCCCAAAATTGCCGCTGCATCGCGTACCCGCTCGTCAATTTCCTTACGTGGCATTTTGCGTAATTTTAAGCCGAAAGCCATATTTTTGTACACCGTCATATGGGGGTAGAGAGCATAGTTTTGGAATACCATGGCAATATCACGATCTTTGGGCGGCACATCGTTTATAACCCGTCCACCAATCGTGATCGTACCCTTAGAAATTTCCTCTAGACCTGCAATCATGCGTAAGGTCGTAGATTTCCCACAGCCAGACGGACCTACGAATACCATAAATTCTTTATCTTTAATTTCTAATGAGAAATCCCGCACTGCGGTGACATCACCAGGATAAACTTTGTACACATTTTCCAGAATTACTTCAGACATTTCGGGATCTCCTTAAGGTATATAAAACAAAACGTGATTATGCTTATGAGTTTACCCACAAACGGTCAACGAAAATCATATTTTTTAGACCCGGATGGGTGATACGTAGAATTGGAGACCTTTCTCTCTTTATTAATCACATTCATTATCATCACATATTGATTACAGGGGGGTGAGAAGAGGATTAAGAGTAGGAGTAGGATTAAGAGTAAAATTAAGGGTAGAAGTAGGGACGTTTACGAGCCCGAGCTACTGTAGGCCAATTATCGATTTACGCTACTTGTTAGATGCACCCAACCCTTAGTCGTTGAGAAAATGTTTGCAAAATCAGAGCAACGCGGGATTGACGATGTGCAGCTCCTATTGCATGTTACGCTCATTGTGAATACCCCCTCCGAACCTCCAACCTACGCTACTGTTCCCTTAAAATGGGTGGGACCGCTTGCCTTTCACTATCAGGGCAAAATGGAAACCTGTGAAATCCCTTTAGCCACCTACGAATCTCCCCTTTGGCCAAGCACCGCCAGAGGTGCCCGAGTCTCCGACGTCTCCGGTGGAATATCCTGCACGCTCGTGGACCAGCGGATGTCTAGATCGATTTTACTGGAAACACCCGATGCAGGAATTTCGGTAAAACTGGTGAATGAGCTCCAATCTGATATGGAGGGCCTTCAAGGTGTGGTAGCTGAAACCTCACGTTTTGCCAAATTAATCGATATTCATCCCCAATACGTAGGTAATTTGGTTTATCTGCGTTTTGCATTTACCACTGGAGATGCATCAGGCCACAACATGGCTACGAAAGCTTCCCAACATCTCATGGCCCATATTCTGAAACGCTATCCCAAGCTAAAACACGTCTCGGTTAGCGGAAATTACTGTACGGATAAAAAAGCTTCAGCTGTAAACGGAATTCTTGGCCGAGGGAAATATGTGGTTACGGAAGCTATAATTCCTGAAAAAGTCGTCCGAAGATATCTCAAAACGACCGCGGCAAAGGTAGTGGAATTGAATATTCGAAAAAATTTGATTGGGACCCTATTGGCAGGCGGAATTCGAAGTGCGAATGCGCATGTTGCCAATATCTTGCTCGCGTTCTATTTGGCTACAGGTCAGGACGCAGCAAATATTGTGGAAGGTAGCCAAGCTATCACCCATTGTGAAAACCGAGAAGGCGATCTCTATTTTTCCTTAACCCTCCCCAACTTAATTGTTGGCAGTGTCGGAAATGGGAAAGGCCTTCCCTTTGTAGAGGAGAATCTCAAACGATTGGGTTGCCGCGAAATTCGCGAAGAGGGGGAGAACGCCGGGAGACTAGCCGTCATCTGTGCTGCCGCAGCCTGGTGTGGCGAACTTTCGCTTATGGCAGCGCTAACGAATCCCGGAGAACTCATGGCGGCACACGAAAAATTGGAACGATCATGACTGACCCTACAAACCATCGCAAAGTGGAACATATTCGTATTTTACAGGAAGACGCAGATACCGATCGTTTAGGCACGGCTTTTGACGATATTCGGCTTCGTCACCGCGCCCTTCCCGAGGTCGATTTGGATGCAATCGATAGCTCCGTCAGCTTTCTGGGGAAGAAACTTTCGTTTCCTCTGCTAATTTCTTCGATGACCGGCGGAAACCATGGGGATCTTCGACACATCAATCGAAACCTTGCAGAAGCTGCGGAACGTTGTGGTGTTGCGATGGGCGTGGGGTCCCAACGCGTGATGTTTACCGAACCCGAGGCTGCAGCCTCATTTGCACTTCGAGACGTGGCTCCCAACGCTCTACTGTTTGGAAATTTAGGCGCCGTACAATTGAACAAGGGGTTCGGCCTCAAGGAATGTGAAGAAGCGGTAAAGATCTTAAACGCAGACGCCTTGTTTCTTCACCTCAACCCACTTCAGGAGGCCATCCAACCCGAGGGAGACACCTGTTTTGGTGGTTTGGCAGATAAAATTGGTCACATTGCTAAACATCTTTCCGTACCGGTGATTGTGAAAGAAATTGGTAGTGGGCTTAGCTTACCCGATGCGGAACTACTACTTAGCCATGGGGTTAAGATTTTAGATGTTGCCGGAAGCGGTGGCACCAGTTGGAGCCGAATCGAACATCATCGCCGTAAAAATGTAACAACAGATGGTTTAGGTCTACTGTTTCAAGATTGGGGAACCCCCACCCCAGAGGCACTTCATCATTTATCTCCCCTCCAAGAAAATAGGGGAGCTGTCCTCATCGCCTCTGGAGGAATACGCAACGCCTTGGATATGGTAAAGTCTATTGTATTGGGGGCAAGCCTTGCCGGAATGGCAAAACCCTTTCTGGAACCCGCATTGGAATCGGCAGACGCGGTGGTGGCTGAAATTGAGGATCTGGAACGGGCTTTTCGGACTGCGATGTTCCTGTTGGGTACCCCCACCCTGCGGGAGTTGAAAGGAAATGAGGACTTAATACTATGAGTACGGAGCTCCCCAACTCTGAAACCTTATATGGACATTTTTTTTCCGGTTGGATTCCTCCCGAGGATCCACGTCAATCTCACTTACGAAGTGATCTCGAACAAATTGAATTGGACCCTGGTGAACACATTCGCGTTCTGAGTCCCCTTAACGATGAAGGTCGCGAGCAAATAGACGTTCAACTTGCGCGGACGACTCAAGCAGCCTTGGCGGATATACCCCGTCTTCTTAAGGTATCTGGCGAACCAACTCTGGAATGGTTAGATAAACTCGAAGCCTACCTTACCCCCGAAAAGATTCAGGAATTATTGCGTAATTCAAATCCCGATAAAATGGATAATCCGTATTTTGTACTCTGTTGCGAAACCGGCGCGCTCATTGGACAGCTTCTACAAAAGCAATGGCCACCACTCAAGTGGCTTGGAGATTTCCCCTACTTCGAATCCAGCCTTTTCGATTTGAATGCCAAAGCAATGTTTCCCGTTTTTCACTGGGCCATCAAAACCATGAGTGGCGACGATCGACATTCCCTAAAAGAAAAAGTGCAAGCGAGTGTTACGTTTCTCAGAGAAGGAAAAATATAGAGCCGTTTTTTACAAATGGACGGAGGGCTCGCGTCTCGCGGTCTAGCTAGTCGGTCGATGAAAGCAGGACCAACCTTAACGCAAGCGCTACGCTAGGCGCACGCCGTTTCTCCATACTCAATCTTGAGCTCACAAAAATGGATTCACAACCTTAACCGATCCAAATAAGTGGCCTAAATTTAGATCTTCGGTATATAAAACATCACACTCCAGTGATTGTGCGCAACTGATGATTGCTGCATCCCAAATAGATACCTGTGACTCCTCTTTAATCTTTAAGCTTTGAACAAATCCTTTAGGACTCATTCCTGCCATGGGATAGGCCATCCAAACCTGAAGGTACTTATTAGCATCTTCCAAAGATAATATTTGTTCTTTGCCTTTCCGTGTAGTTACTGCCAGAAATTCAAATCCAACCTGTGTGGACCAACACCAGTTCTCTTTCAAAAGGAGTTCCCGAGCCATGGCTATTTTTTCTTATCCTTTGAACCGGATGATGCTGCATAAACCAAGATAGTGGTATCAGTAAAGACTTTAGGTTTACCCTTCATGCATTTCGTCCCGAGTCATCGTTACTTTATACTCATTTCCCAAATTACGCTCAAAAAGTACTTTCATTTTCTCGCGAGCGTTTACTTGCTCATCATCTTCGGCAACTATCTGTTCTAAATATTCTGCAACCAAACGGCTTACAGAGCTACGTTTTTGAGCCGCTTTGATTCGTACCTGGTGATAAATACCGTCGTCTATAGAAAGAGTAATGTTTTTCATAAATTCACAGTAACTGTGATACTGTGATACTGTGTATTTCAATAAAAACATTATAGGATAATAAAGGTTACACTAACCACCATCCAAGTAGTGCGATCAGAATCATTCCCAAGGCGAGGAAAACAAAAAACACTGACCAAGATTTCATTTAATATTCCCCACAAAGGTACCACCGTTCTCCTGGCAAAGTTCACGCATAAGCATGGCGAAGAGTACCCCAGTATTTCCGTTACTTCCACCATTCATCATGACCGCAGGAAAACCTACGGCGTGAATTCGGACTTTCAGCCCCCCTTCCCTACTTAGATTACTTCGGTCAACTCGAGCCATGACTCGTTCCATATTCCCCACGCCGCCACTGAATTCGTCTCCTAAAACGAAAATACTGATTTGATCATCTTCATTGGCATAGCGTCGGATCGCTTCCTCGATGCCTTCAACAGGTGAACTGTTACTGAAGGGCCACCAAGTTCTCAACACACGCCGCACCGCTTTGCGTCGTCCGGGGGTATCGGGAATCCATTGCCCGGCGTATTGAGGAAACATGTACTGACCCATATCGTTCATGACCTGTAACCCCTTAAGCTTCGGGTACACATCCAAAATCTCATCCATCTTTTTCATCATCTGTGGCCAAGACGCCTGAACCATACTTCCAGAAGTATCGATAACAAAAATGATGTATTCACTATCTACAGGAATCCCTCCCACAGGTTGATCCTCGTTTGGAGGTGGAGCCTGTTGGGCCAACAACCGTTTCATCTCTTCGGTCAATGTTTGCCTGGCTTCCGCCAATTGGTCTTCAATCTTGTTTTGAACTTGCGACATATCGCTACTAGCAGCAAATTCTCCTTTGATAATTGAGAGGTCCCCCTGAAGGCGGGCTAATCTGGATTTTTCATCACTCAGTTGCTTTTTCTTCCCAGGCAACTCCCGATTAAGCACCGTTACTTCACCCCGCAGATCAAATTTCTGTTCCTGTAAATCACGAAGCAATCCAGTTAGATCTTCTTTTACGGCCTCAATCACAATCGGCTCCGCAGCTTTACTCAACACAAATAACAGGATGATGGCTCCGAACCCGCAGCTAATACTGTCCAGAAAACTTAAACTGAACACCTCGATTTCACGTTTTCGTCGACGCCTTCTCATGGCCAATCCTCAGTGACCGTAAGAAAACTCCCACCAGACGTCACGCCCAAGCGCCAATAGTTAACAGCCGCCAAGGGATCTCCTTCCATAAAAAATAAGAGGGTGTTTACGGGGATCTTTCCGGGCAATAATCGTACAGCTTCTTCAAAGAAATTTTCCCGTCTGCTACCGGAAATACGCTTACGTAATGTGGGAGGGTTTGCCGACATCGTGGGCAAACCGTCTGCAAGCAGAATGAGGTTGTCAGGAGGTGGCGTTAAGGAAGCCGCATAACTAAAGGCCTGATAAAGACTGGTTCCACCTTCGGGTATAAGCTCAAAAAGGGCTTCAGAGCTTTGCTTGCGCAGGGAGGGGTCCGATGCCGACCACCACCCGGTTTGATCTTTCAGAAGAGGTTCCGCTTTTTGATTATAGATCACGACATGGAACTCACCCTGCATGGGTAGTTGTGACAAAATCCAATCTACCGTTCGCCGGACTTGCACCCATTTAGGTGCGGAACTTTGTTCGCTTTTAGGTAAATTTCGAATTCGAAGAACATCCACCACAGTTTCAGCCAGCATACTGGCCGAAGCATCAACCAGAATCAGGGTTCTCTCTCCTTTAAGCTTTAATCCCGTTAAATACTGCCGGGTACCATCTCCCGTAAATGCTAAAGCGGCTTCACCAGGATCTTCGGATTCCGCCCCGGCTTTAAGCCGCTTGATGCCTTGTTCCAAACTTAGCAAATCGGTCTTGAGTTGATTCACATGCTCCTTGGTGGCCAAGGTGTCTCCATCTTGTTTGGCCAGTTCCTCTTTGGATTCCTCTACCTGTCGGATAACCTCACGGCTAAGCCCCTGTGTTTCAACCATTTCTTCAACAAGTTCATCCAACGAATTCCTCGCCAGTACTTTTTCTTTTTCCAAATTGAGGATTTCAACTTCAATTTTACTGACCTCGCCGCGAAGATCTTTCGTGAGTTCCTCCCGATTCTGAGAGGCATTTGCATTCACTAAGACAAACAACAAAATCACCGCTCCGAAACCACAACTGATGCTGTCCAAAAAAGACAAACTGAAAACGGTGAATGAACGGCGCCGAGGCATCGTTAGGTCGTCTCCGGAACATGAATCGCTAATGCATCCCGTCCGTCCGCCAAGGTGATCTGCTCACCAGGCTTCACGCTTTTTGAGGGGATCGCTTTTTCCGCAATTCCGTTTACAACCCAATGCGTTACAGATGGTTCTTTTTGGGAGGCTCCCGTTCCATGCGGTAGTAGTTCCTTCCACCTCGCACCAGGAGTTGAGAGATCTCCTAGTCGCGATTCGATTGACCTAAGGTCATTCCCTTCGGGCATCCCAGAGGTTAAACCAGAGGTTAAACCAAGGCAATGGCTTAATCCATCTGGGAGCGACTGTTGAGTATCCTCTTTTACTATCGAGTTGCGCTCCAACCATGACTGATGGACCTGTGTAACGTTTGCGGACTCAGTGGAAAAATCCAAAGTCGCCCCACCCGCTTGATACGTCCATTTCTCCTGTTGCTGATGCCACTTCCACCATCCGTCAAACAGGATTTGTTCGGTTTCACCCGAATACAGAGGGTCCACACGTTGACTTTCCAAGGCTATTTTTGAAACCGCTCGCGATTCTCGCCGAAAGAAATCCAACACAGCTCCTTCAGGAACCGTTTCGCAGCGTTCGATCGTCCACCCCTGCGTCTCTCTTTGCATGCAAATACGATTTAGCCTGTGCCAATGCCACTCGAATGCGGTCCATTTTTCAAGGGTAGCCCCAAGAGTGTGGTTCACAGCTAAAGATCGGGGCAACAGTGCACGCACATCCATTTTACATTCGGCCGCGATCCCAAGAAAAACTTGCAACTGTTCTTTTTGCCAGTGGGATGGCGTCAACACAATCCATTCACCGTCTGAAAGGTTCCCCACAAGTGCTTTTAATTGAGCCAAGCCCACGTCTGCCTTATGGCGCATTCCGCCAGGTAAGGAGGGACCCGTAACAGCAAGATTTTCCCACACGGTAAACTGTGTGGATTGAGGGTCTTGGCGACACACGGAAAAGGCATCATGACCATGCAACCATTTACCTTTCGTAAAAGAAGAAAGCCCAGGTTGCTGCGTTCCATTTATCTCCCCTAGCTTTAAAGGGTTAAGGTCTAGAAACCTCATGCTGTAGCATCCCGAGTCACGTGAAGCTGATTGATTAATTTAAGCTCTGCGTCATCCTGAACATCCAGAACATAACGCTCTTGTTGGAGTTGAAGTTGATGTACGGCAAACATCAGAAAAATACTCAGAACCAACGCGATGAGGGTAGAGTTAAAGGCGGTACCCAAATTATCCGTTACCGGGCCGATATCCCCGTCCACTGCTGATTGAGCTTGCGAAAGAGCAAGACCGATACCGCGGACGGTTCCTATAAACCCAATGCTAGGAATGGCCCAAGCGATGTAGCGAACCATACTTAATTCCGATTCCTGCCTTTCTCCCTCCGCCATGCACAATTGAGTAACGGTTTCAGATACATCCTGAATGTTACGGGTTGATTCAAAGCGATGCAGTGCCGCTAGTAAAGCCCGGGGCAAGAGCGCACGAGCTTGAGGTTCGGGTAAGGATTGCAAACGTCTAGTCAATTCACGGGCATCCTCGGGAAGAATACGTCTTCCCTCCTCTACTTGGACATAATCTTCGTCCATAAGCGAAATATGAGATTTTAATAGGCGAGCTTTGTATCCCATAATGGCCAAGGCCCAGAGAAAAAGAATTACGCAAGCCTCCTGTTCGTAATCTTTTAGGATGATGACTAAGGGAGGCGTGCTGGGTACAACAGACTCTTCCTCAACTGTTTGTGCCTCGGCTTGAGACCACGATTCCGCTTGGGGGCGAATGACTAACGCATAGCTGGCATGAACAAGAATAAGAATAGCCGCTAGAGCCATGAGTTGAAAGTGGAATTCTTTTTGTCCTTGTGTGGATCGCATTTTTTTATCCCGAGAAGTGAATTAAGTACGTGATGTGTAATTGATAATGCCCTCGTGGTCCAGCATCTGCAATCAAGAAGTTAGGCTGTACGAAATATTCTCATGAAAGTAGGACTGCAACTCTACGTCAGAGCCTACAAAGCTTTTGAAAAGACGAATGAATGCAGGCTGATAGTTTTGGTGCTAAATTCAGGACAAACCATGTATGATATCCTAATTCCCATAAAGCCTAAGCCCATAGACATCATGAGATTACCCATAGATCTCTGGTTCCTTCTCTCTCTCCGTTTTACTATCTAATCATATATTGTACAAAAAACCTGATGGCACCGGAACCATGCGTTCTGTGGATGGATCGAGTCAGTCTCACCCTGTAGATACCCTTCGCATACTAAACACAAGTACCGGAAGAGTTGTTGCATCGGCAAGAAATGAACCCAAGGGAACGGTGTTGTTAAAACTATTCCAAAAATCACTCAGACTTCCATTACAGATACATGCGTTGCGCGTAGTGTTCCTATCTTTTTCCCTGTGTCCCTCTGTTTTCTTGTATGGATTTAAGATGCAT
>Ga0222650_1000061_pt1 | contig 102493 bp, 83 predicted proteins | sample AntAcemetagen367_FD_179820 | JGI IMG/M metagenome (GOLD analysis project Ga0222650, IMG submission 179820) | Saline water microbial communities from Ace Lake, Antarctica - #367 | ecosystem: Environmental > Aquatic > Non-marine Saline and Alkaline > Saline | place: Antarctica: Ace Lake... | reverse complement strand
TCACTTAATCTCTTGCCGGAGAAAAAGGGTAAGAGCTTACCTTCAGCTGGCCCCTTCTTCTACCTGATTAGGTGATGCACTTCAGATTTGAATCCAAGCATTTAAAAGGCAGGAAAATGAAAATATTTGGTATTCTATTCGTTGTAGCGGCATTGACTGCCTGTGGGGGAGATGGTGGTAATGGAGATGTCCTAGGCTCCACAAACAGCACAACTATGGAAGAACCAAACTTAGAACAACCAAATCTAGAAGAACCGACTGCGGCAGAGCCAGCAACCGAAGCACCCACTACCGAAGAGCCAACGACGGAAGAGCCAACGACGGAAGAGCCAACGACCGAAGAGCCAACGACGGAAGAGCCATTACCGGAAAAATGGACGATAGTTAGTGAGATACCCTTTGACTGGGAGGTATACAAAACTTTTATAGATGCTGATCATGTTTATGTTGCGGAATCTTTTGGTGGCGCGACAATAATTGATGCTTCTAACGTAGCCAAACCTGAAGTAGTCTGGAATTCTGGGCTAGAACCCTTCGGAGGTCGTGACAATTTCTACGACGTGATAGTCACTGGAAACCTCGCCGTTTTTATAGCGTATGCAAATTGCAGAGGATGGTGTTCTGGGACATTTCCGTCCATCGCGAGAATATATGAAAAAACAAACCCTGCTGAGCCTGTGTTGATGGACTCTTTCACACTAAATTCCAGCAGCTTAGCTGCTAATGAGAATTTATTGTTCGCCGCTATATCTGATGAATTTGATTATGCAGAAATAAGGATATTCGACCTTTCTGATCCTGGCAGCGCGAATATTATAGGGTCTGTTGACATAAACGTGGCAGGCCAATTGGCCGTAGTGGGGCAAATCGCGTACGTTGCCTACAATGATCTTCAAAACTTCGATGGAATAGATGCCGTAAATATTGCTGACACAGCTAACCCAGTCGTGCTTGGAGACCAAAATAAATTTAGAGTCGGTAATGTTCGGCATTCACCAGTAGCCCTAGCAGGCAATATCGCTTACATCGCAGATCAGAACAAAGGGGTGCAAGTAGTCGATATTACGGACCCGCTTAACATGCAATTGGTGGTGAGTGTTCCCACCACGTCCGATGCAAGGGATGTCGCCGTTGCAGGTGGGTATCTTTATGTGGCTCAGGGTGTGGATGGGGTGGCTGTATACGATATCGATGTGCCGACAGATCCTAAATTTATACAATATATAGATACTCCAGCACCAGCTTTGTCGATTTCAGTTTCAGAGCGTATTGGTGTGGTTAGCATCGACGAGATTCGAGATAGTGAGGACGGGTATACGGGGAGCTTAGTTGAACGTAATAAGCTCCTTCTATTTCTAACCGATTAATATAGCTTTACAAGCGTTTCCCCCAAATCCGTCGAACACTCAAGGCGGTATAAGCCCTGTCGTAGCTGTTATATATAAGAAGGGAACTTCGAAGGCGATATCGTTAACACCGTTTATCTTCTGGCATTCATGTCAAGATAGCTCAGTTGACCACAATTGCGTTTGGATAGATAAACAAGATAAAGACGACGGTATAATCGTAAAACCATATAATGAATATGGCCGTCTCAATGTGTCAGAGATTAGTGACTACATTGCCAAAGCTGGCGCTGATCTTTACGACACTGGGAAGACGGTATATGGAGCGATTGATATGTCAGGAGAAACTGACACTGATTAGTTCGATAACTATTATGGGACTTGTGAACTCTGCTGATTTGTCGCCATACCTTCTGGCTTTTTGATCAACCTTAAATTACACAAAAAGTGTAAATACTAACTGAGTGATCGCGATGGCAAGATTTTGTGGAGAAAAGGAAACAGCGTCGAAGTTTTTGGCGGCAGAGCAATGGAAGAAACGTTGTTTGATTAACTCAGGCTCGATATTTTCTGAAAAGGAGCTCTGGACGGTCGAAAATACCGAAGCGCTAGACAAATATTTTGTAAACAACCTAGATTATGGCGAAGGCGACTTTTTTGAAAAGCTGGAAGCACAGATAGAACCAACTGATCCAGAGGTCAAGCAGCTAGCAGCAGAAATGATGTGGATAATGCTTTTGTGCCCCAGCAATATTGGTCCTGACAAGAAAAGGGAGTCAGTGAGCCGAATTTGGGCATGGTCTGGAGAAAAACTTGAAGCAGATACATCGCTCTATTCTAATGAAGTGCTCTCGGGTATCGGCAGTGGGGGTACGAGTTATAACACCAATCGTTGGCGAGAGTTGGTCTACTTAATCCAGTTTGCACTGGTCTTTCTAAAACTTCCTGTAACCGAGCGAGAGCGGCTCTTGGATTCGGGCTGGGATCTAGCCGAATGGCTTGAAGCTATCCCGGAGAATGATGCCCGTCAGTTTAGGCACATGATGCTGTTTTTGCTGTTTCCAGATGAATTTGACCGGATATTCGGTGGTACCGATAGAAGAAAAGTAGTCATTGCCTTCTCAGGTATGCCGAAAGCGGGTGTGAAAAAGCTGTCTGGTCTGGAATTAGACAGGGAGTTGGCAAAGATACGCAGTAAGCAGGAGCAAGATTTTGGCACGGATCAGCTGGATTTCTATGTACCCCCGCTCAAAGAGCTATGGAAGGATGTCGAGCATCATCATTGGCTGTTCACCTGGAATCCAAATAAATGGGCCTGGGAGGATATCAATGATGTTATAGCACAAACAGCTGAGGGCAAGTCTGTTGTTATTCAGTGGAGTTGCGGTAACTCTGCTGTAGCTCCCGGAGACAAAGCCTGGATGGTTCGCGTTGGGAGTCCACCGAAAGGCATCATGGCTACCGGGAACGTTATCACAGCCCCATATGAGAATGCCCACTGGGATTCAGCAAAAGCGGCTAGTGGAAAAACAGCTAGCTATGTTGATATCGAGTTCATCCGTGTGCTCGACGTCTATAAAGACTCCTTCCTGACCCTTGATGACCTGGCAAGTATTACTCTCGATAAACAAACATGGACGCCACAAAGTTCCGGTATTGAGATAAAAGCACGCAGTGCCGGCTTACTAGAGAAGCTCTGGAATGAAATATCAGCCGCCAAAGTGGTAGCTCCTCCGGTTACTCCACAGCAGAGCATCAAAAATCCCATTAATCGTATTCTGTATGGTCCCCCGGGAACTGGAAAGACCTACGAGTTGAATAGGTTGACGGAGCAATACGCGAGTCAAGCTACCACAGTCTCTAGAGAGCAATGGTTAGCGCAAGAACTGCAGCCAGTGCGGTGGTTCGATGTTGTATTTATGTCGCTCTACGATTTGGGTGGCAAGGCAAAAGTCACTGAAATTGAGCAACACGAATTCGTGCAGCAAAAAGCCAAGGCCATTGGACGTACCAAGCATGTAAAACAGCAGATATGGGCATGCTTGCAGACGCACACGATTGAGGGGTGTGAAAACGTAAAATACAGCAAGCGCCAGGCCCCTCTGGTTTTTCGAAAAGATGAGAGTAGTGTCTGGAGTCTCGCTGAAGACTGGCAGGACAGCTGTGACGACCAGATAGAGCAAGCCAAAGCCCTCAAAACTGGGCCACCTGGCGGCAAAAAGCAGCTGCGATACGAGTTCGTTACGTTCCACCAAGCGTACAGCTATGAAGACTTTGTGGAAGGAATACGCCCAGTGCAGGATGAAGATAGTGGAGAACTGGTCTACCGCGTCGTGCCGGGGGTTTTCAGAAGAATCTGCCAGAAGGCAAAAAATGATCAGGCCAATAGATACGCACTCTTTATCGATGAAATTAACCGGGGCAACATCGCCAAAATATTTGGTGAACTCATAACGCTCATCGAAAAAGACAAGCGAGCCGTTTTTGACTTTGAGGGAGAAATTCTCAATAAGGGGGAGGGCATGGCACTCACCCTGCCGTATTCAGCTGACAGCTTCAGCGTGCCCAAAAATTTGGATATTTACGGCACCATGAACACTGCGGATCGATCCATCGCCTTGTTGGATACTGCTTTACGCCGTCGATTTACCTTTAAAGAACTGATGCCTAACGCCAGCATTATCACCGGATCCCGAGGGGATGGCTACATTGAGGATGGAGAAGGCGGGGTTATCAATTTGCGCGCGATGCTGGATGCCATGAATATGCGCATCCAGTTTCTGCTGAATAGAGACCTTATGTTGGGGCATGCCTATCTCTGCAAGGTAAAAGACTTTGCCGGACTGAAGGAGGTACTCCTAGACCAGTTTATTCCACTCCTACAAGAATATTTCTATGACGACTGGCATCGCATACAGCTAGTTTTTCGCGATGTGGGGCAGGGCAACCAGAAGGTTGAGCCGCAGATAATTGAACATCGTGAAATTAAGGAAGCCGATGTACTGGGCTTCGATCACGACGATTTCGATGATCTCATTGAGTACCAGGTCGCACCGGCATCAACGATCACGCCAGACAGTATTCGCAAAATATATGAGGAGCCCGGCGGCGAATGACCGAGGTCATAAGCATCCTTGAACACCAGAGCGTTCCAATAGTCGAGCAGCGTCAGAATGGCGACATTGCTCTGAGTCATAGACATGCGCAGCTACTTAGCCAGATGACGACTCTACCTCTGCGTGCCTTTACGTGGGGGCACAATAGTATCAAGTGGTCCCAATTCTGTGGCTTGGTGCTTTTGGGTGACTTGACCCTGGAAATCTTGCCGAAAATTCATGGTAAAGAATCGAATGTTGGCTCGTGCAGAGATGCGCTAATAAGAATGCTGAAAAGGGCAGGTTTGATTAAGCTACATAAGCCCGGTGGGGCGACAGTCAATGTTCAAAAACATACTTTGCTCGATGTTTTTATCATCGATCTTTGTCAGCAGATCAGCGCGCAGCTCTTACAGGGCAAATTGAGACAATACATCACCCAGGAAGAGAACCTGCCTGTTCTGCGAGGGAAGCTATTGAGCGGCATGCAGCTTCGCCATAACCTGGCCCACAAGGAGCGCCTCTATTGCCAGTACGACGAACTCAGCGAGGATGTTTTCGTAAATCAGGTCATCAAGTACACATTAAGGCTACTGCATCCAAAAGCGAGGGCGCAGTCTGTAAAGAAAGCCCTCGCGCGGCTGCTGTTTGTATTTGACGGCATTTCTGATAATCCCATAGACCTCCAACGCCTTCTTAGCCTTAGCCTTAATCGCTCCGAAAGCCGGTACCAGAGCATCGTTGATATCTGCTCGCTATTTGTCCAATCTCTCGCTCCAGATTTCAATGCAGGGCAACAGCAATCTTTCTCTATGATGTTTGATATGAACCAGCTTTTCGAGAGCTGGGTAGCTTCCATTTTGAGGCCTGTGGCCCACAAACACGGACTCAGATTAAGGGAGCAGGGCCCTAGGCGCTATTTTGCGTATCGATCGGATTTGCAACGGGACGTGTTCCAGATGAAGCCAGATATAAGCTTTGTGAACGCATCGGGTATACCCGTGTTGATAGCTGATGCCAAATGGAAGTTGCTAGAGGTGTCAGAGGCCAAATTGGGAGTCTCGCAGGCCGATCTCTATCAGATGCAGGCATACGGTAACAGGTATAACACTACGCAGCTTTGCCTGATCTATCCGGGCCAGGCCGGCTTGAAGTCGTCCTACGATCTTGAGCTGCATGGTCAGCATGGAGCCAAGCTACAGATAACCACCCTCGAAATCTCTGCCGATCACTCAGATGAACTCCAACTCAATCTAGGGTAGGCGTTGGCGTCTACCTGATATCTCGCTCCAAGCGGTTCATTACCGCGTCATGCAGGGCTTTTAAGGCCCAAAAAAACACCATTTCTCTATCGCTATCAGCTAGATAGGGTTTACTCATGTCTCGCTGCTTGGGGGAGTGACCTGATTTTCACGGCTGCGTGGATTTCTATAATGAGCGCTTTTTTATACACCGGTGCATAACTGTGTGTCCAAATACTCTATTTAACATAATATATATTATACGCATATTTAATAAGTTAGCCGGACTTGTTGATATACGGTGTTTTCAGGGTTTCAGTGCGTTTTCGGCGTTACGGACGCCTTTCAGCGATGACGGATTGCCAGCGGTAACTTGCTATTGCAACTCAGATCACCGCAACTCAGAGTGCCGGACGTTGAGCTGTGACAACCTCAAATAAAGGTGCAGTTGAAAAAAGAACGCCAAACAATTCACACGAGATAACGGCACTGTTGAATTCATGTCGTCATGCTTTCGTGCACGCTGGTATCTGGTTTTTGTGGCAGATCGGCCATCGCTTTTTGTCTGGTCTGGTTAGGCCCTTCGGAGGTCATACGCAGCGGCGCTAAAACCAGTGCTTCATCAACTCGTTCATCAATCAGCAGTGGAGAGATGAAGTACCACCCTGCCACCGCAGTGGCACTTAGTGAAATGGCGATCTTTCCTGGCCTGGTTTTTAACAGCCCGCCTCCCCTATATTTTGACTGATGGGGATGCCCCAGATGAGCGTCCTATCACCGGAAATGCGCAGTCTCCCACCTACTTCAACCACATTGTTGCCCGAGCGCTACACGAGAGTGGCGGCGGCCTTATCGCGTAATAGAACAAAGATTAGGAAGAACAAAGAAGATTACGCAGCATTCCGAATATTATATGTTAAATAGACTACTATTTTATGCTATGCAACATTACTCAAACCTAAGCTTTCTGGCCTTTAACTAGCCAAAAGGTGGCCCGGCGGTCCTACTTTCTTACTCAATATGCCCTGCTGTATGCGGATTCTCTACCTCCCCTTCCCTCCCCTTCCCTCCGCCCCACTCCAATACAAAGCTTGGAACCACAGGCGGCTCCAGCGGGTGCAAGATCAAAACTGCGGCCATACGCCGAGCCGACGCTTTACGCTTCGGATGTCTGGGGCACGGGAGCAACCAGCGCCAATTTGTATGGCGATGTTCTATTCCATTAAACCGGCAGTCACACAGACGTCTGCGGTGTCGGCGCAGACATGAACCTCGATGGCAACATGAACCAGGCCCAACGAACTTGGAAGGAGAGATTTGTAGTCCGCTGGGGCTAGCGTGTTGCGAGCGACCACAGCAATTTGCGCTGAATATATCTCTGGACCGATGGACCAGACATGCAAATCCGTGACCCGCGTATCGTCATTTGCTTCGATAAGTTTCCGGATGTTATCGCGAAGCGCTTTCGGAGCCTGCCGGTCAAGCAGCACCGCGCTGGTAGCACCTAGCAGTCCCCATGACCAGCGAGCAACCAGAATCGCACCGACAATACCCATCGCAGGATCCATCCATATAAGCCCGAAATACTTGCCCGCAAGTAACGCCAAAATGGCCAGGATGGAGGTCAGCGCATCCGCCATGACGTGAAGATAGGCAGATTTTAAGTTGTGATCACTTTGGGTATTGTGCTCATGCTCATGCTCATGAGTATGGTCATGCCCGTGGTGAGCTCCGCCTAAAATAAATACGCAAACTCCATTGACGAGCAACCCGATGACAGCCACAAATATTGCCTGATTAAATACGATCTCAATTGGATTGAGCATCCGCACAATGCTCTCAAAGCCCATAAACAGCGCGAAAAAAGCGAGCAAGATCGCTCCAGTAAAACCGCCCAAGGCATTCACTTTACCGGTACCAAAGCTGAAGGCGCTATTGTGGGCATTGCGCCGCGCATAGATATAGGCAAACGCGCTAATACTCAAAGCTGCGGCATGGGATGCCATATGGAGCCCATCGGCCAATAAGGCCATAGAGCCGTAAACGACGCCGGCCACCAGTTCGACAGTCATCATAATCGCTGTTATGCCAATCACAATCAGTGTACGGGATTCGCCAGGCCTGCGCTTATCCTGAGAGAATGTGTGATCGTGATGCCAGTCTTCGATATTGTGGTTATGCATGGTTTTTTTGCCTTCTTGTAGAGCTATAGACCGCGAAACAAGAGGTGGTCAACCCCAATGACCAACCTGCACGCACCGAAATCACTTTCAATGGATGCGATAGAAGAGCAAGCAACTCAAACGCACGCCTCCACCGCTTGCCGTATTTTGCGGCATCGTGCGTCACGTAATTTTCAGTCACGTTTGTACACCCGTCTGCACACCCGTCTGTGGTTGGGGTAGTTTGATCTTTGAATCACGGCTGTGGAGCAAGCTATACAATGCTGGCAGGACAATGAGCGTTAGCAATGTAGAAGATACGATTCCGCCAATAACGACAGTCGCTAACGGTCGCTGCACCTCCGAACCAATCCCGGTATTGAAGGCCATCGGCACAAATCCCAGTGATGCCACGAGGGCAGTCATCAGAACAGGTCGAAGCCGGGTGAGTGCGCCTTCGATGATCCCTTCTTCGAGAGGCACGCCAGCGGAACGCAAATCGCGTATAAAGGAAACCATAACCAGCCCATTCAATACCGCAATACCTGACAAGGCGATGAACCCAACGGCGGCCGATATAGAGAAAGGAATATCTCTTAACAGCAATGCCATGATGCCACCCGTCAAAGCCAGCGGCACCCCTGAGAAGATAATGGCTGCATCCCGAAATGAACCGAGCGCCATAACCAATAAACCCATGACCAGTAAAAGCGTTAGCGGAACCACAATACCCAGGCGTGTCGCTGCGGATTGCAGGTTCTGGTAAGTCCCTCCATACTCTAGCCAATACCCCGCTGGCACCTCGACCTGATTCTCTATTGCCAGTTTGACATCCTGCACAAAGGAGCCGAGATCACGTCCCCGGACATTGGCGGTGACGACCACGCGGCGCTTGCCGTTCTCTCGGTTGACCTGGTTGTAGCCATTCACAAGTTCTGCTGTTGCCAACTCTCCAAGTGGCACAAAGTCACCATCGCCCAGAGGGACCGGTAAGCTTCGTAAGTTATCGGGGTTTGCGCGCAAGCGCTCAGGCAGTCGCACGACGATGTCCACGCGTTGGTCGCCATTGTAAAGTTGACCGGCTACGGTCCCACCAAACGCGGTGCCAACAAAATCCTGAAGGCTCTCAATGCTGACCCCGTAGCGGGCCAGCGCCTCGCGGTCTGGCTGAAGGGTCAGAACCGGCAAGCCTGTTGCCTGCTCAACGGCAACATCAGCCGCCCCCGGGATCTGGTTGAGGACGTCCTGGATTGCATCCCCCAGTTGTATCAGTTGATCGAAGTCATCACCGAATACTTTTATAGCCAGCTCTGACCGGACACCCGCTATGAGTTCGTTGAAACGCATCTGTATGGGTTGTAAAAATTCATAGCGATTGCCGGGTATTGGCGTCACGAGTGCCTCCAGCTCATCCAACACCTGCGCCTTTGACTTCCTGGGATCTGGCCATTCCTGGCGCGGCTTGAGGATAATGAAATTGTCAGCAACGCTGGGGGGCACAGCATTCGTTGCCACTTCGGCGGTACCGATTTTTGCAAATACGCGCTCGACTTCCGGGAGTTTTTTGATCTCGGCTTCCAGTCCCTCCTGCATTTTCACCGCCTGCTCAAGCGAGGTCCCGGGAATACGCAGTGCATGCATGGCGATATCACCTTCATCGAGATTGGGAACAAACTCAGTGCCCAGACGGGTCGCCATGACGCTGGATACGACGACCAGCAGAACAGCCGACCCTAGCACTAGCCAGCGAAGGCGCAATGATGCCAATAGAATTGGACGATACAGAGAGTGTAGGCCCCGTATCACGACACCCTCCTTCTCTTCCAAAGGTCTACGGAAGAGTAAAGCAACGCCAGCGGGCACAAAGGTTACAGAGAGGATCATCGCACTGACCAGAGCGATCACTACTGTAAGCGCCATCGGGTGAAACATTTTTCCTTCGATACCGGTAAGGGCAAATATAGGAATGTAGACTGCGGTTATAATGAAGACACCAAATAGTGCGGGGCGCATCACTTCTCGAGTGGCCGAGAAAACAACGTTGAGTCGTTTCGCCAGTGGCAAAGCGGTTCCGCCCTGCTGGCTCAATCGACGCATACAGTTGTCGACAATAATAACGGCGCCATCCACGATTAATCCAAAATCCAACGCGCCGAGACTCATCAAGTTCGCGCTTACCTTCGTCTGCACCATGCCGGTGATGGTCATTAACATGGCAATCGGTATGACCGCTGCCGTCAGCAACGCCGCACGGATGCTGCCTAGAAATACAAAGAGCACCACGATGACCAGCAGAGCGCCCTCCAACAGGTTCTTTTTCACTGTGGCCAGTGTTTTGTCGACAAGACCGGTACGATCATAGACCGGTATTGCAGTAATGCCTTGGGGTAGGCTGGCTTGGATATCTTTGATTTTTTCCCCCACGGCGCTGGCGACTGCCCGGCTGTTTTCTCCGATCAGCATAAACACAGTGCTCATGACTACTTCGCGTCCGTCCTGTGTGGCGGCGCCAGAGCGAAGCTCTCGGCCTACATCTATTTCGGCCACATCGCGCAACCGAATGGGCACGCCATCCGTTTCGCGAACAACAATAGCGCCAATCTCAGCAATATTGTTGGCTTGTCCGGGCACGCGCATCAGCCATTGCTGGCCATTGTGCTCAATAAAACCCGCACCCCGATTGCTATTGTTCCTCTCCAGAGCGCTCACGATGTCTAGATGGGAAAGCTCGAACGCGAGTAACTTTTCAGGCTCAATCGCAACCAGAATTTCCTTCTTGAAACCGCCTATGGGATTGACTTCAACCACGCCGGGGACGCGCAGTAATTGCGGTCGGATAATCCAATCGTGTACGGAGCGTAAATCGGTGGGGCTGACGGGCGTGCCATCCTGGTTGAGAGCGCCCGGTTCGGCATCAACCGTAAACATGAAGATCTCTCCCAGACCACTCGCGATTGGCCCCAGGGCAGGTTCCAGTGAAGCCGGCAGCGCCGCTTTTGCAGCATTCATCCTCTCCGCTACCTGCTGGCGCGCAAAGTAGATATCTGTGCCCTCTTCAAAAATCACGGTAATCTGCGACAAACTGTAGCGTGACACTGACCGTGTGTAGGCTAGCTGGGGAATTCCCGCCATGGCGTTTTCAAGGGGGAACGTTACACGTTGCTCGACTTCCAATGGCGTATAACCAGGTGCTTCGGTATTGACCACTACCTGTATATTGGTAATGTCCGGCACTGCATCGATGGGCAATCGTGTAAAGTTCCACATGCCTAAACCTGCAAGGAGTAGAACCGCCAACATAACCATGCCGCGTCGCGCGATCGATAATTTAATGATGAATTCAAGCATAAATCAGGCCTCAGTGATCGTGGGACGCGCCAGACTTTTCGACGTCTGCTTTGATGAGATAGCTGTTGCTCGTAACGTAACGCGTCCCGGACTCTAATCCGCCGAGGACCTCAATCCATTCGCCGTCTTGTCGACCCAACTCCAGCATGCGCACCTCGTACTCCTCGCCTATTTGCGCATACACCACCGTGAAATCTCGAAAACGTTGTAAACCGTCGCGTTTTACCGCCAGTGGTACGTGATGTTCGGCAATCCCTATGTCACCTGTTACGTACATTCCCGGAACGAACGTGCCGTCCGTATTGTCCAGCACCACTCGGGCTAGTACTGACTGGTTGGATTGGGCAACGGCATTGAGCAGTGACACTAAACCCTCGTGTTTGGCCTCACCGCCCGCCCCTTCTATTGTTACCGGCATTCCCGGACGAACACGCCCACGGTCTGATGGGAATATCGCCAGTTCCGCCCAAACAGAGGATGCGTCCATGATGGTGAAAAGTCGCCGCCCATTGGTTTGCTCGCCTGGGTTTGCCGCGCGCTCAGTGACTAAGCCATTGATGGGAGCGAATAGGGTGTAGCGCCTGAGGCTTTCGTTGCTTTCTACAGAAGCGAGCACTTGTCCCTTCTTGACCCTGTCGCCGACAGAAACGAGGACAGAATCAATAACACCATCGAACCTAGCGCTAACGGCGCGAACTTTTTCAGCGTCGGGCACAATACGGCCATAGGCTGTAATGGTCTCTTTGATAATTCCAGACCCCGCTATTTCGGTTTCAAGCCCAAAAGCCTCGGCAACTTCCGCTCCAATTCGGGTGCGTCCCTCAAAGTTGTCGTACTGCCAGCGGTGGGTGTTGTTGCGATGCTGCGCCTCGATAGTGACAACAAAGGAATGTGGCTCATAAATAACCGTATCCCCGCGCAGAAAATCGTCTTGTTGTGTAAAGGCTATCTCGTCCTTCACCTCACCTAGCCGGGTGAGGGTTATATGCAGTTTCACATCCTCGGGAGACACGGGGCTGCCAGCATCGGTCACCCACACACGAAACTCGGGGGGCATACCGGTTTCAAAAATGGCCAGTTCCAGCTCAAAATCGCCATCGCGCAATAACCGCCCGCCGTGTTGCCCTTTGGCTGGCTCAGCTTCGGCGGCCTCCTCATGGTGACCGCTCGAGGCTTGTTCGCCGCTATGCTGACCGACGCCATCACAAGCCATAAGTCCAAAGACCAACGCTATGAGCCCTATCTTCTTCTGAAATGTTTTCATGCCAAACCTCACGGATATACAACTGATGAAGGCATGGCCGCCCCGGTCAGTCTTTCGATTTCGATTAAATGTGTGTGTGCGTCGATGCTCGCTTCCACGAGTGCGGTGCGGGTATTCAAAACTTCGACTTGTAGTAACTGCAATTCAAAATAGTCGTAGCGACCCAAGGCATAGGCCTGCTGTGTATCGGCCAGCGCTTGTTCCAGGTGCGGTAATATGTCTTCACGCAGCATCCGGGCTCGGTGCAGGCTATGTTGTAGCCCTTGGTAGACGGCAAATAATTGTGTTTCGATTTGCAGGCGAGTCGTTGCGCTGTCGGCATCCACCATTGCCATTTTGGCGCGAGCTTCTGCGATTCGGCCCTGGTTCCTGTTACTCATAGGCAACGGGATTGTAATCCCCGCGACGAATGCGTTGTCATTAGTCAGCTCCAGACGGCGAATACCGGCATTAAAACGCCAGTCGGGCTTTGCCTCCGCTTCCGCCAGTCGCAGCTCTGCTGCGCGCAGCCGGTGTTGAGTGAGGAATCGTGAAAGATCAGGATTCTGGTCGAGGCGAGCAAGCAAGCTCGAAAAACTATCAGGGGTGGGCAGACGATAAATGTCACCTTCAACGTTGACAAAATCGGGCTCAAACTGGTTCCACTGTGCAGATAGCCGATGATTTGAGGTCACCAACTCATGCTCAATATCATCGGCGAGAAGGCGGGCGCGGGCGAGCTCTGCTTGAGCCCTGGACAAGTCCGCATTCGGTGCTCGGGCGGCCTCTACCCGCTCTTTTACGGCGTCCAGAGTTTTCTTCGAGAGCACGACGGCTTCCCGGGTAAGAATCAGGCGCTCCTGGTTGGCGAGGCTTACGATGATTAGGCGAGCAGTCTCTGCCATCGCATCAAGGCGCTGAATATCTGCCTCTGATTCGATGGAGGACACGCCCGCACGTGCCGCCCCTTCGCGATGCTCTAACTTCCCTCGCTCCAACACCCAACCTATGCTGAGCGTTGTTTCGGCGCCATCAGCACCCTCGAAGTCACCGGACCCGAGCAAGTTTTCCACGTACAGATCCAACTCCGGGTTGGGGCGCAGTTGGGACTGCATCACCCGAGCTTGCTGCGCCTGTTTTTGGTAACCAAATGCCACCAATCCAGGATTGTGTTCAAGTGTCTTGTCGATGGCCTCGGTTAAGTTGATCGAACCCTTTTTATCGGCGAAAGCGGAGACGCTCGCGCCTACAAAAAGCAGGAAAGACCAGACACCAACCGCCCTTATGAGTGATACCCACATAGATGACTCTCCAATCGAGCATTTCCAGCACGATTTTTAAACCTATACCGTCACAGGCAGCGGGGTGCTGCCCATAGGAACTAGAAAAAAGACGTTATAAGTGGAGCGGTGGGGCGCGCAGCAGCGGCCGCCAGTGAAGGCGCCGTTCAACTGTTCCCGAACGCAGAGGAGGCGACCATGTTGGCCGGAATATCCAGGCCGCGACTATCAGCAAAAGACAATAACAAACCAGAGCGACAATTTTCGACCATTGACCGACGAGCTGCTCTAGTAACGCTACATCTACTTCGGCGCGGTGATCATCGTTCGGCGATGCGAATTGATGCATGTGACTTCCATGTAATCCGGCATCGTCACTGCCTATATCAACATGCATGTGCAGACCACTGAGCTGCAAGACGAGCAAGCAAAAGCACGCAAAAGCGACGAATAAAATAGAGGGCCTGAGCATGGCCGAACTATACATTATCTCTGCAGTAGCGTCACGTTCCCGCTGAGGTTGTTGAAAGGAGATTGACGCTTACATCCCCGAGAACCTGAGCCCCTGGTAGCTTTGCCCGCCTGCCATGCCTACATCGATGCTTTGTCTCTCCTTCCCTCCCGCCACTCCAGTACAAAGCTGTAAACTACAGGCAGTACCAGCAGGTTCAAAATCAAAACTGTGGCCATGCCGCCGAGCATGGGTGCGGCAATACGCTGGGTGACATCAGAGCCCGTCCCTGAGCTCAATGCAATCGGCACTAACCCCGCTATGGTTGATAGCCCTGTCATTACCACGGGCCGCACGCGCTCGGAGGTAGCCGACAGCGCGGCATAGGCAAGAGTGTCTCTGGACAACCTGCCTGTCTGTTGCTGCCTTATTTCAGCCAGTTTCTGATCGATAAAGCTCAGTATCAGTACGCCAATCTCTGCGGCCAGACCCGCGAGGGCAATAAACCCCACTGCAACGGCGACGGAGACATTGTAGCCATTCAAGTAGGTGAGCCAGATGCCGCCGATCAGTCCAAACGGTATCGACAACATCACTACCAGGGGCTCGGCAATGCGCCTGAAGTGTATATACATAAGTAGAAAAATAACCAGTAGCGTAGCAGGCACTACGATTTTAAGCCTCACCGCAGCGCGCTCCATGTGCTCAAACTGCCCCGACCAGCTCAGGGTATATCCGGCTGGCAACGTCACATCGCTGGCAATCAGCTCTTTGGCGCGACGAACATAGCCACCAATATCAGATGACTCGATGTCCACGTAAACCCATGCATTGGGTTGCCCGTCCTCAGATTTAATCATGGGTGGCCCGCGGGTGTAGTGAACGTCAGCCACCATTGCCAGCGGCACAGCTGCACCCGCGCTGGTAGGAATAAGTACCCTCTCCAGCCCTTCCCTGTCTGACCTCAGATCTCTTGGGTAGCGGATATTGACGGGATAGCGCTCGATCCCTTCGACGGTTTCGGTCACCTTCATTCCGCCAATGGCGCTCATGATCACATCCTGCACCTGCCCTACCTGCAGGCCATAGCGGGCAATGGCTTCCCTGTTGATATCGATATCCAGATAGTAACCTCCAGCCGCGCGGTCGCCGAAAGCCGACAGTGTTCCGGGAAGTGTTTTTACGACCTGCTCTATGCGTATGGCCAGCGCTTGCAATGTGTCCAGATCAGGGCCTGAGACCTTGATGCCCACGGGCGTTTTGATGCCTGTTGCAAGCATTTCGACACGATTTTTGATTGGCATTGTCCAGGTATTCGCAATGCCGGGAAGTTGCAGCGCCTTGTCCATCTCGCGCATCAGCTCTCGCGTGGTTTTATTCGGCTCGGGCCACTGCTCTTTGGGTTTCAGGCGGACTGTGGTCTCTATCATCGACAGTGGGGCCGAGTCGGTCGCTGTTTCCGCACGCCCTATCTTGCCGAACACCGATTGCACCTCGGGGAAGGTGGCCAGGATACGGTCAGTTTGTTGTAACACTTCCTTGGCCTTGGTGATCGAAATCCCGGGGAATGTGGTGGGCATGTAGAGGATATCGCCCTCGTCCAGCGGCGGCATGAACTCGCTGCCCAGCTTACTGTAGGGATACAGGGTGGCCCCCAGCAGCGCCAGCGCACAGACGATGGTTGCTACCCTGTATTTCAATAGCGCCGCCAACACCGGTCTGTGTGCGGCGCGCATGATGCGATTCAAGGGGTTGGCATCTTCGGCGACTATTTTGCCGCGCAGAAAGTAGCCCATCAGCACAGGCACTAGGGTTATAGACAGTATGGCTGCCGCCGCCATCGAGTAGGTCTTGGTAAACGCCAACGGGCTGAAAAGCCGCCCCTCCTGCGACTGTAATGTAAAAATGGGCACGAAGGAGACGGTGATTATCAGCAGGGAAAAGAACAGTGCCGGGCCGACCTGCCGACACGCATTCTCGATAGTCTGCCAGTGCTCATTCCGTGTCAGGGCCCTGCCCTTATCAGCGCACGCGTTTGCCAGCTGTTTATGGCCGTTCTCTACCATCACAATGGCACCATCCACCATCGTACCAATGGCAATTGCAATGCCACCCAGCGACATGATATTGGCATTCAGGCCCTGCAAACGCATGACGATAAACGCCATCAGAATGCCCAGCGGCAGGGTGATGATCGCGACAAAAGCGGACCGCGCATGGAGCAGGAACACCATCACCACTAAACTAACAATGATCAGCTCTGCCAGCAGCGATGTTGTGAGACTGGCGGCGGCTCGTTCGATCAGGTCGCCGCGGTCGTACACAGTGACAATCTCTACCCCCTCGGGCAGACCTTTTTTCAGCTCCTCCAGTTTTTCTCGCACCGCCTTGATGGTGGCTAGAGCATTCTCACCAAAACGCATAATGACCACGCCGCCGGCCACCTCTCCCTCCCCGTTCAGGTCCACCAAGCCGCGTCGTAGTTCCGGACCCAACTGAACGTTTGCCACATCCCTTACGAGGATGGGCGTGCCCGACTCGCTAACGCCGAGTGCGATCGACTTTATATCATCTAACGATTCAATGTATCCCTGCGCGCGCACCATGTACTCGGTTTCAGCCATCTCCACCAGTCGCCCACCGACGGCATTATTGGAGCGCTTCACGGCATTCTTTAAAGTCTCAAGGCTGATGTTGTAGCGCACCAGTGCGTTGGGATCGACCTCGATCTGGTACTGCCGCACAAAGCCGCCCATGGAGGCAACTTCAGAGACACCTGCGACAGTCTGCAATGGATAACGCAGGTACCAGTCCTGCAGCGAGCGCAAGTCTGCAAGATCGTGCTGGCCGCTTCTATCAACCAACGCGTATTCGTAGATCCAGCCAACCCCTGTGGCGTCTGGCCCCAGCTTTGGTGTAACGCCGTCAGGCAGGCGAGCACTCGCGAAATTCATTGCTTCCAGGACACGCGAGCGCGCCCAGTACATATCCACATGATCTTCAAAAATGATGTACACGAAAGACAGTCCAAAAAACGAATAGCCGCGCACTACTTTTGTCTTAGGCACTGACAGCATTGCCGTTGTGAGTGGATAGGTCACCTGGTCTTCGACCACCTGCGGCGACTGTCCGGGATACGCGGTCATCACGATGACCTGAACATCCGACAGATCGGGAATCGCATCCAGTGGGGTGCTGGTATAGGAAAAGAATCCTGCAATAGCAAGGATGACAGCCCCCAACAGCACTAAAATACGCTCCCTTAGAGAAGCGCTGATGATAGCGTTGATCATTGAGCGCCCTCCTGTCGGGGGGCATCGATGGCATTCTCTGCGCTTGCATCAATGGCCATCAACTTGGCGGTCGCTTCACGCAACTTCGATTCGGAATCGATCAGGAATTGAGCCGATACGACAACGCTCTCACCCGCCTCTACGCCTTCACGCACCGCTACGGCGCCATCGGACTCAACGCCCAGCACGACTGTTCTGGGCTCGAAGACGCCCTCCTCTTTCATCACAAAGATCTGGTTGTATTCACCCGAGCGCACCACAGCCTCTGCAGGTACTACCACCAGATCTTGTTGCTGCTGCGCACGGATAACGACTTCGGCCAGAGTTTCCGGGCGCAGGAGGCCTCCCGAGTTGTCAAACACCAGCCGCAATCTTGTCGTTCGGGTGGTGGCATCAGCATAGGGATAGATGTACGAAACCTCGCCGCTAAATACCGTCCCCGGTGAGCTCTTGACGGTCATTTCTACGGGGTCACCCACTGTCACCCAGGGCAGTTCGTAGTCGTATATGTCTGCATAGGCCCAGACAGTTGTAAGATCAATAATCTTGTACAGCTGTGTTGTGGGCGTTACAAACTGTCCCTGGCGGGCGCCGATCTCAATGATGACACCGGAAGTGGGCGCCTGCAGGTAAAGGTTCTCCTTAAGGGTGCGGGTTTTTTCCAGCGTCCTTATCTGGTCTTCAGGGACGTCCAGCAGCCGCAGTCTCGCGCGTGAGCTATCCACCAGTGCTGTTGCGCCTTCTCGAATATCGTCATACGGGCTATGTTTTAGTGATTCAAGCGCATTGAGCGCTAGCAGATACTCCTGCTGGGTCGATACGAGTTTAGGGGAATATATCTCCAGCATGACCTCCCCCGCAGCCACCGACTGACCTGTCTTGTCGACGCGAAGATCCCTGATCCACCCTTCGATTTTCGGGTGCATGCTGATGACGTTTTCTTCATTGTAATCGACGCGGCCCGTGGTGCGTATCGTTCGCGAAAGGCTGCGCAGTTCAGCCGTTGCCGTGCGCACGCCAATATTGTTCTGCACCACGGGATCGATTTTTACGGTTCCTGCGATTGGGCCGGCATCCTGCTCGGCGTAGACAGGAATATAGTCCATGCCCATAGAGTCAGTGGTCGGCACAGGCGAGGTGATCTCGGGGTTCATCGGATTTCTGTAAAACAGTGGTTGCGGCTCCTCCACAACCTGGGCCGCACCGGAATCGGTGCGCTCTACGGCAAGGAGGTATCCAAGTCCGCCACCCAATAGAAGGCACAGCCCCGCTGCCAATAGTGTCACCTTATTCATAGATGTTCTCCTCTCCCACCGCTGCGGTGAGTCGCGCAATGGACTGGTGGATTTCGGTAAAGGCTTTCCAGTTGAGCAATTCGACGTTGAACAGTGTGGCCTGACTGCGTGACACACTCAGGAAGTCAACGGCATTGACCTGATAGCCCGCAAGCATGGATTCGAAGGTTTGCTGTGCCTGCACAACGATGCCGTCTTCGTACAGGGCTCGTTGCGCTGCGGCTTGCCGGCACTGTGCGCTGGCGGTCGAAATGCTTGAAAGCACGAGATTCTTCTGATCGAGCAGGGAGTAACGCGCCCTGGCGACCTGCCGTGCATGTTGCTGTACGGACTGAGACTGCCGATTGCCTGCGTACAAGGGGATGTTGACGCTGAGCATTACCGACAGAAAGTCCTGGCGAGACTGGTTGAGTTCATCCTCCTGTCGGTTGCCGTAGACGACTCCCACATTAAAGTCCGGGTAGTATTCCTTGCGCGCCAAAGCGAGCCTGGATTGCGATGCCTCAATTTCAGCCTGCTCTCGCTGCAGCAGAGGGCGAGCATTTTCCGCGCGCTGATAAAGTGTTGATGAGCCTGCGATAACGCCCACGACATTAGGCATGGTCGGGTCAAGTGCTATCGGAGACTCCGGGGTAACGTCCATTAGTATGTTCAAACGAAAAACACGCTGTTCTCGCATTGATCTCAACTGGATTTCAGTATCCAGTAGCTTCGAAAGTTCCAGCTGTGCGAGCAACACGTCCTGCTGTAATCCGTCCCCCACTTCGTACTTGGTTCTGGCCACAGCAACCAGCTGGCGCAGCACAGTCTGGTTCTTCAGGACCGTCTCGACGGCACGATCAAGATAGAAGACTTCCCACCACGTTTGGGTGACGTTCATAACGAGATTCAAACGCATCTCGGCAACGGAATGCAGCGCCGCTTCAGCCTCAAACAGCGCAATGTCTTCTCTGAGGCCGAGTTTTCCCGGGAAGGGAAACGTCTGGCTAATCCCCAACTGCATTTGTGTCATGGGTTCCTGATGAGTGTCGAAAGAGTCCCACGGAAAGTTCATCGCGTTCAGGCTCACCATCGGGTCGGGCAGACTGGCAGCTTGCGCGGGAATATAGGTGAGCGCGGCATAGCGTTCCCGCATTTGGGCGAGCCCTGGATTGTTGGCAAGTGCGCGGCTGCGGGCATCCGACAACTGCAGGACTGCAGTTTCCTGAGCGTGGGTTTCAGCCGATGAGAGCAGGCATGTTATGAGGAATACGGCGCCGATACAGGCAGCGATAATTCCAACAAGTTCGAAGGTGTGACGTGACTTTTGCGGCGCTTTTATCGCGGCTAAAAACGCTTCTCGCGCGGCATAGGCACCCGCAGCGCTGGGCTTATGCCCGAATAAATATGTCAAAGCTAAATACCTTTTCCAAGGACCAATATTCCCCGTTTGCAACTAGTACATAGCCTGCTAGCGGATAATTTGTGGTTGGATCTGAGCGCCGTTAGTGACTGGCGTCGAGGCTGTCTAGCTTGTTTTAGGAGGGCGATATAGCCCGGTCGAGGAAGGTGATGTGATCGATTGAATGAGGGTGGGAAACTGCGTTTGGGCATGCTCGATATCCGCCCAAATAGAAACGGAACACACTACTGAGGATGCAATGGAACAGGCAGTGGCGCACAGTAAGCCACCACTGCAGGAATCACAGTGCTTTGATTCAGTCTCGGCAGGCGCTGCTACTTCATGGCAGGCTGGACGTGCCGCTTCAGTAGTTGTGTCGAAAAGATCCTGCGAGGCACTATCTTCAGAGGCACTAGCACTAGACACGTTAGCATTAGACATCCTGCCAGTAGAGACCCTGTCATTATCAAGAGTCTGCATTGGACAGGGCGCTGCGAGGCTGGCGACAGATTGCACCAGCAACAGCCATATCATAATGACTTTTAAACCTCGACCCTGCATCCGCCGGTGGCCTTCTACTTACAATCAGTCGTAATAGTGTACAGTATCATAGAATCGCTTAGGAAGATGCCGCTGTGCCGAGCTCCTGTACCTCGGGGCGGCGCCTGCGCCGCGTTCTCGCCGGGATCATGCCGCGCATCGCCTCGAGTTTACCGAAGCAGAGCAGCTTGTCGCCCGCCTCCAGGAGACGCTCCGGGCGAGGGTTAGGTATAACCTTGGCCCCGCGGTAAAGCGTGAGTACGTTTACATCGCTCTCGGCCAGGCCGGTTTCGACGATCGACTGCCCTACAAACTTTGAACCCTCCGGAACATAGATTTCGCTAACGCCATAACCTTTGCTGACCGTAAGACGCTGCCTGACGTCGATCTCCGGAAAATCGACCTGTGCGGAGATATACTCGATAACAGCACCCGCGACATCCAGTCCTGTGCAGGTTTCTATGCCTTCCAGCCCGGGCGAAGAATTGACTTCCATTACCTGCGGCCCATTGGCACCTTCAAGCATATCAACGCCGGCGACCTGCAAACCCAGTATCTGGGTACAACGCACGGCGGTCTCGCGGTATTCTTCGCTCAACTCTACCGGTTCGGCAATACCTCCACGATGCACATTGCTGCGAAATTCCTGGCCCTGAGCGACCCTGCGCATTGCTGCTACTACGCGATCACCGACCACAAACGCGCGTATATCACGCCCCTTGCTTTCGGCCACGAACTTCTGAATCAACACGTTTTGTTTCTGGCTCTGCAGCAGTTCGACGATCCCTTCAGCCGTTTTGACTGATTCCGCGAGCAGCACACCGATACCCTGGGTGCCTTCGATCAATTTTATGACGACAGGCGCGCCCCCTACCCTTTCTATCGCTGGCAGCACGTCCTTGCGATCACGGACAAACGTAGTGCGGGGAATTCCCACATGGTGACGACTCAGAATCTGTAGGCTACGTAACTTATCGCGAGAATTGGTTATACCATGAGCGGTGTTGGCACAAAATACGTCCATCTCCTGAAACTGCCGCACTACCGCAGTGCCGTAGTAAGTGATGGAAGCGCCGATCCGCGGCAACACAGCGTCATAATGTTTCAACTGTTTTTGGCGGTAGTAGAGGTCCGGTGATCCCCTGTCGAGATCGATGGCAAAGCGCAAGGTATTGAGTATATGGACCTGATGATTGCGCTGCACAGCGGCTTCTTTCAGTCGGCGGGTGCTGTAGGCATTGGGCGAGCGTGACAAAATGGCAAGCTTCATTTCTAATTCCTTTGGAGTTAATGCACGACGACCAGCAGGGGCAAACAGATTGTGTCGATGGAAATTTTCTCCACCATTGTATGGTGACTGATGTGGCGTTCGCAGTCTATGAGAACGCCCGCATGCCCATGTAACCAACGTAACATAAGAGCATAGCAGTCGCTATCGAGCGACTCATTGTGGCTCTTCCATAAAAGAATACACCGAGCAACACAGCAGAAAACATCAGCGATAATAAAAGGTCACCAACACCGCCTGCGGGGATCGGTAGTGGCCTCACTAGCGCACTTATAGGCAGAACTAAAAGACTGTTGAAGATATTTGAGCCAATCACATTGCCGACGCAGAGGTCTGATTCTTTCTTCATGGCCGCGATTATCGACGTGACCAATTCTGGCAGGCTGGTGCCAATGCCGACTACTAACATTCCAATCACAACGGGAGGTATGCCCAGATACCCTGCCAGTTCCGAGCCTCTGGTAATGGTCACCTGACCGCCAACCGTCAGGCAGGTGATGCCGACAACCACGTAGATCCAATTAGCACGCAAACCCGTCGCCAGTTGCGGGAGTGCCCGGGTCTTGATCTCATTCATATTGACTGTAAGAGCGTCTTCCTGCCTTTGTGCCAACACTTCACTGACCGTGATGTAGACAAAAATCGTGAACAGCAACAGCAAAATGATCCCATCTGAGCGAGAAATCTGTGCCGCTGTGCCCACCAGAACGTCGTCCAGGGCCATGACCAGCAGCACAGTTGACCCCAGTAACAGCAGTGGCAGCTCACGGCGCACGATCTGCCCTTGCATTTTCATCGGATGGATCAGTGCAGCGACACACAATACAAGCCCCAGATTGGCTAGATTGGAGCCCAGAACATTACCAAATGCCAGTTCTGTCTCATCGCGAACGGCGCCGATAACATTGACTACAAGTTCGGGAGCACTAGTGCCAAACGCTACTACGGTAAGGCCGATTAGCAGCGGTGATATGCCGTGCTGGCTAGCAATAGCAGAGGCCCCGCGTACCAGCAATATGCCGCCGCCCAGTAGAAGAAGTAGTCCGGCGAGGAGTAGAGCAAACGTCACCAAACGGCTGTCCGCATTTTCAAAAGACCGCTACTAATAAATTTAGATGATCGGTGCATTGCTGGAATCGTCCACATCCGGCAGGTGTAAATAGGGCTGCAGCTGTTCCTGAAACTGCTCTACCTCTTTTTCCACAGCTCCCACGTTCCTTCCATAGAGCGCAATATGGAAGGTCGCGTCGCCCTCATACACCAGCGGCAGGTTGGTGCGCCCTATTACAATGCCGTCATTAGGTGCCACCATTGGCGTCTCACTGGACCCCAGGGGGTCGGCAACCATGGCGATGACCTGGCCGGCAGTCACTTTGGCGCCTAGCGGAACTAAAGTGCGCAGGATTCCACTCTCGGGCGCTCTCAACCAACTCGTCTGGCTGCTGATGATGAGAGGGACGGTCTGCTTCTTGCGCGGAGTGCGTGACAACATGTCGATGCTGCGCATGACATTGATAATGCCCTTGAGTCCAGCGCGTATGTAAAGTTCTTCAAACCGCAGGGCCTCTCCCGCTTCATACAGGATGACCGGAATCCCGGCTTCCTGTGCAGCACCGCGCAGCGAACCATCGCGTAATTTGGCATCCAGCGCCAGCGGCACTCCGAATGCCTCTGTCATTGCAAGGCTTGCAGGGTTGTCCAGTTCCGCACGAATCTGGGGGAAGTTGGACCGATGCCGAGACCCCGTGTGCAAGTCGATACCGTGCGTTGACTTGAGCACGATCTCCTTGAGAAAGGTATGCGCCACTCGACCGGTCAGCGATCCTTTGGCTGACCCCGGGAACGACCGGTTGAGGTCGCGGCCATCAGGCAGATAACGCGTGTGGTTGAGAAAGCCGTAAACGTTTACGATCGGAATCGCCAGGATCGTGCCACGCAGATGTTTAAGCGACTTGTGTTGCAGTAAGCGCCTGATGATTTCAACGCCGTTGATTTCGTCACCGTGAATTGCAGCACTGATGAAAAGCGTCGGACCGGGGAGTTTGCCGCGCACTACCTGCACCGAGATAGAGAGATCGTCATTGGTATACATGGGTGCTACCGGGATTTCAACGGTGGCAGACTCGCCGGCCGCGATACTTCTGCCTCCAATTATCAGGTCAGGTTGCGTTTCGTGGAGCACGTTAAGGTTGATCCTTGTTTTTTTTGGGTTTGCTTTGTAGATACGATCTACCAGGATGAACAACATAGCGCTTACGCAATGCCGTCCTCCCCAGAAGTACCCGGAAAGTCATTCCGTCACGGTCCGTTAGTGTCACCTCTGCCTGTATGATCTCATCGCCGATGGCGATGCGTGTTTCGATGACATAGCGCATCTCCTCATGCCCGCCAGAGTCACGCACAACACGCTGGTCCTTGATGGGTGCTGTGCATTCTACGACCGTATTGACATCGCCTTGAATCGGGTGAATGGCAAAACGCACCCAGGGCTGGCCGTCGCGTATGAAAGGCTCCACCAGAAATGCATGCAACGCACTGGTGCGCGCGCCAGTGTCAATCTTGGCTTTGACTCTGGGTATGTCGAGGTCGGGGAAACCGAGCCACTCGCGCCAACCGATAGGCAACTTAGTAATCATAACGTTTCATCCATTCGGATTTGCGCGGCTTTATCACCACAGAATTTCTCCGGCACCCAGCACGTAAAGGCGGTCAGCCACTAATTTACGGATTTTTTGCGCATCGTTCAGTGCCAAAGCCTCCCCTACGATAGCCCTTGCGCTCTCGATGTTGATACGCTGCAGTAGCCATTTGATTTTTGGCAGCTGCGCCGCACTCATACTCAGTGTTCGAACACCCATGCCAACCAAGAGTACAACGGCAATCGGGTCAGAGGACATTTCACCACAGAGGCTCAGCGGTAGATCCGTACTCTTGGCAATACTGATCACTCGTGCAATCTCATGCAAGACCGCCGGATGAACGTGGTCGTACGAGGCGGCCACGCGTGGATTATTGCGGTCGAGCGCCAATAGGTATTGGCTCAAGTCGTTGGATCCAATGGAGATGAAGTCGAGCTGATCGCGCCACGAAGACAGCTGGGAAATCGCAGACGGGACTTCTACCATAATACCGACAGGCGGCCTGGTTACGTTGACGCCCTCTTCTTGCAGTTGCTGTAGCGCATCGTTGAGTAATTTGTGAAACGCGATGAGTTCCGATGTGCTGCCAACCATTGGTAGCATGATGCGCAAATTCTGTCTGCCCTCGGAGGCGCGCAGCATGGCGCGTATCTGGGTCATGAACAGGGAGCTGTTGTCCAGGCAAAAGCGGATTCCGCGCCATCCCAGTGCCGGGTTTTCTTCCTTGATTGGAAAATACGGTAGTGGCTTATCGCCGCCGATATCCAGTACCCGCATATAGACCGGTTTATCTTCGTATGACTCCAGTATTTGTCGGTATACGTTCAGCTGTTCGTCCTCAGATGGGAACGTTTCACTGACCATAAACGGGATTTCGGTGCGGTACAGGCCCAGTCCCTCGGCACCGGCTTGCAAACCGGGCGAGATATCAGCCAGCAGGCCACTGTTGGCATACAGGCGAATCGTGGTGCCATCTGCGGTAACGGCGGGCAGGTTACGCAGTGTCTGAAGTTCACTCTTGAGCTGCGATTCCGCCTTGACCAGGCGCTCGTACTCATCGAGTACCGAGGTGTTAGGCCGAATAATGACCTGTGCGGCATTGCCATCAACCACCAGTTCATCGTGGTTCAATACCCCCTTAATCACCCCTACGCCCATCACTGCGGGGACGCCCAGAGCATTTGCCAGAACGGCGGTATGCGACAGGTTAGAGCCCTGAAAGCAGACAATCCCGGCAAGAAGGTCTGTGCGTATCCGGGCGATGTCGGAAACGCTCACTTGTGCCCCGACCAGAATAGTCTTTGATGTCGGAGCGTCATCATCACCTGATGCCCGCAGACCACGCCAGGTGCTGTAAAGCTTGTTCCCTAAATGCCTGATGTCCTCGTGGCGCGCGCGCAAGTAAGGGTCCTCCATGGAGAGGAAGACGTCAGCATGGTGATGGATGACCCGTTTCAGGGCGCCGGGGAGGTGGTGTCCATCGTTGATCAGTTGCGCTACCCCATTGACCAGCGATGGGTCCGACAACAGCAGACAGTAGGCGTCAAACACTGCGGCAACGTCTTGCGAGAGCAGATCTCCGAGTCCCGCCTGTTCCCGCTTGACATCAGCCAGTACGGTTTCTACCAGGCCATGCCATTCGGCCAGTGTTGCGCTGCTCTCTTCACAGCGCCCATCGGTAACTGAATACAAGTCGATATCGCTGCATAAACGGGCTTGGCCTATACCAATGCCAGGTGCGCCCTTAATGCCCTGCAGGGTACGCGTATTACTTTGGTTGATGTCTTGCCAGATGGATTCAGTGGCAACCACCAGCGCCAGTTGGCTACCCAAGGTCACCAGAACGGCTGATTCTTCTGCAGACAGCACTCGCGCTTCTCTGCTTTGTGCAACTAGCACGCCGATCACCACGCCCGCTCTGACAATAGGCACACCAAAAAAACTGTTGTACCGCTCCTCGAGGCTTTCACGAACCCCATAAAAGGCGGGATGGCGAGCCGGGTCTGCAATATTGATCGGATGACGGGATTGGGCAACCAGACCGACCAGACCTTTGCCCTGTGGAATCCTGACAGTACCGACCGCTGCGGGATCAAGCCCGCGGCTAGCCAGCAATGCCATATCGCCGCGTTCGTCGGCGAGGTAGAGGCTACAGACATCCAGATTCATATAGTGCTGAATGGAGTCGACGATAACGGCCACCTGAGCCGAGGGCGACTCGGCTTCTGCTGCGGCCTGCACAATCCGCGTCAAGTCCAGAATTACTGACATGTCCCTACCTTTGTCATCTATCGTCCGCAGCAATGTGTTCTGCGGTAATGTGTTCTATAGGCGCTTTGCCACTGCACCTATAGTGCCTGACGAAAAGCACAGTGATGCCTGTTCGAGATTGTCCACCGCTCAGTGGGCGACATGAACAGGATGGATGCAATGCAAATGGCTCTAGGTCAGGACACCCGGGACTATTTTCTTGCGTCTCCGCTGCCATATAACTAGGCTAAGGAACTTCTTGCGTACGAGCTAAAATCGGTCCAGGCGCAAAACAACTCAGAGGAATATAACACATGATCAGAGCGCTCTTACTATCGGCAGACGGCAAGTACTCTGAGGGTAGCGAAGAACTCGTTAAGCAATGGACCGATCAGCCTGACAGCGTCATCTGGCTGGATATACAGAGTGAGGTGACACCCGAGGTGCGCACGCTGCTGGGAAGCTTCGGGTGCAATGAGCTGGCGATCACGGATTGCTCAAGGACACGGCACCCACCTAAAGTCGAAAACTTCGACACAAACTGCTTTATCCTGTTTCGGGGCATCAGTCAGCTCGACGATGCACTGACGTTGGTTCCGCAGCAGCTCGGCATGTGGGTGGGCCGAAACTACCTCATCACTGTGCATCGCGGCCACTCAGTCAGCGTCGAGTACTTCCTGAAAGATGCCGTGGCGCGAAACCTGCCGCAGTCCCCCAGCGTACTGGCAATACGTTTGTTGCATTATGCCAGCGGCCGCTATCTGGAAAAGCTGATGACGGCTGAGGCGCGCATTGGTGACCTCGAAGACGAACTGCTCGGCGACCGCTGCAATGAGGCTTTGAAAGAACTGGTAGCATATCGAACTCGCCTCAGAAAACTACGCCGCATTTTCGATTACCACCACCGTATGGCGGAGACGATCATGAACAATGGCGTTCCATTTCTGGATGCCGGGGACAGCGACACGCACCATGTGCAGCGCGACCTCTACGATCGCTGTGAGCGCCTGTCCAGTCTCTGTGCTCTCTACTATGAATTGTGCGGAGATCTTGTCGACGGGTTTATCTCGCTCAGTTCACACCAGCTTAACAACACGATGAAGATACTGACCATCATCACGGCGATCTTTGTGCCCATCACGTTTATTGCAGGGCTCTACGGTATGAACTTTGTCAACATGCCTGAGCTGCAACACCAGAATGGCTACTATATCGTGTTGGGCATCATAGTGGCGGTGGCTGCGGCCATGATACTGCTGTTCAAACGCATACGGTGGTTGTGAGCCCGATTTTCTGGCGTTCGCGTCAATCGGAGATCGGCCAGCGCGCATCGCTGGTGTAAAAAGCAAACCGCTCTTCGATGACTTCCCGCGTCAGGCCGTATTCCGCAAGATTGTACTCATGCTTACCGTGTTTGCCTTTCGGGTTAGCATCCACATGTGCCTGCATGGCCGCGCGAGATTCTGCGCTGAGCGGAAGGTCGAACGCGTTGTACACTTTTTTCACCATGGCCATAGGGTCATCGACAAATTCACGCTGCGAACAATCAACAAATAACTCCGGCGGGAGTTTTGCTCGGTCGGCCAATCCCTTTTCCAGCGACATGGCGTACCACTCCATCACCGCTACACCTATCTGTTTCGTATCCAGGTGACCCAGGTCGCCAGCGTACATGCCCATAACCACCTTGTTCATGCTGTTGATGCTGGGCACCACGAGCACAGGATCACGATGACACCAAATAAAACGCGCGTCGGGAAAGACCTTCAGGATAGCGTCAATGCCCCACATATGCGCCGGTGCTTTCAACATCCATTGCACACCCGGATTACGCCAGTTCAGCATTTGCATCTGTCGTTTCTGGTAACTGTACAGTGGTTCCAGATCACGCTGTAGCAACCAGCTGCGATAGGGTTCCAACATGATTTCAAACCCCAGCTGCACGCCGTCGAATGCATAGGCGTGCAGTAAAACGCATTCTTCCGGGGTATCGGCATCAATATAATGAATCTTGGCAAACTCAGAGTTGCGCGTTTGCTCCAGCGCCTTCACCAAGTAGGGATAACGGGGATCGTCCTGTCCTGGCTTACTATCGGGCCAGGGGTCTGGAAACTGCACTTCCCACTGCAGCAGGCCGCGATTGTCGTGCGCTGACACTAGCAGGTTGAGCAGCGCCGAGGTGCCAGAGCGCGGCAAACCTGTCACAAAGATCGGCGCCTTTATTTCTTGCTTGGCGATCTCAGGAATCGTCTTGAAGGCGAGCTCGCACTTCAGGCGGGTCGCCAGCAGCATCACCACTCTGTCGCGACAACGCTTGCGCCCCTCCGGGTCCTTTACGTTTAGGTCAAAGGTTTCCAGGAGTACTTCAAGTCCCTCGCGATAGGGCAGCTCGCCAAAATCGTCGAACCCGGTTTGACCCTTGGCTTCTGCGATGAGTTCATCGGCATTATAGCTGATGGTGTCAGCTGTCATTGCAATTCAGCCAATTTGGCCACGCGGGTTTTCAGTTCAGGGTGATGTTTGGCACCAATCCAGCGCCAGCACATAGTGCCCATATTGTGGCCGGCAGTTTCAATCCAGTTGGGTACACCAGGGTCGGTGTGAGACACCACCACGCGCACGCTACCGTCGATTTCATAGTGCGCTGTATGCTTATTCACATGTATCGTGTGATGACGATAATCCAGTGATTCCATCCACCAGTTGTCCAGCTGGAAGTTCCAGGTCTGGCACTCGGGAATTTCCGGCGCATCAATGATGAACACCTCATCGTCTGCGAGTTCCCAGGCGCTGTGGAAGTAAAAGATATTGGGATCACCGCCGATTAACTGGCAGTAAGCCTGGTCTGCCGGAGGCAGTTCATTCAAAGTCGGCAGGAAACTCTCCGACCAGTTCTCAAACAGCGTTGCTGAACCTTTTACAAACCCCACGGCTCCTTGCAGTCCGCGCTCAAGCTTCTGGGCATTGAACGGCTCTGGACGATCATCCTCGGCACCGATACGCTCAATTTTCAGGTCCGCTGGTATTTCGTTAATGCGATCCTGAAACGTCTGGCGCACATTGATAGAGTTGGTTTCCGGCCCCATAGGCAGCCAGTTGCCCGGCTGCTTGTTGCGACTGATGATCAGTTCCAGCTCGCCATTAGGGCCCACCTCCATCTCGCGGGTGTCGATATGCCCGGTGACCTCCATAGTGCCACCCGAGGCGTATTTATTGATGATAGTACTGAACCCCAGGTAGTCTACAGTGCCGCGACTGCCAGTGATGCGGTAGTCATATTTTGGACTTAAGGGCGCGCTCTCATAGCGGTTGTCGGGATTGTCAGCGCCCAACTTGATCGTCTCATGCGCGCCACAGCGCAATTGTGGAAACAGCGGATCGCGAAACTCCAGAAAACTTTCCAGTCCGCCGCGCAACAAGCGCGCAAGGTAACGGTAACCCTCAGCCTGGTTAAATGCGTCCTGTGGTGCTTTTGGGCTGCGGACTATGTTTCCCGCTTCCTTGAGTGCGTCACAGAACTGATCCCAGGTAGTACCATCGATGACCCGTTTTTCGCTATCTGATGTCGACATAAGCATTCTCATTGAGGATGGTGGAATTTTTATCAGCGACAGTGATACCAAACGCCTCGGCGCGACGCAAGCGCTGCGCCTCTCGCCGCGCCTGCGGCTGCGCATGCGTCACAGAGGGTCTATGCCATTGAACCATTCGTTGGCTAATTCTGTGGTAGCAGACATCGATATTTCAGACCTGGCATTGTGACTTTTGCTGGATTGAGCGAGGGCTGCGGGTTCGGCTGGTGAGGATGCAACTCTCGAAGATGGTCACTTCGAGGATCGGCTGTGAAGAGGAAAGCGTTTTCGCTCGCTTCCCCGATACTCGCGAACGAAAACGCGTTCCTATCCACAGCCTTGAGCACGGTGTTTGAACAAGATGGTCTTTAACGCTTTATCGAACGGACAAGTGGCCTGATCGATAGCGCAGAACGAGGGTTCGGCTGGTAGAGGTGCAATTCGTCAGCGAGTATCGGGGAAGCGGACGAATTGCACCTCTACCGGCCGAACCCGCAGCACTCGCTCAATCAAACCACCACGTCCCCTGATGTAATCCCTTAGATCACCCCTTCTGCAAATTTTTTCACAGCATAGTCACAAGCCCGCGCAGTAAATGCCATGTAAGTCAGCGACGGGTTGACGCAGGACGCCGATGTCATAAAAGAGCCGTCCGTGATGAAGAGATTCGGTACATCGTGAGATTGGTTATGGGCGTTCAACACCGATTCGCCGGGATCAGCCCCCATGCGCGCCGTACCCATTTCATGTATGCCCTCCCCGGGCATGGACATCTTGTCATCCCCCGCGATGGCGAAAGCAGCGCCCGCCGCTTTTAGCAATCGATCTGCCTGCTTCGTTGCATCCTTGCGCAGATTGACCTCATTTTCACTCCATTCAAAATCGAACACCACCTGCGGGATGCCGTAGCGATCAACTTTGTCTTTGCTCAAGTACATTCGATTGGATTCGCGCGGCAGGCATTCAGTGAAGCCTGCCAGGGCAAAAATCCAGGGCCCGGGTTTGCGCAGGCTGTCTTTTAGCGCAGCGCCGAAACCTTTGCTATTCAAACCCGTTTGCCAATCAACGCGCAGCGTCGCCGTTTGATAGCCATAGCCGCGCACGAAATCGGCGTCCTCGTCCTGTCCATTGAGATTCCTGAAACGTGGAATATATAGCCCTGTCGGCCGGTTGCCGTGGTAGTAGCTGTCCATGTTATCGAGAAACAGCCCAATACCGCTGACGCCCAGAGTATGGTCCATCATATAGTGGCCCAGCACCCCGCTGCTGTTGGCAAGGCCATTGGGGAAGGCCTCACTGGCCGAGTTCATCAGGATCTGGGTGCTGCCGACGGTGGAGGCACAGAGAAAGAACATCCGTGCATTAAACGTCATACGCTCTTTGGTCTGGGCATCGATGACATGAACGCGGGAAATCTTTTTAGTCTCAGCATCGTATTCCAGTCGTTCGACGACTGAATTTGCACGCAGAGTGAGATTGCCGGTGGCTTGCGCTGCCGGCAGCGTCGAACTCTGTGAACTGAAGTAACTGCCAGTGGAGCAGCCACGCGCGCAGGGCCCGCAATAATGGCAGGCACTGCGGCCGGGAAGATCTTCTGTCAAAATTGCGACGCGACCATTGGTCAGCGTCACGTCAGGCGCTTTTTTCTTCAACCGGGCGTGAATAGTGTCTTCCAGCGCAAACCATGGCATCGGTTTCTGGAACTCGCTATCCGGCAGTTGTGGCAGTCCCTCAGCCTTCCCGTTGATACCGACAAATTTTTCGACGTAGCTGTACCAGGGGGCGATGTCCTCGTAACCGACAGGCCAGGGAATACCATAGCCGTCGGTAGCATTGGCCTTGAAATCCATTTCACTGAAGCGATACGTCTGTCGTCCCCAGATCAGCGAGCGACCGCCGACTACATCTGCGCGTGCCCAGAGGAACGGCTTCCCCTCATCCATCGCATAGGGGTTCGCTTTATCGTTATTCCAGAAATGGCGCGTCCCCTCGTTGAAAGAGTGTGTCACCTTGCTCTGCACGGGATAATACTCTTCATACAGTTCGCGGGGTTTTTTGCCCTGGTAGGGAAACTTCCAGTTGGGCGCGTGTTCTCCGAGGTAGCCCGAACCCGCCGCCAGCGGTTTGCCGCGTTCCAGCACTAGCACCTTCAGTCCTTTTTCGGTGAGTTCCTTGGCCGCCCATCCCCCGGAGATGCCCGAACCAACGACAATGGCATCAAAATCATAGTGCGTGCTTTCTATCATGCGTGTTCTTTGCCTTTTACAGTGGTGATGACCAGGAGCTTTCGTCGGGGGCCAGCGGGATGTCGCCATCGAAGGACATTGGCATAGGGTTGTAGCGCAAGACCTGCGAAGCACCCTCCTGCGAGGTGAAAAAACCCCACACTGTGAGCTCCTTGAACTGACAAATAAACGGCGCTTCGCTGATAAACTCGCGCATTACATTGCCAAACTCATACCACTCCGAGCCAGAGGCGGCGTCTTCCAGTTCTTCCATAATCTCCAGTTGATCTGCTTGGCTCAACTGGTCAAAGGGCTTGCCGTACCGTTGAGGAATACGTAACTCGATGTCCTGCAGACCCTGATTGAAAATTGCTCTCTCACCATCGTTTAACCAGTGTGCGACCATCAGCTCGATATACGTGGGCACCCCGGCATCAACTGCCCCCGGCGTTTCCGTACGCGGGATTACGATCTCCGCCATGGCTGCAACAATATTACGCTGCGCGGGCGTAAAGTAATCGACGGGTGTTGTATTGTAATCGGGAGCACTGGCCAGAAACCCCTGTTGTTCCAGGCTGAGACTGAAACCGAGTTGACTGGCAGTGGCCCCGCTAATGAGGATGGCTGCGCACTGCAAGAATTCGCGTCGATTCATAATGGCCTCAGGCTCTGCGGAGTTTTTTGATCACTGCGGGGATAACAACGATGGCGGCTGCGACGAGTAAACACACCAGTAAGCGGTGCTCGTAGATACTGAGGTAGTACCCGGCGAACTTGAAGCCACTGTAACCCCAGTAGATCGCACCGATATGAGTCAGGTGATACAGCTCGTAAAAAAGATAGGCTGTCGCGGGCAGCAGGAAGTAAAGGTAAAGCCCGACACTCAACGCAATAACCCAGCGGCGTGTTGATATCAGCATTTCAGAGACTCCATATTATTTTCATAGACAGTCCTCGGATATCGTCGTATCCACCTTACACGCGCGCGCGAATAAACTCGATGCCGTTGCGATACACCTCTTCCGGCGAGGTAAACGCATTGCGCCATACGTTCGCCGCCGCCGCCAGCGCAGGGTCCGCAGTGCCAAAGGCCTCGATCACCAGCCAGCCCTGGTAATCAATCTCATGCAGCGCGGCAAAATTGGCGTCCCAGTCCACCTGCCCTGTCCCCAGGGTACCGCGATGGCTTTCACTCAGGTGCACGTGATTCATACAACCTGCAATCTTTAGCAAAGCCGCGTGCGGGTCGGGATCTTCGATATTGGCATGATGTGTGTCGTAGTGCACGCCCACATTGGCAAGCCCGACCTGTTCAACCATGCGTTGAGCGTCAGCTGATGTGTTGATAAGAAACGCCTCAAAGCGGTTTAGGAATTCCAGACCCAGACGCATCTCTTGCTGTTGCGCGTAGTCTCCGCAGATGCGCAGGTATTCAGCTGACCAGTTCCACTCCTGCTCGGTTGGGCCCTGGCCGGTAAAGTATTTGTGCGCCTGATAGAAGGCACCGATCAGGATATCGGCACCGATCAGTTTGCTGTTGTCGATCGCCCTTTTCAAATTTTCAACGGCCGCCGCTCGTATCGATGCATCCGGCGAAAGGGGGTTTACGTCGATACCGACGAACGCTGAGGCGGTGCGGGACAGACCGATGTCATCGCATGCCTTCGCCATTATTTTGAGTTCCTCTGCCGACTGACTGACCACCGGGATCTCCACACCGTCATAGCCGGCGTTGGCGAGGTCCTGAAAGATCGGAATATGCTGCGGGGTGATCTCGATGCCCCACAGCAGCATATTCATGCCTATTTTTACATTCATTCATGCGCCTCTAATGTGGTCTTGTGGCGTCAGGCGCGCCCATAGTTTGTATCGTGTTGCCACCCTTCCTGCGATCGAAAAACCAGATAATGCCAAAAACAGGCAGCAGTAATAGTGGCATATAGGCCACCGATTGGAACGACTCGACTGATGCAAAGCGAATGGCCTCTTGCATGGCTTCTGGCGACAACGTTGCCAGCTGGTCGGCACCCCCTGCGGCTTGGGCCTTGGCGGAATCGAAGACCGCGCCCATTTGCGGCAGCACAAACTGTATCGACATGCCGCCGGCAAACCCCATCAGGCCCATGGCCATTGCCCCGCCGCGCGGAAAACGTTCGGCGACGATAGCGAGCATGGTGGGCCACATATAACAAACCCCGATACCCCAGACCGTTGCGGCGCCGAACGCCAGCGCAGGAGAATCGGCCATACTGAGCAGGTAAAGGCCGATGCCGGCCGCCAGGCAGCTGACAAACATCAGTCCTATTGACGAAATACGCGCCACGATGGGACCCGCAAAATGCCGCATCACAAACATGAGGGCACTGACATAGACCAGCAACAGAATGCCTTGCATGCCGACGATATTAGACAGCGATATATTGACCCACTGGCCGGGTGCCAGTTCTGCGGCGGCAGTCAGGAACATGCAGACCCAGAATACCCAGAACAGCGGACGCTTCAGCAATTCGGTGAACATATCGCCATAGCTAACACCGGCTGCCACCCGCTCGGTCACGGGGAAAGTCGAGGTCGCAACCATCCATGTCAGCGCTATGGCGGGGAGCATCAGCACTAGCATGTTCAACTCCCAGGGCAGGCTCATGCTGGTAATCGCCACACCCAACAAGCCACCCACCACAATGCCGGCCGGCCACCATGCATGCAGGATATTCAGCCGATGGGTTTTTTCTTCCGGATACAAGGCAGCCACCATTGGGTTCGAGGCGGCTTCAACCGCACCCCAGCCCAGCCCCGTCAGCAACAGGCTCAGAAGTATGACCGTTTGCACGCTGCCATCGACCGGCATCATGGTCGCGGCGAGCAGACCGACCGCCCCGGCGATATACCCCAGCGCAGCCAGCAGCAGCATCCGCTTCATACCGATCAGGTCGACCAGCGCACTGCCAAACAGCAGCGTCAGTGCGAATCCGGTGAAGGTGGCACCGAGGGCTTCGCCCACCAGCGCGGCCGAATTCGCCAAATCGATCTGGTTATAAATTTCGTCCTGCAAATTGGGTGCGATATTTGCCCGCACGGCAAAACCCAGCCCGATCATAAAAATCGACAGATTGCCCACGTAATACAGCCGTTTGCGATCCAGCGGCTTGTCACTCATAGCGTTTATCCTCGTTATTGTTTTTAATCTGCGACTTGGTTCAGACCTGAACCGACTTACTGTAGCGCGATAGAAGCACGTAGGCGCCAAAGCGAGTAGGGATCGAAGGGACCGTCTGAGGCCATGGATGGCCCAAGCGAGCCTACATGGAAGTATTTACGGCGTGTCCCGAAGATATCTACTCGGTTTGGCGCCGGTCTCGTAGCCAAAGTAAATGACATTCAATCCAGACCTAATATACGCCGATTACCCGATTCATCAGTAGCACAACCGTTAAAATCATCGAACGCCCGATCCGTGATGCGGATGATGTGCTGACTGATAAAATCCACGCCCTCGCGCGCGCCATCCTCAGGATGTTTCAGGCAGCACTCCCACTCCAGCACGGCCCAACCTTCATAGCCATAGCGAGCAAACTGGCTAAAGATGCCGCTGAAATCAATCTGTCCGTCCCCGGGTGAGCGAAATCGTCCTGCGCGATCTGTCCAGCTCTGGTAGCCGCCGTAGACGCCACTGCGCCCATTGGGATTAAACTCCGCGTCCTTCACATGGAACATCTTGATGCGATCATGGTAGAGGTCAATGAATTGGATGTAATCCAGCTGCTGCAGCATGAAATGACTGGGGTCGTAGAGGATGTTACAGCGCGTGTGGTTGCCGGTGGCTTCCAGGAAGCGCTCGAAAGTCACGCCGTCATGCAGGTCTTCCCCGGGGTGAATCTCGTAACACAGGTCCACGCCTGCATTGTCGAACGCGTTGAGTATCGGCAGCCAGCGGTCAGCAAGCTCCTTGAATCCTGTTTCGACCAGACCCTGCGGACGCTGTGGCCACGGATAAAACGTATGCCATAGAAGCGCACCGGAAAACGTTGCGTGGGCATTGAGCCCCAGGTTGGCGCTGGCCTGCGCTGCCAGCAGCAATTGCTGCACTGCCCATTCCTGTCGGGCCCTGGGATTGCCGTGGACCGCTGCGGGAGCAAAACCGTCAAACTGTTCGTCATAGGCCGGATGCACTGCCACCAGCTGCCCCTGTAAATGGGTAGACAGTTCGGTGATCTCGACGCCATTGCTGGCGCAAATGCCCTTGAGTTCGTCGCAATAGTCTTTGCTCTGCGCCGCCTTTTCAAGGTCGATCAAGCTCGCTTCCCAGGTGGGAATCTGCACGCCCTGGTAACCGAGTTCCCCGGCCCAACGGGTGATATTGTTGAGATTGTCAAAAGGCGCACCCTGACCGGTAAACTGCGCAAGAAAAATAGCGGGACCTTTCATCTGTGACATGCTGCTAACCTCTGTGTCCTAGTATTGTTCAAATGGGTGCCACTTAATATCGCTGGCACTGGCGGCGACGGCAAGCTCGATAAACGTCATGCCGCGCACAGCCGCTTCGATACCGGGGCAATCTGCCCCCCGTGCTGCAACACCCTCACCTGCCTCGAACGCGCGGATCTGTGCTGCAAAGGCCTGATAAATGTTGGCAAAGGCCTCAAGGTAGCCCTCTGGATGCCCCATCGGTGTGCGCGTATTGCAAGCGGCAAGACTGCCGAGGTAGGACCCGCCGGTACGGAGCATCTCCGTAGGACGATCCGGCCACTTCAGCCAGAGCGTATTGGGTTCCTGCTGCCGCCACTCTAAACCGCCCTTCTCACCGTAAACTCGGATACTGAGACCGTTCTCTTCGCCTACGCTGATCTGGCTGGCGTTGAGGACGCCGCGTGCACCGTTGTCAAAACGCAGCAGTACCGCGCCGTCATCATCCAGCACTCGACCGGGCACAAACGCAGTGAGGTCCGCACAAATTGCGGAAATAGACTGGCCACTGACATATTCAGCAAGATTGGCGGCGTGCACGCCGATATCGCCCATGCAGCTGCTGACGCCAGCTTGCTTCGGGTCGAACCGCCATGCCGCTTGCTTATTGCCGCTGTCTTCCTGCTTGTCGGCCAACCAGCCCTGCGGGTATTCGACAACGACCTTGCGAATTCTGCCAAGCTGACCTGCCGCCACCCGGCTGCGCGCTTCCTTCACCAGCGGGTAACCGGTGTAGGTGTGGGTCAGTCCGTACAACAGCCCCGTTTCTGCCACGAGGGCTCGCAGGCGCAACGCCTCGGGCAGGTTCAGCGTGGCGGGCTTGTCGGAAAGCACGTGAAAGCCCGCGCGCAGGGCGGCATCGGCCACTGGCAAATGGTGTTGATTAGGCGTCACAATGGCGGCGAATTGCATGCGCTGCCCTTTCGGCAATGCCGCCTCGGCACTCATCATCGTCTGATAATCGTCGTAGACCCTCGCAGATGGCAGGTAGAGCGCCGCGCCTGAGCGACGCGAGCGCTGTGGATCACTGCTGAAGGCGCCACATACTAATTCAATATCACCGTCCAGTGCTGCCGCCATACGGTGCACCGCGCCAATAAAGGCGCCCTCTCCACCGCCTACCATACCCAGTCTGATTCTAGCCATTGAGCTCCCGCTGCTTTATTTCACGTTATAAATACTGATTGATCACGTTCTCGAACCACTCCTGCTTACCGCTGCTGTGCGCCGGCTGTGGGCCCTGTTCCGCAAGGTCACGCAGCGCTTCGAGGCTCAGTTGACCCTGCTCGAAGCGCGCGCCGTCACCCGCGTCAAAACTGCTGTAGCGTTGCATTTTGCGCTCTGGCAACGTCGAGCTTTCGCGGATGCGAAAGGCAATGTCCAGCGCCCGTGCAAACGTATCCATGCCGCCGATATGCCCGATAAAAATGTCTTCCAGGTCCACTGACTCACGACGCACCTTGGCGTCAAAATTGAACCCGCCGCCGCGCACTCCACCGTCGGCTAGCACCACCAACATAGCGTGCACGGCATCGTACAGGTCGGTAGGGAACTGGTCAGTATCCCAGCCATTTTGCGGATCACCGCGGTTGGCATCGATACTGCCCAGCAATCCCGCATCGGTACACATCTGCAACTCGTGAGCGAAACTGTGCCCAGCAAGTGTAGCGTGGTTCGCCTCCACATTGACTTTGAAATCACCTGCAAGCCCGTGGTGACGTAAAAAACCTATGACCGTCTGTGCATCAAAATCGTACTGATGCTTGCTCGGCTCCATCGGCTTGGGCTCGATCAGAAACGTGCCCTTAAAGCCGATGCTGCGCCCATAGTCGCGGGCCATCTCCAGAAAGCGCGCCAGATGTTCCAGCTCACGCCGGGTATCGGTGTTAAGCAGTGTTGAGTAGCCCTCGCGCCCACCCCAGAACACATAATTTTCGCCACCCAGCGCGACTGTGGCATCCAGCGCGGCCTTAACCTGTGCACCGGCATGTGCCACCACCGCAAAATCCGGGTTGGTCGCAGCACCGTTCATAAACCGCGGGTGCCCGAACAGGTTGGCGGTGCCCCACAGTAATTTTATGCCGGTTTCTTTTTGCCTCTCTTTCGCCAGCGCCACCAGCTCAGCCAGATTGCGCTCAGACTCTGCAACTGTCGCACCTTCAGGCGCCATATCACGGTCATGGAAGCAGTAATACGGTACGCCCAGCTTGGTAAAAAACTCAAAGGCCGCGTCCATGCGCGCTCGTGCCGCCGCCATCGGGTCGGCCGCTGTATCCCAGGGAAACACTTGGGTGTCGACACCAAAGGGATCACTGCCCTTGGCGCAAAAGGTGTGCCAGTAGCACACGGCAAAGCGCAGGTGCTGCTGCATCGTCTTACCACCGACCAAGCGATCTGCTTCGTAAAACTTGAAGGCCAGAGGATTGTCGGATTCGCGCCCCTCGTAAAGGACGCTGGAGATTCCGGGAAAGTATTCTCTCTCACCGACAAAATAATTTTTGGCCATGGTCCTTATCCTCTCTATTATCGCCGACTTTGAAGCTCAAGTAAGTGCCATTCTCCATTATGTCATTTAGGAATACAGTGGTGTGATCGTTGCCACATGTCGCAGGTATTGACGATAATGATCGCCGTACTCCAGCACATTGTCATGTTGCGGCTCGCAGCCGCGCTCGGGATCAAGCGCAAGGTGCACGTCCAGCAGTGATTGTAACGCCACGATCTCACCCTGCTGGTGCTGGAACATCCACATCGCTTGCAGTGCTGCACCCAGAGCGGCGCCCTCGTCGACACATTGCATACTGACGGGTAAATCGAAAATATCGGCCACCATCTGTCGCCAGCTAGCGCTACCGGCACCGCCGCCCGTCAGGCGCACCGAATGAATGTCGCAGCCCTGTTCCCGAAACCTATCCAGACCCGTCTGCAATCCATATACGGCAGATTCCATGGCAGAACGCAGCAGATTTTCTCGAGAATAATTGCTCTCATCAAGCCCATGTATGCAGCCTTTGCCCTGCGGGAGATTGGGTGTGCGTTCGCCGTTGTAGAATGGCAGTGTCAGGACACCCTGTGACCCTATCGGTGCGGACGCCACACAGCGTTCCAGGTCGGCGATATCCAGCCCGAACACAGCTCGACTCAACTCTGTCGAAACCGTGCAATTCATGGTGCACAGAAGGGGCAGCCAGCCACCGGTTGAGGAGCAAAAGCCAGCCAGTGCGCCCTGCGGATCAATCACCGGATGATCAGTGCTCGCGAACAGCGTGCCGGAGGTGCCGAGGCTGACGGTCATATGACCGGCACTCACGTTGCCAGTGCCGATGGCGGCCATCATGTTGTCGCCGCCGCCAGTCGCTACCGGAATCCCCGGTGGCAGCCCCAGGGTCGCGGCTACCTCTGCACGCAGTTGCCCTATGGCAGAGCCCGACTCCGCCAGGGGAGGCAGGGCCGCGGCGAGGTCGCGATCGGCGTCGACTGCAGCCAGCATGCCGGGGTGCCATTCACGCCGCCGGATGTCCAGCAATGCGGTGCCGGATGCATCCCCATGCTCCATGATGCGTTCACCCGTCAGGTAGAAATTTATATAGTCGTGCGGCAACAAAATGCTCGCAAGGCGAGTGTATTCATCAGGCCTATGATTTTTCAGCCAGCGAATTTTCGATGCAGTGTAACCCGGCAGTACCGCATTGCCGACCTCGGCGATGCAGCGTTCAACGCCGCCAAAATTATCGGTTATTTGTTTGCACTCGGCCATTGTAGAGGTATCGCACCACAGCTTTACTGGCGCCAGCACATCACCGTTTGCGGCCAGTGGCACAAAGCCGTGTTGCTGGCCGGAAACGGCGATTGCGGCCACTTTGGCTTTGTCTTTGCGGACAAAACCCGCTAGGCACTGCTCAATTGCATTAATCCACCACTGGGCAAGCTGCTCGCGAGTGCCGTCCGGTTTGCTGGTGAGGGGCAGGGCTGCGCTCTGAATAGCCACTACCCGACGCGTTTGCGCATCGTATAACAGTGCTTTGACACTCTGCGTGCCTACATCGATACCGAGGAACATATCAGCGCTACGCTCTCTGCCCGCCCTATTCCGACGGATCTATCGTTATTGTGTTTGTCTCTCATTGCGTTGAACGCACCCACTGCAATCAGCCTAACCCAATTACCTGTATCGCAACAGGCCGTGATCAGAGCGGGCTGGAGTTACCCCGCATAAGCTTCTTCAAATGCATCGACAAAATCTTGCACGCGATCAATGGGCAAGTCGTTGATGCCGGCAGCCCCGGCCCTGCCGCCACCGGTGGGAAACTGCATACACAGCTCAGCGGCGCCCTGCTTGTTGGTCATGGGTGCACGCACACTGATGAGGTAGTTGCCGTTGCCATTCAGTGTTAGTACCGCATGCGCTCGGTCTGGGTTATTCGTGGCCAGATCATTACTGTAGACACCGCTAACCCGGCGTGCCCAAGCCTCATCAGGCAGCAGAAATACTGCCGTGGTCGGCTTGGCATGCAGCGGCTGCAGCGCCTCAGCCATGGCCATATCCTCGCGGTAGCCAGTGCTCAGCTTGTCAAAGTCGGGCGAGTTGTGCACAAAATCCAGCGGGCTGTCGGCAGCATACAGGCGCAGGTAAAGCGTCTTGGGATCAAAGTGTAAATCGGCGATGGCGGGACCATAACCGTTGTAATTGATATAGGTTCCCAGATTCTCCAAAGACGCCAGATCCGCTGGGGAAATATCCAGATCCTTGGCGAGGGTGCGGGCAGTGTCGTGCAGGTTGTCGCCGAATGCGCCCGTCACCGCCCAGTCGAGATGACGCCCCTTGAGGTGGCCATTGACCAGTGCGGCGGTGCATACGTCGGGTGATTCGTTGATGATGGCAGTCAGGTTCCCATGTGCCGGGATGTCACCTGAAAAATGATGATCCACATAGAAAACGGTAGCACCCTGTGCCAGTGCCTTATCGAGCGCGGCACGGTTTTTGTCCATTGATACATCGAGGACGGTGATCTGGTCGCCGGCAGCGGCGTCGACATTGGCCAGAAGGTTTATGTCGCGTTTTACGCCCGTTATTAGCGTCGCGTCACGCGGCTCAGCCTTACGCAATTGAAGAAGTGCGCAAATGCCATCGGCATCTCCGTTGAAAAGGTCATAGTTCATAGCATCACCGGATGGAGGGGGCCCCGGGCACGTCAATGCCAGGGGCCATATTGGCGTTAGTTATCAAGCGTCTGGTAGTAGTCCGAGAGAATTTTCGCGACTTCAGGGCGGGAAAATTCCGGCGGCGGCGCAATGCCCTTGCCCAGCATTTCGCGCACAGCAGTGCCGGACAGCAACACGAAATCCTCCTTGGTGTGGTCTGGGACGTCGCGCATCATGACGACCTTGTCCAGCTTCTTGCTATAGGCGGTGTGATCGGCTTTGAAGATTTCCAGTTCCAGTGAACCCTCAGGCACTTCCTCATCGAAAATCGTCTGGGCATCAAAGCCACCGTAATAGTCTCCGACCCCGGCGTGATCCCGCCCAACGATCAGGTGCGTGCAACCACAATTTTGGCGGAATACCGCGTGCAATACAGCCTCACGCGGGCCGGCATACAACATGTCAAAGCCATAACCGGTCACCATTACAGTATTAGCCGGGAAATAGAGGTCAACCATTGTGCGAATCGACGCGTCGCGCACGTCGGCGGGAATATCACCCGGTTTGAGTTTGCCCAACAGCATATGAATCAGGACGCCGTCGGCGTCCAACTGCTCCATCGCCATACGGCACAACTCTTCGTGGGCGCGGTGCATGGGATTGCGAGTCTGGAAAGCAACGACCTTTTCCCAACCGTGCTTAGCAATCTCGTCACGAATCTCGACTGCAGTGCGAAAGGTGTCGGGAAATTCTGTCTGGAAATAGGAAAAGTTCAGCACTTCAATGGGGCCAGACAGCAGGGTACGGCCGAGGCTGTCAAAGGTCTCTACACCGGGGTGCTTGGGGTCCTTGGTACGGAAGATTTTTTCCGACATGAATGCAATTTGTTCATCACTTACAGGCTCTACCGCATCTACGGTCATCACCGCCAGCACTGGACTACCCTTCACATTGGGGTCGCGCAGCGCGATGCGAGTGCCCGCCTCCACGCCTTTCTCGCTGGTCAAATTGACGATTGGCACGGGGAAAAATAAACCGTCTGCTGTGTGCATGTTCTCAGCAACACTGAGTGAGTCCGCAAGATTCATGTATCCGGTAAGCGGGTTGAAATAGCCGCCGCCCAGCATTACCGCGTTAGCGGCAGCGGCGGAGTTCAGCAGCAGGGACGGCAGCGCCTCGGCCTCTGCGACCAATGCATCGCGCTTGCTCTTGTCGAAGACATAAAGCGGGTTTAGCTCGTCTGAGCCATGTGGCTTGATCATGGTGTTCTCCTGTGTATTTGCTGATAATGCTATTTGCTGATAATGCCGCGCTCTCGCAGCGTGTTGAGGATCATATCGACCTCTTCCTGCAGCGACTGCGCGTCGGAGTGCAGATGAATTTCCGGCTTTGAGGGCGCCTCGTAAGGATCGTCAATACCAGTGAAGTTCTTGATCTCACCAGCGCGTGCTTTTTTGTAGAGGCCTTTCGGGTCACGGCCCTCAGCAGCTTCCAATGAGCAGTCGACGAATATCTCAATGAAGTCCATCCCCGCCTCGTCGTGCAGTGCCCGCACCTGATCGCGGTCGGCTTTATAAGGGCTGATAAAACTGCTCAGGGCTAATACGCCGCTGTCTACAAACAACTTAGCAACCTCGCCAATACGGCGAATATTTTCAGTGCGGTCCTCGGCAGAAAAGCCCAGATTCTTGTTGATTCCCATGCGCACGTTATCGCCATCCAGGCGATAGGACAGCACACCCATTTGATTCAGCGTGCCTTCGAGCTCTACCGCCACAGTGCTCTTGCCACTGCCGGACAGCCCGGTGAACCACAATGTAGCCCCCTTATGCCCGAGCAGTCTGCCACGGTGCTCTCGGGTGATATCGCCTTCATGCCAGTGCACATTTGTCGCTTTTTGTTCCGCCATGCTTTAACTCTCCGTCAGTGTGTTGTCACGGTCTGCCCGTTGCGGGGCGGCCTGTTGATTGATGGGGCATAAGAGTAAGGCCATATGCGCTTTATGTAAAACGGGGCGGCCACCCGCGGGGCGGCCACCCGCAGCCCAAGCCCCATGACAGCCCTGCCCCTGTTTACAAATATGGGTTCACGGCGGGTCCCAACCCGATACCATTCAATTTGGCGCCGATCTTGAAGCTTAAGGCAATGCCATTCGGGACTATCGCATCAGTAATTTTTGGTGCCCTGCCCGCTCTGCCAGATCTTCAGGAACGATCTTTCGACGGCGCCTTCGGCGGCCATGCCCAGCTTTTCCTGCCAGTTCTTTTTGTGTGCGAAACGCACTTCAAAGACATCCCAGTCAGCTAGCCTGGCCTGAATGAAAGCGTCGCTGGTCTGTAACTCATCAATCAAGGCTTCCTGCAGAGCATTCTGTCCGTACCAGACTTCGCCGGTTGCAACCTTGGCGATATCCAGTATCGGTCGGTTGGTGCTGACAAAGCTTTTGAACAGCCCGTGAGTCTCTTCCAACTCCTCTACAAATTTTTCGCGCCCCTTGTCGGTGTTCTCCCCAAACATGGTGAGCGTACGTTTATATTCGCCGGCGGTTAGCAATTCGAAGTCAATATCGTTCTTCTGCAGTAATCGATGAAAATTGGGCAGTTGGGCGAGAACGCCAATTGAGCCCAGCACGGCAAAGGGCGCGGCAATGATGCGGTCCGCGACACAGGCCATCATATAACCACCACTGGCAGCGACCTTATCCACCGCCACGATCAACGGAACGCCCGCCGTCTTAATCCTCTGTAGCTGGCTTGATGCCAACCCGTAGCTGTGGACCAGGCCGCCGGGACTCTCCAGCTTCACTAGCACTTCGTCGCCCGCGCCGATCTGCGGCAGGACAGCGGAAATTTCCTCGCGCAGGTTGTCGGTGGCGCTGGCCCGGATATCACCGTCAAAGCTGAGTACAAAAAGACGTTTTCGGCGATCATCTTCCTTGGGCTTCTCACCCTTTTTAAGCTTTTTACGGGAGAGCTTGGCCTTGGCTTTATCATCTTTCTTGTCTGCTTTTCGCTCAAGCTTTAAGATGTCAGGGTCATCCACGATATCCCGGATAGCATCGCCAATGTGTCGATACTTTTCGTTCAGGTCGCGTATCTCGATATGTCCTTCGTGCTGGTCTGCCCGCTGTCGGTGTCCGATCGATACGATACTGATAACCAATATCAGGATAGCGGCAACCAGCGTGACTGCCTGGGCTAGAAAAAGCCCATATTCATAGATAAATTCCAAAGGTTTACTCCCGGGCGTTTATGTCAAGGTTGCAATGTAGTGTTGAATGAGTTGTCCAGAAATTGATGATGCCGGTGGCGTCATCGGCAATTGACTGAAGTGGAACCAGTCAGCGTCGGCAATTTCGACTTGATCACATACGATCTCTCCGCCGGCGTAGTCAGCGATGAATCCCAGCATAAGTTGATTGGGAAATGGCCATGACTGCGATTGGAAGTAGCGCAAATTGGCAACCTCCACTCCAACCTCTTCGCGAACTTCGCGTCTGAGGGTCTCTTCAGCGGTTTCTCCCGCTTCAATAAATCCAGCCAGAGTGCTGTACATGGGCTGGGGGAAATTGGCATTGCGTGCCAGCAAAATCTCCTCACCGCGCGTGACCAGTACGATAACGCAAGGGGCGATGCGAGGATAGTTGATAACCCTGCACGGCTCACACCGCATCGCTCTTTCGCGCATATCCAGGCTCATCCTATTGCCGCAGCGGCCACAGTATCGGTGATCCCTCTCCCAATCCAATAGCTGCGAGGCCCTTCCCGCCAGCGCAAATAATTGTTCATCGACACGCCCCAGAATGTGATACAGGCTGCCCTTCTGGTACTGCATTGGGTCCAGTGGGTTTACGGCGTCTATTTCCAGCACATAACAGGGTTGGTCGTGCCAATAGCCTAAAAACTGGCGGCGCAGTTCCGTCCAGCCGGCACTGTGAACCTGCTGCGCTGCAATCAAGCATCCGGTTTGCGACCGCATGTCACTGAGTAATTGTCCGCCCTGGAACACGATATGAAGCTCGTATTCGCTGGGCGTGGGCGGCGTATTATCGTGCCGAAACATCTAATCTCCAGTGCTGTGCCATAAATGACCGGCTATAGTAAGACTGCATGCCCAGCGGAGCAAGGTTCGAGGGGAATTGGTGGTGGCTCAGTTTGAAATTTGCAGTGCAAGAGAGCCTGGCAGGCCCGTGTCTAGTAGAAGCGATTAAAAACTCAAACTGAACCACTGCCGGGATTTGCTTAATGTGCTGTGAAAATATTAACCCTGACATTTGTGTATGTTTCTGCTAATGCCGTAGAATGCGCGCCCAAACTCGCGGACACCCGCCATGACCGAACACCTGCCTTACGCGCTGTGGAAGAATTTTCTCGGCTCCTCGCCAGAATGGTACAAGCGCACACTGGTGGCGTTTTTACTCATCAATCCACTGGCTCTGTGGGCGTTTGGACCGTTTTTCACGGGTTGGCTGTTGATCGCGGAATTTATTTTTACGCTGGCACTGGCATTGCGGTGTTATCCGCTGCAGCCAGGTGGATTATTGGCCATTCAAGCAGTCCTCATGGGTATGACATCGCCGGAGATGGTCTATCACGAGACACTTGCCAATTTTGAAGTGATTCTGCTGCTGATGTTTATGGTGGCAGGTATTTATTTTATGAAAGAGCTTTTATTGTTCGTGTTCACCCGAATTCTTCTCAAGGTGCGCTCCAAAGTCTATCTGTCGTTACTTTTCTCGTTAGTAGCCGCCTTCCTTTCGGCGTTTCTTGACGCACTCACAGTAACGGCGGTTTTGATTAGCGTGGGCGTGGGTTTCTATTCCGTCTATCACAAGGTTGCCTCTGGTCAAAAATTTAGCGATCAGCAACATGACCACTCGGTTGACGATGGCGTCGGCGAACTCCACCGCGCCGACCTCGAGCAGTTTCGGGCCTTTTTACGCAGTCTATTAATGCATGGCGCGGTTGGCACGGCGTTGGGCGGAGTTGCCACGATGGTCGGGGAGCCGCAAAACCTGCTGATTGCCACAGTGGCTGAGTGGGACTTCATTGAGTTTGCCATCATCATGGCGCCGATCAGCGTTCCGGTTCTGGTTGCGGGCCTGCTCACATGCGCCCTGCTGGAATTGACCGGCACATTTGGCTATGGCGCAAAATTGTCTGATAACGTGCGCAGGGTCCTGACGGAGTATGAGGAAAAGCAGGATAGCCAGCGCAGTACCCGCAGCAATGCACGCCTGTTGATACAGGCAGTGGTGGCTTTAATACTGATTATGGGGCTAGCCCTGCACTGGGCTGCGGTGGGGTTAGTCGGACTTATGGTGATCGTTCTGCTGACCGCTTTTAATGGCGTCACAGAGGAACACCAACTCGGCAAGGCGTTCGAGGAGGCACTGCCTTTTACCGCATTGCTGGTCGTATTCTTTGCCATTGTTGCGGTCATCCACGACCAACACCTGTTCACACCAGTCATAGACAGCGTGCTGCACATGGAGTCGGCTGTGAGGCCAACCATGTTCTTCCTAGCCAATGGCGTTCTGTCGATGATTAGCGACAACGTGTTTGTTGCCACCGTCTACATCAATGAGGTAAAGGCCGCGTTTGATGCCGGCACTATTACGCGTACAGAGTTTGAGCATCTCGCAGTGGCCATCAATGCTGGCACCAATCTGCCGAGTGTGGCGACACCTAACGGACAGGCCGCCTTCCTGTTTTTGCTGACATCAGCGGTAGCACCGCTGATCCGCTTGTCCTATGGCCGCATGGTGGTTATGGCCCTGCCCTATACGGTGGTAATGGGTGGTGTTGGGCTGGCCTGTGTGGCACTGTTTTTCTGATCCGGGCCTCTCGCGCAGCACTAATTCTCGGCGGTCTCAGCTGCCAGCTCAGCCAACTTTTCTCCCCTCCATATGGCCCTGCCACCGCTAGCCTCGGCAATGGCTTCCATTTGCGTCTGGTGCGCCTCGCGCTCCTCGGCAGTAGCCTCGATCACTAGCAAAGCAGGCCGGTCGGCGGCTACTGGGATGATCTGCTCGCGCAGTGTCTGGCCGTCGTTGTCTGTCCCCGAGTCCGATAACTGCAACGCGGTTTGACCACCGGTCATCGCAAGATAAACATCCGCCAGAATCTCCGCATCCAGCAGTGCGCCGTGCAAATCCCTCTGTGAATTGTCTACCGTATAGCGTTGGCAGAGCGCGTCCAGGCTATTGCGCTGCCCGGGGTGCTTGGAGCGGGCCATTACCAGTGTGTCGGTGACGGTGCAAAAGTTCTCCAGCTTAGTATCGGCCCCAAGGACTCGCTGCAGCTCGCCATTGAGAAAGCCGACGTCGAATGGCGCGTTGTGTATCACCAGTTCTGCACCTTCGACAAACTCAAGAAACTTCTTGGCGACTTTCTCAAACGCAGGCTTGTCGGCAAGAAATTCGGTGGTTATACCGTGTACTTCGATGGCACCCTGGTCAATTTCGCGGTGCGGATTGACGTACTGGTGATAATGATTGCCGGTCAGCTTGCGGTTCATCAGTTCTACGCAGCCAATCTCGATGATACGGTGGCCCTGCGAGACTTCCAGCCCGGTCGTTTCGGTATCTAGTACGATTTGTCTCACTTTCTTACTGCCTCCGTTGGCCTGAAATCTCGGGTAGTGGCTCAGTTTAAAATTTGCTTGCTGCTGTGGAGGACAAGCTCGCTCTGCCAGGCTCTCTGCACGCACCGAGGGCCACTTTTCAAACAGAGTTAGTATGCACCTTCACCTACTGTTATAAGGCATCGATGCCGCGATTGGCCAGCTCGTCAGCGCGTTCGTTTTCAGCGTGCCCGCTGTGGCCTTTTACCCAGTGCCACCTGACATCGTGCCGCTGGTTTTGCTCATCGAGTGCCTGCCATAAATCGACGTTTTTTACGGGCTTGCGCGCAGCGGTTTTCCACCCTTTCTGCTTCCAGCCCGCAAGCCAGGTTGTGATGCCATCTTTTACGTAGACTGAGTCTGTGGTGAGATCGACGCTACAGCGTTGGGAGAGCGCTTTGAGCGCCTCAATGGCCGCTAGTAATTCCATGCGGTTATTGGTTGTATCACGCTCACCGCCAAACAACTCCCGCTCTATTTCACCATATCGCAATAAGGCACCCCAACCGCCGGGCCCCGGGTTTCCACGGCAGGCGCCATCGGTGTAAATCTCTACTTTTTTCAAACTATCTAACTTCCTTGATCGCGAGTAGCTTGACCGACCCTATCACCGGTGTAAGGCGTTGGGGTCGGGGCTGGAGCCGGTTTGGGTACGAGTCCTATCAGGGACTTGGGACGCGCGAGTCGCAGCCGCCGGGGCGGGTGAAGCCCTGCGACCTGCTTGGTCGCGTGGAGGATATAAATCCCGCCAAACAGCAGATTATATTGCGTTGTCCATTGGTCGCAACGCGTGACGAACTGCCGCAAACGGCCGCTTCCGAAAGGCGGGAATGTGAAGAGCCGTTGCGCATCAAGCACTTCACAGCCCAGTAAATGCAGCCAATCGGTCATCCGATGTTCGCTCACAGGCCTGTGCTGTGACCACAGTGATTTGCGCAAGAGGCGGTGAAACCGGGTCTTGCATCCCATCAGGCTATACGGGTTAAAGCCTACGATCAGCAGTTGCCCCTGAGGGGTCAGTACGCGTTGAATTTCTCGAAGTACCTGATGAGGGTTGTCGGCAAACTCCATGCAATGATGTGCCACAATGGCGTCTACGCTGTCGCTCTCCAACGGCAGTGCGTCCGGTTCAGCGACTAGGCCAACGCCCTCACCAGGCCGCGAGGCACAGTACAGGCGATGGTTAATGGGGCTACCCTTAACCAGCGCCGTCCCGCCGCTCACGCCCAACTGCAAGATGTGATAACCGAACGCCGTCTCCAACGCACCCTGCACGGCACTGCGCGTTGCGTCCAGCAGGTACTGCCCGTTGTCAAGTGCGTACCAGGATTCCAGTTCTGTCAAAACATCGTTACAATCGTGCCGCATTATGAGGTAGTGTCCCCGCGCATGGCGCTGTGGGTTGCTCCGGCCTTTAGCCAGTAAAACGTTGTGGCAATACTACTGTATTTTCACCTGTTTGGAACTCTACTGCATGCTCAATATCCAAGCTGTCGCCATTTTCAAGGACTTCATGAGCCCCAATCCAATTGGGTGTGCGGTGAATTAAAATGGTGACTAACTCTATATTTTTCAAAGTTATATCACGATTGTCTTTAGTTGTTTCCAGCACTATTATTTTGGCCTCTTGTCAGGTTGCACCGCAAACACCGTCTACTGCAGCGGCTGTTGCCGCATCGACTGCCCAGTCGTCAGTGGCCACTATCCCGGGCGAGGACGCTGAGCCAGCTCTGCAGCAGGACAACGCAGTGTCTCAACCTGCCGAAGTGCCGCGGCCCGCAGTTAATAGAGTTGACCCTAACGAGGAGCCATCGGAACCTATTGCGCAATCAGGGACGGCAGACGAGACGAGGCCGCAGACGGATAAATCCAGTGTGGAACAACCCGGTGTGGAACAACCCGGTGTGGAACAACCCGGTGTGGAACAACCCGACGACCTTTGGGAGCGCATTCGGCAAGACCTCAGTTGGCAACAAACCGACAGCGTAAGGATCGACAAGGCGCGCGAAAACTATCTCAGGCAATCCAATTACCTTCCTATGATGTCGGAGCGTGCCGACCAATACCTGTACTACATCGTGGAAGAAGTACAGAAACGCAATATGCCGATGGAGATCGCACTTATACCAATGATTGAGAGCACGCTGGATCCGTTTGCGAGAGGGCCTTCTGGAGCTGCGGGACTGTGGCAAATTATGCCCAAGACAGGCGCGCATCTAGGGTTGGAGCAGGACTCATGGTATGACGGTCGCCAGGCGGTGCGAGAGTCCACCAAAGTGGCGCTGGACTATCTCGAAAGCCTCTACTACGAGTTTGACGAGGACTGGTTTCTGGCTCTTGCCGCCTACAACGCCGGATCGGGCCGTGTCTCTCGTGCACAGGAGGCAAACAAGGCAAAAGGTCTCGATACTGATTACTGGTCTCTCAAACTGCCGCGTCATACAACTAACTATGTCCCAAAAGTGATCGCCCTGGCCCAGATTGTCGCGGAACCGGAGCGCTTTGAGGTCACGTTTCCTCAGGTCGAAAATGCACCTTCTTTCGAAGCAGTTGATACCGGCACACACCTGGAGCTCGCAAAAGCGGCAGAGTTGGCCGAAATAGATTTAGAGACGCTGCGCGCGCTCAATGCGGGCCAGTTGGGTGAAACAATTTCGCCGGGGCGGCCCTTTGAAATTCTCGTGCCGATCGACAGTGTAGATATATTTGAGTACAACATATCGCAACTCAGCCCGGAAGAACTGGTGCAATGGAAGACTTACAAAATCAAGCCCGGAGATAGCCTCGGCCGAATAGCGCAAAAGTTCGATATCGAGGTAGAGGTATTGCAGGATATCAACCGCATCAGGGGTAGCGCCATTCAAGCGGGAGACATCCTGAAGATCCCAGGGGCTGGCGATTCTGGTTTGACACGTTCGCATACATCCAGCGAGGACCCTGCTTTCAAGGGTTACCGGGTGCGCGAAGGTGACTCACTGTACGGGATTGCAGGCCGGTTCAAAGTGTCGGTAGATGAAATTATCGCCTGGAATGCTCTTGATGGTCGTGCCTTTCTTAAACCTGGCCAGCAATTGAAGCTTTACCCCAAAGGCGGCTAGCTCGCGCATATTAACGGCGGAACACTTTGCCTTCCAACCCTACCTGTTTCCAATCGCCTTGCGGCTCGCTCAACCTCACTCGCTACCCCTCATATACGGGCGAGACACTCCTGGCGTGGTGCAGCGCTGATGTATTGTTGCTGGAGTATGTAAAACGCCATGACCTCACAGGGGCTACGGTAGTGGTTAATGACACATATGGTGCGCTCTGCATTGCGCTGCAGCCGCAAGCGCTGTGGACTGATTCAGCACTCGCAGTACTGGCCCTGCGTGACAATGAACGCGCTAACAGCCGGCTGCAGACACCAATAGTCCTGAGTACTGAAACACCCGCCGTTGTGCCTGAGCTGGTGATTATGCGTGTACCCAAGCAACGCACTTATTTTGAGTACCAACTATCGCGGATCGCAGCATGGTTGCCGCCCGGGGGCATCCTGCTTGCAGCAGGCATGGATAAACATCTTTCTCCTCACACAGCGCAGATTCTGGAGCGCTATATCGGTACTACGCAGCGACTGCCCGGAGAGCGCAAGGCACGTCTATTTCGAGCCGTAAAGGAAGGCCGCGTCAGTGAAGACTCTCCGACCCAGGTGGCATACCAGGTCGAAGAGCTTAATACGCCACTGCAGGGTCTACCGAATGTCTTTAGTCGCGAAAAGCTTGATATTGGCACCCGATTCCTGGTCGAGCACATGAACCGGCTGGAGCCTGTTGATACCGCAATGGATCTGGCCTGCGGCAATGGCGTGCTAGGGTTGATTGCAATGCAAAGGGGCCTGGCTCAAAAGCTGGTGTTCTGTGATGAGTCTGCTTTAGCTATCGCGTCCGCCCAGTTGAACGCCCGCACCCTATTTCCCGGAGCAGTTGACCAGTTTCACTTCCACCACGGGGACGGCGTGGAGAGTTACTCAGGTGAGCGGGCACAGTTGATTCTATGTAACCCCCCTTTCCACCAGGAGCATACAGTGAATGAATTCGTTGGACGTCGTCTGTTAGAGCAAGCCGCCCGACACCTAGGGCCCGGTGGCACACTTTTTATCGTCGCAAACAGGCACCTCGACTATCGAAGTGTGTTTCGCAGCAATTTTTCACAAGTGGAAAAATGTGCTGCCAACGCCAAGTTCAATATCTTTAGAGCGCGCAAAGACTAAGGTTTACAGTGTCTACGAAGCGTCGCTAAACCAGATTCTGCAGAGGCCGGCGCCGGTCAGGATCACACGACACTTCACAGGCCTGCCTTCGAGCATCATCATGGCGACTTCCTGGCGTCTTGTGGAAGATCCAGCTCACTTAGCACGTGTAGCTCACCGACGGCAGTGAAAAACAAGGCACAGCGCACAGGGTTATTATCCAAACCCCGCACGGCGTTGCGGTAACGGCGCAGTTGGTCGATGTGTGTCGCGCTCTCACGCGCTGCAAATGCTTCAAGCTCTTCGCCAAGTGCGGGTTGGCTGTTTTTATAATCGATGATCCAGCGTACGCTCGTAGCGGCGTCAATGAAGCTCCGGTCAATAATCATATCGCGCAATTGACCATCGGCGTCCACGGTTGTCAGCTGCCATTCGCTGTGCGCCTCTGAATGCTCTGCACCCAACACCCAACGCCCCGGGCCGCCCTCACGCAGGGACTGGCTGACCGACAGGAGAACGGCCTTTAGTGCGGCATCAAGCACCCTCCCCTGCAGGCCCTCGCGTTGCAGCGCTAGCTGCCAATGGCGTCTGTCGTCCCTGCTAAACGCCTTGGGCAATCCCGCGCGGCGCGTCAGCTCTTCAAGAGCGCCGTGCACAACGATTCCAATACTGCGCTCCAGATCGTTAGCGGCAACTGGTTTGGATCGATTGATCGCGGCAACTTTGGCTGTGAGCGTGGAGTATGGTGGGAATGTCGCAGGTCGCGACAGACGCGTAAAAACCGAGGCCGCCCGACGGTTAGTGACGCTAGAGCCAGCAGTGGTGTCAGCGTGTACTATCATCTGTTGCCGGAACGTCTGCCACACCGAACTCAACAGGCTACGCCTTGAGGGATTTCGGTAATCCCCCGATTTGGACTCGGTCTTTACGTTGGCCGTCAACCGTAAATGGCGAATCGCTCGGGTTGCGCCCACATACAAAAGTCTGGTCGCCTCAAGTTGCATTTTCTGCTGTCGCTGCAAGCGCAGGTAATTGTAGAGCGTAGGCGTATTGGCGAGACTGTGGTCATTCGCGGCCAGTAGAAACGACCGTTCACCGCGGGCATTGCTGTGTTCGTCCCAGAGTAGAATATCGCGTTCTTCGCTGCGCGATAGCCTGTCCAGTTGCGGGATGATTACCCGATCAAACTCCAGACCTTTCGCCTTGTGCAAGGTTTGCAACAACACCCTGCTATCGGCGTCGCCAGGGCTCATAAAAGAGCGCTGCAGACGCTGCGAAAGCCAGTTGAAATCAAGCCCAACTCCCTCGGATTCAGCACTTTCGAGCAGTTCTAGAAAACTCTGCGCATCCAGCAGGCTTGTTGTATCGGGAGCGCATTGCGGCCCGCACAAGCCCAGCCAGGCCTGTTCCACCCACGCGCGAAGACTGAGCCTGTCGCGGTTATCAAACGCCTGGCACAGTACTCCCTGGACATGCAGCACACGCGATCTGCCATCACGGCTGAGCCCATCGAGCAGTGCGCTTTGTTGAATCGTAGACCAGATTGGCGTGAACAATGGGGTCTCGCCGAACTGGGCGATGCGCAGCAGGTCCTGGAGTTGTAGCCCACACCAGGGCGCGCGCAAGAGCGCCATCCAGGCGAGCCGATCAGCATGGCTGGACAAGGCCCGGCACAGGGTAACCAGGTCATTCACCACCGTCGATTTGGCAAGACTGTCCAGGTCCGGAGCACTGTACGGAATCTGCAATAACTTCAGCTGCTGGATGACAGGCTGCAGGTGGCTACGATTACGGCCGAGAATAGCGATACTCTCTCCGCTATTTTCCACACAGTCGGAAATTTGCTCACAAATAAAATGCACTTCCTGCGCACGCGCAGCTTCGCCAGTGAAGGCGTGCATCTCGACAGGACACGCGCTGCCCCACGATCGAGTTGCTGTGGCGGGGCTGTAACTCACCTGCGAACGATAGACGTCATTGCGTGCCGGGAAAGCCTGAGTGAAGGTATCATTGATCCACTCCACCACGCCCTGATCCGAGCGAAAATTGCAGCGCAATTCGAGGTATTGAAGCCCGACCCCATTAAAGCCCTCACGCCTGGCCTTTAGAAACAGTCCGACGTTGGCACCTCGAAACCCATAAATTGACTGCATGGCGTCACCGACAATCATCAGTGTTCTCGGTGCTTGCGGGTTGAGATAGTTGTAATCCCCCCAACCACGTGTCAGTTTGTGCAGAAGCTCGTACTGGGTGATCGCGGTATCTTGAAATTCGTCTACGAGAATATGCTCAATCTGATAGTCCAGACGCAGCGCGAGATCGGTTGGCGTATCGTCTTCGCCCAGTGCTAATAGCGCCGACTGCGCGATCTGGCTGTGGTCCACCACGCCGTGTTTCTGGAAAACCAGCAGCAGCTGCGCTGCGAGAGTCGGTAGCAAGCGGGACAGATGCAAAACCAACTGCCATGAGGTGCTGTTTGCTGCAACGACAGGCAGTGACTCTATCGCGACTAAAGCAGCGCGCAAACCTTCAACTGTTTGAAGCGCAGCGATAAGCGCTTGTAACTGTTCTTTGTACTGCTTTGCGTTGCCCGCACCGGCCGGAAAACCCTCTTCCTTGGTGACTTTTTTTCGCCATTCCCCTTTTTGGGTCAGCAACAGCTGGCGGATGCCCGTCCACAGCCCAAGCTCACTCGCGGTCGTTGCCGGGAACTGCGTCGGAACCGGGGTGGCAAGATTGCTGGCAGTGTATTGCAGTAGCTCCAGCACCTGCGATTTGTAGGGCGCCATTAACTGAAAAACCGCATCCAGCGCAGTGCTCATTATGTCTGCGACCGTGGCGATCAGGTAGTTCTCTGCTTCTTTTGGCTCATGATGCACGCCGATATAGCCTCGCCACTGCTCACGACGAGTCAGCAAGGCAACAAGCAGTGTTTGTAATTGCTCCCAGTTGTTATCAAAGTGCAGCAGTAGTCGCTCCAAGTCTGCCGTTACCGGATGGTGTTCTTCCAGCAGCTTGAATAGGTCCTGCACGGCCTCCTGGTAAAGCGGCAGGACATCATCTTGCACGCTAGCCTGGCCGCCAAACTGGCTAAGCACTGGCATCTGCCGGGTCAAAGAAGCGCAGAAACTATCGATGGTTCTGATGTTGAAGCGCGCGATATGATCCAGAATCTGCCACTCACTGCGCGCGTCTGCGGCCAATGCCTGTTCTGCCAGTGCTCTGGTCGTTTTCTGGTGCGGTGTAGAGCAGGGCCCCTGAGCCTGAGCACTGCGCAGCGCCGCGATCACCCGCTCGCGCATCTCGGCCGCAGCTTTGCGTGTAAAAGTAATCGCCAGCACCTGCTCAGGACGCTGTACTCTGCCCAATAGTGCTAGATAACGCTGTATTAGCAGTTCAGTCTTGCCGGAACCTGCGGGCGCACTTACGCACACACTGGCAACAGGATTGACTGCTGCAACACGCGCGCTGGCGTCGACGATGGACTTCATGACTGCGTCACTGATCCCGGCGCGACCTCGCCGTCAACGCTGTGATGTGCCGCCTCGTATTCTGGATTGTCGGAAGCGTTATCCACACGACAAAACGATTGCAGCCCGCAATGAGCGCAACTTGCTGCTGACAGTGGGTCAACCTGTGCATCACCGCCGACGAAAGCCTGCGCCAACTGTGTGAGAGTGCTGCGCCATTGCTGATTCAATTCAGGCCAGTCTTGCGCGATCATTTTTGCCTTCACAGCATTTCCAATGTCCGTGTTAACCCCCGGAGCAGCAGCGACATTGCCCAGGCCTGTGAAGCCACAATGACGCGGGCTTACTTTCGCAAATGCCAGACTTGAGGCCATCGGTGTGCTGGCGATGCTGTACAGTGGAAGTTGCGGCAGAGCAGGTCTTTCACCCAACCAGTCCCGCACTGCGCAAGCACCCGATTTATAGTCGATAATTAAATGCGAGCCATCGGCCAGTTGGTCGATCCGATCGGCGCGCAGTTGAAACGGTAACCCCGCCAGCTCAAATGATATGTCCTGCTCGCGTTGCATCACCGAAAACGCAGAGCGCTGTCGTTCCACAATCAGCCATTCTTGCAGAAGTACTGCCAGGCGTTGCTCCTCAAGTCGCCAGTAGGCCGCGCCAGTGCGCCGTTGCGAAGGAGCAGAAACGGTTGCGATAGCGGACTGCGCGGCGGCCTGCACGACTTGCTCCAGTTCTGCTGATGACAACTTAACGAGGTTCGCATAATCACCCAATTCACCCCACAGCGCATACAAAGCCTCGTGTAAAACAGCCCCGCGCTGGCCGGGGGATGCCGCCACATACAATGTTGGCAGTGGCTCGGTCTTCAGACGGTGCTTGGCAAATGCCCGAAAGGGACAATGCGATTGATCCTCCAGTATTGCGCTGCCACCCCTTATCGTCGATTGCTGTTGCGGCGCCAGCGCCGGTCCGCAGTCATCCTGCAGTTCCTGCACTGACCTTGTGCTGTGATATTCAAGCCACTGTGGGGGAATCCCCGGCGGCTCGGGTGCCGCCTGCGCTTTGAAATCCTGCAGCAACGCACTCGGCATATCCGGTACGCCATTGATCTGCCGGCAGTAGCTGGCGTGAAGCACTCCGCTGGAGCGCGCGTATTGCGCCAGCAGCGTATCTGCGAAACTCCATTCGCGTTCGGCATTTGCGTGCGGCATGCGAAAGCGATTTTGCAGACTGATGGGAATAAACGGGTTTGGACGTGGCGCCGCAGGCCAACTTGAACCTTGCATCCCGCACAACCATAAGTGGTCAAACGATAACCCGGCAGCCTCCAGCGGGCCCAGCACCTGAATAGGACTGTCCGCTGTCTGTGGCTGGGATACCTCGCGGTGGCAACAGTCTCGCAGCAACGCCAGGGCCTTGCTGAATGCGATGGGCGCACACACATGGTCGAATGCCCTGAACGCGTCAAGTATGCGATCCCACAGCGCCAACTGCTGATACTCCACAGAGTCCAGCGGGCGCCTGCCCGGCCACCCCCACGTGCTCAACACCGCACTGAAGCGCTGCTGCCAAACCGAGGGCAGCGCTTTGCGCTTTAATTCCTCCATGCCACTGAGCGCGTTCAAACACTGGCCCAGCGCAAGACCGGTAGCCCCCGCAAGATGGATATGATTCGCAAAGCTGCGCAGGTCAGTAATAGACAGGTCTGCCTTACCCTGGGCATACAAGCGCTGCAGCAAGTATTGCGCTAGCGCGCTCTGCGAATCTGGCAAATCCAGGAACGGCGAGCGCATTAAATTTTCGACCGCAAAAATCGTCGTCGACTGCAGACCCATCGCCAATGCAGCAAGGGCATCTCGCACCAGCGGAGCGCGTGCAAGAGTGATGCCAGTGGAGAAATTGACTGGCAGCGTTGCGTACTGCTGACCAAGGCAATCAAACTCGCGCCGCAAAAGATACTCTAGCGGCGCTCGATCGGCTTGCATATCGCTCAGCACGATGCCGATCGTGGCGTCCGGAGTGGTTCGATGCAGTTTGACGGCCCATGCGGCTAGCGCATGCAGTTCTGTGCGTTTGTCATTGCAGGGATACACAAATCGATCCGCTGTTGTCGCAGTGGACGTAATTTGCTCTGTGTGCGTGCATAGCCCAGCCAGCGCAGCACTGACCAATGGCGCCAGCATATCAATTTCCACCAGCGCCACACGGGCTGAGGGGCGCTGAGTGGCGAGACGTGGCAGCTGTGCGAGGCAATCCAACTGGGCGCACTGTCCCGCGGTTTTCAATCGCGCCTCGAAGCGCTCCAGCCAGAGTAGGAAGGTGTGACAGTCTGCATCCAGTTCAAACAGTTGCCTGATGCCGTTGGCGGATACATCCACCTGCCAACGCACCAACAGTTCGCGAGCCTGGCTGGCCAGTTCTGCCGCTGCTGTAGGTCGTAGCAGATGAAATTCGTCCGAGTGTTGCGCCTGTTCGCCGATGACCTGGCGCCACAATTCCAGTGTTTGTGCACTGTCGAGAGGAATAAGCGCAGATGCAGCACCCTGGCGGGCTGCCAGCTCCCATTGTTGGTGCAGCCAGGCTTCGACAGGGTATACCGGCACCTGCTCCCACGTGCGCGCCCCTGATGCTATCTGCTGCGCATCCCATTGGGCTTTGATGCGTCTAGCCAAACGGTGGTTTGGTGTCAGCAGCGTATAACCTTGAGCGACCAGCGGTTCGAGCGGGGTAATGTCATAAAGGCGCTGAACCAAATTTTTCTCCTGAGTCCAAATTGACGAATAGTTGACGCCTCGAACGGCACCTGCGCAAGCGTGCTGGGTCAGCGCCAAACCGAGTAAAGCTTTTCCGGGCAGGTTCTCCCTTTATGCTCGCTCTGCGGAGGGCCGGTCCAACTGAAGGCCGCCCCACACTCTATGGCTTTAGACAGGCCTTTCAATCTTTACTCGATTTGACGCCTAACCGCTTCCATTAAGCGCAAGGCAGTGCCACTCGTGACGCCTACACAATGCGCTGCGACTGCTATAGAATCTGGGCCCTGTTTGCGAGCGGGTGCCTCGTTAGTCTGGTGCCACTGCACACAGCCACCAAAAGAAATTATGTTATCAGGTATGAGTGATGAGCAACATCAAAGTACACAATGTCAACGTAGCCTCCCAGAATGTATTGATCACACCGGAGCAGTTGAAACTTGCCCTGCCAATGTCAGAGTCGGTTCGGGACACACTGGCGGGCAGTCGACGCACCATTGAAAATATACTGGACCGACGCGACTCGCGCATTTTCGTGGTGGTTGGCCCCTGCTCTATCCACGATCCAGCGGCGGCAATGGACTACGCTCGTCGTTTAAAGGCGCTCGCTGATGAACTGGACGACACCCTGTACATCGTCATGCGCGTGTATTTTGAGAAGCCTCGCACCACGGTTGGCTGGAAGGGCCTGGTCAATGATCCCTACCTGGATGACTCTTTTGACATTGAGCAGGGCCTGCATATCGCCCGTAAGTTACTGATGGATATTCTCGAGCTCGGCTTGCCTACCTCCACGGAGGCACTGGACCCTATTTCGCCGCAGTATTTACAGGATCTGGTGACGTGGACGGCCATAGGTGCGCGGACAACAGAATCGCAGACTCACCGGGAGATGGCGAGCGGCCTTTCAAGCGCTGTGGGCTTCAAGAATGGCACTGACGGCAGCCTTACCGTAGCGACCAATGCGCTCAATTCTGCGGCTAATCCTCACCGATTTCTGGGTATTAATGGCCAGGGACAGGTATCGGTATTTACCACCAAAGGCAACCGCTATGGCCACATCGTATTGCGCGGTGGTACAACGGGACCAAACTACGACTCAGTACACATTAAACTGGCTGAAGATGCGTTGGAGAAGGCAGGCGTTTCCCGCAACATCATGGTCGACTGTAGCCATGCCAACTCCAGCAAACAGCCAGAGCTGCAGCCGCTGGTAGTAGAAAACGTTGCGGACCAGATTCTGGAGGGGAACACGTCAATCATCGGGTTAATGATTGAGAGCAATCTGAAAGCCGGCAATCAGGCGATTCCCGCCAACTTGAGAGAGCTTGAATACGGCGTATCGGTTACCGACGGCTGTATAGACTGGCAGACAACCGAGACCTCCCTGCGAGCCATGCGTGACAAAATTTGTAATGTGCTGCCAATCCGGCAGTAGCGGTCAGTAAACCGCTGGATAACGACCGGCGTATCAATAGTAAGCGTTAGACGTATCGGTATGATCTGTAGTGTCGCGCACACCTGTGAGCTGCGGAATTTGCTCCAGCAGGGTTTTCTCAACACCGCCTTTGAGGGTCTGGTCCACTGCGCTGCAGCCTTGGCATCCTCCGCCAAACTTCAGAATTGCCAATTTGGATTCAGTAATTTCCAGCAGGCTGACTTCGCCGCCGTGGGCGGCCAGAGAGGGGTTTATTTCGTTATAAAGCACGTAATTAACGCGATCTTCCAATGAGCTGTTGTCATCGACCCTGGGAAGCTTGGCGTTAGGGGCCTTGATGGTCAGTTGGCCGCCCATACGATCTTTGGAATAGTCAACCAGAGCATCTTCCAGAAACGGGAGGCTGCGTGCTTCATACCAGACAGTAAACTTCGACAGTTCTTCCTGCTGGTCGTCTTCTTGCAAATCGCCCTCCCGACAATAGGCGATACAGGTTTCCGCCCGTGGCGTGCCCGGTTGGTTAATAAAGACCCTAACGCCGAGCGCATCTTCCTGCTTGGATAAGAGTTCTGACAGATAAACCTGAGCTGATTCAGTAATGGTAACCATGGTAATATCCATTCCGAGTAATTTAGTCAGGTATTATACAGAAGTTAGCTGGCAAGTGTCAGCAATACGTGAGACTGATCTTCAATGCCAGTCACAATCTGTTAATATTGGCGCCCTTCTTGAGGGGCATCGCTCCCGATCCACATCGTAAGGCAAATTTTGATGGCTAGTGTTAAACCCAACCCTGGAATTCTGGAACAAGCCCTGGCGCAACGCATCCTTATTATCGATGGAGCCATGGGCACCATGATCCAGGCGGAAAACCTCCAAGAGGCGGACTTTCGCGGGGATCGCTTTGCCGATCATGGCTCCGATCTCAAGGGTAATAACGAACTCCTGAGCCTGACCAAGCCCGATGTCATTATCAAAATACATCGCGCCTTCCTCGAAGCTGGTGCGGACATTATAGAAACCAATACCTTTGGCAGCTCGGCGATCGCGCAGTCCGACTACGGCCTGAGCGATCTGGCGGTGGAACAGAATCTTGCAGCAGCCCGGATGGCCCGCCAGGTGGCTGATGAGATAACGCTAAAGACACCCGACAAACCACGCTTCGTCGCGGGTGTGCTTGGCCCTACACCGAAAACGGCCTCGATCTCTCCCGATGTGAATGATCCCGGCGCGCGCAGTATCAGCTTCGATGCGTTGCGCGCTGATTATGCCAATGCGACGCGCGCGCTTGTTGAAGGTGGTGTTGATCTGATAATGATCGAAACGGTTTTCGATACGCTCAATGCTAAGGCCGCCATTTTCGCGGTTAAGGATGTCTTTGAGGAACTGGGCCAGTCGTTGCCCATTATGATTTCAGTGACCTTCCCGGACATCAGTGGCCGCGTGCTGTCAGGGCAAAACCCCGAGGCTTTCTGGAACGCGATAGCGCATGCCAAGCCGTTGATTGTAGGAAGTAACTGTGGTCGCCGCTATAGCGAAATTCGATCCTTTGTGGAAGACTTGGCAAAGGTCAGCGACTGCTACTTCAGTGCCCACCTGAATGCCGGATTACCCAATGCCTTTGGCGAGTTCGATGAAACGCCCGAAATCATGGAGCGAGACTACCGGGAGTTCGCCGGGCGTGGCTTTCTCAACTTGGCGGGGGGATGCTGCGGCACCACCCCCGCGCATATTCGGGCGATTGCCCACGCATGTGATGGTGTGACTCCTCGCCCCCTTCCCAAGCCTGAACCCGCATGTCGTTTGAGCGGACTGGAAGCCTTTAATATCAAGGCTGATAGCTTGTTTGTGAACGTCGGAGAGCGCTGCAACATCACCGGCTCGGCAAAATTCAAACGTTTGATTCTGGATGGCAGGTTTGATGAGGCATTGGTTGTAGCGCGCGCGCAAGTTGACGATGGCGCGCAGGTTATCGATATCAATATGGATGAGGGCATGCTGGACTCGGAAGCAGCCATGGTCACATTCCTTAACCTGATTGCTTCGGAACCGGATATTTGCCGCGTTCCGATTATGGTAGATTCTTCGAAATGGAGTGTCATCGAGGCCGGCCTGAAATGCATTCAGGGCAAGGCGATCGTAAACTCCATCAGCCTGAAGGCGGGCGAGGAAGAGTTCCTCACGCAGGCGCGCTTGTGCCAACGATATGGTGCTGCCGTCGTCGTTATGGCATTTGATGAAGACGGGCAGGCAGACAACTTGCAACGTCGTAAGGATATCTGCAAACGCTGCTACGACCTGCTTATCAAAGAGCTCGATTTCAACCCTAACGATATCATTTTTGACCCCAATGTTTTTGCTATCGCCACGGGTATCGACGAGCACAACAACTATGCGGTTGACTTCATAGAGGCGACACGGTACATCAAGGCAGAGCTTCCAGGTGCATTGGTCTCAGGTGGCGTCTCTAACGTCTCATTTTCGTTTCGCGGCAATGATGCGGTGCGTGAAGCGATACATTCAGTGTTCCTGTATCACGCGATTCAGGCTGGTATGGACATGGGAATCGTCAACGCGGGCCAGCTGGCTGTCTACGATGAGTTGCCCAGTGATTTGCGCGATGTGGTGGAGGATGTTGTCCTCAATCGCACTGATGATGGCTCCGAGCGCCTCCTGGAGTTGGCAGAGCGCTACCGCGACACAGGCGGCGGTGAGGCCAGGGTCGAGGATCTTAGTTGGCGTGAGCAAGCGGTAGAGAAGCGTCTCGCCCATGCGCTCGTCAAGGGCATTAACACCTGGATCGTGGAGGATGCTGAAGAAGCTCGCCTGAAGTTTGATCGCCCGATTCAAGTGATCGAGGGCCCGCTGATGGACGGCATGAATATCGTTGGCGATCTGTTTGGCAGCGGCAAGATGTTCCTGCCTCAAGTTGTGAAAAGCGCTCGCGTGATGAAACAAGCCGTGGCGCACCTACAACCTTATATTGAGCTGGACAAGGTAGGTGGCAATTCCACCAACGGCAAGATCCTGATGGCAACGGTCAAAGGTGACGTCCACGATATTGGTAAGAATATTGTCGGTATCGTATTGCAATGCAATAACTATGAGGTTATCGATCTGGGCGTGATGGTGCACTGCGATAAGATATTGCAGGTCGCCCGTGACGAACAGGTTGATGTCATCGGCCTGAGCGGATTGATCACGCCTTCCCTCGACGAGATGGTGAACGTTGCTGCCGAAATGCAACGTCTTGATTTCAAAATACCGTTGATGATCGGTGGAGCGACAACGTCCAAGGCCCATACCGCAGTCAGAATTGACCCACAGTACAACGGTGACGTTATAGTCTATGTGCCAGACGCCTCGCGCAGCGTCTCAGTGGTTACGCATCTTGTAGGTTTGGGCAAGGAGAAGTTCGTCAACGAACTGCGTGACGAATACGATGTCGTGCGTGAACGCGTAGCCAATCGTAAACCGCGCGAGAAACAACTGAGCTATGCAGTAGCAGCGGCCAATGCCCCTGAGTTTGATTGGGCCCACTATCAACCGCCTCGGCCTGCGTTTACAGGCACTCGCGTCTTCGAGGACTTTCCGCTGGCTGACCTTGTTGAAACCATAGACTGGACACCATTCTTTATCACCTGGGAACTGGCTGGCAAGTTCCCGGCGATACTTGAGGATAAGGTTGTCGGTGAGCAGGCCACTGATCTCTACAAGGATGCGCAAGTGATGTTAAAGCGCATCGTTGACGAAAAGTTACTGACAGCGAAAGCCGTGGTGGGATTCTGGCCTGCCGCCAGAGCCGGCAGTGACGACATTGAAGTGTACACTGACGAATCACGCACCGAAGTTATTGGTACGTTTCATCACCTTCGCCAGCAGACCGAAAAACCCACGGGCAAATACAATGCAAGCCTCGCTGACTATATCGCTCCAACTGACGCGCCCGCGCAGGACTATGTTGGCGGTTTTTGTGTCACCACAGGGCACGGTGTTGATGAGCTGTCAGACAAATACACGGCCGAAAATGACGACTACAACAGTATTTTGCTGAAATCGCTGGCAGATCGCTTGGCCGAATCCTTTGCGGAGTACTTGCATAGATTGGTGCGCACGGAGCTATGGGGCTATGCCGCTGATGAATCACTGAATATAAATGAGCTGATCAAGGAGCGCTATCGCGGTATTCGTCCTGCCCCCGGCTACCCTGCCTGTCCTGATCATACGGAAAAAGTAACCCTTTTCAGGTTGTTGGATGCAACCAACGCCTGCGACGTAAGTTTGTCAGAAAACTTTGCCATGACGCCCGCCTCTTCCGTCAGCGGTTTTTACTTTTCGCATCCGGAGGCGCGCTATTTTGCCGTGGGTAAAATCGGCCGTGACCAGGTCGAGAAATTGGCAGAACGCAAAGGCGAGCCCGTTGAGGACGTCGAGCGGTGGTTGCGTCCCAATCTAAGCTACTAGCGGAGGATTACAACTTGAGCAACACAAATGCAGACGAACCGGCCGAGGACACACCAAAAGCGGATAAACTCAACGTGTTGCAGGTCGCAGCGAGTGTTTTCGCCGCTGGACTCGGCGTGCAGAGCAGTAAGAATCGGGAGCGGGACTTTAAACAGGGGCGCTTTGGGATCTTCATCGCGGCCGGCATCACGTTTACGCTACTATTTATAGGCACTGTGGTATTCGTGGTTCAAATAGTGCTTAAAACCTCAGGGGAATAACCTCGCCGAGGCACCCTGTTTTTCATGTGCTAGGACGGCATACCACTCAGCCAGAGATACAGCACGATAATCACGATAGAAATAACTGCGACAGCGGCCATGGCGTCGGCGGCACCGTCTTCGTCGCGCTCGTTGATGGATTCATCAGACATTTTTTTCTCCAGAGATAAGTTTGTTCGGCGGGCGTATTATAGCAGTAAATCCCGCAATCAAAAGCAGCGAGACTCGCGGTTTGCAGAGTGACCGAAAGCGCGCGTGGCTGATGCGGCGCTTATGAGTATTATGACTATAACTTATGAGTATTATGACTTTTTGTTGGTGCCTGTTTTCAGGTACTGTAGCGCACTTTCCCTCCACCCGTGGAATTGGCTCAGTTCAAGAGCAGGATGTTTGAATGTACGTTTACGATCAGTACGACCAGAAAATTGTCGATGAGCGGGTCGCTCAGTTCCGCGACCAAACCGCGCGCTTTCTGGCGGGTAAAATCACCGAGGCACAGTTTCTACCACTGCGCTTACAAAATGGCTTGTACCTGCAAAGACAGGCCCCGATGCTGCGTATTGCGGTACCGTACGGTTTAATGAACAGCTCGCAGTTACGGACACTGGCAGCCATTACCCGTAACTATGATAAGGGTTATGCGCACATCAGCACGCGGCAAAACGTGCAACTGAACTGGCCGATGTTGGAGGATGTTCCCGACATATTGGCGGAATTGGCTACCGTTCAGATGCACGCCATCCAGACCAGCGGTAACTGCATACGAAATACCACGACTGATCAGTTCGCCGGTGTCGCCTGTGACGAACTGGAAGATCCGCGCCCCTACTGCGAAATTATTCGGCAGTGGTCGACCCTGCACCCCGAGTTCGCTTTCCTGCCGCGTAAATTCAAAATTGCCGTCTGCGGTTCTACACAGGACAGGGCCGCGATTCATCACCACGACATAGGTCTCGACCTTGTTGCCAATGCAGAGGGAGAAATCGGCCTGAAGGTGCTGGCGGGCGGCGGACTCGGTCGCACCCCGGCTATCGGCGCCGTGGTGTGTGAATGGCTGGATAAACGGCATATGCTGACCTATCTTGAGGCCATTCTTCGGGTCTATAACAAGCACGGTCGACGCGACAATAAATACAAAGCCAGAATCAAGATTCTGGTAAAGGCGATGGGTATAGACGCTTTCAGGGCGGCCGTGGAACAGGAATGGGCGGCTTGCAAGGATGGCCCCACCACCGTGACGGACGAAGAGTTCGACCGTGCCAGCTCATTTTTCGGTGCTCCCGATTACCTGCCGGTGGATGAGGCAGCGGCAAACACCGCGCTGCAAATGCATTGTGAGCGAGAGCCGATCTTCGGGAACTGGGTTAAACGCAATACACAGGCGCATCGTGTTTCGGGTTATCGCATCGTGACTGTGTCGCTGAAGGCGACAGGCTATGCCCCTGGCGATGTCACTGCTGAACAGCTCGAATTATTGGCAAAACTCTCGGATCTGTATTCTTTTGGCGAAATTCGCAGTACACATCAACAAAATCTGGTTCTTGCAGATGTGCAGACCGCACAGCTGTATCCGTTATGGCAGCGCCTGCAAGCGGCCGGATTGGCGACCTCAAACATTGGCTATCTGACAGATATGATTTGCTGTCCGGGAGGGGATTATTGCTCTCTGGCTAACGCCAAATCCCTGCCGGTAGCAGCAGCGATTCAATCGCGTTTCGATAATATGGATTACGTTTACGACCTGGGTCCTCTCGAACTGAATATCAGTGGCTGTATGAATGCCTGTGGTCACCACCATATTGGGCACATCGGCATTCTCGGCGTGGATAAAAAGGGCCAGGAGTACTATCAGGTCTGTCTGGGAGGCAGTCAGGCAAAAGACGCATCGATCGGCAAGATACTGGGACCATCATTCAAGCAGGAAGATATGCCCGATGTTATCGATAATATTCTGTCTACCTACGTAACGCTGCGCCTGGAGGAAGAGACGTTTCTCGATACCTATCGGCGCGTGGGTATCGAACCCTTTAAGGAGCACGTCTATGCCCAGCCTCATTAAACATGGCAGGGTCGTCGATAACAGCTGGATAGCGGCCAATCCAGACAGTGCTGCCCCGGCGCCAAACCAGATACTCACTTTGGCGCAGTGGCAGCAGCAAACTGACAAGATGGATAGTGCGGTGCAACTGGACGCTGGCGAGGAGCCTGATGTCCTCGTCGAACACCTGCAGCAGATCAAACTTATCGTGATCAATTTCCCTGTCTTCACCGACGGGCGAGGATTCTCTTACGCCAGACAACTCCGTGAAGACGGCTATGCAGGTGAGTTACGTGCCGGCGGTCACTTTATTCGTGATCAGCTCACCTACCTGAGTCGCTGTGGTTTCGACGCCTTCCAAATGGCGGATGAGCTCGATCTGGAGGCCGCTTTACAGAGCTTCGAAGACTTTACTGAGTTCTACCAGGCCGCTGTAGATCAGCCGCTACCGCTCTTTCGTCGGCGACAGGACACACCCGCTTAAATTCCTTGTCTGGGGCAGGTTAAAAGTGCCCACAACCTGCGTCTGCAGTGAGTGTTACGGTAGGAGAACCGGTTACGGGCCGCACGGCGACTCGCCATTCAATCGGTGTAATAGACGATGGGATAAAAAGCCAGGGACGGGCTTGTGCAATATAGCACTCGCAGAGACGCATCTCGCTGGCTTTGGCTGCGGTACGCACGATTAGCTATCTGCAGATGGTTTGATTACACTCCCCGAAGGCTCGCTGGTAAAGAGAAGCACCGCTGGCAAAGAGAAACCCCGCCAGTAAAGAGCAGCACATGGACCTCAGCAGTATTACTTTTTCCTTTTTTCTGATCTTTACAGGGGCGGCGATGTTCGCCTCTATCGCTCTCTACACCCGCCAGCCTCTGATTATTGCTTACGTTGCGCTGGGCGCCTGTATCGGGCCCTATGGCTTCTCCCTGGTGACCGATCTGGCGCTGATCGCGGACATAGGGCATGTCGGTATCATCTTCCTGCTGTTTTTGCTGGGCCTGGATATGCAACCCCAGGCACTGTGGGCGACGCTGCGCAAATCGACAGTGGTCGCGGTGTTCAGCTCTGCCATCTTTCTGGTTGCGGGGTCATCGCTGGCCTACCTGTTTGGATACACGACACTGGACAGCCTTGTAATCGGTGCAGCGTTGATGTTTTCCTCCACCATTATTGGGATAAAGCTATTACCGACCACCGTTCTGCACCACCGGCATATCGGGGAACTCATGATCGGTCTGCTGTTACTGCAGGATCTTTTGGCGATTATCGTGCTAATGGTTCTGCTGAGCGCCGCATCCGGCAACGATAGTAGTATGGGTAAAGATCTGGCCCTGTCGCTGCTCAGTTTGCCTGTTTTGGCCGGCGCCGCCCTGCTTAGTGTACGTTATGTATTGCTGCCGCTGATTACCCGTTTCGACCGCTTCCACGAATACATATTCCTGCTCGCCATAGGCTGGTGCCTGGGACTTGCAGAGGCCGCGACGGCGCTGGGCCTGTCGGCAGAAATCGGGGCGTTCATCGCAGGAATTACTATCGCTACCAGCCCGATATCCCAATATATTGCGGTAAATCTGAAGCCGCTGCGCGACTTCTTTTTGATCCTGTTCTTCTTTGCTGTTGGCGCACGATTCGATTTCACCGCGCTCGGTCACATACTGGTGCAGGCACTGGTCTTGTCGGTGTTTGTGCTGGGCTTTAAGCCGGTGGTTTACCGTTACCTGCTTAAAGGGGTAAGCGAAAAACGCAGCCTCGGCTGGGATCTTGGTTTCAGGCTGGGCCAGGCCAGTGAGTTCTCGCTATTGATCGCTTACGTTGCCGTTGGCGGCGCGCTGATCACGGAACAGGCGTCTCTCTTGATACAGGCTACCACCATTTTCACGCTGCTGGCCTCCTCCTATATTGTGGTGTTCAATTACCCTACTCCGATTGCTGTATCGGACCGGCTAAGACGGGATTGAGGGCAAAAAAACGGCCCTTAAGGCCGTTTTTTTCATTCGATTGTCAGGCGAGTGTCACACGATAATCAGATTATATTTGCGCTTCAAGCGCCGGCAGTGCAACGAACAAATCTGCCACCAGGCCATAGTCTGCGACCTGGAAAATCGGAGCATCCTCGTCCTTGTTGATTGCGACAATTACCTTGGAGTCTTTCATCCCTGCCAAATGCTGAATGGCTCCGGAAATACCGACCGCTATGTACAGGTCCGGAGCGACGATTTTACCCGTCTGTCCAACCTGCATGTCGTTCGGTACGAAGCCGGCATCCACTGCTGCCCGAGAGGCACCGATTGCCGCTCCAAGTTTATCGGCAATGCCATCCAGCAACTTGAAGTTTTCGCCGTTTTGCATGCCTCTACCACCGGAAATAACCACCGATGCAGCGGTCAGTTCGGGCCGCTCAGACACCACGACCTCCTCGCCGACAAACGATGAAATGCCCGCATCATGAACAGCACTCACTGCTTCTATTGTGGCGGAGCCACCGGTAGCTGGGGCGGCATCATAGGCTGTGGTGCGAACCGTGATGACTTTCTTGGCATCTGAGCTCTTTACGGTTGCAATCACATTGCCGGCATAGATGGGACGCTGAAACGTATCTGCAGACTCGACCAAGGTGACGTCAGAAATCTGCGCAACATCGAGCAGCGCCGCCACTCTGGGCAGAAAATTCTTACAGTTCGCAGTTGAGGGAGCAAGAATATTGTCATAGTTTGCGGCCACTTCGGCGATCAGCAGGCTTATGTTCTCAGCCAGTTGATGTGCGTAGACCGCATTGTCAGCAACCAGAACCTTACCGATGCCCGGAACTGCCGCTGCCGCTGCCGCAACTGCGTCACAGTCAGCACCCGCTACCAGTATATCGATATCACCACCCATCGCTTGTGCGGCAGCTACCGTGTTAAGCGTGGATACTTTCAGGTTGTTGTTGTCGTGTTCTGCAATAACCAGAGTGCTCATGAGATTACCTTCGCCTCGTTCTTCAGTTTATCGACCAACTCCTGCACGTCCTTCACTTTGATACCTGCCGCTCTGGACGCTGGGGGCTCTACTTTGACTTGTATAATATGGGACGTCACTGCCACACCCAGTTCCTCTGGAGTGAACACATCCAACTGCTTTTTCTTTGCCTTCATGATATTGGGAAGGGAGGCATAGCGCGGTTCGTTCAGTCGCAAATCTGTGGTCACAATGGCCGGTAACTTTAGGCTCACTGTTTGCAGACCGCCATCGATTTCGCGTGTAACGTTGACTTTGTCTCCATCAATGACCACTTTGGACGCAAAGGTACCCTGCCCCATGTTTGTCAGCGCGCCTAGCATTTGCCCAGTCTGGTTATTGTCGCCGTCAATAGACTGCTTGCCCAGAATGACCAGCTGCGGCTGCTCTTTCTCGATAACAGCTTTCAACAGTTTGGCGACGACGAGAGGTTCTACGTGCCCCTGCGTGTCCACTTGGATGCCGCGATCAGCGCCTAGTGCCAGAGCGGTACGAATTTGCTCCTGACAACTCTTATCACCGACAGACACGACAATAACTTCGGTTGCAACGCCCGCTTCCTTGAGACGCACCGCTTCTTCAACGGCAATTTCGCAAAAAGGATTGATGGACATTTTGACGTTATTGAGCTCAACATCGCTACCATCGGCTTTAACGCGCACCTTCACGTTATAATCAACGACGCGCTTTACAGCAACAAGAACCTTCATGGATTCTCCCTAGACTTCTCAGGTGGGTTACAAGGTGGCGGCAGCAGCATGGTACGTCTGGGCGCCTTTAAACTAGACGGGATATGTTGCCCACAAAAATGCGCCGGGTCAAGGGCATAACCGTTGTAGAAATGGGCTGCGGGACGCTATCCGGGGATTCTGTCAATGCGTTCAGTCATAGTTTTTAACGGCCAAAAATACTATAATCACCCCCCTCCAAAACGATCAGACCCTAAACTCAAGCAAGAGGACAGCGCAGTGGAACGTGAATCTATGGAGTTTGATGTGGTGATCGTCGGTGCCGGCCCGTCGGGTTTATCCGCCGCCTGTCGCATCATGCAGCTGGCACAGGAGAAAGGCCAGGAAATCACCGTTTGCGTCGTGGAAAAAGGTTCGGAGGTCGGAGCCCACATCCTATCTGGAGCGGTGCTCGAACCGCGAGCGCTTAACGAGCTTTTTCCCACCTGGAAAGAAATGGACGCGCCCGTCAAGACCGCTGTTAAGGGAGACAGATTCTTCTTCTATCTCAGCCAAACCAGCGCCATTAAACTGCCCAATTTCATGATTCCGAAACCGACCCATAACGAAGGAAACTATATTGTTTCTATGGGTAATGTGTGTCGCTGGTTAGCCGGGCAAGCGGAGGGACTGGGGGTCGAGGTTTACCCGGGATTTGCAGCAGCGGAGATTCTTTATTACGACGATGGGCGCGTCAAGGGTATCGCCACCGGCGACATGGGAGTCAGCGCGAGCGGTGAGCATAAAGACAGTTACATGCCCGGCATGGAACTGCACGCTAAGTACACACTATTTGCCGAAGGCTGCAGGGGCCATCTTGGCAAGCAGCTGATTGAGAAGTTTTCGCTGGCCGCCGGCAAGGACCCTCAACACTACGGAATTGGTATCAAGGAAGTGTGGGAAATCCCACCCGAAAAGCACGAAGAAGGTCTGGTGATACACGGGCTCGGATGGCCGCTCAGCGAGAGTAATTCCGGGGGCGGAGCTTTCATGTATCACGCCGAAAACAATCAGGTCTATCTGGGTCTGATTGCCGACCTGAACTACAGCAATCCTCATATGAACCCTTACGAGGAATTTCAGAGATGGAAGCATCATTCTGAGACTGTCAAATACCTAGAAGGTGGAACACGGCTTGTGTACGGTGCGCGGGCAATTACCAAGGGTGGACTCAATTCTCTACCTAAAATGCATTTTCCAGGCGGTTTACTGATTGGTTGTGACGCTGGGACATTGAACAGTGTCAAAATAAAGGGCAACCACACGGCCATGAAAAGCGGCATGCTGGCCGCTGAGGCGGTGGTTGAAGCCCTCGCGCTAGGTGACAACGCGCCGGCAGACCTGGATACCTATGCCAGTAAGGTGCAGGCCTCCTGGCTGCATGAAGAGCTCTACAGCACGCGCAATTTCTCAGGGTTTATGCACAAGTTTGGCATTCTGCTTGGCTCCGCGATGGTATGGATTGACCAAAATGTCTTCGGCGGAAAACTGCCATTCACATTGAACGATACCCAGGCAGACCATGCTTCACTGAAGCTGGCAGCTGACTGTAAAAAAATTCAGTACCCCAAGCCGGATAACAAGATTAGCTTCGACAAGCTATCCTCGGTGTTTCTGTCCAACACCAATCATGAAGAGGATCAGCCCTGTCACCTCACCCTGCTCGACCCCAATGTGCCACTAGACAAAAACTTGCCTATGTATGACGAGCCGGCACAGCGGTATTGCCCGGCCGGCGTATACGAAATTGTTGAGAATGAGGCGGGCCAGAAATTCCAGATTAATGCGCAGAACTGTGTTCACTGCAAAACCTGTGACATCAAGGACCCGTCACAGAATATTGGTTGGGTGACGCCAGAGGGCTTTGGTGGACCCAACTACCCTAATATGTAGCCCAGTCGGCGGCTAGAGGCCTCGTCCTAGCAAAAGGCATATGTAGGGAATAGCCATTACGGAAGCCCAAGCGTGGCAAAGAGGTATCGAAGCAAATAGAGATTGAAAGGATCGTCTAAGGCCCTGGAGGCTTAAGGAAGTTCGATTCGGGTCTTTAGTGTGTAGTCGCCGGAGGTCCAGACTGCTAATTCGTCTTGTAGGTCGGCCAAGTCTACCAATCGATACCATGCAGGTCGTGTGCATAGCGCGGTCAGGCCGTGATCCAGGTTTAAGGCGGCTACTCCCCCGGCTGCGTCATCAATGAATAGCGAGTGCTCCTCGCTGATGATAACTTTCTTACCGGTATTGAGCTCTGCTTCCAGTATCTGAACGTCATCCACTGTGCGCGCGGCAATGTCGTTAATTCGCAGCGCATGATCTTCGACTTCAATACGCCATTTTTCTGCGGGCGTCAGCAAATAGTAATCGCCGTCCTCCTCTCTTCGCAAAATGCTTGCGAACAATCGAACAAGGGACTCTCGTTTTATTTTACTGCCGTCATGATGCCAATCACCCTGGTTGTCTATGCGAATTGGAATGTCGCCGGACAATGGTGGGTTCCACAGGTGCAACGGTGGGGAATCATAATTACGAGGTTCTCGTGCTTTGCTGGCGAGGGCCTCCAAGGGGTCTTTCATAATCTTGCCTCTGGTGTCTGCGGGTCTACTGCGTTATAACTGGTGCTATTACATTTCTCAGCATACCTAATTCAATGATTAACTGGATACGCTCAGTTGTCGTCAACTGGCTAAAACACAAAAGATCACTGCCCCCTGCACCGCTCAGCGACTTTGAGCGCATACGCCATGAAATCAAGGCCTGCGATGTTCTGCTCATTGAAGGCCGATCACGCGTTAGTGAGGTGATCAAACTGATCACTCAGAGCAATTGGTCTCATGCGCTGCTGTATATCGGACGCCTGCACGATATTGAAGATCCGCAGCTCAGGGAAAGGCTTGCCAGTTATTATACGGGTAACGCCGAAAAACAGTTGATCATTGAGAGCGAACTGGGCATGGGCACGGTAGTGCGGCCACTGTCAGTCTATGAGCGCGAGCACATACGCATCTGCCGGCCTAGAGGATTAGGCTACAGCGACAGCCAAAAAGTCATCACGTATGCCATCGGCCGCTTAGGCACGACCTATGACGTGCGGCAAATCTTCGATCTCGGTCGCTTTATGTTTCCTTGGGCGATTATGCCACGACGTTGGCGCTCAACACTCTTTAGCGTACATCCCGGGAAGAGTACGCAGACAGTCTGCTCGACCATGATCGCAGAGTCATTTGGAAGTATACAGTTCCCCATCTTGCCTTTGGTGAAACGGATCGAGGGGGACCGGGTACAGCTATTTTTGCGCAACCCTAAACTGTGCGTGCCCAGTGATTTTGACTACTCACCCTACTTCGATATTATCAAGTATCCTTTTCTCGACTTCCAACTTTACGCAGACCAACGGCTGCTTCCCTGGCAGGGGTCTGCGCGACTTAGCGCGGAAGAAAAAGGCATGTATGTAACAACAGATGTGGATTTAAAAGCATTACATGACGATATTCAGTAAATAACTGAATCAGGCACAGTCACCAATCAGACGCACATTAATCACCCCTTCTATGTCGTTTACTTTTTGCAGCACCGCAGGTGACGGTTGCGTGCTGATATCAATCAGGTTGTAGGCGATCTGATCACGACTTTTATTGAGCATGTCAATTACGTTAATATTTTCGTCAGCCAAAATTGACAGGACATTGCCGAGGATTTTTGGGACATTTTCATTTGATACGGACAGACGACAGCCGCTTACCCGCTCAAGTTGCAAACTAGGAAAATTGACTGAGTTATGGATGTGGCCGTTCTCCAGGAAGGCTCGAAGTTGATCTGCCGCCATAATAGCGCAGTTATCCTCAGCCTCATCAGTACTCGCACCAATGTGCGGCATTAGAATCACGTCGTGCCGGGGTATCAGCTGTGGCGTTGGAAAATCAGAAATATACTTTCGGATTGTTCCTTTATCCAGAGCGCGCACCAATGCATCCTGGTCGATGATTTCCTGACGGGCGAAGTTCAATAAGCAGCTGCCTGCAGGCATCACGCGCAACAGCTCATCGTTGATCAAACCTCGCGTTGAATCGAGTACGGGCAGATGTAAACTAATGTAGTCGCATCGCGCAAACAAGGCCGAAAGCGTATCGGCCTTGCGCACCTGGCTGGATAAGCGCCATGCTGCCTCGACGGACAGGGCTGGATCGAAGCCGATCACGTCCATGCCTAGCGTCAGAGCCATTTCCGCGACCAGCGATCCAATGGCACCCAAACCCACAACGCCCAGCGTTTTCCCCGCTAGCTCACTACCCTTGAACTGTTTCTTTTGCGCTTCGAGGGTTTTGTTGAGTTCATTTGCGTCTTGCACCTTAGACAGCGTGCGGACGTAGTCTATGCCCTCAACAACACCGCGTGAGCCAAGCAACAAGCCTGTCGCGACCAGTTCCTTGACAGCATTGGCATTTGCTCCGGGAGAATTGAAAACCGGTATACCTCGAGCGGTGCAGTAATCAACCGGAATGTTGTTGACGCCTGCGCCGGCTCGCGCGACTGCCAGGACGGAGGGTCGAATATCCTCTTCTTGAAGCTTATAACTACGCAGTAAAATGGCGTCGGGCCGCGAAAACTCGCTCGCGATCTCATAGGCATCTCGAGGTAACCGCTCAAGTCCTTTTAGCGAAATCTGGTTGAGTGTCAATATTCGTTTTGCCATGGGCGCCTCGAAAAACTGTTATAGAACTGTAATATCGGCGCGCGCTCGTAAGCCGCGCTGAAACTCAGTGTCAACCAAACCACCCAATTCGCTATTTAACATCTGCTGTAACTGTATCTGTTCGGCTGCAGCCAGCGCGTCGTATTCTCCTGTACTGACTTGCAGTAATTGAACAATGACAGCATCACCATTTGGAAGCATCACAAAGTCTGCCATCAATCCGTCATTGGCGGGTTGAGGAAGTTCGAATAGACGGCGTAATGCTTCGGGTGGCACGGTGGATTCACCTCTAGAAATACCTAGCTCCACCTCGACATCGTAGCCCTGCGCCGCGGCAATTTTTTCCAGCTGTGCGCCCGCGTATAAACGTTGCAGGCTCTCGCCCGCCTCCCTGACCACCGCCGCTCGGGCGCTTTCTTCCGCGACGACCGCAAGTACTTCATCCTTAACAGTTGCTAAAGGCTTCAGTTCGGCGACATTGTGACGGCGCACGCTCAAAACAACGAATCGGTTGTCTGCCAGCTCGATCACCTCACTATTGTTACCCGACTGCAGTACATCTTCTGAGAACGCGGCCTCTATTAATGCCGCGTTCACAAATAATCCTTCGTTTGGTGCGCGGGTAACGGCATCTGCTTTTTCAACCACCAGGCTGAGTTCCTGTGCCGGATATTGAAGATCTTCGGCATTGAACGAGAGGTCCTTGAGCGACTCAACCGTGCGCAACAGTGCAATCCGAGCTTCCTCGATCTGGATAGAGTCCTGCAATTCGCTGCGCATCTCATCAAAACTGGGAGTTTCGGCTTGATTCCGTTCCGTCACCAAAATGAGATGCGTTCCGGATTCAGTTGTCACTGCGGCAGACACCACTCCGGGCTGCAACGTCGCAATAGCGGCTTCCATGGGTGCAGGGAACGTATCGCCGCTAGTAAAGCCCAGGTCACCCCCTTTTTTAGCGGAGCCTATGTCATCGGAATACTCGCTGGCGGCGTCGGTAAAAGAAACGCCGTTTTTGAGTTTCTCCTGAGCCATTGCAATGCGCTGCATCACCTCGCTGTCATCACTCGATTCAAACAGGATATGAGACACTCGGGTCTGGGGTTGAAATTGGCTCTCATGCTTGGCCAGCTCATAGGCCTCACGCAGAGTGACATCCTCTACCGGTTCACGGAAGTCATCCAGAGTCAGTTCAAGATAGTCCAGATCAACCGATTCCAGGGTTTGAAAGTCGCTCTGATGCGCATCATAGTATGCGTTTACCTGCGCGTCCGTAACATCGGCAACGGTTAAGTACTTATCTTTTGGTATGCGCATGTATCGTACATCGCGCTGCTCTGATATGACCTTGGCATTTACTTGCATTTCGGAAGGCGTTACGAATTCGCTACCCGCAATGCCGCTGCGAAGTTGATTCAGCAAAATATCGTCGTGCAGACTTTCTTTGAAGTAGAGCGGTGTATAACCCGCAGAGGAGAGAACGTTCTTGTATACGTCGGGCGAGAATACACCGTCTATTTGGAACTGCTCCATTGACGCAACTACGCTGCCGATTTCAGGGTCTGATACGGCCAATCCCATTTCCCTCGCCGACTGCATAAGTAGCTTGCGATTAATAAGAGCTTGCAGCGCCTGCGGCCCCAGCCGATCGTCATCGAGTAATGATGGATCAAGATTATCGCCCATCATCGCCATAAGACGCCGTTTCTGAGTATCCAATGCCTGCTGCAATTGCTGTGGGAAGATAGGCTCACCGTTAACTTCGGCAACCTCGTTGCCACCTCCACCAACCAGAATTGACTCTATCCCGAACAGGGAAAATGAGATTACAATTAATCCAATTATGATTTTGGCGCCGGTGCCCTTTACATTTTGACGTATGTTTTGAAGCATGAAACTTACTCTCGACGACTAAAAAAAAAGCGCACAAAATAGCGCGCCTTTCGATGTGTGGACTCGCCAGACCTGTCAGACAAGCCCAGCATGCTGCGTAACCCGTGAGTTACGCGTTAGTCCTATTCGAGTCAGGAATTAACAGAGTCTTTTAACGCTTTCCCGGCTTTGAAACTAGCAACCTTGGAAGCCTTGATCACAATGGTAGCGCCTGTCTGTGGATTACGGCCACTGCGCTCGTTACGGTTTTTGACAGAAAACGTACCGAAGCCCACTAATGCAACCTGCTCACCCATTTTCAATTCGTTGGTAATGCTTTCAAGTACAGCATCTAATGCTCGCCCTGCAGAAGCTTTAGGCAAATCTGCTGCAGTTGCAATCGCGTCAATCAGTTCAGTTTTATTCATAATTATCCCCTCGGAGTTATCGCTGCGGAAGTCGTATGGTACCCCTAAGTAACACGGAGCACGATTATTAATCTGGTCTTGGCTCCAAATCTCCCGTGAAAGCCGGAAGATTTCCAGTGCCCCTGTCAACTTTAAAAAAAGTCGCTCAGGCAGACGACGGACTGTATACCAGAGCAGGAATGCTGGTCAATATTCTTGGCGCACGTTAATGCGTATTTATACGATTTTTTTCATCTGCTTTGCCATCAGCACCGGTTGCCAACGCATCTGCAAGGAACTCTTCGTCACTCAAAGCTTCTGGCATTGACTCAAGCGCAATCGCGAGCACTTCATCGATCCACTTTACAGGACATATCTCCAGGTGCTCTTTTATATTCACAGGCACTTCTTTCAGATCGCGCTCATTCTCTTTGGGAATAATCACTGTCTTGATTCCTCCTCTGCGAGCCGCCAGAAGTTTTTCTTTCAAACCTCCGATAGGTAAAACCTCTCCACGGAGCGTAATTTCGCCGGTCATAGCAACATCTGATCTTACCGCAATGTTAGTCAGCACTGAGACAAGTGCGGTGCACATCGCCACACCTGCGCTGGGCCCGTCCTTGGGCGTAGCGCCCTCAGGTACATGTATATGTACGTCATGATTCTCATGGAAATTAGAGGTTATTCCCAGCTTTTGTGCGCGACTGCGAACGACTGTCGTTGCCGCCTGTATCGACTCCTGCATCACATCGCCAAGCGAGCCTGTTTGCACATGACGCCCCTTACCGGGGACAGCAACAGCTTCAATGGTCAACAGTTCCCCTCCAACCGATGTCCAGGCTAAACCTGTCACCTGCCCTATTTGGTTAGTGTCTTCCGCAATGCCATAGTTATACTTTCTGACGCCGAGTAAATCGGGCAACATTTCAGGGACAATCATTGCACCCGCAGTGATTTCTCCCATCACAAACGCCTTGACTGTCTTACGACACATCTTGGCAATCTCACGCTCCAGCGAGCGCACCCCGGCTTCTCGCGTATAATAGCGAATGACATCGGTCACCGTTTCCTGGGCGAACGATAATTCATCCTTCTTGAGACCGTTGAGTTTGATCTGTTTCGGAATCAGATAGCGCTCGGCAATATTCAGCTTTTCATCTTCCGTATAGCCCGGAATGCGAATGACCTCCATTCTGTCGAGAAGCGCCGCCGGAATGTTCATCGTATTGGAAGTGCAGATGAACATGACGTCTGACAGGTCGTAGTCTACCTCCAGATAATGATCGTTAAAGGCGTGGTTCTGCTCAGGATCGAGTACTTCCAGCATTGCAGAGGCTGGATCTCCACGGTGATCCATGCCCATTTTGTCGATCTCGTCGAGCAGGAAAAGCGGGTTCTTTACGCCCGCTTTGGACATTTTCTGTAAAAGTTTTCCTGGCATTGAACCGATATAGGTCCGTCTATGACCCCGAATTTCGGCCTCGTCGCGAACACCACCTAGCGCCATTCGCACAAACTTTCGATTGGTTGCTCGTGCCAGTGATTCTCCCAGCGATGTCTTACCAACCCCCGGCGGGCCTACCAGACAAAGTACAGGGCCCTTAACCTTGCGCACTCTTTTTTGCACCGCAAGGTATTCGATAATGCGGTCCTTAACTTCATCGAGGCCATAATGATCCTCATCCAATATTGCGGCAGCGTGTTTGAGGTCGTGTTTGACTTTACTCCGCTTGGTCCACGGTACGCTGACCATCCAATCGATATAAGTTCGTACGACTGACGCCTCAGCAGACATAGGAGACATCATTTTAAGCTTGCTGAGTTCCGATTGAGCTTTATCCTTAGCCTCCTGCGGCATTTTGGCTTTATCAATCCGCGATTGCAGCTCATCCAGCTCGTTGGGCGCTTCATCCATATCGCCCAACTCTCGTTGAATCGCTTTCATCTGCTCATTGAGGTAGTACTCTCGCTGGCTCTTTTCCATCTGTTTCTTGACTCGGCCGCGGATACGTTTTTCGACCTGAAACAAATCAATCTCGGCATCCATTAAGCCCATCAGATGTTCCAGCCGCGCTCGAATCCCCGATATCTCGAGAATGTGTTGTTTTTCCTCCAGAGGAACGCTCATATGCGCGGCGATCGTATCGGCCAAACGGCCTGGATCGTCGATGCCCGTCAACGACGTCAACACTTCAGCGGGTACTTTTTTGCTGAGATTTACGTACTTTTCGAACTGTGCAATTGTGGTGCGAAGCAGCGGCTCTGCATCTCGCTCGGGAATCTCCTCGCTGAGAATCTCCCGCACTTCGGCAATGCCGAATGCTCCCTCGTCGTTGACACTGTCTACTGCGGCACGATAACTCCCCTCCACCAATACCTTGATGGTCCCGTCTGGAAGCTTGAGTAGTTGCAGGATGTTAGAAACGGTTCCCACCTGGTAAATACCATCTGCCGCGGGGTTGTCGTCAGTTGCATTTCTTTGCGCTACCAGCAAGACCTGCTTGTCGTTCCCCATCGCATCTTCCAGGGCTTCGATGGAGCGCTCGCGGCCCACAAAAAGCGGGAGAACCATGTGTGGGTACACCACGACATCCCTGAGTGGCAATAATGGCAAGATGATGACAGAAGACGAACCCATACAAATCTCCGGGTTTGATGAAATGAGACGCTGACTAGTCAATAGATGGGGACACTATTTTTAAAAACAAGCGCAAGAAGGCTAACGAAGCCTCCCTCTGCCAGGCGGTTTTACGGTGCTGGTAGCCCGCTACTAGTCTTCAGTAGACGCTGCTCGCGCTGCGGGCTCGCTGTTCTGATACACCAGTAGAGGCTCAGAGTCGCCGAGAATCACTGATTCGTCGATCACAACCTTACTTACATTCTTCAGCGAAGGAATGTTATACATCGAGTCAAGCAGAACACCTTCCAGAATTGATCTCAACCCGCGTGCGCCAGTCTTGCGCTCCATGCCCTTCTCTGCAATCGCGCGAAGGCCGTCTTCCCTGAAGTCTACTTCTACGCCCTCCATTTCAAACAACTTGCTGTATTGCTTGGTCAGTGAGTTCTTGGGCTCCGTTAGTATTTGCACTAATGCTTCCACATCCAATTCTTCGAGTGTTGCAATAACGGGCAGACGACCCACAAACTCAGGAATCAGACCGTAATGGACTAAGTCCTCCGGCTCCAACTGAGACAGCAATTCGCCGACATTGCGTTTTTCGTCCTTGCTCTTTACTTCTGCCCCAAACCCTATGCCGCCCTTCTCAGAGCGATTGCGGATTACCTTTTCCAGTCCGGCGAAAGCGCCACCGCAAATGAAAAGGATGTTGGAGGTATCAACCTGCAGAAATTCCTGCTGAGGATGTTTGCGACCACCCTGGGGCGGCACTGACGCGATGGTACCTTCTATCAATTTGAGCAGGGCCTGCTGCACACCCTCTCCAGAGACATCGCGCGTTATAGATGGATTATCGGATTTACGCGAAATCTTGTCGATCTCATCGATGTACACAATACCGACCTGAGCTTTCTCAACGTCGTAGTCACATTTTTGCAATAGCTTCTGGATAATGTTTTCAACATCTTCTCCGACATAACCAGCCTCAGTAAGCGTTGTTGCATCGGCAATCGTAAAGGGGACGTCCAGAAGGCGCGCCAGCGTTTCCGCCAGCAGAGTCTTGCCGCTGCCCGTGGGGCCCACAAGAAGAATGTTGCTCTTACCGAGCTCAACGTCTTCACGACTTTTGCTATGACGCAAACGTTTATAATGATTGTAGACGGCAACCGCCAATACTTTTTTTGCTCGATTCTGACCGATCACGTATTCATCAAGAATCGCTTTGATTTCATGAGGCACTGGCAGATGGTCTGCCTTGGCACCCGCATTACTTTCTTGCACCTCTTCGCGAATGATATCGTTGCAAAGATCAACGCACTCATCACAAATAAATACTGAGGGGCCCGCAATCAATTTGCGGACCTCATGTTGGCTTTTGCCACAGAAGGAGCAATACAGCAGTTTACTGCCATCGTCACCCAGTTTAGTGGTTTTATCGGTCATCCAGCTTTCCTGTTCCTTAAAATGTGCCTGTTATGCCATCACATATGCCATCGGACAATTCTACGATGGAGTTTTTTGAGGCTATTTGCAAGTCCCCCAAGGAACTAAATCACGTTATTTAGACTTATTCTCCGCAGCTACGCTGGTACTTGCGCGGCTGTTGACAACCTCGTCAATGAGCCCGTATTCCTTGCTCTGTTCTGCGTTCATAAAGCGATCACGCTCTGTGTCGCGCTCGATATTCTCAAGGGTCTGCCCGGTATGTTCCGCCATCAGTTGATTGAGTCGTTGACGAATAATCAGTATCTCTTTGGCCTGTATATCTATATCGGTGGCCTGACCCTGAGCGCCACCACTAGGCTGGTGTATCATTGTCCGTGCGTTGGGTAGACAGAAACGTTTGCCGTGGGCGCCACCACACAAAAGGAATGCACCCATGGACGCTGCCTGACCGATGCACATGGTACTGACATCGGGCTTTATAAATTGCATGGTGTCATAAATCGATAAGCCCGCCGTGACGGAACCGCCGGGAGAGTTGATGTAGAGGTGAATGTCCTTGTCCGGATTCTCCGATTCAAGAAACAATAGCTGTGCGACGATCAGATTTGCCATGTAGTCCTCAACTGGGCCGACGGCAAAAATGACGCGCTCCTTCAGCAGCCTCGAATAAATATCGTAAGAGCGCTCGCCTCGAGCAGTCTGCTCCACGACCATGGGTATGAGGCCTAGATTATTAACTTGGTGCCTATCTTGCCGGTCTGAATGAAATGGCATGCGTGCTATCTCCAGGTTGCATTAAGTTCTGATCAGGGCGATGACAATACAACGCCCCGAAATGTAGACTAACTCCAGCCCGCTACCGGTTAATAGCGTCGTGATAGCCACATTCCTTCACTGTTACATGGGCCCTCGCAAGCAGATTTTCAACCACCTGATCTTCCAATACTTTTGATTGCACTGCAGAAAGTTGCTGCTGATTGGAATAGTAGTAGTCAACCACTTCTTGCGGATTCTCGTAAGTTGAAGCCATCTCTTCGATGGTTGCACGGATTTTCTGGCTATCCGCCTTCAGTTCGTGCTTTTCAATAAACTCTGCCAGTACCAAGCCTAATTTAACCCTGCGTTCCGCATTTTCTGCGAACATATCATCTGGCAACAACGACTTCAGGTCCAGATCCTGATTGTTCAGGCCTCCGTATTGCTGCAACATCTGGTTACGCATGGCCTGAATTTCCTGATCCAATAACGATTTTGGAATTTCCAACGCAGCATGGGCCTCGAGCACTGCGTCCATAACCTGCTGCTTAATTTTTGCTTCGACGGCGCTCTTCAATTCGCGTGCCATGTTATCGGCAACTTCTTTACGAAACTGCGCCTCACCGCCCTCTTCCACACCATATTTACTGAACAGCTCTTCGTTCAGAGCTGCAGGGACAGCCTGTTGAACCCTGTTCAATAGCACACTGAACTCTACGGCCGCGCCTTTCAGATCCTCGTTGTGATAATCTTCAGGGAAACTTAATTTAAGCATGCGATCTTCACCTGCCGACAAACCAACTAAACCATCTTCGAATCCTGGAATCATACGGCCTGAGCCCAGTTCCAGATCACTGCCCTTTGCACTGCCGCCCACAAACTCCTCGCCATCACGAGTGCCTGTGTAGTCAATGGTAACCTTGTCATTCAGCGCAGCGGCCCGCTCTGCGTCTTCCCAAGTGCCATATTGCTTGCGAAAAACTTCAATCATCTTATCGACGTCTTCTCCCTTGACCTCCGCCTGCGGCCGTTCTACAGGGAAATCTTTCATCTCGGCCAGTTCGACCTCCGGGAACACCTCAAAAGTTGCCACGTACTGCAGCTCTTTGCCCTGTTCCAGGCTCTTTGGTTCGATGCTGGGCTGACCCGCGGGCCGCAGCTTTTCCTGAATCACAGCCTCTCTGAACGTCTGGTTTACGACTTCTCCGAGCACTTCCTGTCGAATGCCCGCTCCAAAACGCTGACGCATCACTTTCATAGGAACCTTTCCCGGTCGGAATCCGGGAAGCCGAACGTTCTGGGACGCTTTTTGCAGACGGCTATCAACCTCCACATCCACACGTTCTGCGGGCACGCCCACAGTCAACCGACGCTCCAGGTTGGAGGTTGTTTCGATAGATACCCGCATAGTCTTTCCTTAATACGTCAATTGCCATGAGGCGCCTTTGGCGCCTGCACACCGGCTCCTGATCAACCGCATCGAGACACGGGTGATGGATAGCCTTAAAATTTGGTGCGGAAGGAGAGACTCGAACTCTCACACCTTGCGGTACTGGAACCTAAATCCAGCGCGTATACCAATTTCGCCACTTCCGCTTGAAAAACATCCGTTAACTAGATAGAAATAACGAGATAATCGCTAGTTAACGTATTGATTAGAGGTGTTTTTTCATACACCGCGGCCAACAATCGTCAGGTCGCTTTAAGCGCGCAGATTCTGCCATAAAGAAGACATCTGTTCAACCATCGGCACGGGACCCTCACGGCAAGAAAATGGCCTGTGCACTTTTCTGTAAAGGTTGGCCGCAAGGGGTTCTTTTCGGGTGAACACGGTTTATACGGTCAGGCAGGTGGGATCGAAGGCGTATTCACCGCGCAGCCACTGCGCCACCTCTGCCGCTGCAGTTCCGGGTAAGCAGGCATACTCTGCTGCCAGCTGTTGCCTGACCTGTTCTCCCAAACCGGGAAGTCCCTGATTTTGAAAAAGTTCTTTGTCCAGAGACAACCTTTCCCAGGTGAGTGGGCCAAGAATACGACGCAATGCCGAGTCGTCGAGACCGCCGTTACCGTAAAGATCTGCCAGCCCGCACAGAGCTGGCAAGGATAGCAACCCCTGATTCATCGGATTACACAGATGCCCGCTCAGTAGCGGTCGCAACGCGGGCGAGCGACCCGACAGCTTGCTGGTATAGAGAAAATTACTGCGCTTGGCGCCATCATTCACCGGATAGTTGTCCCACAGGGTAATGGAGCGACCCAGCTGATGCACAATGGCTTCGGCATCACAGACCTCGATAGACTCCGAGCACACAGTGTTCCCGGTCCAGAAAATGGCAGCCTCAATGGGCAGTTCCCGGCCCAGTTGCGGCCAATAATCTGTCGGCATCTGACCAAAAAACTGCTCCAATACCGGGTCGAACGAATAATAGGTCGGGCAGACCAGCAAATGCACCCCAGGCAGCCACTCCTGGATATCCGCTACGATCTCAGCTTGTCGGGTTGCAAGCGCGTCCAGGTCCCCGGGCATGTCATCGAACAGGATTGCCATGAAGGGGGCGTTCAGCTCACTCAAACGCTGAACTTTACGCTTCAACGCCTCGCGCTGCGCTGGCCCATAGTCCCGATAAAGTTCGACCGGGGACAGTCCAACCCCCCAGTTGAGACCGCGCTGCCTATACGTTTTGGAGAGAAGCACGAGTTCCTGCCATTGCGCTGCGGGCCAATCATCCTCCCAACGACCGCGCAGGTATGGGTCACCCTTGGGACAGTAAAGATAGGTATCGAGTCCCATATCGGCGAGGTAGTCGGCATAGGCCAAGCGCGTTTCTAATGGCCAAGCGCGCCCGTAGAAGCCCTCAACAACACCGACCAGAAAATCTGATGAATCTGACATACAGGCAGCTTATTAGGTATTTGAATAGAAGCGCAGTTTATATAACGGGTTAGTTTATAGAACCCTGCAGATATTAGAAACACGGATCGGACCGCCGTGCCTTGAGCAGCGGCATCGGCGCCAAACCGAGTAGCGCTGTTCAGGACACGCCGCACAGATAGCCCTGTAGGCTCGCCCCACGGATGGCCGCCCCACGGATGGCCGCCCCACGGATGGCCGCCCCACGGATAGCCATAGACAGGAGCGGGCTCTCCATGGGCTCAGACACTCCCTTCAATCACTACTTGCTTTGACGCCTGCGTTCTCCCGGCAAGCTTAAAGTAACGGCTATCACATTGTATGCGTGGGTCTATCGGAGGTGAGTGAGCCGGCGAGATGATTTTCGATCTTGGCATTTGCTGCGGCATCCTGCTCGCTGAACTGGACGCCAATTCCGGCGGTGCGATTGCCCTGCGCGCCGCGCGGTGTCACCCAGACGACCTTTCCGGAAATGGGAATTTTTTCGGACTCGTCCATCAGGGTGAGCAACATGAATACTTCATCGCCGATGTCGTAGGCTTTATTGGTGGGTACAAAAAGCCCTCCATTATCGAGGAACGGCATATAGGCTGAATACAGCACTGCTTTGTCTTTTATGGTCAGCGACAGTATGCCGTTTCGGCTGTTTGGTTTGGTATCGCTCATAAACCCGTATCCCCCGCTCGCTTTTCAAGCGTATCACCGTGGTGGTTATCGCCCGAACTTCTGTGAACCTTTGACATAAGGGCTTCTATCATCAAATTTTTGTTAGGGTTCGCTCCGGCGCTCACAGCCCGCATTAGCTGCGTTGTCTCACCCAATAGCGTGAACAAGACGCGCGCCTGATGGGATCGCAACCCTCCCAGTGTCAGCGAACCCAACAGCCTCTGCAAGTCCCCCGTGATGTTTTTGAGAAATGTTTCCGTATCTATCTCGCGCCACAGGGCGCATGCCTGCTGCACAGTGATGTGGTGCGCCAGAAGCGCTTCCAGTGCATTTTTTCGCTGGATGAGATTTTCATCAGCACCATCCTGATACATTTTTTTTGCCAGAAGAGGCAGGCCGTCGCTTAACAGTAATAATTCCCGGCTCCGATCGGCCTGCCCGGTTAAGTCGTTCAGCCAATTCAGTGAAGCATCCGTGTCAGGGGTACCGAGCCTCAGTATGTGACAGCGAGATCGAATCGTCGCAGGAACTCCGTACAGATAATCACAGACCAAAATGAAGTAGGTATCCGCAGCCGGTTCTTCCAGGGACTTCAACAAGGCGTTGAAGGCATTAACATTCATAGCGTCCGCCGGGGTGAGCACCACGACTTTACACTGCCCAAAACCCGCTGTTGTGTTGGAGAAGCGCACAAGATCGCGAATCTGGTCCACTTTTATCACCCGGCTCTTCTCCACGGGTGTCACCCAGCGAAAGTCTCCGTGTGCGCCGCTGGCACTCAGTTCACAGGCATGGCACTGTCCGCAATTCAGCGACCCCTCGCTGTGCGCGCAGAGCAGGCGCCGCGCCAGTGAGAGCGCCAACTGAGACTTTCCAGTAAAGGGCCTGCCAACTAATAGCAGCGCATGCGGCAATTGCTCCTGTGCTAACTGACGGTTGAGCAGAGTCCATTCCCGCTCATGCCACGGCAACGGCGCACTGACTGCAGCTATTGCACTTGGCACACTCATGATTCAGGATTCCGCTGCGCCCAAAGGGAGAGAACTTCCTCTCCGAACGCTGCAACTTTGTTCTGTACGGTGGCCAGTGAAAGACTAGCGTCAATAACTCTGTAGCGTGCGATATTATCCTGTGCTTGTCGTAAATAGTTCGAACGGACGCGCTCGAAAAACTCTATCGTTTCTTGCTCGAAGCGGTCCAGATCGCCGCGAGATCTTGCCCGCGAGAGCCCTGTATCTACGGCCATATCCAGTAAAAGCGTAAAGTCGGGGCGCAATGCGTTTTGCACCAGATCTTCAAGCTGGCTAATCGTACCGTGATGGACACCTCTACCGCCGCATTGGTATGCGTAGGTCGCATCTGTAAATCGATCGCAGAGCACCCATTTCCCCGACTTAAGCGAGGGCTCTATGACCTCATCAATATGCTGCGCACGCGCCGCGAACATCAGCAGAAGCTCTGCCAGCGCGTGCACGGGTTCGTCTCTGATTCGCAGCAAAAGCTCCCTGATGTCCTCCCCTAGTCGCGTACCACCTGGTTCTCTGGTGAGCACCACATCCACGCCTTTCTCCACCAGAAAATCTTTCAGGAAAGTCAAGTTAGTGGATTTCCCCACGCCCTCCCCGCCTTCCAGGGTAATAAAAAAACCTCTGGTCGTCATGCTATCGCGAAGCCTCCGGTGCGGATCGATAATTTTCCTTGCGCTGAAGCTGGTATTGACGCACGGCTTTATTATGCTCGACTAGTGTATCGCTGAATACATGGCCGCCATCGCCTCGTGCTACGAAATACAGCGTACTCCCCTCGAGTGGATTCAGCGCCGCATGAATGGCTGCCCGACCAGGAAGCGCTATAGGGGTTGGCGGCAGACCCGGGAGACGGTACGTGTTGTAGGGGTTATCGTCTTGCTTGAGGTGAATTCGTCGCAGGTTGCCATCAAAACTCGGGCCCAACCCATAAATCACAGTGGGATCAGTCTGCAGCAGCATGCCCTTTTCCAATCGCCTGAAAAATACACCCGATATCGTCTCTCGCTCCTCAACCAGACCTGTCTCACGTTCGATAATGGAGGCCATAATCAACGCTTCATACGGCGTTTCATAGGGTAAAGGGAAAGCGCGCTCGCGCCACTGCTCATCGAGTATTTCCAGCATGGCGGCATGTGCTCGCTGCAAAATACTGAAATCGGTATCGTTACGGTGATAGCGATATGTATCGGGAAAGAAAAGCCCCTCAGGGTGGGATTCGGGCTGTATGAGCTCAAGAATTTTTGCATCTTCCGGGCCCTCCAAAATACTTTCTAAATGCTCTTGTTGCGCAAGAATGTTCAGGGCCATCGCCAGCGTAATACCCTCGGGCAGGGTCACCTGGTACTTGATTACATCACCCCGATGGAGTTGCATCAGCACCGATTGAGCAGTGGCGTTTTCTGGCAGAAGATACTCCCCCTGTTTGATTTGCTGGTCCAGGCCGGTATACCTGCCATAGAGTGTTAGCAGTCGGGGATGCACTAGCACGCCTGCGCGATGCAGGTTTGCAGCGGCTGCTCGCAACGAATCGCCCGGCGCAACAACCAGTGTAAATCCATTTTCAGGAATCACTAACGGGGCTGCCCATCGCTGCCGCAATTCCCCGATAGCGAAAGCGATGACGGTGGCAACAGCAAGAATCAATACGACAAGCTTCTGCTTCATTCTATGTCGTCCAAAAATTGTCGGAAAAGTGCCTCGCACACGGTATGCGTATCCCAGGTTCGGTCATTGATTCGCTGCACCGGTCTTACCGCCTGAAGACTGTTGCTATAAAACACTTCCTCTGCATCCATTAAGTCGGCAAGTGTCAGCTTCGTCTCACGCACCGCGAACCCGATAGCCGGTCCCCAGCATTTCATGATTTGCGTGCGGCGGGTGCCCGCTATTCCGCAGTCAACCAGCGTTGGCGTCAGTATTTCACCCCGCCTAACCAGAAATAAATTTCCGGCAATAACTGATACAGGATCACCCGCTTGATCTAGCACAACACACTCATCCATATGTTCCGACTGCGCCTGCGCGGCCGCCAGTACTTGCTCAAGTCGATTCAAGTGTTTAATACCGGCAAGTGCTGGCTGTGTCGCTAAGCGTATATTCGCGATACTCATTGTTGCGGCAGCAGATAGAGTAGCGCAATCGCGGTTGATCAGACTGGCACTGATAAGAATGCGAGCATACGGGCTGTTGACTGGCGCATAGCCACGTGGTCCCGGACTTCTGATGACGCTAACGCGCATTGCCGTCCAGATCCACTGTCCGTCAAGCTGCGACGCTACCAACGCGATTTGTTGTCGAACCTGATCCAGACAATCTGGCAATGACAATACCAGCAGACCTTGCTGTAGTCGCTCAAGATGGAGCTCCAGAAGCAGCGGCTTTCGGTGCTGCAATAGCAGCGTTTCAAATACGCCGTCGCCAAAATCGGTAGCGCGGTCGGGCAGTGGCAATGCAAGGATCGGGGTGCCGTCAAGCCAAGTCAGGGTTTGCTGAGACACCGGAGGAAGCGTTAGTCCAGTGTACTAAACAGTAGCGAACCGTTGGTTCCGCCAAAGCCAAAGGAATTTGAAAGAACACTGTGAATTTTGCGTTCCTGGGCGATATTGGGGACGTAGTTTAGATTACATCCCGCATCCGGATTATCCAGATTGATGGTCGGTGGCGCGACCTGGTCACGCAGGGCAAGTACCGCGAAGATAGCCTCTACTGCTCCCGCCGCACCCAATAGATGGCCTATCATGGATTTCGTTGAACTCACCGCCACTTGCGCTGCAGCGTTGCCAAGAACGGATTCTATTGCCCGTGTTTCAGCAAGGTCACCAGCGTGAGTCGAAGTACCATGCGCATTGATATAGTGGATCTGATCCAGTGCAATTCCGGCATCCCTTATTGCATTGCGCATTGAGTCGGCCGCACCCCTGCCATCTTCCGGCGGCAGCGTCATGTGATAGGCGTCACCGCTCATACCAAAGCCGCAAAGCTCCGCATAAATTTTGGCGCCGCGCGCTTTAGCTGACTCGTACTCCTCTAACATGATGACACCGGCGCCATCTCCGAGTACAAATCCATCGCGGTCTTTGTCCCACGGTCTGGATGCTTTGGTTGGCTCATGATTGCGCGTTGAGAGTGCACGAGCAGCTGCAAAACCGCCCAGACCTACTGGCGTCGTGGCCATCTCAGCGCCGCCGACGAGCATCGCGTCCGCATCGCCCAGCGCGATCAGCCGGGCTCCCAATCCTATGTTGTGTGTGCCCGTTGTACAGGCAGTCACCACGGCAAGGTTCGGACCCCGCAGATTATATTTCACCGAGAGATTTCCGGATATCATATTAATAATGGAACCGGGCACAAAAAACGGCGAAATTTTTCGCGGGCCAAACTCTCTGATAATCTCTGTGTTCTTTTCGATTTGCCCGATACCGCCGATACCTGAACCGATGGAGCATCCGACGCGCGCTGCGTTCTCTTCTGTTACTTCCAGCCCACTGTCTTCCATCGCCTGAATGCCCGCGACCATACCGTACTGCACAAACACATCCTGCTTGCGCGATTCTTTAACCGACAGGTATTGTAAGACATCAAAGTTTTTAACACTGGCGCTAAACTGAGTCGAGTAGGCAGATACATCGAAGCTTTCGATCATGGCGGCACCACTTCTTCCCGCCAGGATATTGTCCCAGGTTTCGTTTACCGTCAGACCCACCGGAGTCACCATCCCCAGGCCAGTTACGACAACTCTTCTGCCAATCAAAAAACTAACTCCTACAGTACGTATGCCATGCTAATCGAAAAAAGAAAAGCCGCTCTATTGGAATAGAAACGGCTTCTCGATTCGAATAGATTGATCAGGCGAGATTGCTATTGATGTACTCAATCGCCAAGGCTACCGTTGTAATTTTCTCGGCCTCTTCGTCGGGAATTTCCGTTTCGAACTCTTCTTCGAGTGCCATAACCAGTTCGACTGTATCCAGTGAGTCTGCACCCAGATCTTCCACAAAGGATGCTCCGGTTTGCACTTCCTCTTCTTTGACGCCAAGTTGTTCCGCTACGATCTTCTTAACGCGTTCTTCAATGCTACTCATTTTATTTGCTACTCCTGAGGTATTTAGTACTGGATTTGTACTCTATTAAACGGCCTGTGCGCGTAGTTTACTCTGTTTTTCCGGCGAGTAATAAATTTTTTTTGATGCACTCCAATACGAGGAAGTTAATCTATATTTTTCATGCGTTTAAGCCATATGCATGCCGCCATTTATATGCAAAGTTTCCCCCGTAATATAGCTCGCATTATCGCTGCACAGAAAACCCACGAGAGCGGCGATTTCTGCGGGAACACCCAGTCGGCCCAAGGGTATTTGTTGCAGCAACAAATCTCGTTGCTCTTCAGCTAACTTGCGCGTCATATCCGTGTCGATAAATCCAGGCGCCACACAGTTTACTGTTACGGACCGTGAGCCGAGTTCCCTTGCCAGCGCGCGCGTAAATCCTTCGGCCCCGGCTTTGCTTGCGGCGTAGTTGCTTTGGCCTGCGTTGCCCATAGAGCCTACGACAGAAGTAATATTCACGATCCGACCCCAGCGCGCCTTGGTCATACCTCGCAAGCATGCTTTGCTGACGTAATATAGCGAGCTGAGGTTGGTGTCAATGACATCTTGCCACTCCTCGTCTTTCATGCGCATCAGGAGATTATCTTTGGTTATGCCCGCGTTGTTCACCACTATCAAAGGTGCGCCATACTGCGCTGCAATCGCCTTCACCACGTCTGCAACACTGGCCTTATCCGCGACGTTCAACATCATACCCCTACCGGAGAAATTCCCCTGTGTAAGATATGAAGAAATTGCCTTGGCGCCGTCTTCGCTGGTCGCGGTGCCAACCACGATATGCCCTTGCGCTGCCAGCGCTTCTGCGATCGCTTTGCCAATCCCTCGGCTAGCGCCGGTAACAAGCGCCACTTTCGGTTCTGCAGACATAGTGAATCTCCGACTTACTGCTTACTTTAGTTCAGATACTGACTCTATCAGCTGCGCAGGTTCTTCAAGTGAATAACTTTGTAATGTTCTATCGATACGTTTATTCAATCCACTGAGCACCTTGCCGGGACCACATTCAACTATTTTATCCGCTCCGCTCGCAATGATGTGGCGTATGCAATCTGTCCACCGCACGGGGCTATATATCTGCTCGACCAATACCTGGCGTATTTTTTCAGGATCGCTTTCGGTTCGAGCGGTGACGTTATGCACTACAGGTATTTGCGGCGCAGAAAGCGTGATGCTGGCTAGAATGTTGGCCAATTCTTCACCCGCAGGCTTCATCAACGCGGTGTGGAATGGCGCGCTGACAGGCAACGGCAGCGCCCGTTTTGCGCCGGCTTCCTTTAATGCAGTGATAGCGATATCAACGGTTGATGTGTGGCCTGCAATCACCACCTGTCCTGGGGAATTATAGTTAACGGCAGAAACGAGACCTTCGTTATCTTCCGTAATAGTCTTGCAAATCTGGTCTATTTCAGCGTCTTCCAAACCAATAATGGCTGCCATCGAGCCCAATCCGACGGGCACCGCAGATTGCATAAATTCTCCGCGTTTTCTTACCAGTTTTACCGCATCCGAGAAGTCCAACACGCCTGCACAGACCAAAGCAGAGAATTCCCCGAGGCTATGGCCGGCTAAAATACTCGGTATAACGTCACTTTCGGACTGCCACGCCCGCCACAGCGCAATACTGGACGCTAGCAACACCGGCTGCGTCGTTTCCGTCAGGTTCAGAGCCTCCTGAGGTCCTGCTTGAATCAGTGCCCATACGTCGTAACCGAGAGCTTCGGAGGCTTCAGTAAACGTATCTCGCACCGCGGTAAACCTTTCATGGGCCGCGGCCAACATACCAACCTGTTGCGATCCTTGTCCGGGAAAAACAAATGCTATCGTGTTATCGGGCATCATTTATTACGTCCGCGTCCAATAGGCAGAATTACACAGGCAGTCTGCCGACAGGGTTCGGGTCGTCCAGTAACTGCTGAGGGAATCTGTGCATTCTCGCTCTGCCGTCGGCACGCAACGACGAACAAGAGGAATGGCCTGCAAGTAAAAAGGAATGTTATCGGAGGTGTGGTCAGCGCTCACATCGAAGATCGAGAGAGCGTCAGCGAAGAACAAGTCTTCGCTGCGTGGATAAACGACCTGCATCGAGTGAACCAAATTCGACAGGCTTCCCTGGCACCAGGGTACTCAGTCTTCGCGGCCGGTTTCGACCACTTTCTTGCCCCGGTAAAAGCCGTCTGCAGTCACATGATGCCGCAGGTGAGTTTCGCCCGACGTTTGATCAACTGACAACGTTGGCCCACTCAAGGCATCATGTGAGCGTCGCATACCGCGGCGAGACCGAGTCTTTTTACTTTTCTGAACAGCCATGGCTGTTACTCCTATTGCTTACTGCCGGGCTTCAATTGCGCCAGCACATTGAACGGGTTGGGCTTGTCCTGACCTGGATTCTCATCCTGCACCGGGTCGCAGTAGGCCTCAATTTTCATCTTACAATCGTCTTTAGAGTGGTAGCTAAATGCAGGCATAGCTAACATCAGCTCGTCTTCCACTACCTCCCAAAGGCTGTAAGGTCCTTCATCAACCACTAAGGGCTCTAAATACTTTGGGACATGCGTCCCCTCTTCATCGGTCCACACAATAGCCAGTGTGCTTTCACTGGACAGATGCTCCTGCACCGGCTCAAGACATCGCTGACATGTGACCATAACATCGGCCTGTATCGCGACTTGCATCAGGTACCTGCGTTCCTGATCACGAGAGAAGACGATCTCGCTCGCTACCATCCCTTCGTCGTCGGCTAAAAGAGACCGAAAACGCTGCAGATCCTGTGGTTTCAGAACGCCGCTGAGAGCGATGCCACGCATCGCTGCCTGGCGTACATCCAGCATGTTCGGAAGGGTCCCTGTAGCCATAGGCGCGCATCATAGGGTCGCACTGCCCCTTTGTCAAAAATATCTTTAGAATACAATCAGTTCACGCCCTCCACCCATTAACAGGTGCCACCATTGGAAGTCATCCTCGCATCAACGTCTCTTTATCGCAGGGCTCTCCTTGCGCGTCTGCAAGTGGAATTTCGGTGCATTGCGCCACGCACCGAGGAAAACGCGCTAGACGCAGAAGCGCCAGAGGTCATCGCGCTGCGCCTGGCCCTGTCAAAGGCGCGCGATGTTGCGCAGCTCAATCCCGAGGCGCTGGTGATCGGCAGTGACCAGGTGGCGGCCGTCGGTGACCAAGCCCTCGGTAAGCCCGGCAACTTCCACACGGCGATGCGGCAATTGCAGGACAGCTCTGGCCAGGCAGTGCAGTTTTATACCGCAGTAGCGGTAGTATGCCTGCACCGGAAATTCGAGCGGTTCCACGTGGAACCGTTTACTGTACAGTTTCGTTCTCTCAGTGACGTGCAGATAGCGAATTACCTGCGCCGCGAACAACCCTATGACTGCGCTGGCAGTTTTAAGGCAGAGGGGCTGGGCATTGCGCTATTTGAGAAGATGACAGGCGATGACCCCACTAGCCTGGAGGGCCTGCCATTGATCAAGTTGACGGAACTATTGGCGGCAGCGGGCCTCGATGTACTGCGCGTATAGAACCATTTTAAATCCATAGTATCCTTTTAAATACAATTATTTATGAAGCTTATCTAATATTATTTCTAGAACTTTATCCAGAGGCGCCTGCAGCGATAGTTCGGCGATTTCGGGTAGCGAAAATTGTAACGAGGCGGCATGCAAAAACAGGCGCTTGAGCCCGATCTCTCGAGCGAAGCTTTCGGATCGGTCATTGTTGTACTTATCGTCGCCCAGCAATGGAAATCCCGCGTGCTGGGCGTGCACTCTGATCTGGTGCGTGCGGCCAGTAATGGGTCGCGCCTCAATCAGTGTGGCGCCGGGCAGTCGCTCAACAATTCTGAATTCTGTAATTGCTCGCTTGCCCTCGCCACTGACGCGCACCATGCGCTCGCCAGACTGCAGCACATTTTTTGCCAGAGGCGCATCGATCACGCGCACCGCTTTCGGCCACTTGCCGGCAACAAGGGCCAGATAACGCTTGTCGATATGCTTCTCCCGCAATTGTCGGTGCAGCTCACGCAACGTCTTCGCGCGCTTGGCGATGAGGATAACACCAGAGGTATCGCGGTCCAGGCGATGCACTAATTCAAGGTAGCGCGACTCGGGACGGATCTGGCGCAGGCACTCTATCAAGCCGAAGCTCAATCCGCTGCCGCCATGCACGGCCAGGCCGGATGGTTTGTTAATCGCCAACAAATTGTCGTCCTCGTAGATGATTTGTTTACTGATTTGCTCCATCTGCCTGCCCGGTATAGTTGCAGGGGCAGAACGTTCGGGTTGGTGGAGTGGCGGAATACGAACCCGATCACCCGCCGCCAAACGATAATCTGCTCGCACCCTCCCCTTGTTCACTCTCACCTCGCCCTTGCGCAAGGCTCTGTAAAGACGGGTGCGCGGTACGCCCTTGAGCTCACGCATCAGATAATTGTCCAGTCGCTGGCCTGCGGTCTCGTCATCAACCGTCAAATAATAAGCTTGCCTTACCACCCGGTCTTCCATGCTAGTTACTACCGACGCCACGAATCATGTCAATTACCCTTGTATACTGTTATAGTACCGATGAAGTTGCACGTGCCCGAGTTCTGAAGCTGGGGTAAGTGATGGAGAAAGCCCCTGGCGATAGTCTGGGCCTGCGCATGAGACGCACGGTTCCGCCAGTTCAACCGCACAAACTTAATGGAGTCGACGTCTAGGCACGGTGTTAGCAAAAAAACGCACACTTGAACGCCCCGTCGACAATGACATGAACCGAGCAGCAAGCATTGCCGGGACACAGATTCAGTTATAAAGAAATATCAACGTCGTCGTCGTCCCACAGGGGCTGCGACACTAGCAAAAAGGCCGGTGCAGTACCACAATATTCACCGCCTGACGTTGTGACGACCACACGCTACTTGGTTGGTCTACATTAACAAGATGCCGTGATTCTATTTTCAGTATGATTATTGGAATACGCGGTAACCGGTTGAAATGTCTAGATTTATCAGCCGAATTGCTACTGTTATCTGGCATCCTGCCAGCTTTATATCCAGTCTCTTGCCCCGCTATGCCTGCCATCACAAGGCAAAGGCACTATGAAAAAAATGTTAATCAATGCGACTCAACCTGAAGAGTTGCGCGTGGCAATGGTCGATGGGCAGCGCTTATACGACCTCGACATCGAAAACCGAACCCGTCTGCAAAAGAAGGCCAGTATCTACAAAGGGAAAATCACCCGGGTAGAGCCTAGCCTTGAAGCGGCCTTCGTCGATTTCGGCGCCGAACGACACGGATTTTTACCCTTGAAAGAGATTGCGCGGGAGTACTTTTACCGCAAGCCCGGTGGCGATGGGCGCCTCAAGATAAAGGAAATTGTCAAAGAGGGGACGGAAGTTATCGTCCAGGTCGACAAGGAAGAGCGCGGCAATAAGGGTGCTGCCCTGACGACCTTTATCAGCCTCGCTGGGCGCTATATGGTGCTCATGCCCAACAACCCACGTGCTGGCGGTATTTCTCGCCGCATTGAGGGTGAAGACCGCTCCGACCTGAAAGAGGCACTGGGTGCGCTGGAGATTCCTGAGGGCATGGGTGTCATTATCCGCACAGCCGGCGTAGGCCGTGCTGCCGAAGAACTGCAGTGGGATCTGAACTACCTGCTGCAACTCTGGGACTCTATATCCACAGCCGCAGAAACAGCGAAACCCAAGGATCTCCTGTTTCGCGAGAGCAACGTGATCATTCGGGCTGTGCGTGATTACCTGCGCGATGATATTGGCCAAGTACTCATCGACTCTGAGGACGCGTACAAGCAGGCTAGTGAATTTGTTGCGCAGGTGATGCCCAAGTACGCCTCGCGCATACAGATGTACGAGGATAACATCCCGCTGTTTAACCGCTTTCAGATCGAAAGCCAGATTGAAACTGCATTTCAGCGCGAAGTTCGGCTACCCTCCGGCGGCTCCATCGTTATCGATCCAACAGAGGCGTTAATCTCCATCGACATCAACTCTGCCCGCGCAACCCGTGGCGCCGATATCGAAGAAACTGCGCTCAATACCAATCTTGAGGCGGCCGATGAAATAGCGCGGCAATTGCGCCTGCGTGACATGGGTGGCCTGGTAGTCATTGATTTTATCGACATGCTTGCCCCCAGGAATCAACGTGCGGTAGAGACGCGGGTGCGCGAAGCACTTGAGGTTGATCGGGCACGTGTGCAGGTCGGACGTATTTCGCGCTTCGGCTTGCTAGAGATGTCTCGCCAGCGGTTGCGCCCGTCACTTGGCGAAACCAGCGCCATCGTTTGCCCACGGTGTACGGGCCAGGGCAGCATCCGGGACACCAAGTCCCTGGCGCTTTCCATACTCCGTCTGCTAGAAGAAGAAGCCATAAAGGATCGCAGTGCCGAGGTGCGCGCTATCGTTCCTGTGGACGTCGCGGCTTACCTGTTAAACGAAAAACGGTCCGCGCTGACTGAAATTGAACAGGAAACCAAGACGCGTGTACTGGTGATACCCAATCCCAATTTGGAAACACCCCATTTTGAAGTGAATCGCTTGCGCGATGACGAAGTAGACGGTGAGCATGAAAGCAGCTACGCCGTAGACATTACCGTGCCAGACACGGATGCTATCAGCGATGTCCATTCGGCCGTTATTCCTTTGCAGCAGGCGGCGGTCGAGGGTGTTGCGCATCGGATACCTGCGAAAGTCAGCGACACAGCTCGCAGCGAAGTGCACCCCTCCGGCAGTTCTGAGAGCGGACGAGCAGAGACTCAAACGGCGCCCGCAACCGCACCCAAAGTGGGTATCCTCTCCCGATTGATGTCGGCACTGTTCGGTACAGCCACCGCGGAAGTGGCCAAGGAAACCAAGGCCACTCCTAAAGAACCCACAGCAGAGCAGCGTCAGCGGCCACCATCATCCAATAACCGTAATCGGAACCGTCGTCGCGGGTCACAGGGACGCCAGCCGGCCCGAGAGCAGGACGCCAATGGCGCTGTGGACAGCGACAAGGAGAAAAGTTCAGCCAGCAACGAAAATCGAGGCGTATCTCGACGTTCCAGTGCTGGCGAAACCAGCAAAAGTCGCAGTGCTGATGGGAATCGACGCCCCAGAAGGGATAGTCAGTCCCCGACAAACGACGAAAATGTAGACACCAGCGTTGAAAACGAAGTCTCTCAGGTAGCGGTTGATGCATCCAGCGACCAGAGTAAACCGCGCAAGCGTCCCAATGACGTGAAACGTTCCGAGCCTCAACGCAGGCGTCGCACCCGTAGTCGTAAGCCCGAGAGTGAAGCAGGCACAGACACTGAGACTGCCGTAGAGACCAGCGCCGAGGGTACCATTGAGCCTCAGGTACGCATTACACTAGATGCAGCGGCACCCTCGCCTGCTATTACAGCTCAAACTACTGCTGTGGCGCCCGCTGCAGTTACAATCGATAGCGTCAAACCGGATTCCTTAGCGACGACGCCAGAAGCCGCAGCGAGCCTGTCGGACGCTGGCGATGATGCCGATACCGGTGACGGCTGGGCACAGGTTCCTGCATCGAGCGAGGACACTACTGCCGCGCCAAGCGTCGAGGTACCAGATGTAACTCCGGCTCCGCAGCGGGCAGAGTCCACCCCTATACCTGTACCTGCACCTGCACCTGCACCTGCACCTGCACCTGCACCTGCACCTGCACCTGCACCTGCACCTGCACCTGCACCTGCACCTGCACCTGCACCTGCACCTGCACCGAGTATTGTTCCGGAGGCAGTGGTGCAGCCGCCATCCACCGATGGAATTACAGCGGACGGTCGAGCGACCAATGATCCCCGGGTGGAAGCGCGGCCAGTGGGCGTGGTGGAGTGCACTACGTCTCACAGAACTCTGTTCAGTGAGGTCGCACTGCCACCGGCACCGTCTAGCAATCGTGCGGTACCGCGCGCCAGCAATGATCCTCGTGGACCTGCTCCGGAAGCCATAACAGCGCAAGCTGCGGGGTAATACTGAGAACGTTATAGACGACAGGGTGCAAGAGCGGCAACGCCTCTTGTGTCCTGTTTTTATCGCTGTATACTCTCGCTCGCTTCTGGCTGCAAGTGCAGTGCAAGAAGCACAATTTTCGGTGGGCTGGCTGAGCGGTCGAAAGCGGCGGTCTTGAAAACCGTTGAGGGTTTATCCCCTCCTAAGGTTCGAATCCTTAGCCCACCGCCATTACATTATAAAAATCAATGAGTTAGGGCGATATAATCAATTAGACCGCCATTCTACCTACCATAAATAAACCGGCCTTTTCTTCAATATCTGCCGATAAAGTCTGGTGCGGGGTGATCTAGGGAGCGGTGTGATCGAGAGGCAACGGGGGACAACCCCCATTTTGATGTTTTCTGGCGGAAAATTACAGGGCTTGCGCGGGTGGAGCGTCAGCGGCGAGTTCGTCCAGCGCCTCAAAAATCATATCGTCCAGCAGAGCCTTTGCCGCAGCGATGGACAGTCCAATAACTTGCGGTGCGGCCTTCGACGGGATCACCAGGAGTTTTGATCGAACGTTCGCGTATTCTGCACCCACAATGTCAGCAACTGCCTCAATTTCGACCAATGAACCGGCCAGTAGACCAGCTTCCAGCGCTGCTTTGTTCGCTTGGTGGTGTGCCAATCGGGCCCGCTCAGTCGTCAAATCAAACGTATCGCCATCGCCGGGCTGAAGGTACAGCAGTGGCAGTGCCTCGATGGTTTCGTACATCACAGCGCCCTTCGCGCCCTTGCTCGCAGGCATGTCGCACAGCGCGGCACGAATACGGCGGCGATCAAAGCCGGTGAGGTGTGATAGCTCCGATATGCTTTGTTTCATGTGGCGGCCCTCGGGGGTGCGTTTTCAGTAGGGGTAGACCGGGCTCGAATCACACCCCCAATGGGAAGCTCATCCAGGACCCCCGTTTCAGCAGCCCTGAACGCCTCATGCGCGCCTTGCGGATTCCGGGCGCAGGCTTCACATGGCGCGGCGGGTAGTGGAGCAATCAAGCTAACATCACTCATGTGTCATCTCCATTTGGTAAATAGGCGCGAATCTAGCTTGCTCGCGTTGTCGGTGCTGGCGGTCCAGAAGCACTTTGATGTGCCGCCGGTCCGTCTCGGTCAGTTGGGCGTATGGCATCGTCCTGATTAGCCGGGCCATCACGTCCATGTCGGACAGCGGGCGGTCCGTCCTCGTCCCGCAATGGGTGATCAGTTGCAGTTGCATGGCCATCTCCAAATAGGCGGTCATAGCCGGGTGGTAATCGGCGCTTTATGCGCTCTCTGTAATCGTTCATACCCGCCCCCTCTAACGTGTGACTACCGTTAATACCGAACCTGCCTTTTACCGGTGGTTCGGGCGTTGACTTGTATTAGTCGCATGCTAGGATCAATGGATCGGACCTAATGATTGCGGTGAGCGCGTAGTCTTTTCAATCCAAGGAGGCTCTATTTGCACGGAGCCACTATAAATGCGTAAGACTTTGATCAGGAATTTACAATGAAAAGAATTTTTTTGTATGTCATCTCTATGCTATTTTTTAGCGGTTTGGCCCTAGCCAACACTAGTAGACGTTCAGCATTCATGGCGTTATTTGCGACCATTGCACTGCTTTTTTTGCCTATGTCCCCGGCTAGTGCCTCATCTGCACCGCTCGCGAAAGAGCCAAGCAATATCCGGGTTGCAACCACGTTGGTCAACAAGATGTGGACCCTAGCCAAAAACAATGACGCAGTTGGATTGGAAACCTTCATCAACAAAGGTTTCCAGGCCCAAGATGCGGATCAACCGCGGTGGAACAAAAAGCAATTTATTAATGTCCTGGTCAACGGCGAGAAGCTCTCCGACTACACACTCAGCGACCTTCGAGCTACACGAACTGGCCAAACCATTGTCGTGACCTACATGGCAGCTGCGGATCAAATCGTAAACGGAAAAACGCTGTCCGGTGAGGCAAAGCCTCGCCTGACCGTCTTTGTCCAGTCACCCAAAACCAAGAAATACACGGTCATTTCGCACTCTAGCTTTAACGTGGTGCCGAACTCCTAGCTCGACTACCGATTCTTAGTTGATCGGAAGGTGAACGGAGAGCCTGCAACCACCGTCAGTTCGAGGCGCGAGCTGCCACCTGCCACCCAGAGCATCGATTCCACCCAGCCCCATTCCGGGGATCAGATTGCCGGGTGGACCCGTTCCGTCGTCCTCGATCACTATTTCAAGCTGACTTACGTCAGGCGCTGAATTAATTCCGACAGTAATCCACACGTTTTGGGCTTGACCGTGCAAATTGGAATTTGTCACTGCCGCAGTTAACACTTCACTCGTTGCCCAAGAAAGATAGTCGTTTGAAGTGAGCACACTCTTGGCGCTTGGATCAATATCCTGTGAGATCACCAAAAGCCCGCGCCATTGCATAACGGCCTTTCGGAACTCAACTTCGATATCGACCCGAGTGTTTGTGTTGCTCGAAGTCAGTTGACTCAGTTCATCACGCACTTCCATCAATTGAAATTCAAGGCGCTTCTTCAGGTCTACAAGTGAAACATTGACCCCCGATTTTTCGTCGTCCAAATAGCGTCGAAGCGCAAGGGATATTGATGAAAGTCGACCTTGAACTCCACCGTGAAGAATTTGTGCCGAGTTTAGGAATTATAAACCCCCTAATCGATAGATTTCCAGCCTATAGGTGTTGGCTCCTACCGGCACTGAATCTGGATGCAGGGTAATTTGGTGGCTTTTGCGCAGGATTATGGCGT
>Ga0222650_1000059_pt1 | contig 105891 bp, 99 predicted proteins | sample AntAcemetagen367_FD_179820 | JGI IMG/M metagenome (GOLD analysis project Ga0222650, IMG submission 179820) | Saline water microbial communities from Ace Lake, Antarctica - #367 | ecosystem: Environmental > Aquatic > Non-marine Saline and Alkaline > Saline | place: Antarctica: Ace Lake... | reverse complement strand
ACGGAGGGCGTTTTGAAATCGGGCGTGACCGGACTGAGCGAGATAATATCGGGTCGGTGGGTGTCGAGTTGGTGCGGGATGCCGAGGTTCCCGGGGCCCACGATGGCGGTGAGGCGGCGGAGGGTGTCGGCGAATTCGTTGGGGTCCTTGAGGCCGCGCGAGAAGAGTTGGTGCTGGGCGTGGCGTGGGAGGGTGGGAATGAGTTCGAGGTGGAATTCGGCCATGGGGGCGGGGGCTTTAACGGTATCGAGGTGGGTGTGGAGGGTTCGGAGGAGGACCTCGGGTGAGAGGGTGGGTTCGGAGAGGATTAATTTGCGGGCATGGGCCGCGCCGTTATCGAAGGCAAGGGTGAGCCGGAGTTCGGCGGCGGCGCGTTGGTGGTGGCTGAGGCGATTGCAAAGAGTTTGGAGGAGTCGTTTTGCCATGAAGAGGAGGGGTTCGTGATTCTCGACCGGGGGTTCGAATTGGTGGGTGACACCGTAGTGATCGCGGGCGCGGTGGAGTTTGAGGAGGCGGTGGTGCTTGCCGAGAGCGATGTCGTGGAGGCGGGCAAGTTCTTGGCCGAGGCGCTCGGCGAGGCCTTGGCGGGGAAGTTTCACGAGGTCGGCGAGGGTTTGAAGGCCCCAGAGTTGGAGGACTCCGGCGTGTGGGAGGGGGAAGGTTTTGGCGAGGGCGAGCTCGGCGAGGTTGAGGGCGAGAGGGGTGCTTTGAGAGGAGAGCGAGGCGAGGTGGGCAAGATCGGGGGTTTCACCGAGGCCGATTTGGAGGGGGAGACCGAGGTAGGAAGAGGCCTCCACAGTTTGGGCGAGCCAGTCTTTTTCCGAAGCCATGAGCATGGTGGAGAGGTCGAGGAGATAGGTCTCGGGCGTGGTGAGTTCGAAGTCGGGGACGAGGGAATCGACGAAAGCGAGGGTTTCTAGGCGGGCCGATTTTTCGGTGGTGGGATTGGGATCGAGAAGGAGGAGGTCGGTGCAGCGGGCCAGTCCTCGGGTGGTGCGAAGTCCGGGTTGGATGCCGAGATTTCGGGCCGCGAGGTTGACGGCGATGAGGTGGGACTTTTCACGCTCGCCGGTGGAGAGGAGGGCGGCGGGTTGGGCCGGCGCGGTGCCATCGCGGGCGAGGAGGGCGCTGAGGGCGAGGTCGCGGAAATGGAGGGCGGCGTAGGTCATGGGGTCATGCTTTTCCGGCGAGTTGGGTGGAGGCCTCTTGTTGGAATAGGAGGCTGGGGAGTTTGAGTTCGAGGTGATCGAGACTGAAGCGACCGGTGAGGGTGAGGCGGCGGTGAGGAGTGGGGATGAGGGGGCGCGGAGTCAGGGCGACGAGGGCCGCGCCGGAGTCGCGCGCCTGAATTTTGAGGCGATGCCAGAGGGCGTTGGGGATTTGGCGGAGTTCGCGTTCGGAGACGAGGTGGAGATCGAGGAGGATGAGGGGGAGGTTCCCATCGCTGAGGAGAAGGTCGGCGCATTTGAGGGCTTGCTCGGTTTGGGAGCAGCGGAGCCAGATGAGGTGGCGGCATTGGGCGTTGCCGTAAGAGCCGGGGTCGAAGGTGTCTCGGCCATCGATGAGGGCGAGGGGGAGAGCGCGTTTTTCGGAGAGGAGTTCGGAGATGACGAGGGAGGCTCCGGCGGACTGGTGGGGCGAGATGATTTCGCTGAGATGGCCAGGGGCGAATTCGAGGGGGGCTTGAGGAGAGGGTTCTGCGGGGGCTGGGAGAGGGGCGCGATGAGCGGCCGGAAACTTCTCGCGAAGTTGGCGGCGGAGTTGCTCTATTTGCAGGACGCTCAAAACATGTTCAATAGAACATGTTACTCTGAGTGAGTCAAGAAGAGGGCATTCTAACAGTGGAGAGGAGGCTTACTTGGTGGGGAACCACGAATTTCACCAGTCTGGTTTTGAGGGATGGGCCGCTCGTGAAATTAGGGAGTCAAGAAGCGGGTTGAAGTTGTGTTTGTGCAGAGGAGGGATTATTCCTCGAAGAGATGGCTGTGGAAATTGTTGAGCTTGTGTTGAGTCCTGCGGAGGCTGCGGATGAGGAGGGCTGGGCGTTGAGATTGGGGAAGAAGTTACCGGTGAAGCCGGAGCGGATGAGGGGGTATCGGCTCTTAAAGCGGTCGCTGGATGCGCGGAAGCGGCCGGTGAAGTTTCGACTGCGCTTTGAGGTGGGGGTTGATGAGGAGTTGCCAGTGGAAGAGAAGGCGATTTGGGAGAGGCCCGCTTTGAAGGGGGAATCGGAAGAGGTGGTGATTGTGGGCTGTGGTCCGGCGGGGATGTTTGCGGCGCTGCGGTGTTTGGAGTTGGGATTTAAGCCGGTGGTTTTGGAACGGGGGAAGGATGCTTCCTCACGGCGCTTCGATTTGGGGCCGATTTTGAAGGAAGGGCGGGTGATTGAGGAGTCGAATTATTGTTTTGGCGAAGGTGGGGCGGGGACCTTTTCGGACGGGAAGCTTTATACCCGGGCCACGAAACGGGGGCCGGTGGCGGAGGTTTATCGGACCTTGGTGGCGCACGGGGCACCGGAGAAGATTTTGGTGGAGGCGCATCCGCATATTGGGTCGAACTTGCTCCCGAAGGTGGTGATGGCGATGCGGGAGTCGGTGAAGGCGGCGGGGGGCGAGGTGCACTTCGGGGCCAAGGTGACGGAGTTTTTGATGTCGGGCGGGAAGATCGAGGGGGTGGCGACTGCGGATGGGCGGGAGTTTCGCGGGAAAGCGGTGATTTTGGCGACGGGGCATTCGGCGCGTGATATTTATGAGCTTCTGCATGAGCAGAAAATTTTACTGGAGGCCAAGCCCTTTGCGGTGGGGGTGCGGATTGAGCATCCCCAGCCTTTGATTGATCGGGTGCAGTATCATTTGCGCGACGGCGAAGAGCGGGGACGGGATTTACCGGCGTCGCGGTATCGTCTGGCGACGCAGATGAAGGGGCGCAGTGTCCATTCCTTCTGCATGTGCCCGGGGGGATTTGTGGTGCCGGCTTCGACAATGAACGATGAAGTGGTCGTGAATGGAATGAGCCTTTCGCGTCGGGATTCACCCTTTGCAAACAGTGGCATGGTGGTGGGAATCGAAGCGGAAGATGTGCGGGGGTTTGGTGGGAATGATGTTCTCGCGGGGATTCGTTATCAGAAGCACATCGAGCAATTGGCGAAGAAGGCCGGGGGCGGTGGGCAGGTGGCACCGGGGCAGAAGGTCTCGGACTTTTTGGCGGGTAAGGTTTCGAAGCAGCTGCCCAAGACGAGTTATTTTCCGGGGTTGAATTCGGTGCGACTCGATGAGGTTTTGCCGAGGGAGATTAGCGGGCGACTGGCGGGTGGCTTGCGGAAGTTTGGCAAGATGATTCGTGGTTATACTGGGCCGGATGCTTTGCTGATTGGCTTTGAGACGCGGACGAGTTCGCCGGTGCGGATTCCGCGCGGGGAGGATTTGCAGCATCCGGAAGTGAAGGGGCTTTATCCCTGCGGTGAGGGCGCTGGGTTTGCGGGAGGAATTGTTTCGGCCGCGCTGGATGGCCGTCGATGTGCGGAGGCGGCGCTGGATGAAGTAGGATAGATTATGGAGATACGGAATCGCGAAGAACAGGAACCGTTTACGACGAAGGATGGTTCGACAATCCGGAGCTTGCTGGATTTGAGCAATGCACCGGTGAAGCAGCAAAGCTTGGCCGAAGCGAGCTTGCCGGTGGGTGGTGCAACCGAGAGGCATTACCACAAGGTGAGCGAGGAACTCTACTACCTGCTGGAGGGCCGAGGCGTGATGGAAATCGATGGCGAGGAGCGCAAGGTGGGGCCGGGGGATGCCATTTTGATCTCGGCGGGGACGTGGCACGAGATTCGGGCGACGGAGGAGATGAAATTCCTCTGTTGTTGTGCGCCGCCCTATGCGCATGAAGATACCTACTTTGAATAATCGAGTTCGGGCTCCGCGTGCCATTCGTGGGGAATGTCGCGCATCAATAAGGCGTGATCGAAGGTGATGGCGTCGGGTGGGAAGATCTCCGGATCATCGAAGAAGGATGATTTGATGGCGTGAACCTTGAGTGGGGAAGCTTTCCATGTGGGGACTTTGAGGAGAAGGCCATCGAGTCGGGATGAATTGGGTCGCGAGGAATATCCGATGCAGCCGTTCTCGAAGAAGCGGGATGATTCCTCGAAAGTGTCGAAGATGGAAGTTTCCGGGAAGGTTTGGCTCTCGCGGGCATGGACTTCAACGAGCGGAGAGTTATTTGAAGTGACTTTGAGAGAGATTTCGCTGTTTTCGTCACGGACTTCGAATCGCGAATGGTGGTGGACACCGGGGAAAATGCGGCCTCCGGCGAGGGAGTTTAGGAGGGAATCGGTATCGCGGCGGGGGACGAAAACGCCTTCTTTCAGAGTGCCGTTTTCATCCTGCCATTCGACAGCAATACGATGGGCGGAGTTCTCGCTGGAGATGCCGGTGAAGGAGGGCAGGAATATCGGCCGGACTTGCTCCAAGCGGATGAGGCAAATCCCCGCGATGGCATGTCCCTTGACCAGTTTTGGACGAAAGTTATCCGGAAGAATGGGTTGAATGATTTCGGGCGAAACCCGGTAATTCAGGAGGAGGCGACGCCGGATGATTCCTTTGATCGCGGGAATTTTCATGGGGATCATTTTGCGACGAAGTGGATGACTTTGTCGAGGGCGGAGAGGTGGAGTTCACGGAAGGCCCCGGAAAAAAGAACGGCCGACCCTGCTTCAGGCAGGATCGACCGTTTTGAAATTTTTGGCAGGGCTTTCTAGCGGCGGCGACGAATGATCATCAGGCCACTTAAGAGAACGAGCAGGCTGCTGGAAGGCTCTGGAACGGCGATGATTGAGAGAGTCGAGGCACCACCTGCGAGAGCTTGAATTTCGGATTCCGCAAGGGCGACATTCCAGATTGCAAATTCATCAATGCGACCACCAAAGCTGACGGAGTTGTCATACTGCGCACCGACGTTGACGACACCCGTGAGAGTCGGGATAGCAGCTGCTCCGGTGACCTGTTCAGCGGCCATGACACCATCGATCCAGATCTGTTTATTGCCGCCGTCGACTTGTAAAACGATGTGGTGCCAGCTGTTGAGGAGAGAGGTTCCCACAGCTGTCGTCAAACGTTGAGGCGGGTCACAGCATCCAGCGTGATCGAAGTAGAAAGTGCCATTACTCCACGGAGCATGTGCGCCGAATCCCCGCCCGGTAGCTCCGTCAAGGATTCCAAATGGGGTGGTAGCGGCGTTGGCTCCGGCGCCATCTCCGAGATTGAATTGCCAGAAGCTGACCGCCATTGAGTTATTGGCCGTCGAGGAAGTAAGGGCCACGGTTGAAACGGATCGTGCGCCGCCACCGGAAGCGCCCAGGTCGAGGGCTGAGTCGCCTATTGCGCTGCTGTAGCCAGCCCCATCGGCAGAGATGACGGCCCCATCGGTCAAGGCTCCGGTGGCACCGTTGCCGCTGCCATCGTTGCTGTTCCCATTGAAATCATAGAGAGCCAAGAGATTTCCGGAGGTGACCGCGGCGCTTGCGCCCCCGAGAGAGAGGGCGGTGAGTGTGAGTAAAGTCGTTATCTTCTTCATGTGCTTCTGAGGTTCTAACTTATTCGGCCTCCAGGGAGCAAGTAAAAGGTAAACAATATGACGGCAGGGTGCGGAAAGGGAGGGATAAGGGGGATTATTTTGCGACGAAATCGAAGACGAAGACATCGTCGAGGATGGGCTTCAGGATCGTGACGAAGGCCTGGTGATCTTCGTGAGGAAGGTAGACTTTGAGGCCCGCAGCGTTCTTGAAGGTGACAATAAAGCAATGGGTGAAACCTTTGGCGCGGTCTTCGGGGCTGACGTTTGTGCCCCATTCGAGGCCAGTGATGGTCTTGATTTTTCCTTCGAGGGCGGCGAATTCTTTCTCGATATTTTTAATCTGGGCCGGAGTGGCTTCTTCTTTGAACTTGAGACAAACGACGTGGCGGAAGGAGGCTACCGCTTCTATTTGAGCGACAGGAGTTTCTTGGTGGTGATCGGCCATGGCGAAGACGGGAATTAGGGCGGCGAGAGCGATGATTATTATTTTCATGGAGGAGAAGTTTGCGGTTTGCGGGACGACTATTCTAGGAAAAAAGATGAGGTCGGTTTCTGGTGCAGCCAATCGTGGGCAGCGGTTCCGGGAAGGCCCTTTGGGCGACCTCACGATAGGCGAAAGCAAGGAGGGCAGGAGTGAGGTCCTTTTGGGATGGGATGTTTTCGCTCGTAGACTTTGAGAGATAAACTTAACTTTCTCGGGCCTCCTGCCAACCGAGGCCTCGGCAGCTTTGTGAAACCCTTCCCCACTCCCGTAAAATTCAATCCTGATTTAGGGGCTTTCTTGCTCTTTTTTGAGGGAGATCTCGAGGAAGAAGGGCGCGAAGGGGAGGAGTGAACAGACGAAGACGAGGGCGGCGCGCTTGATGGGCCATTTTCGACTTACCATGGTGAGGCAAATGAGGACCAGGAAGATGGTGAAGATGACGCCATGGACCATGCCTGGAATACGGATGGCCGTTTCATCTCCGAGAATTCGTTTTTCGTAGATCGAGAAGTAGAGGAGGACAATGAATGAGAGCCCGTCGAGGAGCGAGAAAAGCCGGAGGAAGCCCAGAGGATATTGAAACATCGCTTACGAGGGGCGTTTCTGGGTGAGCATAAATTCGTTACCTTCGGTGTCGAAGCAGAAGGCGAGGTGGAGGAAGCCGTCCTCTTCTTCGGGTTCACGAACAAGGCCACCGCCGTTTTTCAGAACGAGTTTAAGGCCTTCCTTGATGTCATCACACTGGATGCTGAGGCCAGTCCAGGTGCGCTTGCCTTCGCCTCCGCCGTGGATTCCGAGGGTGGATCCGCAGAGGGTGACTTCACTCCAGACTTCCATTTCGAAGGAGAGTTCGGCCCCGAAGCTTTCCTGGTAGAACTTGATGGCACGGAGGTGATCGGCTGCCCAAAGGGCGTATTTTACTTTTAAGACCTGCATGGTGTTAATTAACATCGCTTCGCCCTATGGACAAGTGATGCTCTTCATGTTACCACTCGACCCGATGAAGTTGGCCCCTTTTCCGACCCCACGCAATCTCATCCTGCAATGGCAGGATGGCGAGATTGAACGTGACGAGATGCATCGCTTAATGAGCGAGCACCAGAAAGAGCTTCTTAAGGAAGCTGATAATTACCACTTCAACCCGATTGCCGGGTATTTGGAGGGGATGCTGAACAGGCGGGCGGCGCGCCGTTTGGTGAGGGACCATGGCGAGGCTGCGATTCGTGAGCTACTGCTAGCCTTATCTTGGCTGCATGATTTCGATCCCGGGGCCTTTCTTTGGAATGCGGATCACTGGGATGTCACGCTGCATGCCTATTTCCGGACGAGGTCGGAGCCGGTTTTTCGGGTGCGGGAATTGATGGTGAAGAGTAGTCGTGCGGTCATGATCGTGGAGCACGGCTCGGCGAAGAAGTCCGAGACACGCCGGGAAAGACTCACTTTTAAGCGCCACTGGAAGGGCGAGATGGAAGTGATCAAGCGGGAGGATGTTTAGGGCCGGAAGGTTTTGAGTTCGGCGAGATACTCTCGAGGGGGAGTTCGATGATGATGTCGACATCGGCTGTTTTTCTCCTGTTTGATGTCCCATCATGACTTGCGGTGACGAAACTCGTGGAAATAATAAAGAATCCGCAGGCCAGGAGAGGGGCCAGAAGATGGACAAGCCTGTATGAATAGCCTTTGTCGTAAAGCTGATCAAGTGGGGTTACGCTGTTGTCACGTTGAGCGAACGGAGTCCAAATACCGGAAAGTGACCAAGAGGAAAAATGGGCGCAAGACACCGGCGGAAATCATTTCCCAGTGGAGAGCGGTTTCGGATAGCTCAGAGATTTAGTGACTGGTGGCGCAGATTGGCGCTCACCGTCACAATCCCAATTGTAGCGGCATTAAAAACAAGGAGGACGAAGATTGCCCCAAGTTTCGGCAGAGTATTTTCAACGATTGCAGCGTAGCAAATAGCCGATGCCATGCAATCTAAGGGAGGGACATTCCGTCGCAGAAGAAATTTTGACATTTGAAAACGCGGGAAGGTCGTTAGATTCCTCTCCAACAAGTCACATAAATCATGGGAAGAGCATTTGAAATCAGAAGGGGAGCCAAGGAGAAACGTTGGGGCAAGATGTCGCGTATTTTCCCGAAGCTGGCGAAGAGTATCACGATGGCGGCGAAAGAAGGCGGATCCGATCCGGATTCAAATGCGACCCTCAGAACGGCTATTCTCAATGCGAAGGCGGAAAACATGCCGAAGGATAACATTGAGAACGCGATCAAGCGGGCTGCTGGTAAGGATCTCGCTGACATCGCCCAGATCAACTATGAGGGCAAGGGGCCGCACGGGAGTCTTTTTTACGTGGAGTGCGCAACCGAGAATACCAATCGCTCGGTCACCAATGTGCGCACCATTTTCAATAAGAACGGGGGCGAAATGGTGAACTCCGGTGCGTTAGAGTTCATGTTCGATCGAAAAAGCGTGATTGAATTCAATCCGAGTGAAGTGAACCTCGAGGAACTTGAATTGGAGTTGATGGACGCAGGTCTGGAGGAGATGGAAGTCGAGGATGATATGGGCCTCGCTTATGGTGAATACACCGACTTTGGCAATCTCACTACGGTCTTTGAAAAGATGGGCGTTGAAGTGACCAAGGCAAGTCTTGAGCGTATTGCCAATAATCCTCAGCAATTTACGGAGGAGCAATTGGTTGAAATCGACGCCTTGGTTGACAAGCTGGAAGACGATGAGGACGTGCAGGCAGTCTTCACAAATATCGACCGCTAACAAGCAACCGAGAGGATGAAACTTCTTTTGCTATGGGCTTACTTTTACCGATGCATAGTGAGGTAAGGTCCTACTGCCGAACTTAAAAATGGGACACAAGCGGTGAGCCTGAGACCTAGTAACCGCCAAAGAATCCCATCATCTTTAAGACGTCTATGAAATAGATCATAAACACGATGAGGAGGGCGACGATGTAGACCTTGGCTCCGAGTTCAATATGCTTACGCGTCAACATGCCTCTAGCATGCAAACGACCACTGAGGTGGTCAAGGATTCTGTCTTGTAGGTTTAAGGTTTTTTGAGGTGGAGTTTCAAAATACGGGCGACTTCGGCGATCGTTTCAGGGTGGCTACAGAGGCTGTGGCCTGAGGGCACGATTCTTTCAGACTTGGCGCCATCAAGGTGGGATGACCAGTAAGGCACGATGCCATCGGTGCTCTTTGCCCCGTCGCCCTTGCCCCGATCGCCAAGAATCGAGTGGTAAGTGAGTTTGGGGCGAAACGGGGAATTATTAATGGCACCGTAGGGGCGGTATTTAGGAGTCAGGGTTCCAAAGGAGGTGAGCGGCGGGCGGGTCTGTCCCCCTTGTTGAATGGCCTTGCTAATTTCGTCGAGAGTGGCGGTCGCGAAATCGATGGTGAGGGTCTTAGGTAATCGAACAATCGAACTCATCCAGTGAACGAGGCGGCGATCAGCCAAGGGCGATCCTCGATGTGGGGCCGCCATGAAGATGGCGCGCGAGGGCGATTTCAGCGGCTTGTAGAGACGGACGCTTTCGATGGCATGCCGCGTGGACGAAGAGATGAAGAGTTCGTCGATCGGCCTACTGTAAGAGGCCTTGTAAAAACGGTCGCCGGGATCGACCAGGGAGGCTCTCGAAATCACTCCTCCCATGGAGTGCCCGACGACGACCATCTTATCCCAGTGATTGAGCGATCCATTTTGGGCGGCGTAGTGACGGGCCCGCCGGAGTTGGCGTCGGAATTCAGCGGCATTGTAGGGCCAGGCAATTCCAGTCGGGTAGCTGAAGAAAAGAACCTGATATTTCTCGCGAAACCACTCCTTCCCGACGAGGTCATTATAGAGAGCCTTGTAAGTGCCGGGACTCGAGTTGAGACCATGAACAAAGACCACGGGGATTTTTTTCTCGGCGTAGGGCGTTGCAAAAAAGAGTCCGGCATGGTCGGTGAAACGGGTGGGAAGAAAGACCTTAAGGAGGTCGACGTCATCGAGATCACTCATTTGCCAGTAGAGGGCAGCGGGGGCGGACCAATCGATGGCGACGGGGATTTCCCGCTGTCCGATCGTAAATTGGGGAACCGCGCCTCCGTAGAGAAATCGCCAAGTGGGAATCTCGCTCGAGAAGTCGAGCAAGGCGGTGAGATTGAGCGGAATACCGGTAGGTGGGGCAAATTCAAAGCGGCGCTGCAATCCTGCCACCGCCGTTTTCCAACCCACAACAGGGAGGCCGATGCCAGCGTCGGTGTGTCGTTCGCCGATCCCTTTGAGCGAAACTTGCGAGGCTGGGATGAGGGCGTCGAGATCTTCGAGTTTCAGACCGGTGCCGAGAGTTCGGCTGCGATCGATTTGAGTTCCCATCGCGGCGGCTTGGCCGGTCCAATCGATTCGACCACAGCGGAGCTGGTCGAAAAGGCGGGAGGTGGCAAGATTATATTGGGCGCGGGCGCGGGGCGACGGGCGTTGCTTCATGACTTCCCAGGCGGTGCGGGCCTCGGTGATCAGAGTGGCAGCCGGAACACGGGAATCGCGAGGCACCCTCCAGCATGAGGGTGGGGAAGGGGTCCCACATTGGCAAAGGACGATGAGGAGTGGGAGAAAGAGAAATAACTTCACGGTCCGATGGTGGTAGTTGATTTTCACCTGAGAAGAAAGGCTGCTTGAGTGCCACGTGATTCTGGAAAAGAACGGGACGTGATCGAAAACCCAACCCTGACCGGATGGATCCTGTTGAGCCTCGCTGCGCTATGTGTGGGCTTTGGGAAGGCCGGCTTTTCCGGTCTGGGATTGATTGCAGTGTTCATCATGGCCGAACTCTACGGGAAAGCTTCGGTGGGGATCCTACTCCCGATGCTCATCGTTGCCGACATCAGCGTCTATCCGATGTTCCGAAAGTTCGCTTCGTGGCAACCGGTTTGGCGATTGCTCCCTCCTGCCATCATTGGGATGGCGATTGGCTTATTTCTTTTGGATGGAATGCCGGAGGAATGGGCCAGGCCGGTGATTGGAAGTCTCATTCTCCTGATGGTTATGCTGCAACTCGTGAGGCAGTTTGCTCCGGACTATGCCCATCGACTGGCTCATTCGGGAGGCTTCGGAATGGCGGCGGGAGGATTTGCGGGGATTGCGACTACAATTGCCAATGCCGCGGGTCCCGTTTTCCAGCTTTACTTTCTGGCACGACGCCTCCCTAAAATGGAGTTGATTGGGGTTGGCGCGCGTTTTTTTCTCCTCATTAATCTTATCAAACTTCCATTTATGGGAGGTCTGAGTCTCACCACGTGGGAAAGCTTGGGGCTCAATTTGAAATTGGTTCCGCTAATCCTGCTGGGGATCTTTATGGGCCGTCATCTCTTACAGCTGATTTCGCAGCGGGTTTTTGAATGGATGATTGTCGGTTTTGCGGTGCTCGCGGGAGTGAGGCTCCTGTTCTTCGGCTAGCGGTAGCCGCCTGAAATCTGCTGGAGGCGCTGGTAGTTTTGATAGGCGAGATATCCGAAGAGGATGCCGATGAAAATGCTTTGGAATGCCACGAGACCAATCGCGGCACAGACCGCCCCGGTGATGAGTCCCACTTGGGAGACTTTGCGCTCCGAGGACTCGAGACAGGCATAGATTTGCCCGCCATCGAGAGGGAAGACGGGGAGGAGGTTGACGAGGCTCCACCAGAAGTTCACGAAGACGAGGGCCCAAAGGAGTTGGAAAACGCCCTTATTCATTTCCCTCAAAATTGAAAGAGCTTCCATATTGAGGATGTTGATGTTCGGGCGGTAAATCAACCAGCCAATGATCCGGGCTCCAGGTTCAATGCCATAGATCAGGCAGCACATCAGGAGGACGACTAAAAAAAGTGCGAGGCCAGCCAAGGGACCAGCCCAGACCACTTTTAATCTATGTTCGCGGGTCAGGTGGGTTCTGGAATCGGCCAAACCACCCATCGCCCAAAGCTTGATCGAAGGGGTGATCCTGGTGAGTTTCTGGCTGACGAGGGCGTGCCCGAGCTCGTGGACAAGAATCGAGACGAAGGAGACTGCCATCCAGAGCAAGGTGAAAACTAAATCCTGGCGGTTATCAATGTCGAAACCACGTCCTAGCATGAAACCCATGAGCCAAAACAAAGGTTCTACTTGGACGGGAATCTTCAGGAAATTAAATCGAAGCACGCCACAAATTTAGAGGAGACCGAGGATCACGCAACCCTTGAGCGATTCAATCATCTTACAGGTAAGGATTGCCCGGATCGGGTCGTTCTGTTACCGCCTGCGATCTTATGACGACGGAAAGGTTGAAGGAAGTGCGCGTTTTTGCCCCGGCTACGGTGGCAAACGTGGCATGTGGTTACGATGTTCTCGGGTTTGCCATCGATGCTCCCGGTGATGAAGTGGTGGCGCGTCACACCGACGAGCCGGGACTGCGAATCACCAAGATTACCGGTGACGATGGCAAGCTCCCAATTGAAGCCGAGAAAAACACCGCCGGTGTCGCGGCTTTGGACCTATTGAAGCACCTTGGAATGTTGGATCTCGGAATCGAGCTTGAAATTCATAAAAAGATGCCCTTCGGGAGCGGTTTGGGATCGAGTGCGGCGAGTGCTGTGGCAGGGGCCTACGCGGTGAATAAGTTGATCGGAGAGCCTCTGACCAAAAAGCAACTCCTGCCCTTCGCGATGATGGGTGAAGCGAGCGCTGACGGTGCTTGGCATGCTGATAATGTCGGGCCTTGTTTGCTGGGTGGCATTGTTTTTATCCGCGATAATCAAGAACTCGACATTGCGCAGCTTCCCGTCCCCAAGAATCTTTGGGCTGCCGTGGTGCATCCTGATATCGAAATTTTGACGAAGGTTGCCCGTGGGATTCTACCCACTGAGGTGCCTCTCGCGAATGTCACCCAGCAGATCGGGAACTTGGGCGGTTTGATTTGCGGGCTGATTCAAGAGGACTATGGCATGATCAGCCGATCGGTGCATGACGTGATCGCCGAACCCCGACGTCAGAAATTAATCCCGGAATTTTACAAAGCCAAGCGAGCTGCGATGGCTGCTGGAGCCCTTGGATTCAGTATCTCAGGAGCGGGTCCCAGTGTCTTCGGCCTGTGTGAGGGCGAGAAATCAGCGCGAAAAGTGGGTGCCGCGATCTCGGCAGTCTTTTCCAAAATCGATTTGGCAAACCAACTTTACGTCTCAAAAGTCAACCAGACCGGAGTCAGAGTCATCGGATAATGCCACCCATGCCCCAGCGATTTTACAGCACGAAAAGTCCGGCGCAATTTGTCGATCTCAAGGAGGCCGTCTTGCGGTCACTCCCGGCCGACAATGGCCTCTACATGCCCGAGAATCTGGCCCCGCTTCCGCCTGAATTCTGGAAGAACTGGCGTGATTTCTCGCTCGCCGAGATCGGGGTAGAAGTCGCTCGTGCGATCTTCCGCGAGAGTGTCCCCGAAGATGTCATGACGAGAATCGTGCATGAAGCGGCGAACTTCCCCGCTCCTTTGGTCGCGGTCAGAGAGCATGAATCCGTGCTTGAGCTCTTTCACGGACCAACTCTGGCATTCAAGGATTTTGGAGCACGCTTTATGGCCCGCTTGATGGGCTGGTTGAGCAAGGATGACGATGGGCTCCTGACCGTTTTGGTGGCAACGAGCGGCGATACCGGAGGAGCAGTGGCGAGTGCCTTTGGCAATGTGCCGGGAACGAGAGTCATCATTCTTTATCCAAAAGGGAGGGTGAGTGGATTGCAGGAGAAGCAGCTCACGACCTTGGGCGGTAATATTACCGCTCTTGAAATTGCCGGAACTTTTGACGACTGCCAAAGACTCGTGAAATCGGCTTTTCTAAAGCGAGAGATGTCCGAGGAACTCGATCTCACTTCGGCAAACTCCATTAATATTTCACGCTTGGTGCCCCAGAGTTTTTACTACTTTGAAGCCGCTAAAAATCTTCCTGAAGGAGTGAAGCCGACCTTCGTGATTCCCAGTGGCAACTTTGGCAACCTCACGGCCGGACTCTTGGCGGAACGACTGGGTCTTGAAGTTGCCCACTTCGTGGCGGCGACCAATCGCAACGATGTCGTTCCAGAATATTTGAGGAATGGGGAATACCGACCGCGGCCCAGCGTTGCCACCATTTCCAACGCCATGGATGTCGGGTCTCCCAGCAATTTTGAAAGGATGGACACTATTTTTGGAAACGAGTGGGCCTCCATGAAGAAGCGGATCTCCGGTTTTGCCTTCGATGATGATGTCACCCGCGAGACGATTCGGCGAATCAAGGCGGAGACTGGATATACTTTGGAACCTCATGGCGCAGTGGCTTGGCTGGCGGCCGAGGCCTGGCGTGAGTTGCATCCGGAGGCCCATACGGTGGTCCTTGAAACAGCCCACCCTTCAAAATTTCTTGATGTCATGGAGGAGGAATTGGGAGAAGGAAGTGTCGTGATTCCTGATCGTCTGGCCTGCCTTGCCGATCGGGAAAAAGTCACGATTGAGATGGGCGCTGATGAAGGTGAGTTTCACGCATGGTTGAAGAACCTCTCGTAGCGAAAACTTTATTCGTGCAAGTCATCGCTTGGAAAAGAAAAACGCCGCACGGAAATTCTCCGAGCGACGTTGTGTGAGTGGGTGTGGAGGCCGCCTACTCCGAGTAGGATCCCTCAACGCGTGCCGCAACATCGCGGTAGCCGTAATCGACCTCGTAGATCTGCTTGAAGCAGTCGAGTGCTTCGTCTTTCCTTTCGGCCTTAGCGTAGATGACTCCCAGTTCGTAGAGGACTTCCTTCTTGGTGGCGTCCATTTGGCTTAACTCATCACTGGCGTCCTTGAGTTGTTTAATCGCCAGGTCGGTCATGGATTTGGCGTCGAAGGTCCGTCCCAGAAGGAGGAGCACCTTGATCCGAATATGCGGATTTCGGGTTGCCTGCTGGAGGTGGGGAATGGCGTCACTGTAGTCGCCGGCATCGTAGAGAGCCTGACCAAGGTCAAAGCGCATCTTGGGATCCGTTGGGTTCTGCTTCACGCGCACGTGGCACTCCTCGAGTCGCTCGACGATGCGGGCCTGCTGGATCTCCTTCATCTGCGTCTGGAGTTCGGCGTTGTCGGGATCGGCCGCGGCGGCAAGCTCCACGTCCTTGATGTATTGCTCGGCAGCCCGGTCCTTGATCTCATTCGCCTTCGAGCGCAGCGCGACGTCACCATTGGAGAGTTCGTGAGCCCAGCTGTAAAATTGGTATGAGGTGTTCCAATCTTCTAGTTGTTCGTAAGTGAGAGCAAGTTGCTTCACCACCGCGAGATTGTTGGGATCGGCCTCATATTGAGCTGAGAGTTCACCCGCGCGTTCTTCAAGCTGATCCTTGGTGAGAGCGGTGCGAGCTGCTTTTTCAAGCTCAGCGGCTTCGTCACCCTTGAGCATATCCTTAAAGCTGGAATTTTCAGACATGCGGTTTTTCTGCATGGAGGCCTTAGCCGAGCAATCCTTCTCGCCCTTGACGGCAGTGCCGTCCCCGGCGTCCTGCTTGACGATGTCTCGGTAAACCACGGAAGCTTCCATGTGCATGTCACGCGCCACGTAAAAGTGAGCGAGTTTATGAGCAACCTTGGTGTTTTCAGGATGTCCCTTGCGTGCGGTCTCGAGTGCGAAGGCCGCCGTATCGAGGAGATTCAGGCGGAGAGCGACATCATGGAGGACCTCGTTCACGCCGACATTAAAGGGCTCTTTTTCGAGCTCTTTCTCGATCGAAACGAGCGCACCCGATGGATCTTTCTTAGCCTGGCGGGCAAAACTTCCGCTAGCGCCACCTCCGAAGATGCTTTTTTTACCGCCTCCCGCGATTGCGCCGGTCTCGATAATTTCGGCTTGGCGAACCAGCTTACGGGCATTCAAAAACCCGGGTTCCTCCTTGAGGATCGCCTGGAGAAATTTGATGGCATAACCGTGGTTATTTCGCTCAACACTGGCTTTGGCATTTTTCCAATGTTCCTTAAGGGCAGCCGGGAGTTCGGCTTCGGTGATTTCTCGAACTTCTTTCGCTTCTGACATAGTATTTGTGTGTGGTCTCTGGCTTTGTGGTTGCCAGTAATCAAGCGGTAAACTTGGAGCTTGGCAAGCACCCAAGATCAGCATGCTAGATTCCTGAACAGGAAAGGCTCTGATCCATGGCCTCGGCCGGATTTTCAGAGGGACTGGTGCCGACAACGATAGCCGGAACACCGGCCACCGTTTTATGAGGAGCGACGTCATTTAAGACGACGCTGCCCGCTCCGATCTTGGCTCCTCTGCCGATTTCGACTGGGCCCAAAATTTTGGACCCGGCACCGATCATGACGCCGGAGCGCACGATGGGGTGACGGTTTCCCGAAGTCTTCCCGGTTCCGCCAAGGGTGACTTCATGAAGAATAGAAACATTATCTTCTACGATAGAGGTTTCTCCGATGACGACACTGGTGGCGTGGTCAAGGAAGATGCCGCAGCCCAGGCGGGCCGCCGGGTGAATATCGACTCCAAAAACCTCCGAGGCTAGGCTCTGAAAGTAATAGGCAAGATCATGACGACTGTTTTCCCACATTTGGTGACTGAGGCGATAGGTCGCAATGGCAAGGAATCCCTTGTAGTAGAGCAGCGGCTGCATGAGGGAGTGGCAGGCGGGGTCACGTTCGTTGATGGCGATCAGGTCGGAGGCCATACTCGAAACGAGTTCGGGATGGTCGATTAAAATCTCTTGCAAAAGGGGCAGGAGTTCATCCCGGGTCATGTCTTCGCGAGCAAGTTTTCGGGAAAGGCGGGCTGCAACTGAGCAGGCCAGAGATTCCCGTGAGGTGAAAATATCCCCAATGAGTGAGGCGAGACGAGGCTCCGAAGCAATGACCTTTTCGGCCTCGCTCAGAAGGGCCCGCCACACGTTTTCGAGGTGTGGCCTGCCCTGGGCGCACAGGAGGGTGGTCTCGGCGCTGGTGTTTTTGGTGACGGTATGATCTCCTTTCATCAGTGAGGATTTCGCAGAAATTGGATTACGCAAGTCGCGCCATGGTTTATTTGGCAAGGAAGCACGATGGCCATTCGGTTGTTCGGGCGGAGGATATTGCAGAAGGCGAGGAGATACCACTCAGTTTTTTGGCCCAAATTCTTCATGAGTTGAAGCGCACTGGACTCGTGACGAGCCGACGAGGGAAAACCGGAGGCTGGAGGCTGGCGCTGGCGCCCGCTGATATCAACCTTCTGACCGTGGTGGAAGCTCTTGAGCCGGAAGCGCTGGGACAACTTCCAGTTGCTACGGGCGAGTCCGGGATTGCCGTCACTCAGTTGTGGGAGAAGATTCGCGGAAGTAGTCGCCAAATCCTCGCCGCACATAGCCTTGAGCAGCTCGCGGCAAGTGCCGAGCCCATGTTTTACATCTAGAAAGCAAGGCACCGCGGAAACTTATTCGATCTCCTCGACTAGGTCGGGGTAGGCGGCTTTGGCGGCTTCATGACTCAGCTCGTAGATTTGCGCACTCGTCGCCATTTCCAGAGCATCTTCAGCGAGTTTTTGGCACTCTGAAAAGTTCAATGAAAGCAGGGCTTTACGGACGCCTGACAGTTCGCGAGTCCCGACGGAAAGTTCATCGACTCCGAGACCTACCAATAAGGGAGTCAGGTTCAAATCAGCGGCCATTTCGCCACAAATCCCGGTCCAAATCCCCGCTCTTTTCGCAGCTTCAGTGGTCATTTTGATCATCCTCACCACCGAGGGGTGGCTGGAACGGTAAAGCTTGGCCACCCGGTTGTTGATGCGATCGACAGCTAGGGTGTATTGAATGAGGTCGTTTGTTCCGATTGAGAAAAAATCAACTTCTTTGGCGATCTCATCGGCGACGAGAACCGCCGAAGGAATCTCGATCATGGCGCCCACCTGAAGGGCGGCATCAAAGGCGGTCCCATCGTTGGTGAGTTCGGCCATACATTCCTTGACCAAGGCCTGGCATTGGCGGATTTCGGTGACACCGGAGATGAAGGGAAACATCATCCCGACCTTGCCGTGAGCGCTTGCTCGCAAGATTGACCGGATTTGCTTTTTAAAGTCAGAGGGACGGTCGAGGGAGACGCGGATACCGCGCCAACCAAGAAAGGGGTTTGGCTCCGGTTCGGTGAGAGGTTCGGCGGAGAGTTTATCGCCTCCCGAGTCCAAGGTTCGGATGATGGCGAGGTGAGGACTCGTCCGCCGGGCTAACTCGGTGTAGGTGGAAGTTTGGTCTTCTTCGCTCGGCGAACGCCCCGATTCCAATAAGAAAAATTCGGTCCGAAAAAGCCCGACCCCTTCAGCCCGGTTTTCATGGACAAGGTTGAGCTCGTGGGTGAATTCGATATTCGCGGAAAGGGTGATGTGGTGACCATCGAGAGTGGTGCTTTCCAGATCTCGCAGCGCCTCGAGAGCTTCGAGTTTTTCTCGTTTACGGTTGGCCAGTGCCCGGTAGTAGGCCGAGGTCTCCTCGGAAGGATAAACAATGAACCTCCCGCTGTAGCCATCAAGAATGGCAGGAGCTAGGGTCGTGATTTCCAGGACAACCTTTCCAAGCCCCACGATGGCTGGGATTCCCAAAGCCCTCGCGAGAATGGCGGTGTGGGAATTGACACTGCCAGCTTCGGTGACGAATCCGAGGAGCTTGCTCCGATCCATCGAGGCGGTGTCGGAAGGCGTCAGGTCGTAAGCGGCGAGGAGATGTTGATGATCTGGAAGAATGGCATCTTCGTCAGCGCGGAAATTTCGGAGGACGCGTTGTGAAACGTCTTCGATATCGATGGTGCGTTCCCGCAGATACGGGTCAACGATACGGCGCATCGCTTCCAGGACCGTCTGCATGACGGCATAGAAGCAGAACTCGGCGTTCTGCATCCGATCCTTGATCGCTTGTTCGATTTTTTTCTGAAGGCCAGGATCGTCAAGGACCATGCCGTGGGCCTCGAAGACTAGGCCTTCATCGCCGCCCGCGACCTCGTCAATCCGTTCCTTTAACTGAATAAGCTGTTTCCGGGTGAGATCAAAAGCGGCCTCAAGGCGCTCTTTTTCATGGGGGATACCGTCGGCCGAAATTTCGTAAACATCAGGCGCTGAAAATCCGCGGGCGGAGACGTAGACCGGTCCAAAGGCAATGCCCCGGGACACAGGGGACCCGTGAAAAACTCTTTCTGCTGGATAATCTTGCGCCATCGAAAAGGGGGCGGAACAAGGGTGTTTCCGCCGCTGGTTTTAGACTCTATGGGATTGGTGGTAATTAGGCGGGTGCCACTTCTTCAAAATTCCGGGCGATGAGTTCACCAAGAGCCTTTAGAGCCTCGTCTGCTCGCTCTCCATCGGTCGTGACTGAGATTACCGAACCGTGCCCCGCCGCCAACATCATGAGCCCTAGAATGCTTTTACCATCGACTTCATCGTCGTCCTTCTCCACGCGAATATCGCAGGGGTAAGTGTTGGCAATCTTAACGAATTGTGCGGCAGGGCGGGCGTGGATCCCAAGTTGGTTGGTGATAGTGAAATCTTTTTGAGGCATAAATACGGTCTTGTGACTCGCTCATTCTGGCTGCTCTCAACCAAGGCGAAAAGATAATTATTTTGGCATGGATTGTGAATTTAATGTCACCGGGGGCATTTTTGCAGGAGATTCCAGTGAATTGAGGTTCTGGATAAGATGTTCTGAAAGCGGTTGACTCCATGGCCCATGAAGCGATTTCCAGTTCTGTTGAAGGCCTTGTTGGCTCTAGGATTGGGATGGACTGTGGGCATATTTTGGTCCGTTGATCGCTCAAATGAAGGGGCGGAATCTCAAGACGAGAAGGTCGTGAAGCTCTCATTGAGGGGAGTTGATGCGCGGGTGGGCCCCGAAATAGGGGGGTGAAAGAGAGGCACGGCCGCTAAGCGAGCTTTTAGAGGCACTTGAAGAAGTCAAGACCATCGGAGGTTTTGAGTTCGAGGATTACTAATCCTCCGGCAGAAGTGGATAACCTTTTGGGGAGCAGTTCTTTTTGCCCACTGGGCGAGTGAGTCTCCAAACGAGGCTCTTGCTTGGTTTAGAAATCACAAGGGAAGGAGTGACTCTATGATCGTGCCTGATTTCACTGAACTCATTTCGGTCTGGTATGATCTGTCACCCGAAATGGCTAGGGATTAGGTTCAGGAGAAACTGCCGCAGGGGGACAATGCTGATTACCTAGAGGCCGCACAATCATTGATCATGTGGCACGATCTTGATCGGAATTTGCTCAACTGGGCCTGTCAGTTCCCCGATCAGAGCTCACGTTTTAAGATACTAGAATTAGCAGCTCATTCCCCAGACGCTCAGAGAGAGAGAAAGAGCGCGCGCGCGGCACTTTGCCAATGCTCGGCGAACCTCTGAATCCCAGTCGTGAGGAAGTGGCGGTCGTCGAGGAGATGCGCCCGCTCTCTGGTCTCAGTCTGGAGCAGGAGACCGAGATTCGTGAGATTCTTGATGATCGGACCGAGAAGCAGGCGCGATAGCGTCCCTGAATTAATCTTGCTCTCAGTCATCTTGACTTTTTTCAAAAAAAGCAGAACTTCTGTTAGTGGAGAAGCCCTTAATTCCCGGAAAGACAATTTATCGCCTTTCGATCTATCATCGCTGTCTCCGGCGTTTGGAAGAGAATGCGATCGAGACGGTAAGCTCGTCGTCGTTGGCTAAGGCGGCCGGTGTCAGTCCCTCTCAGCTGAGGAGAGATCTTGGCTATTTGGGGACTTTTGGAACCCGGGGCCTTGGCTATCCGGTGACCGAACTTTCCGAAGCGATTCGGGAAGTTTTGGGGCGCGAAAATCTCCAACCGGTCATTCTCGTTGGCGTTGGTAATCTTGGGGCCGCTCTTTTGCGCTACGAGGGATTCCAAAAGGAAGGTTTCGAGGTATTGGCCGCTTTCGACAGCGTTCCTGAGGCTGTCGTGCTCCGCGGGATTGGTGTCCCGGTGCATCATGTCGATGAGATGCCTGCCTTCATTGCCAAAAATAATATCAGACTGGCCGTGCTTTCTGTCCCGGCGGCCCACGCTCAAGAAGTCACCAACGAATTGGTGGACTCAGGAATTCAGGGGATTCTCAGCTTCTCACCAACGGTCTTGCAGGTCCCGGAATCAGTCACGGTGAACAGCGTGGATCTGGCTCTCGAGCTCGAACAAGTGAGCTTGTTCATCAAGAAAGACGTGCGATCCAGCACGAACACGAAGATCGTTCAATAGTCCGGCAGTCCCGCTATTTTTGGGCCGCTTCGTACTTGGCAGCGAGTTCATCACAAACCTTCTGCTGAGCTGAGATCTTTTTAGCCATTTCAGGATCTTCTGCTTTGAGTAAAACGAGTCCGTTGAGTTCGCTTCGGGCTGCAATCAGATCGGTGAGAATGGTCGCTCCGGTCCATTTCTTAATTTGGGCGTCAAACTGGCTAACTTGGCTGGAGGCCTTGGCGAGTTCATCCTGGACTGTCTTGGCGAGCTTCTCCTTTTCTTGAATAACAACACGCAGAGGTTGTAGCTCTTTTTGAATTTCGGGAATCTTAGCCTGCTGAGTCTTCATGGCCACAAGCCGCGCCACTCTGGCTTTCTCGGCCTCGTCCTGCTTTGTGACCAACTCCTGATGTTCGGCTGTAAATTGCTGGATGCGATCCTCTTCCTGGGTGGCCCTGGATTCGAGATCCTTTGATTTCTCGTCGTGCGCAGCGAGAAGGTTTTGGTGCTTTGCAACCTTGGTTGCGAGTTCTTGGACGACTTGGCGGTGTTGATGTTCAGCCTGTTCGGCTGCGGCGAGGCTTGTCTTCTTTTCGGTATCTTGAGGATCCTTACTGGAAGCCTCCCGCTTTTTGGAGGTGTCACTCGCTGCGGCCACCAGTGATTCCTTGGCAGTGTTATGGGTGTGGCCCAGCTTTTGTTGTTCTCCCGCCAGTCCTCGACGTTCCTCGACAATCTGAATCTTGAGTTGTGCGGGATCCTTGGCCTGCTTCGCAATTTGGTCTCGCTCTCCGAGCTTCGCTTGCGCTTGCTCTTCAAATTGCTGCTTCTTGGCGGCTAGGTCGTTGGCGTCCTTCTGCATCTTGGCAGATTCTTGTTTGAGGGTAGTGATCATGCCCTCGGCTTGAGTCAATTCCGCGCGCGCCCCTTTCTCGGCATTCTGGGCCGCGGTAATCTTTTGTCGTAGCGAAGTCAGCCCGGCTTCGAAAGTTGTCTTCTCCTTGAGTAAGGAAACAAGACGGTCCTGGATCGTAGGAGGAGTGGCTGTTAACTCACCGACTTTGGTCAAATCAGCACGATTCCAGACCTCGATTTTGCCATCCCAATCGGCGGTGAAATAGCGCTTGGTGTCGTGCGAAAAGGCGACTTCGGTGAGCATTTTCGGGAAGGGCTTGGATTCTTTCTCGAGACTGAGATCAGGTTTCCAGAGCTTCACTTTTCGGTCACGCCCGATGGAAATCAGTTTCCCGTTGCGAGCGTAATCAAGCGCAAGGACGCCACCGCTACCAGTGGTTGCTTTCTTAACTTCCTTCCCTTGATTCATGTCCCAAAAACGGATGGTGTCATCCTCGGAAGCAGAAGCGACAAGGTTGGAATCAGCGCGCCATTTCAGATCAACGATGGCTTTTTGGTGACCACGAAGACTGTGGAACTCGTTTCCGCTAAAGGCTTCCCAAATCTGCACGCCATTGTTGCGGTCACCCGTGGCAAGGAGAACACCGTCGGGTGAATAAGCGAGTGCCGTGACCCAGTCAGTATGTTTTTTGATACTTTGGATCTGCTCTCCCTCCTGAGTGTCCCAGAGCTTGATGAGACGCGAAGGACCGCCAAGGGCAACGCCGCCTAGGTCAGCACGAATATCGGCAGCGAGCACGGAGTCGAACTCTTTCCCTATCGTCATCATGACCTTTCCGGTGGTGACCTCCCAAGTCACAGTCGTACCGGATTTCCCCCCGACGCCTCCACCTGCGAGGAGGTATTTCCCACCAGGATGAAACGAGAGAGTCTCAGGATTTCCTTTGGGAAAAGGGAGCACCCCGATGAGTTCCAACGTCTCGGAATGGTAGAGGAGGACCTGTTTCTGTCCGGTGACGGCGAGAAGTGGAGCCCAGGGACTGGATTCCATGTCGGCTACCACGGTGCCACGACTTGGAGCGACGACTGGTTCGAGCAAAAGGTCCTGCGGCATCGGCGGGGGGCCCTCGGGGCGCTTGCCAGTGGGGACGGCTCCAAGTGAGAAAGCGGGCTTCTGCCGCTTTTTTGCCTTGGACCCTTTATTTTCTAGAAGGCCGCCATCGATCCAGGCGCGAATGAGATCAGCACTCTTCTTTAGAATTTTGTCGCCTTCGGGAGGCATCACCGGTTCTTCCGTGTGAACGGTCACGGTGAAGAGCTTTGAAGAACCACCATCGCCGGCAAGGGCGATTTTTCCTCCCGAACTTCCGGCCATCGCTCCGGTGTAGGTAGAGAGATCGAGGTCGCCCTTTTTCTTATCGGGATTGTGGCAATTCAGGCACTTCGATTCGAAGATCGGGAAGATGTCATCATCGTAGGTGATCTTATCGGCAGCTCCGGAGATCGCAGTGGTGACGAGTAGCAGTGAAAGAGAATGGTTCAGCATCTTGCGACGTGATTAGTGGTTGAAGAGGTATTCTTTAGAGTTCAGCAGGGCCCAAAAAACATCTTCGAGAATGAGGAGTGTTTCATTGGCATCGGCCGATCCGGCGAGGGTGTTGTTGAGCTTGGAAAGCTCGACATCATTGGGATTCCTTGAAACCGTCTTGCGATAGAGTGATTTCACGACATCTTCAGGTGTCATTTTGGCTTCCAACATCTTGTTCACGACACGACCGCGGGTGATACGATTGCTGACAGAGTCCCCATTGAGGAGGTGAAGAGCCTGGGAGAGGTTTGGCTCCATCTTGACCTCGCAGGAACACACCGTCTTGCGCGTGGCCCGACCGAAGGTGGTGAGGAAGTAAGTCGAGGTGTTTCCATCCGCGATATTGACCGCACGGGATCCCAGGGGAAGGCCCTTGAATTTATTGGGGGTGTCGGTGACTTGGGCGAGGGTATCCAGGAGAACCTCGGCGCGGAGCCGTCGAATGCGGGATTTCGAGAAATTGGTCAGGTCGGTCGCGTTTGTTTCGTTGGCCTTGGTCGAAAGCTGATAAGTCCGCGAGGTGCAGATGTCACGAACGAGGCGTTTCATGTCGAAGTTGTATTCGGTGAATTTTTGGCCGAGTGCTTCGAGGAGGGCTGGATTGGTGGCGGGGTTGGAAATACGAACATCATCGACCGGATCCACGATGCCCAGTCCAAAGAAATGGGACCACATGATGTTGGCGGCGTTTCGAGCGAACCAAGGATTACCGGGCTCGGTGAGCCATTCGGCCATGGCGGTGCGTCTTGTTTTCCCTTTGACCTCAGCGGGGCCTCCACCGAGATAGGTTGGGGTGGCGTTTTGCTTGGTAACAGGGTGTTGAATCTCGCCGCTACCATCAAAGATGATCATGTCGGTAGGGTCTTCGCCGCGCTTGCGCTTCACTTGGGTGAAAAAGGAAGCGAAGCCATAGTAGTCGTCCATGGTCCAACGATCGAAGGGATGATTGTGGCATTGCGCGCACTGAATACGAGTACCCATGAAAACTTGCGCAACGTTCTCGGTCATCTTTTTGATGTCCTGCTCGGCCTTGAAAAAGTTGGTGGCAGGACTCTCGTATGACCCGCCGGTTGCGGAGAGCAGATCACGCACGATTTGATTAAAGGGCCGGTTGTTGGCGATCTGTCCGCGCAACCATTCATACCAGAGGAGGGCTGACTTATAGGTGACATCGGTGCCATTGTTTCCGGTGGTGCGGATCTGAAGAAGCTCGGCCCATTTCATGACCCAGAGTTCGGTGAAATCCTTACGCTCTAGGAGTTGATCGACGAGTGCTTCGCGCTTTTTTGGACTCTGATCGGAGACGAAGGCTTGCCGCTCCGGTTCCGAAGGTAGGAGGCCGACGATGTCGAGGAAGACGCGACGAACGAAGACTTCATCACTGCAAACCTCAGACGGAATTATGCGCAGCTTGTGGAGCTTTCCGTGGACGTATTTATCGATGTAATTGAACTCGGGAAGCTCTGGGCGGGTGTATACGAGACCCTCCGGAATGATGATGGCTTGTGAGCCTTCCGTGAAAGTGTGGAAGCGCGCCATGAGGAACGCCTCGCCTTGGGTCTTGGAGTTGGAGACCCCGGTGTTTGGGTCGACGCCAACGGAGTTGTCATTCGAGGAGGTGTATTTGGAAAGAGTCGAAACATCACGATCCGTGCCATCAGAGTAGGTGGCCTTAACGGTGAGGGGGATCTTCTTACCCTGTCCTTCAAGCAGGAACTCCTTGGGTCCGATCTCGATTTTGACGGGGAGGGCGACGTCATCCGGGTCGTAGTTCGCCCCGACTTTAATCCACTCAAGAAGAGTCTCATAGTTCGGAGAATTTTTCTCGAAGAGCTTGCCGCCAGTGTGTGGAACCGACCCGATGGCTTTGGTGAGAAGAAGAGATTCCTCAGGGATGGCAAGATTGATCCGGCGCCCTGCGAACTCACGGGTGATGCGGTAGTGGTCGCCCTTGGGGTCGTAGCCAAAGAGTGAGATCATGAAGCCATCCTGTCCGCGTGCCGATCCGTGGCAGGATCCGGTATTACAACCGGAGGCGGTGAAGACAGGGACGACATCCTGTTGGAAGCTGATTCGGCGATCCTCGGTCGCTCCTTTGACGGTCACCGGAACGGTGAGTTCTTTACCGCGGAAGGTGATTTTCACAGACGTTGCACCGTCCTTTATTGGGGAGATCGTCGAGCCCTCGAGCTTGATCAGTGAGCGATCTGCGATCGCAAACTTCACTGAGGGGGTGATGTCCCGGGTGACGGCGTTCTTGTCCGTGGCGAGAATGATCAGGCGGTGGAAATCTCGTTTGGTCTCGAGCGTGACCGACGAAGGATAGACCGCGATAGAGGTGAGATCGGGGTCGGGTTTGGAGGCATCCTCAATCGGTGCCGATCGTTCTTTGTGTTGAAGGGTGACGTCATCGGACCACTGGGCACCGGTGGAGATCCAATTCTGCAAACGGGCAATTTCTTCTTGAGTGAGTGGCTTGCGTGCCTGCTTCTTGGAGGAAGGCGGCATGAATTCGTCATCGTCGTGGGGAAGCAGGACGCGCCGAACCAGTTCTGACTTTTCGACGTTCTTGAGGTCAACCGGAGATCCGGAGTCGCCGCCTTCGAAGAAATTGGCCTTCACGTCCATGCGCAGGCCTCCCTTGTCTTTGTCGGCGTTGTGGCACTCGAGGCACGAGTGTTCAAAGATGTCACGGACCTCGGTAATCGAAGCCGAGGCTGTCATCGTGAGGGCGGTGAGGAAAGTCAGGGTCTTCATTGGGCGTTTAACTGTCGAAGTTGTTCGAGTCGTGAGAGAGGTTTTTTGGGAGCTTCCTTTGGAGGGGCCTTGACCGGAGCGGCCTTGGTTTCGGGCTTTTCCTTGGGAGCGGGCGGCGGTGGATCGATGCGGAGGGTTCCTCCGTGACCCACGTTATGAGGAATGGGGTGACCGTTCTGAGTGATGATCACTTGGCAAAAGAGGTTTGCGTGTTTCCCTTTACTGGCATCATCGGCGACCTCGAGAGGGAAGGAAATATCACCGGACTTCGAGGTGATGTTTAGCTCACTCGCTTTCACACCATGCGGGAGGGCTTGCAGAATCACGCGGGCCTCGCCCGCGAAGGGTTCAAGTTGTTCCACGGTAGCGAGGACGGTCGTGTTTTTCCCAGGGTTCGTGGCTGCCATCGCCAAAGAAAGCTGCACGAAGGGTTCGGAAACCTTGAGGTCCGCAAATCGTGAGGAGACTCGCACCAAGCCCTGATCGGTGAGGGCTTCTCCGGTGACAAGAATTTGCCAATCAGTGATGGGAGCATCGCCGTTGGCATTGAGAATGAGGGCGACCTCGTTCTGTCCTTCGGGAATCTCAACCTCATTAGGAGCTCCGATCCCGGGCGGTTTCCAAGGAAGCTTAATCTTGATCTTCTTGGTGAAACCCTCGGCCCGTTTCGCGGTGACTTTCAGAGTCATCGTTCCATTTCGGACGAGAGGAACCGGGGGGGCGAAGAGTTCAAGGTGGAAGGGCGCTTCTGCAATGACCGCGATCGCGATCTTGTCAGTCTCGGTCACGTGGTAATCGCCCTGATTGTTCACGTAGAGATGGGAGATCTTCTCGGTAAATGGTCCTCGCAGCTTCGTTTTGGGGTCTTCAATTTCAAAGCGGTAAAGTCCGCCGGCAATCGGAGCATCAGCTTTGGCCTCGAAAAGAATCGGAAAATCACTGATGCTCCGAGAAACTGAGGGTGCCTTAAAGGAGACACCTGATGGAAGATTGGGGGCGTGAAAGGTCACGTCACAGCCAATATTTGCTCGCGTGATATTCGGAGCAATCGCCAAGCGATTCCCCCGTGGGATGTGGATCATCTTGTCCTTTTGGGTATCGACACGATCAGCCTGAGGCAAGGTCACGATGAGAGATGGGGCTCGGTTCTGGAGCTCGATGCGATAGACGAAATCAGGTCCGCCACGCTTCAATTGGTCACGGATTTCTAAGACGTAAACTCCGTCAGCCGGGATCTCGTAGTCGAGCCGACTATCAGGGATACCCTGAGTTTGATCATCATTGGCTTGCAGGTATTTGTTGTCGGCAGCCTGTCGAATTGTGAGCACGCTGTCCAAGGGCGAGCGCAATTCGCGAGCAAGGACCTGGAAGCGGAGTTTTTCACCTTTTTTAGCCTGAAAGCGGAACCAGTCCTTATCCTCGGGGCTTGAAAGAACTCCGTGAAAAGCAAAGGGGGCCTTGGGAGGGGTCTCAACAGGACAGGCTTGCTTGTAGTTGTCGTTGGGCTCGATTTCGTTGAGATAATCGAGCCGGGAAACGTGCACCATGTTCCCCGAGGGCGAACTTTGGCCCCCCTCCTCGATGAAGGCGGGAAAGGGGGACTTACCGACTTTGATCTTTTTCTTTAATGTGCCTTTTGCGTCGCCAATGAAGGAGAACTCAACTTCCTCGCCTGGTTTGGCGGCTGGCGGATAAATGGCCCGTGGTCGGGGGAAGTTCCCGATATGCATCCGGTATTGTGAGGCCGGATTTCCTTCGTAGGATGATTCTCGTACGACAATCGTATAAGGGCCGTCTTCGGGAATGATAATGGAAGCTGCGCAGTCTCGCTTGAGGAGAGGTGAGTCATCGTTGACCGCGAGCTCGAATCGATTCTTATCGAGGATCGCAAGATAAGGATCGAACATGACGCGGCCCAAGCGCATCGCCTCGACCTCGACCGAAAGACGTTGCCCTTTTTTGCACTGAACGAGGTAATAATCATCATCCTCGCGATCAGCGACGCCTTGGACGGTGACGTTGAGGTCAATTTTCTGAGGCTCGTTAAAGGAGTTATTGAGGTCCGTTTTTTTATCCTCGGAGCGTGCTTCCATGACGGTAGGGAACTGCCCAACCCAGAAGGTCCGCATGTAGGTGAGCCCCGCCTTGCAGCGAAGTCGTATCGGGTGTTCTCCCAAGGGCGCGTCGGCGGCAATGATGAGAACGGCTTTGACGCTCTTGCCATCTTTCCCCTTGGTCAGGGATTTCACAGTGAGACCTTTTTGATAAAGAAGGAGTTCCTGTGGCTCCATCATGTTGTCCCCATAGAGGCGAATGGCGACCTCGCTGCCCACCTTTCCTCCGCGAGGTTCGATTCGAGAAAGGACCGGGCTAAAACCGTGGACGAGAAGCGACGTCAGGAGAAAAAGAGCAAGCAAGCGTATCATGGTGATCCGGAATTTTAGGCTTTTTTAGCGAGGATTTCGTCGACGACCCGTCCGTCGGAAACAATCTCGATGGGGCGATCTCCGGGAGACATGAGTTCCTTGTCACCGGTGATGCCAAGTTGGTTATAAACGGTCATGGCCAAGTCCTCAATGCCGACCATGTCCTCTTCCGGTTCACCCCCAAGGGCGTCCGAGGAACCGTGGACGAGCCCGCGGTGGAGGCCACCTCCAGCCATTCCGACCGAGAAAACGCGTGGCCAGTGGTCGCGACCTCCGGTGCCATTGATCTTCGGGGTACGGCCAAATTCAGAAGTCACCATCACGAGGGTGGAATCGAGGAGGCCTCGTTCGTCGAGGTCGGATATCAAGGCGGCAATGGCTTGGTCAACAGGTGGGAGCTGCTGCTGGATCCCGTTCTTAATATTGTCATGGTGATCCCAGCCACCGGCGGTGAGAGAGACGAAACGAGTGCCGGCTTCGACGAGGCGGCGAGCAAGAAGCATCCGCTGGCCCGGGGTGTTCATGCCATAGCGATTGCGCACCGCTTCGGGTTCGGCCTTGAGGTTGAATGCTTCACGAGCCTCCTGCGAAGAGATGAGATTATAGGCGTGCTGATAGAAGGCGTCCATGGAATCCAAGGCATCTGACTCCTCAAGGGTCTTGAAATGATGGTCGACCGTTTCAAGGAGGCTGCGACGACGATCGAAGCGCTTTTCGTCAACGCCACCGGGCATGTTGAGATCCCGCACCTCGAAATCACTGCGTGAAGGCTCCGAGCCGATTGCAAATGGTCCGAAAGCTGAGGAGAGGTATCCCGAGTTGGCGAACTCGTTGGGAACGGAAGGAACGCAAACGTAGGGGGGGAGATTATTGCGAGGTCCGAGTTCGTGCGCGACCACTGACCCCATCGCGGGATATTCCAAGGCGGGCGACGGTTTGTATCCCGTGAACATGTTGTGGGTTCCGCGCTCATGAGCGGCCTCGCCGTGAGCCATCGACCGGATGATGGTCATTTTATCGGCGATCTTGGCGGTGTTTTTGAGATATTGGCTAAATTTCACCCCTTTGATTGAGGTGTCGATGGTGCCGAGAGGTCCTCGGTATTCGGTGGGAGCATAGGGCTTAGGATCCCAGGATTCCTGATGGGCCATGCCCCCGGGGAGGAAAATCTGAATGACCGATTTAGCGACACCTTCACGGGTTTTGTAGTGCTTCTGCTGGGCTTTGGCCTCCATGCTAAGAAATTGCGGGAGAGAGAGGCCGAGACCTCCGAGGAGACCGACGTGGAGGAAGCCACGACGAGAGGAGTCGTTGGCAAAGGGGTTACCGGGGCAGGGTGCTTTCATGGTTTAAAGGGGTCTCTAACCGTTTACGGAACCCTTTACCTTTTTTAATCATTTCTTCGAAAAAATCTAACGAGCGTGCAGGCTGGACATTTTCGCCCTGCCCGCAAGACTCCCAGTCCCTTTTATCAATGGAAGTTCCTGTCATTCAAGGATATCGGATCCGGGCCCAGATTGGCTCGGGTGTTTCCGGTGTTGTCTACGAGGCTCAAACGGATGCCGGCGAGCTCTGCGCGATCAAGGTTTTCGACAGCATGGCGTCTAATATGACCTTGCTCGGAGAGCGGATTCGACGAGTCACGGTAGGACGGGCTCAAGGCGCGACCGTGGAAATCACCGCCCAAGCTCTCGATACCAGACCAGGTTGTCTCGTCATGCCGCTCTTGAGAACCCCGGGAGAGGGGGGGGACGGCTCGTGGCTGCCCCGCAATCTCCAACTTCACTTTGAATCCTTTCTTAGGAACGATGCGACTTGGCCGTTTCTCCTCAATCTGGCTGCGGGCCTTGCGGAAATCCACCTGGCGAGAGTCGCTCATGGAAATCTCAAGCCAGGTAATATTTTTCTCGATGCCGACGGCGGGCCTCTTCTGACGGATTACGCGACAGGCTTTATGCCCGGAGTGCACCGAATCGGTTACAGTGATGCGCTCCTTTATGCCCCACCAGAGCAGTTGCGGAATGCCGAAGGCTACTATGATGAGGCCGGGTATCGCTGGGATGTCTATGCCTTTGGTGTCCTCGCCTATCGCTTGTTAACCGGGCTCTTCCCGCGATCAAACGATGTTTTTCAGAGTGTCAATCCGGCACCGGGCACTCAGGAGAGATTCGACATCGAAGCCGACCATCAAGGGATCGTGGCTGGTTTGGAGCAGCAGCGGGCGATTCAATGGCCGGATGAACCCGGGGATGATGCCGAAGTGAGAAGGCGGGACATCGTCACCTCCTGTCTCAATCTCGATCCTCAGCTCCGTCCCTTTAACATGCGTGAGGTTTCCCGCCGTTTCGCGGCCATTGAAACTGAGTTGGCAGCGGTGGCGGAAAATCAACGCCTGATATTGCGGCGAGAAGCGGCGGAGCAAAAGCGCCGGAGTGCCCAGCGCCGCTTTGCGACGGCCTCCCTTCTCGCGACCGGTTTGGCGGCGGGATGGGGGGGGACACAGTTTCTTCGGATGCAAGAAGCGAGCGTTGCGGAGGGTGACTTCGAGGAATACCGGGTGACGACCGAGACGACGATCACCGATTTGGAATGGCAGCGTGATGAGGCGCGCAGTGCCGAAGCTCAGGCATTCACGGAGCGGGATGCCACCCGGGAAACTCTCGGCAATGAGCAAAGTGAAGCGCGCGCAGAACTCCAGTCTGCTCAAAAAACGAACGAACGACTTTTTGATTGGATCCTCGAAAAAGGGGTGGCTGAGCTCCCAACTCTCGAAGGGAGGAAGGCTCGTTTGATCGTGCTTTTGGAAGATGTCGACACGCAACTGGCCGGAATGTCCACGCGCCCTGCTCTCGCGGATCAGGGCGCTCTTTTGAAATTGCGGAGAGTTGAATTGGTCCTCGCGATGGGACGGCTTAATGAAGGGGAGGTTGGGCTGGAGAAAGTGATCGCGGACGGGAAACTCCCCGAAAAGCTAATGGCCCGGGCACGCCTCCGTTTACTCCTGTTAGCTTCCAAAGGGCAGGCAAGCGAACTGGCTCCACGGCTTGAAAAAAGCGAGGAATTCGTTCTAAAAGCCTGGAAAGACGATGAGCGAAAATTGATCGGGGCCAAGGCGGCCCTTGCGCTCGTCAAAGCCCGAATGTGGGAAGCCGATGGCGATGGCGTGAAGGCGCTCGCTTCTTATCTAAAAAGTCTCAAGAACTATCGCGAACTGGGAGAGAGATACCCCGCAAACATGGCGGTGGGGCTCATGATGGGAAGGCAGTATCTCTCTGCGGCGCTTGCGGCTGAGGGTGAAGGCTCGACCGAAAATGCCGCAAAACTGCGCGAAGAGGCGGCGGCCGCTTTCACGACATTGGCTGGTAAGCAGGAGAAACCTACACCCGAAATTCAATATCAAATTGCCGCGGCCAAGGCCGCTCAGGCAATTTCGCTTTGGCAGCAAGGAGATACCTTTGGCTCCGAAAAACTTGCGCGCGAAAGTGTCACCAAGCTCATCGTGCTCGCTCGCAAAATGCCGAACGATTTTCGGATTACAATAGATCTCGCTTCACAAAAAGGAATCGTTGCGACCGCTCTCCGCGATGAAGGCAAGCCCACCGAAGCTCGGGTTTTATTGACTCAGGGAATCAGCACTCTCACCGAGGGATTGAAGGGGCAGTCCGAGAATTGGAGTGCTCAATATCTCTTGGCATCGCTCAAGTGGCAGCTCTCTGGATTGATGGGGCAACAGGGTGACGGGGACGCTGAACTGAAGGTTGGGGCCGAAGCGCATGACCAACTCCAAGCTCTCTTGGCGAGCAAGATGAAGCGACCGAATCCGTCGGAAGTGCGAAAGTCACTCGCCTACCTTTGTGGAGACCTCGGTCATTCCGCAGACCTCCGTAACGAGCGTGAAACCGCGGTGGCTTATCTCCAGGAGTGTCGCGGTTACTGGCAGGAATTGGCGCGTGATGATGGTGACCAGCTTGAGATTCGCGAAGGATACCAGTGGGCCGTCAATCGCCTCTCCGAAATGGGGGAGAAGTAGGTTTCACTCAGAGTTCACGATCGCTTCATCATGATTTCACAAAGGGGGGACAAGATGCTTTTGTTATGGAAAAAAACGACTCAAGAGAATGTCCGCCAGCTCAAAATCGCTCGCTGGAGGCGGGAAGCCGATCATCAAGTGGGCTCTTGTTTTTGGCCTGGCCGCTACCGGAACCGTGATGATGGCGGGAGGGCTTTTGGCCTGGGTCGTCGGTGAAAAGGTGCTTCTTCTTACCGGGTTTTTAGCAGGGGCAATCCTGATCTCAGCCGGAGCTCTGGGTCTCTTAAAATGTCTCGATGGAGACCTGTCAAAATGATCCGCTCATGGCTCAGCACTTCGCTCGGATTGGTGAGCGGATTTCTGAAATTCCTGAGCGGAGTGATCCTGTCGCGATTACCAGTTGGAGACGGATTTCCAAGCTAAGGTCGCGCTTGCTTAGGGCTGAGCAAGTTGACGCAGACTTGGGTGTTTTCGGATGTGCGTCGAGGTAGGCCTGCGGGCAAACGGCGGCAAGCCCGCTTTCCGGTAATGCGACTGCATCTACGATGCCGGTGGGGGCGTAGCGATTGCGTTTCAAAAGGATGCGAGGAAATGAGGTCTTACCGACCAGTTCCTAATTGGGGAGTTTCTGCCCGTCTTCGATCAAGCGTTTCCGCAATGCTTCATAGGGGATCTCCTGGACGGAGCAATGGGCATCGATGGCCAGGCAGGCCGCAGTTCCTGAGCTTTGTCCGAGGATCATAAAGACCGGCTCCATACGAATCGAGCCGAAGGCGATGTGCGAGGCCGAGAGAGCCCATGGCACGAGGAGGTTCTCGCATTCCTGGGCCCGGGGGGTGATCGAGCGGTAAGAGATTCCGTAGGCTTTTCCCCTAAGATGGGTTTGGATGTCGCCCTCGTTCTTAACCATGCCCTTGTGAACGAATCGTTGGACGTTATGTGAATCGAGAGTGTAGGCACCCATGCCGACCGGGTCCTCGACCGGAATTATGAGACGGCAGTGGTTTTCGGTCATCACAAAATCAGATTTCATACGGCGAGCTTCGCGCACATAGAGATTGTAAGGCCAGTTTTGGTTATTTTTAAATTCGTCCTTGGCGAGCCCCCAGACCGCGACGCTTGCTCTGATCCCCTCGGGAACGCGGGCATGATTTTGGAGGGTCCACAAGAGTCCCAGTTGCCAGTCGCGATGCTTGCTTGCGATGGCCTCGCGTTCCTGGTGTCCAAGGGTGGCCCAGTTCCAGTCTGGTCCGTAGTTGCCGCCAATCCAGTCGCAGGAGATCCCGCTGGCGTTGTTGGCATCGGTCTTACGATTTGGAACCAGAGTGGTTTTGAAGAACTGTCCTTTCTGACCCACCTCGATTGATCTGAAGAGAATCTCATAGTCGCTTGCTTGGTAATTTTTAGGCTTGGTGATTGGGAGCCGATTGGAGGGGACGTCTGTAAGGACCATGCGGTAACAATAGGCCTGAAAGCGGTGATCACCATCGCCTGGCTGACCGCCCATGTCCGGATTTACGCCGGCGAGCAGTCCACTCTTCGGGTCTCCTTTGATCAAATAGGGATCGATGCCATTGGGAAGTTGATTTCCTCTGCGTGGTCCCGTGATGCCATTTCCTTTTTCGTGGTAAGTGGCATTCGCTTCGCGACCGGTCACGAAAGAAACTCCGGCCATGGCGAGAAGATCGCCTTCGTAAGAAGCATCGATGAACATCTTCCCTTTGATGATCAGGCCGCCCTCAAGGAGGAGCGCGGTGATTCGTGATCCATTCTTTTGGGTTCCCATTTTGAGATCGATGCGACCTTTGACAATCGTGACTCCGGCTTCCCGGACCATTTGATCGAAGACCAGTTCGGCGACCTTAGGTTCGAAGGTGGAGGCAAGTTTCGTTTTGGGATTCAGAGCCGGCACGCCCTGGCCTTTGTTCGGGAAGGCTTCCTGCGATTCGTAGGTCCAGGCCCCCGGATTTTGATAGTGTTGGTAGAGGCGGTGGTAAAATTCGTGAGCGATTCCACCGAGAATTGAGTCGTTGCCAATATCGCTCCAGCCGAGACCGCTGCCGGTCATTCCTCCCAGATGCCCGTATTGGGAAACTAGGATGACCTTCTTGCCCATCCTTGCCGCTTGCACAGCGGCTGAGATTCCGCCCGGAGCATCTCCATAGATGACGACATCGGCCTCATGGGTCTCGGCCCGGACAAGCGAAACGACGCTTAGTAAGAAAAGGATCAAAGTTCGCATTTTAAAAAAGGTGTGGGCTAGAGAATGATGTCCTTGATGACGTGGCCGTGGATATCGGTGAGCCTGAAATCCCGTCCCTGATAGCGGTAGGTCAACTTGCGATGATCAATGCCCAGGAGATGAAGGATGGTGGCATTCAGATCGTGGATGTGGACACTTCCCGGAGTCCAGTGATCTTTTGTCGGCTGAGGCATGATCGGGGTGCCGTCAGCCTGGACAATATTGTAGCCGTAATCATCGGTGCGCCCGTAAGTGATGCCCGGTTTGATGCCCCCGCCGGCCATCCAGGTTGTGAAGCAACGCGGGTGATGATCTCGCCCGTAGTTTTCCTCAGTGAGTTTTCCCTGACAGTAGGCGGTGCGGCCAAATTCACCGCCCCAAACGACGAGAGTGTCTTCGAGCATGCCCCGTTCTTTTAAATCAGTGATCAAGGCGGCGCAGGCTTGGTCGATGTCTTTGCACTGGGATTCGTGTTCCTTGGGCAGGTTGCCGTGGGCATCCCAACCGCGATGGAAGATTTGAATATTCCGGACGCCACGCTCAGCGAGGCGCCGGGCATTGAGACAGCATGCTGCGAAGGTTCCTGCTTCGCGCGCTTCTTCTCCGTAGAGCTCGAAGGTTGATTCTTTTTCATCGGAAAGATCCATCAATTCAGGGACCGAGGTCTGCATCCGGTAAGCCATCTCGTGCTGCTTGATACGCGCCAGAATCTCGGGATCGCCAAAGCGGTCGTGCTGGGATTCGTTGAGAGCGGCGAGGGCATCAAGCTGTGCCCGACGATCGGTCCGGGTCACGCCCTTCGGGTTTTTGAGGTAAAGGACGGGATCTCCCTGGCTGCGCAGGAGGACACCCTGATGCTCTGACGAGAGGAAGCCAGGCCCCCAGAGGCGACTGAACAAGCTCTGCTCGCCGTAATTGGTCTTGGCGTGCATGACGACGTATCCGGGGAGGTCTTCGTTCATGCGGCCTAGGCCGTAGCTCAGCCAGGATCCGAAGCTTGGACGTCCGGGGATTTGGCTTCCGGTCTGAATGTAGGTCACGGCAGGGTCGTGATTAATGGCCTCGGTAAAGGTGCTGTTAATGACACAGAGTTCTTTGGCCACCTTGGCGGTGTGTGGCAAAAGCTCACTCACCCAGACGCCTTGATCGTTATTGTCCTGTTTGTGGAAGTCATACTTCGAGGGACAAAGAGGAAGGTTTTTTTGGCGCGAGGTCATCCCGGTGATGCGCTGCCCGTCACGGACATGTTCGGGAAGATCCTTACCAAACATTGCCTTCATCTTGGGCTTGTAATCCCACATATCGTGCTGACTGGGACCACCGCTCATGAAGAGATAGATGACCCGTTTGGCTTTGGCCTTGTGATGGAGACCATCGGGCGAATGGGGCTTTTGCGCCAGGAGTTCGGACCCCAGGAGTTGCGCCATCGTGGCGGTGCCCAAGCCCATGGCGCTGCGACCAAAAAGTTGGCGGCGGGTGAGATTGAGTTCGTGGTCGCGGAGAGGATTCATGTGAGTCAAGGGAAGGGTGTTTGATCTAAAAAAGAGAGAGCGCGACGTCGCTGGCGAGAACGGTCGTGACGACTTGGGTCCACGCTGCCAGTTCAATCGGATCGATTGATTCGTTGAGTGAGGCTTCACCGGTGGCAAGTAGAGCTTCAGCTTCGCCGTTGGCGTCGGCATACCGCTTCTTCATGGTCGCGAGGAGTCCGAGACAAGCGGCTTGCTCGCGTTCCAAAGCGGGTCGGCAAGCGAGCAACTTGTAGAGACGATCGAGACGCGCTTTGTCGTCACCTGTGATTTGGACAATGCGCTCAGCCAGCTTGCGGCCCATTTCGATTCTTTGGGTCTCATTGAAAAGAGCCAACGACTGCAGCGCGGTGCTGGTGCGCGAGCGTTTGACACAACTTGATTCACGGTTCGGAGCATCAAACAAGGTCATCATGGGGTGCGGGCTGGTGCGCTTCCAGTAGACGTAAATACTCCGGCGATAGAGCATCGCTCCTTTATCTTGCACGTAGTTTTTGGTGTTACTGGCAGGGTGCATCAAGGCCTTCCACAAACCAGCTGGCTGATAAGGTTTTACTCCTTCGCCACCCATCGTGGGATCGAGAAGTCCACTCGACCACAGTCCAATATCGCGAATGACTTCGGCATCGAGACGGAATCCAGGGCCACGGGCGAAAAGTCGGTTTTCAGGATCATCAAGCGTAGTGCGTCGGCGAGAACTTTGACGAAAGGTCCGGCTTGTGACCATCAGGCGCATCATATGTTTGAGGTCCCAATCTTTTTCACGAAGGTCGACCGCCAACCAATCAAGAAGTTGGGGGTGAGTGGCTTGCTCACCTTGTAGACCGAAGTCCTCGGGAGTACGGACTAAGCCGTAGCCGAAAACGCGCTGCCACATCCTGTTCACGAGAACCCTCGGAACAAGCGGTTGCTCGTCGGAAGTGAGCCATTGCGCGAGGCCGAGGCGATTGCGGGGAGCATCATCGGGGAAGGGGCTCATTACGGCAGGAACACCAGGAGTGAGAGGCTCACCGATGGGGCTGTGGTATTCACCGCGCTCGAGAATCTTGGTGACCCGGGGCGTGGGGAGCTCCTGGGCAATGAGCGTGGTGGTGGTGAGCGATTTCTCCATTTCCGCAATGTCCGTTTTCTTGGCCTCGTTTTCTTTAAGAAGCTTCCATTCGTCGGGATTGGCAGGAGCCTTCATGGAGGGGCCATGATCGTATTTATTACCATCCAAGGGGCTCTCTGCGGTGCTGTTAAAGAAGGCCATGAGGCTGTAATAATCTTCGTGGGTGATGGGATCGTACTTATGAGTGTGGCAACGGGCACAGGTAAAAGTCATTCCCAACATCACGGTGCCAAGAGTCTCGGTGCGATCGAAGCTATTCTTGGCCTGAAACTCAGCCGCGATTGCTCCGCCTTCGGACGTCGTCGGATTCATCCGCACAAAGCCCGTTGCAATTTTTTGAGGCACGGTAGGGTTCGGGAGGAGATCTCCTGCGAGCTGCCAAGTGATGAAGTCATCGAGCGGAAGGTTATCGTTGAAAGCCCTGACGACCCAGTCGCGGTAGGGGAAGATGCCCCGGCGGTTATCGAGGTGAAGACCGTGGGTGTCACCATATCGAATGGCATCGAGCCAGTAGCGCGCCTGATGTTCGCCATAGTGAGGTGAGCTGAGGAGGGCATCGACGAAGCGCTCGTAAGCGCCGTCCGTCTGATCGGCGAGAAACTGGTTGAGCACTTTGGGCTCCGGAGGAAGTCCGGTGAGAACCAGCGCCGCGCGCCGCGCGAGGGTGGACCTGTCGGCCTCGGGCGCGAAGGAAAGGTCCGCCCTCTTTTTAGTGAACCCGGTCGCAATGTAGGAGTCGATCACATCAGCCTGAGACACACTTTTCTCCTTCTGCGGAGGAACAAAAGCCCAGTGGGAGGCATACTGTCCGCCTTGCTTCACCCAACGGGTCAGGATGTCTTTTTCGCCTGCGGTCAGGGGCTTGCCATCTTCCTCGGGCGGCATTGGGTCGTCTTCATCGTGAATCCGAAAAATAAGTTCGCTCTCCGCGAGATCGTCGGGATCAATGGCGGGGATGCCTTTTCTCGCCTTGGTCGCTGCCGCATAACTATCGAGCCGGAGATCCTTGCCTTTTTTGGTATCGGGCCCATGGCAGGCAAAACACTTGTTTGAGAGAATGGGGAGAACTTCACGAGCGAAATCGACCTTCTCTTCAGCGGAAAGGGTGGAAATTAAGAAACCAGCGGTAAAGATGGCAGGGCGCAGAATTGAAAATATCATGGAAACAGGAAGATCAGGGGTGGTGTTTACTCTACGGGGCTAAATACGTCGATTCTTCAAGAGAGCTTTGTGGGTTTCATAAAATCGCTTCCCGGGTCAGGTGCTCGACCCAAAAACCGCCAATGATGTCTACTCTTTACGAACGCCTCTATCGACTTGTGACTGATACCAGTGAGGAGGAGATCGCGAAAGGCCGCGAAGATCCTCACGCCAAGGCGATACCCGCCAATTTCCTCCGTCTTTTGATGGTTCGGACCGGAAGTAAGGTTGCCGACCGACTCGCAAGTCCCAAAACCACCTTGGCATGGTTGCTTCAAGCGCTGGGCGCACCTCCTGTTTTTACTGGGATTATTGTTCCTCTGCGTGAATCAGGGTCATTGCTGCCCCAGGCCTTCCTGAGCAACTTTCTCAAGCGATTCCCAGTGCGAAAATGGGCGTGGTCTCTGGGCGCGGCTTTCCAAGGGGTGGCGATTGCGGGATGTGCCTTGGTGGCGCTGAATTTAAGAGGAGTATCGGCCGGGGTGGCGATTGTGGCACTGCTCGTCGCCTTCAGTCTGGCTCGGGGGATGAGCTCGGTAACGGCCAAGGATGTTCTCGGGAAAACCATTCCCAAAAGGAAGAGAGGTCAGCTGACCGGCTGGGCCGCTTCAGCAAGTGGCCTGGTTGCGATCGTCGCAGCGTGCCTTCTTTTCTTCCTCGATGAAGGCACAGAATCGATCTTGGGATATGCGGCTTATTTGGGCGTTGCCGCTTTCTTGTGGTGGCTTGCGGCTCTGGTCCACATACGAGTCGAGGAGCCGGCGGGAGAAACGGAGAGTGGCTTGTGGAAGGGCTCGCAGCCATCCTGACCGGACCGTTCTGGGGGAAATGGGCGGACCGCTCAAGTCGTGCCGTTTTGCGAAGTTCCATGATGCTGGTAGCAATCCTCCTTGCGACGGTTGTGACCTACGCTTCGATGGCGGGCGGGGATTTGGCAAACCAGATTTTCTTTCCCGTGCTGCTCTTCCTCCTAGGAGCCGCACATGCCGGGGTCAGAGTGGGACGGAAAACCTACCTCGTCAATATGGCGGAGGGGAACGAGCGTAGCGATTACGTTTCGGTTGGCAACACCTTGATCGGAGTTCTCCTGATTGTGGCTGGAATCCTGACCGGTTTGGCCTCTCTGATCTCGGTTTCCGTGGCCTTCGCGATCTTTGCGGTTTGCGCACTCGCAGGCGCGCTTTATGGAAAGCGGCTCCCATCGGTCAGCCAATAAGATCATTGAGTCTTGGGGGGAACGGCGGGATGGGAGGGGGAACTGAGAAGGGGGTGGCTCTGTCGATCGATCAAGGTGACTTCTAAGGAGTCATCCTTCGCGCGATTCAAGCCCGCAAATCCTCCTCCGATAGTAACCACACGATGCGGGTTCTTCCTGACGGGTGCTTAAGGGATGAGGGCCATTTCGGCACTGGGAATTTCCCTGTCCGGAGTCTTTCGCTTGCGGGGCTCTGAAACGCCTGCCACTATGCCGCCATGAATTCGATTGCTTACCTGATCCGTTTCTGGATCCTGATGGCCGTGCTCGGCTCATCGGCATCCGGCGCCGACGACCCTCCGATAGGCCACCCTTTTGAGGAGACCATCGGGAAGCAGGGGGCCGCGAAGAAAGAACTGGTCAAAACCGGAACCTCCCTCATGAATGGGGTGACTCCGCGGGCTTTCGTTACAGTTGCCGATCCCAAGGGAGAACTTAAATTCCCAAAGGTCAGTGATCTCCGCAATTTTTTGAAAGGCGACTCCTAGCAAGTCTTGAGCCAGAAAGAAAAACAGGTGCAGTGGGTCATCCGCGAAGCACCCGAGGGTTGGGAGAATTTGGTTCCGGATGGGATGCCACGGATTCTTGGTCGCTTGTTGGCACAGCGGGGCATTGGCGAGGAGAACGTTGAAAGGTTTCTGCGACCCCGTCTCGCCGAATTGACCGATCCCTTCGAGATCCCCGAGATCGATCTTGCCGTGACACGGGTTTTCAGCGCGATCGACAATCGCGAGCACGTCTGTATTTATGGAGATTACGACGTTGATGGTGTCAGTTCGATTGCCGTGCTCCGCACGGCTCTTGAGGCTTACGGCTTAAAACCCTTCTCGTTCATTCCGCGACGAAGCAGTGAGGGATACGGATTGAGCGGAGGTGGCCTAGAGCGCTGCCTCAGGGAGTGTGGCAAACCGGATCTCCTGATCGCAGTGGATTGTGGGACTGTTTCAAATGAAGCGATTGCCGATCTCAAGATCAAAGGCGTGGACACGGTGGTGGTGGATCACCATGAGATTGGTCCCGATGGGCGTCCGGACTGCGTGGCTTTGGTGAATCCCAAGGCCTCGCGAGATCCACGCGAATATCTCTGTGCCGCAGGAGTTGTTTTTAAGCTCGTGCATGCTCTGCTGAAGCAACGCCCGATTGAAGGCTTTGATCTCAAGTCGGTGCTCGACTTGGTCGCGGTCGCCACCATTTCGGATATCGTTCCCTTGGTCGATGAGAATAGGTTGCTGGTTCGCCATGGCTTACGGGTTTTAGAAAATTCGATTCGTCCCGGATTCCGTGCGCTTTTAAAGCTGACCGGGACCGAGGGCCGGCTAAGTAGCGCCGATATTGGCTTTCGAGTCGGACCGCGCTTAAATGCCGCAGGTCGTATGGATCGGCCGGAACAAGCCCTTGCGACCCTCATGACCGACTGCAACGCCGAGGCCACTGATCTCGCCGACGAACTGGAGAGTTTCAACAAGAGCCGGCAACAGTTAGAGCAGGCGATTTTTGCGGAAGCACTGGCAATGCTGAAAGAGAGTGAGAACGATCCGGTCATCGTGGTGGGCTCACGTTCATGGCATGCGGGAGTGGTCGGGATTGTCGCCTCGCGATTGATGCGGATGTATCATAAGCCTGTTTTCGTGATTGCGATCGATGAAAAGGGAGTGGGCAAGGGCAGCGGGCGCAGCATCGCCGGGATCTCCTTGGTCGAGGCGATTGGTATTTGTCGTGATGATCTCATCTCAGGGGGGGGGCACCACATGGCTGCCGGACTGAGCATCCATGAAGATTCGATCGACGCTTTCCGGGACGGCTTCAACACGTTCGTAAAAGAGACCTGCGGTCAGAAGGATTTATCAGCCAAGGTGCACGTCGATGCTGAAGTGAATCTGGGCGATTTGTCGCTCGATTTTCTGGCGAGCTACGAACTTCTACAACCTTTTGGGAGTTGTAATCCCCAGCCGATTTTCATGTCTCGGAATGTCTGGCTCACTGAACCGCCGCGCCGCTTGAAGAATAACCATCTCCGTTTGTTTTTACGCCAAGGCTATGACGAGCGTGATGCCATCTTTTTCGGAGGGGGCGCAAACGAGCTACCCGATCCGCCTTGGGACATTGCTTTCACCGTGGACCGAAATGTTTTCAGGGGCCGGGTGAGTGTGCAGATCAGTCTTCAGAACGTGCGGGCGTCGAGTAGTCAGGATGAAGGCCTCTGAGTCATTGGAGGAGGTCGGAGGGATTCGGGGTCGCGAATTAGAGGCACTCAAGACGGCCGGAATTGACTCGATTGTGGGCCTGCTCAATCGCATCCCCAAGCGCTATGAAGATCGCCGCCGCTTCGATGCCTTTCCGGTGCAGGCGAGTGGCGAGGCCTTTTGTCTCAAAGGTCTCGTGATCGACACCCAGCGGAAGGGGTTCGGAGGAAAGGGCTTCTTTGAAGCAGTCGTTGAGGATCACGCGGGAGGTGGGTTTTCGAGGATCACCTGCCGGTGGTTCCATATGCCTTTTCTGCAAAAAGTCATCGCGGCCGGGCATGAGGTGGTTCTCTATGGAAAACCCAAAGAAATCGCAGGTCGCCTCGTCATGGATCATCCCGAATTCGAAGTCGTTTCGGAGGAAAGTCGCGGCATCCATCTCGATCGCATTGTCCCGATCTACAAGAACGTCAGTGGTATTCCGCAGCGAAGATTGCGTGAGTTGATCTTTGAAATTCTCGTAACAGTGGAAGGGGATTCTTTGGTGTCGATTCATGATGTCGATCCCACCTATCCCCGGATTGAGGCTTTCCGCGAAGCGCACTTCCCGGGCGAGCGCGCGCAAGCTGATGCGGCTCGACGATATTTTGCGAAAGAGGAATTCTTCCTCCAGCAACTGCGGGTAGTTTGGCGACGTGCGAGGTATGCCGATTTAAGCGGACGGATTCTCGGTAAGCGCACCCATTTGCTGAGGGAGTTTTATGAGTCTCTGCCGTTCGATCTCACCGGGGCCCAAAAACGGAGTGTCAAGGAAATCATCGCCGACATGCGGATCAAGCGGCCCATGAATCGCCTTCTTCAAGGCGATGTCGGAAGTGGCAAAACCTTTGTCGCGATGTGTGCAATGTTGCTCGCGGTTGATTCCGGATATCAGGCCGCCTTGATGGCTCCCACCCAGATTCTCGCGGAGCAACACTACCTGACCTTCACAAAGTGGCTCGAGCCCCTGGGGATCAAGGTGGGGCTGGCAACGGCGGGGAGACGCGAGGAGATTCAAGATGCCCGCATCATCATTGGCACTCACGCGCTTCTTTATGACAAGGTTGCGTTCGAGGATCTCGGGCTGGTCGTGATCGATGAACAACATAAATTTGGAGTGGCCCAACGTGGAAAACTCATCCGGCGGGGCATCATGCCCGATGTCCTCGTGATGACGGCCACGCCGATTCCAAGGACCCTGACCTTAACTCTCTACGGTGACCTTGACGTCTCGATTCTCGACGAACTCCCTGCGGGAAGGGGGAAGATCATTTCCGGCGTGCGAGTGAAGCCGAAGATCTCCGAGATGACCAAGTTTCTCACCGAACAACTGGAAGAGGGGCGGCAGATTTACTTGGTCTATCCTCTCGTGGAGGAGAGTGAATCGGTCAAGGCAACTTCGGTGATTGAAGCCCATCCGAAATGGCAGAAGCGCTTCAAACATTTCGAGGTGGAATTGCTACACGGCAAGATGCCGCCAGAAGAAAAGGATGCCGCGATGACCCGGTTTCGCGATGGCAAATCCGAGGTTCTGGTCGCGACAACTGTCATCGAGGTCGGGGTCGATGTCCCGAATGCCAACGTCATGGTGATTTTTAATGCCGAGCGATTTGGTCTCGCGCAACTCCATCAACTCCGCGGCCGGATCGGTCGAGGCGAGCACAAGAGCTACTGTATTCTCGAGACCGATGGCAAAAACCCCGAGGCCCTTGAGAAGTTAAACATTCTCGCCGGAACGCTCGACGGATTCAAAATCGCGGAAGAGGATTTAAGGATCAGAGGGCCGGGTGAAGTTCTGGGGAAACGACAAAGTGGCATCGGCGAGTTGCGCTTTGTGGAATACCTCGCTGACACCGCCTTAATCCGTGAAGCCCGGGACGTGGCCGAGGAGGTTTTGCGTGAGGATCCAGGTTTGGAAAACCACCCCAAACTTAAGAATTGGGTGATGACTCAAGCTGAGGTTGAGCCATCTTAGTCGGGCCCATGCAATACGCGTGATTGTTGACCTGTAATTTCACGACCAAGGGAAAGTGCTCTCCGGTTATGCGATCCTTTTGGGCCTGAGTAAAACCCCGATTTGATACTGAGTTCCCTCGTCATCGTAAGCCCTCAGTGGCGATTCATTCTTAAAGGGAATCGTTAAAATCTTATTCTCTTTTTTCCAGTAGGCCTCGATGCCCCCTTTTTTCAAATTCGTCAAAACAACGAAGGCCCCATAGAAGCCTCCGGCAATCAAAGGGAGAGAAAGGAGGTTCTCGTTAAATAGCAAAGGACCTAAAAAGAAACCTGCAATGGTGGCGAGGAATGATGCAAATCCTATGAAAATCAGGAGGCGATAGCTTTCAATTGTAATTCTCAAAGGTCGTTTTTTTAGATCTTGAGCGTTGAGCTCTGCCGTAACTAATTACCCTCAATCCGCTCGCCACGGATTCGAATAATTCGCCACTTTTGATTGAATTCCAGATCAAAGACGAGCTTCCAAGTTTGGGTGTCTCGGAAACTTTTCCCGGCCGCAAATTTAATTTCGGTGGTTCGGATAACCTGGGCTTCGGCACCGCTGATCATGAGCGATCTATCAAGTTCGGTGAACTCGCGGAGGGTGGTTACCGAGTGCATGAAGTCGAGCTGACTGAAGATGCGCTCATGACTCACCTCACCCTCAGGAAGGGGAGCCTCGCCCTGAAAATCTACGGTTTCAGCCATCACTTCTCGGATGGCATCGTGAACATCAGACCGTTGCCGGAAGGTGAGCTTATGATACGCCACGGCCTCAATCAAGTGATCGACAACCCCGTTTATTTTTTGTTCAGGTTGGTTGCCATGCCAACGATAACCGCTGATAAGGGTGGCAACGATAAGGATGCCGAGAAAAAGCCATTTCTTCATCGATTCGGAGCAAGCTGGAAGGTGAATCCCTTGAGGTATTCGGTTTCGGGAAGAGTCGCAATGACGGGGTGGTCGAGACGTTGCGAGTGGTTATCGAGTAAGCGCAGGGTCCGTTTTCCGTCGACCGCAGCACTCCTGACACTTTCAAGGAAAAGCTCGCGCGTGGCGTGGTGGGAACAACAAAAAGTGGCAAGGATGCCGCTGGGATTGAGCATGTTGAGGGCGCGGAGATGAATCTCTTTGTAACCACGCATGGCATCCTTCACCGTTTTTTTGTTTCGAGTGAAGGATGGGGGATCCAAAATAATAAGATCGTAGGTTTGGTCGTGCTTGCGAAGGAAGTCGAAGGCGTTGGAAGTGATTGTTTCGACCTCCACTCCGGTGAGTTCGGCATTTCGAGTGGTGGCAGCGGTGGCCTCTTCTGAGATATCGACGGCGGTCACGGATTCGGCTCCGGCGAGACCACAGGCGAGACTGAAGCCTCCCTGATTGCAAAAAACATCAAGGACTGTTTTCCCCGCGGCGAGTTTCGCAACGCTGTCGTAGCAGCCTATGATATCGAGATAGAGTCCGGTTTTTTGGCCATTTGCGGGATCGATTTCAAAGACTGATCCTTGGTGGTTCACCGTGAAAGGAGCGGGTTGTTCTCCGAACACCATCGAGATTTCCTCTTCGAGTCCTTCGGGTTTACGCATTGATGAGTCGTTGCGCAGTGTAATAGACTCCGGCTCAAGGAGTTTCACCAAGCAGTCGACGATAAGATCTTTGCGCAGATCCATCGCCAAGGTGGTGGTTTGAAGAACGAGATGACCTTGATATTGATCGACAATGACGCCGGGAAGACCATCAGACTCGCTCCAAACGAGACGACGGAGGTCTTTTGCGATGGGGAGGGAATTCCGGTAATCAATGGCTTGGCCAAGACGTCTCATAAAAAATTCCGCGTCCAGTTTCTGAACTCTTCGGGAGATGCGACGGGCCACGATCTGGGAGTTCGGATTGTAGATTGCGACGCCGAGGGGACGGTCTTTAAAGTCTTTGAGCGTCACGAGATCCCCAGGGACTGGTTGGCCAAAGGTTTTTTGGATCTCCGAGGAATAGACCCACTCGTGGCCATGAAAGATACGAGAGCGGGGTTTGATGATAAGGCCGGGCATGGAGGAAGAAAAGGGCAGGGAAGGGACGAGATCAAGACATGGCGTGCCTTTTCGCTTGATCATCGTGCAGATGGGCTCTAACTCCGTCCCGAACTTAATCCTATGGGTCAGAATCTTAAAACACGCCAGAAGCGCCGCCGCAGAAAAACTTATTTGAAGCGGAAGCACGAACGCATCAAAGCCGGAGCAGCCGTTAAGCCACCGAAGGCCAAGAAGGCTGCTAAAAAGACAGCGAAGAAGGCCGCTAAAAAGGTGGCAAAGAAAGCTGCTAAAAAGTCCGCTAAGCCGAAGGTCGAAGCACCTAAGGTCGAAGAAACGCCAGTTGACGCGCCTAAGGTCGAGGAAACTCCAGTTGACGCGCCTAAGGTCGAAGAAACGCCAGTTGACGCGCCTAAGGTCGAAGAAACGCCAGTTGACGCGCCTAAGGTCGAGGAAACTCCAACAAAAGAGCCTCAGGCTGCAGAGCCTGAGGCAAAAGAGACTAAAACGGAGCAACCTAAAGTCGAAAAAGCTCCTGCGGAGGAGCCCAAGGTCGAGGAGACTTCCGTTGCGGAGCCAAAAGCCGATGAATCCAAGGGATCCGGCGAGGAAGGTTAATCCCTTCGCTCATAAAATCTCTTTTATGACCCCGTCCGGCAGATTGCCTGGCGGGGTTTTTGTTGGTTGGCGAAATGAGAGATCGATGGAACTCTTCGTTCATGCCTTTATTTTTCGCTTTTTCGATGGGTCTCATTTTTCTTTTAGCCAGTTGTGGAGAACCCTCTCGCAAAGAAGAAAAGACCGGCGCTCCTCCCTTTCCGGCGATTGAAAAAGCAAAGCTTCTGGTGATCCATCATGATCGGGATGGAAGCCTGATTCACTATTTGGCACTGGAGAAGGTTTCCGATGAGATGTTGATCACGGTCAAGCCGACAAGAGACGATCAGGATGTTTACGTAACCGTGCTGGGAACAGAGAGACACGCTCTGCTTAAGCGTGATTTCACAGTTTTCAGCAAAGCGGGGGAAGGGAATCTGGGGCAGATTGATGTTTTTGTTGAAAAGGGTAAGGCCATTAGCATCAACGGGAATGGCATTAATTCCCCAGCCCTCGTTTCTGATGAGACCCTCAGGAGGATCGACGCGCGGTTGACGGGAGCCAAAAATTCGTCGGAGGGGACTTCGACGATAAAGATCGGGCAAGAAGGGGTTGAGTAATCTCGAGCACCGCTTAGAATCAAGAATGGCAGTCGCCCAGACTGCCGGTTTCCGTAAGATCCGCAAAAAAAGGCATTTTCATTCCGTTTTCTTGCGCTAGCGTCCGGTGCCGGCACAGAGGCCCTCAGGCTGCCGGTATTTGATTATGTCTGAGCAACAGTCACCCGACCCACAACGATCCCAGAAGTCACCAAAGAGTCCTCCTGAAAAAGGAGTCAACTGGAAGGTGATCATCCTTTTTACAGTCGCACTGGCCATTATTTTTGTGGTTATTGACGGAGCAGGTGAAAATCGTGATCCCATCAAGTTCCCCGAATTTCGCGAAGCACTCTTGGAAGGACGTGTCCTCCAGACTGTCTCTGATGAAAGTTACAAGGGCGGCAAACTCGAGCTAGTGACTTTCGCCGGTGAGGCACGGGCCGAAGTTCTAGGAGTTTTTTCTAAGGACAAAGTCTTAGTGAAAAACTGGGAGAATGAGAAACCGGTTAAATCCATCGTGCAGGTGGATATCCCCAATATCAGCGAGGATCTCGACCAACGATTTGGTGAAAAGCTCGACTGGTTGGATGAGGCCCCGACTGAGGAAATGGCTACTGAAGAAGTCACTTTTTCGAAGCTGAAGGCTCTCCTAGCTGAAAACAAATTGTCCCTCGGAAAGGACGTCCAGTTTAAGATCTACCGCGAAAAGAATTCCAACGTTGCCACCATTTACGCGACCAAGGGAGATCCGGTTGCTCTCAGTAGCGAAGAATTAAGAGCGATGGAGGACGCCAAGACCCTTGTTCCTTTCGTGGTGAAGTTGGATGCGAGTTCCGGTGATAAGAGGCGGGCTCTTATTGATTCAGGCATTTCTTCCCGGAGCCAAGATAATACTTTTGGGAAGGTCATGTTGAGCATCCTTCCGGTCTTACTCCTCATTGTTCTCATCTTTTTCCTCTTCCGTCATCAAATGAAGTCGGCTGGTCGTGGCGCGATGAGCTTCGGAAAATCCAAGGCCAAGTTGCTCACGAGAGATCAACAAAAGGTCACCTTCAAGGATGTGGCAGGCATCCAGGAGGCGAAAGAAGAACTCTACGAGATCGTCGACTTCCTTCGCGATCCCCGAAAATTCCAAGCTCTAGGGGGCTCGATTCCCAAGGGGGTGCTTATGGTGGGCGCTCCGGGAACCGGTAAAACACTCCTGGCACGTGCCATCGCCGGCGAGGCCGAGGTGCCATTTTTCTCAATCAGTGGATCTGATTTTGTGGAGATGTTTGTCGGCGTAGGCGCCAGCCGGGTCCGCGACATGTTCGAACAAGGAAAGAAGGCTGCCCCTTGTCTGATCTTTATCGATGAGATCGATGCCGTGGGTCGTCACCGTGGACAGGGAATGGGTGGGGGACACGATGAGCGCGAGCAGACTCTCAATGCGTTGCTTGTCGAGATGGATGGTTTCGACACCCAAGAAGGGGTCATCATTATTGCGGCGACCAACCGGCCCGATGTGCTTGATCCTGCTCTTCTTCGCCCCGGTCGATTTGACCGTCAGGTCACGGTGGCACTTCCTGATGTCAATGGCCGCGAACAAATTCTCGCTGTGCATGCCAAGAAAATCAAACTCGCCGCAGGCACAAACTTGGCCCTGATTGCTAGGGGAACTCCCGGGTTCTCCGGTGCTGAGTTGGCGAACCTAATCAACGAAGCGGCCCTCTTGGCCGCTCGGAAGGGGATCAAAGCCGTTACAATCGCTGAAATGGAGGAAGCCCGCGACAAGGTTCGCTGGGGCCGCGAGCGTCGCAGCCTCGCGCTCTCTGACAAGGAGAAGAAAAACACCGCCTATCACGAGGCCGGTCACGCAATACTCAACGAGATCCTAGATCACACGGATCCACTTCACAAGGTCACCATTATTCCTCGTGGACCTTCCCTGGGATCGACAATGTTTCTGCCCTCCGAGGATAAATTTAACCATCGTAAGAACGAGTTGCTCTCACAGTTAATCGTCTTGATGGGCGGTCGTGTTGCCGAGGAAATCATCTTCGGTGATGTCACCAACGGCGCAATGGGAGATATCCGCATGGCAACCAATCTGTCCCGCAAGATGGTTTGCGAATGGGGCATGAGTGAGGACCTGGGCATGGTTGAGTATGGAGACGGAGGAGGGGGCGGAGGCTTCATCGGTAATGGCATGTCGGGCCAGTCCAAGAATTACTCAGAAGACACGGCCCAGAAGATTGACAATGAAATCAAGGGCCTCATTGACCATGCCTACAAAGAAGCTGAACGGCTTCTTTTGGAGAATCGCGAGCTCCTAGATAAGATCTCGATAGCCCTGCTCGAATACGAGACTCTTGATGCCAAGCATATCAAGGACCTGATGGAGTTCGGCGAAATGAAAGATCCGCCCAAGCCACCAGAGCCACCCGAGATTCCCGACGATTTGCAAATGGATAAGGCTCCCGAGGCTGCCGAGAAGGAGAAGCGTGATAACGACGGAACTCTACCTCCCGAGGTGGTGGGGGCCCCAGCTTAATGAATGACGGCCTCGAATTAGAGTCTGACCCTTTGCGGGAATGAATATCCCGCGCCACTCTCTCAATCTTACTTATGGAAAACGTTGTCATTATTGGAACCGGCTGCGCCGGATGGACCGCCGCAATTTATACCGGCCGCGCAAATTTAGCACCACTCGTGCTTTCGGGGACTCAACTGGGCGGCCAGTTGACCACCACGACCGAAGTCGAAAACTTCCCAGGATTTCCTGAGGGCGTGATGGGGCCTGAACTTATGGGTCGCATGCAACAACAGGCCGAGAAATTCGGAGCCAAGGTTCAATACAAAAAAGTGGACGAAATCGTCACAAACGCCGATGGCACCTTTAATCTCACCACAGATAACGGAGTGGTCCAATCCAAGACAGTCATTATTGCGACCGGAGCAGCGCCACGATACCTCGGACTTGAGAATGAAATGAGCCTTGTCGGTCACGGGGTTACTTCCTGTGCGACTTGTGATGGCGCATTCTACCGTGACGTTCCCGTTGCGGTCGTCGGCGGTGGAGACTCCGCTTGTGAGGAGGCGAACTTCCTCACTCGCTTTGCATCTAAGGTTTACTTGGTTCACCGCCGTGACGAACTCCGCGCCTCAAAAATCATGGCGGATCGTGTCCTCGCTAATCCAAAGATTGAGCCCGTCTGGAATTCCGGAGTCACCGAGTATCTCACCGATGACGGGGGCGAGGTTCGCGCGGTCACTCTTGAGAATCTCAAAACAGGGGATTTGTCTGAGCTTGAGGTGAAATGTGTTTTCGTGGCGATTGGTCACGTGCCCAACTCTCAGTTTGTCGGTGGTCTCGTCGACTTGGATGAGAATGGCTACGTTCTCCAAAATGCTCATAGCACCAGCACCAAGACACCGGGGCTTTACGCTGCTGGTGATGTTGCTGACCACATCTATCGTCAAGCGATCACGGCCGCGGGGCAGGGTTGTGCTGCTGCGATTGAAGCGGAACGCTACCTGACCGACGCCGAGTAATCTTTAGAAATTTTCGGAATCAACTGGAGCGTCGTTCCTCGGCCCTCCGGTTTTTTTATGTTCCGATTGAGAGCACCAGATCAGTGAATAAACCTCGCGGAATCCCGGTCCTATCAGCATCATGAAAAGACTGACAAAATTAAGTGCGGTGGTTCTTCTGGGGACAATGGGAGTAAGTTGCACCACAAGTTTCGACTCGTATGGCAATCGCCGTCAATCAATCGATCCGGCCAGCGCGGCTATTGGGGCTGTCGCTCTCGGCGTGATTGCTTACTCGGTTGGTAAGAACCGGGGCGAGCGCCGGGAGCGCCGGGAGCACCGGCGACATACCTCCAATCATCACTACTACGACCAGCAATGGGATCAGGGACATCAGCGGGGATACCAAAACGGTGGTCGCTACTGTCGATAGGCGATTGCGACGAGGCAGAGATGTGCCTTTTTTGAGGTCTCTCTCAATCGGCGAGGCCAGATATCATCCGGGTAAACCATTGCGCGCCGGCCTCGAGATCAGAGATCGAAATAAACTCATCAGCAGTGTGCGCTTGGTCGATTGATCCGGGGCCAAGGCAGATCGAGGGGAGACCCCCCGCTGACAAGTGGGCGGCATCTGAAAACCAAGGAGCTCCGGTCAGAGTAAGGTCGGGGATGAGTTGCTTAAGGCGCAGCAGCCATGGGTGGTCGGGAGACATGGACATGGGTGGCGACTCGGCAGTGTGCACAAGCTCAAGTCCTCCGACAAATTCTCGCAAGAGATCGGCTGCCGATTGTTCCTTCACTAAGGAAGGCACCGTGCGGATATCGATTTGGGCGGTGGCCAAGGCCGGTACGATATTAGCGCGCGATCCGCCCGAAATCAAACCGACATTCAGGGTGGATTGCCCGAGGACGGCATGATGACTCTGCGCCAAGCGCTCGCGAAAGGGGCCGTGGAGATTACGAATGCCATCCATGAGTTTGAGGATGGCGTTTTCGCCCAAGTGAGGTTGAGAGGCGTGGGTGGCCCGCCCCGTCGCTTGCACCGTCGCCCAGAGGCAGCCTTTGGTGCAATAGACCGCTTTGAGCGAAGTCGGTTCACCCGCGATTGCGAATTGGTATTCAGAGGCGTGATGCTTCGCAAAATGGCGGGAACCGGGTTGACTTGATTCTTCTCCCATAAAGCCCACGAAATCGACGGCAACGGGGAGACTCGCGAGGCGATGGGCATTTGCTCTTAGTCCCCAGAGCATCGCGGCCATCGGCCCCTTGGTGTCCGAGGTGCCGCGACCGTGAATCTTGCCATCAGAGATCTCGGCCGTGAAAGGGGCGATGGTCATCCCGGCAATCCCGACGGTGTCGAGATGAGGTCCGAGGAGAATACGGGGGCGACCGGTTGGCCCGGGAGCTCGCGCGATCAGATTAGGCCGGCCTGGTTCGATTTCTTCAAGCACGATATCGAATCCCATCTCATCCAAGAATTTTGCGACGAATTGGGCGACCTTTTCCTCGCCTCCCGGAGAGACTCCGGGATCTCCTTCGGGGTTCACGGAAGGAATCTGCACAAGGGCTTGGAGGAGTTCGACGACGGACGGCATGGAAGGGAGCTTAAATTGCAGAAAGGTGAGATGGAAGTTTTTCGTCTTGGCAATCAGGGGCCTAATTGGCGAGTATCACGAAATGAAGAACCGCCTTACCCTTGGCATCGCTTTGATGCTGCTTGTTAGTTTTATTTTTGTGGGATTCGCTCAGAAGAAAGACGAAGCAAAATCTAAGATCCTTAAAGTCCTCATCATTGATGGACAAAACAACCACAACTGGATGGAGACGACACCGGTTCTGCAACAGATTTACAACAGCAGTGATCGCTTTTCGGTGGATGTCAGCACGAGCCCCGGGAATAAAGGAACCGAGGAAGAGTGGCAGAAATGGCGTCCTGAATTCGCAAATTACGATGTCGTGGTCAGCAACTACAATGGCCAAATGTGGCCTGGTGAGGTTCGCACGGCCTTTGTCTCCTTCGTCAAAGGAGGCGGTGGATTTGTGGTTGTGCACGCCGCTGACAACGCTTTCTCAATGTGGCCTGAGTATAACGAGATGATCGGCCTTGGCGGCTGGGGCGGGCGTAGTGAGAAGAGCGGGCCTTATGTCTACTTCAAGGACGACAAAAAGGTTGTCGATCAGTCTGATGGGCGCGGCGGAAATCACGGACCACAGCACGAGTTCGTCGTCACAAATCGCGCTGATGACCACCCAATCACGAAGGGGATGCCCAAAGAATGGCTCCACACCAAAGACGAGCTTTACGATATGCTTCGCGGACCGGCTAAGAACATGACGGTCCTCGCAACAGCACCAAGTGAGAAGACTCAGCGCGACGAGCCCATGCTGATGGCACTGAACTACGGCAAAGGCCGAGTGTTCCATACCACTCTTGGGCATGCCGACTACTCGATGCTATGCCAAGGATTCTTTGACACTCTCCTTCGAGGCTCAGAATGGGTTTCTGGCGATGAAGTGACGGTGGCTTGGTCAGAAGATTTCCCCAACAAGGAAAAGGTCGTTTCTGTCAAAGCGTCGAAGTAATCCTTCCGCTTATTTCAGGGAAGCGTAGGTGTGACTCTTTTAGTCTACAAAATGAAGCTGTCCCGCCTCCCTGATTGCTCTTCGTGAGCGGAGCAGTCTGGCTTCCTTTGATCGGGGCGGCCCTGCACCCTCTCCTCGGGTGGTGTATCCAGCAAGGTGCCCGCAGAGGGGTGAAGCTTACGGTGACGGTGGCCGTTGCCAATCTCGTCACTGGGCTGGTTTTCCTTTGTTATCTAGACCCTGAAGGCGGCTGGCGGCTGACCGGCCGGGATTGGTGGGCCGTGGGCAACGGGGTGCTCTTTTTTCTGGGGCAATCGTTTTCCATCCAGTCGGTCAAGTCAGGGGACTTGGCGGTTCATTCCTCGGCTCTGGGGATGAAAGTGGTGATCGTGGGCTTTTGCTCCATGCTAGTTGGCTTGGAACCCAGTTCCTGGAATTTGATCACCGGAGTTTTTCTAGCAACCTTTGCGGTTTTCCTGGTTTCTGGAGGGAGTGCAGAGGGATGGCGAACCCACCGGGTGACCGTCGGCTTCACTCTGCTTGCCTGTCTTTTCTTTGGTTTTAATGATTTTCTGACAGGTTGGCAGAGCCGCGAGATTGGGATCGCGCGTTGGCTGATGCTCATGATGGGGACAAGTAGCATAATTTCCGTAGGGCTGCTCCTGAGGCGGACGGATCAAGTGAAGGCTCTGATCACCTCGCCAAGAATCGGCGTTTTCATCTTGGGAGCCGGGCTGCTCCTCGGATTGCAGGCCCTGATCGTAAATCTCGCCTTTAGCCGGTATGGGCAACCGACCCTGAGCAATGTGGTCTACAGTTCGCGGGGGCTCATGGCGGTGCTCTTTCTCTTCCTCATCGGAAGGAAAAGTGATCCTCGGTTTGTGCGCAAACAGACCTTCGGAGCGATCCTAATGGTCCTAACTCTCGCGATCGTACTTGGGGCATAAAAAGCCCCCAACCGTTTCCGGAAGGGGGGTTTGAAGTTCTTAAAATCAGGAAAAGATCCTAGAAGTAGAAGCGAGTCCCAATGTTGATCTGCTCCTGGATGTCATCTTCACCGGGGAAGACATCATCGAAGGCGAAGTCAGCTCCAATCGAGAAACTCACCGCAATATTCTCGCGGACGAAGTACTTAACCCCAATGTCAAGACCAAGCGCGATCGAGTCTGAGTCGAGTGCGTCGGAATTAAGCCTGGCCCAGTTTGCCGAGAAGCCCACGAAAGGAATCCACTTGGAGGTCTCCGTGATCACGAAATTATATTCCGTAAAGAGTCCGAGGCTCCAAGTTGCGTCACTCTCAATGCCCTGAACGCCAAGACCGAAGCCGATTTGCCAAGCGTCTTTGACAAACCAACCATAGGTCAGGTTGAGGTTATAAGCGACATCGTCAGCGAAGTTAACATTGCCGGAGATGCCGAATTCACGGGTGCCTTGAGAAAGCATTGGAGGAAGGCCATCACTGACGTTGACAGCAGCACGGCCCACGTTTCCAGGAACGGCAAGAATCGTGCGACCGACATTACTTGCAGTTGCACCAACGGAGGCTGCGACATTGACGTCGTCGTGACGATCCACGAGACCTTGGAAGTCAGCGTAAGCTGGAGCGGAGAGGGCGACAAACGCCGCTACTACTGTTATTTTTTTCATAGTTTTATCTGAGGAGAGCAAGAGGTATTTCCGCACCAGAATCCCGGTAATGGCCCCCCTACCAGCGAGGATTATCTATTTCTAATAGGATGGATGCAAGAGATTTCGTTTGGAGGTGCTTCAGCAAAAATATTAGCTGAAGTAGGTTTAGAAAGTTTCAATAAAAAAATGGAAGATGTGGTAGTTTCTAAATCAGTGAGTCGAAAAACTTTTGGGATTTGTCTTCTTCAAGGAACCAATTCTAAACCACTGGAGGATGTTCTCGATTCAATGCCGCAATCGTCTTTGTGGGAAAAGGGTGTTGATGAAAAATTCGTCGCGAGCTTAATCGGCTCAAAATATCCCATTAGTTCGGCCCAGAGTTATGCCTTAGGTCTCCCTGACGACAATCGAAATAAAGATGCTGTGATTGCTTAGGTCGCTTCGGCTGCGGTGAGGACAGATGTCGTTAGTGCGTCAGAATGGCTAGGAGGATTGCCGGAAGGGGAAATGAGGGACAAAGCATTAAAGCCTCTTTTGACCTTTCTGAAAAAGAACAAGAATGCCGAAAGTCTGAGCGAGTGGTCCCAGCTTCTTTCTGGGAAGCGTTAAAATTGGCTGAGCATGACGTTCAAAGATTTACTGCATAATTATCGAGGTAGTGATCCTTCTGTTCTTCGGTTCGTTAGGCTTGAGAATTTTGTATGATCGAGCTGGATGTCAGCCACGGTAATCCTGATTTTTCTTTGGAATCCACCGAAGACTGCGAAAAATGGGCTAATGATGAACATCGAGTTTCGCTGGTGATGTTCAGTGCAGGGATAGAGAGACACTCTTGACCGAATGAGTTATTGTCCTTCACCGTATCTCTTCACTTTTGAAAGTGATCTTGAACGGCGTAAGCCTCCTCGTCAGGTTCTACAAGAACGCCCTCCTATTGGAATTGCCCTTGATCAAGATGATAGAGAGAAACGTGACCGCCGGGAGATGTCCATTGAACCGAGTTTTTCAAAGCCTGGTGGGTGAAGCGATGAGCTTCGCGGGCGGCGTCTTCGAGACTGAGACCCTTTGCGATCCCGGCGGTAAGGGCCGCCGCTAGGGTGCATCCCGTTCCATGGGTTTGGGGGAGGTCGAGGTGATTCGCAACGAACGAATAAAGAGCCTCTCCATCGATCAGGATATCTCGATGCTGACTCTGATCCTTGAGGTGACCGCCCTTGAGGTAGCAGGCAGCCCCATATTTCGAAGCGAGTTCGATGGCCGCTCGCTCTTGCTCGTCTGCCGTAAGGACCGGTCGACCGAGGAGAATGCCCGCTTCAGGGAGGTTGGGCGTTATGATTGTCGCGAGAGGCATGAGGCGGCCAGAAATAGCCTCCAGAGCATCATCGACCAAGAGAGGGTCGCCAGTGGAAGCGACCATCACTGGATCAACAATGATTGGAATGTCGACCTCTTCGAGAAGTTCACAGATTGCCACGATGTGCGATTTAGAATAAAGCATTCCTGTTTTGATGGCCGCGATCGGATAGCTTGAAAGCATGAGTCTGACTTGATCCTGGAGGATTACAGGAGGGATCGGATGCACGCAACTGACGGTCAGGGGGGTCTCGGAAACCACGCAAGTGACGGCCGTGAGACCATGAACACCAAAGCTTGAGAATGTTTTTAAGTCGGCCTGGAGTCCTGCTCCGGCAGAGCAGTCGGAGCCGGCAATGGTCAAGGCAATCGAAGGTTTCATGCTGACACCGTAGTGATCTGCTCGGGGGGACGCAAGGCCGGGAGATGATCTTGCGCTGCTGAGCCAAACGGCTACGGTGTCGTTGTGCCAACACGCTTTCGAGAACTAGCGGGATTGCAGGTCGTGGTCGAAAAGGTGGTTTTTGTTTCCCATCTGGATGCTCCGCCTGAGAAACCCTATCCCTTTGTCTACTTTATTGAGATTCATAATGGATCCACCGAGGTTATCTCGATTCGGGGCCGGAAGTGGATCCTAGAGGATGACGAAGGCGAGAAGGTCGTGGTGGAGGGGCGGGGCGTCGTGGGGGAGACTCCCGAACTCAAACCAGGGGAGAGATTCTCCTACAATTCTTATCATGTTGTGGCCCGGAGGAGCAAAGTAAGGGGCACGTTTTTTGGCATTAACGCCGCAGGAGAAGGGGTTCGCGTCAGCATTCCGGAATTCCGTCTGGAGCCTCCAAAAAAGGAGTGAGGACGAGGTCCATTTCCTGGTCGTGTTCTTCAGATGGCAGGTCATCCAAAATTTGGCAGCTGAAGGCCACTCCCAGAACTTTGGCCCCAGCAAATCGAGGGAGAGCCCGGTCGTAAAATCCACCTCCCTGTCCAAGGCGCTTTCCAGCCATTGTGAAAGCCAAGCCCGGGCACACAATGTAATCGAGCGAGTCAGCCTTCTTTCCTGCCACGGGCTCCAGGATACCAAAGGGGCCTACCCGAAATGAACAAGCGTCGGTAACTTGGATGAACTGCATCTCGCCAGGCCCGGTCACCTTCGGCAGAAACCAGTTTATCTCATGATTTTCGCTGATGAGGTTTAACACCATGGGCTCGATAGCAGTCCCTGCAAATAAGGCAACTTGCGCTCCCTTTGGGAAAAGTAGTTTCTGCCTGAGCAGGCGCGAATCGTCGGCGACCTTCTCGTTCGAGAGACTCCTGAGAGTCCGGCGAATCTCACGTCGGAGCTGTGCTTTGGCTCTTATCTTCGCTGGCATGGTTTCGAGATGATACCCGTGATTCGGCTGATAGGACAGGCATGCCCTTTATGACTTTGCATTACAAAAATCGACGACGGGGAATTAACGGAGAATCAGTTTGTCGAAGGGTTCAAGCGTAAGGCCCCCTAATCTCGGAGGTAAGGTTCGAGGGCCTCCCGTAAGGCCGTTCGGGCCCGGAAGAGCTGGCTTTTTACGGCAGAGACGGAGAGTTCCAGGACATCCGCAATTTCCTCGTAAGGCATTTGCTCGTAGCGGCGCAAAATCACCGCCAGTCTTTGTTTTTCAGGGAGAGCCGCGATCGCAAAATCCACGACTTTTTGCAGTTCGGCATTGGCCAGCGAGTGGTCAGGACGGGAGTGGGAATTATGATCCTCAATAGTTTGGTGCCAATCATCCTCCTGCTCGTCTAAGGAGTGCTCCTTTCGCCGCGACTTCTTTCGCGTGGCGTTGAAAACGAGATTACGGGTGATGGTGAAAAGGAAGGTCGTGAACTTAGCACTGGGCTCGTAGCGTTTCGCTGATTTCCACAGACGAATAAAGACCTGTTGGGCGATATCCTCGGTGTCGGCCGAGTGGTTTGTCATTTTAGCCACAGTCCCAAGAACAGCATACTGATGTTTCTCAACCAGCCGCGTAAAGGCCTTTTCGTCGCCACGCGCAGCCAATGCCATCAAGGCTAAATCTTCCTCATTCGCATCATCTCCCATCGGTCTTTCGATCTAACCCGGTGAGACGCTATCAGTCGCGCGAAAATTTCACACTTCTTCACCTTTGATTATGTCGTCAAAGGTTTGACGCTTCCTAGCGACCTTCGCCTGATTGCCATCAACCAGGATTTCAGCGGGAAGAGGATGGGAATTGTAGGTGGTCGCCATGACCATCCCGTAGGCCCCGGCACTCATTAAGGCGATTAAATCACCTGGGAAGAAGCTCGCTACCGGGCGATCCTGGCAGAAAAAATCACCACTTTCGCAAATCGGACCGACGACATCGACCGACTCGACCGCTCCGCACGGTTCGGAAACGGGAATGATTTCATGATGTCCCTCGTAGAGAGCCGGCCGGATAAGGTGGTGCATTCCGGAATCGACAATTTTGAAGGTCTTGGTCGCGCCTTTCTTTTCATAGAGACACCGCGAGATGAGAATTCCGGCATTCCCCGCAATAAAACGACCCGGTTCAAGGAGAACCTTGAGGCCTAGGATCGCGAGAGTTGGGACGATGGCGTCGGCATATTTTTCGGGAGTCAGCGGGCGGGTCTCCTCCGCTTGGTTCGTCCACCAGGATTCCTCTCCGGAAGCAAGCGCTTCCTCATAAATGATGCCAATTCCTCCGCCAATCGAGAAGAACTCGATGCCGTAGTCAGACTTGAGTTGCGCCGCCAGTGGGGCAACTTTTTCGACCGCCTCGACGAACGGAGAAACTGAGGTGAGCTGGGATCCGATATGCATCTGGAGGCCCTTGAGGTTGAGATTGGGAAGTTTCGAAGCGCGCTCGTAGGCAGCTAAGATCGACTCAAAGTCGATCCCAAACTTATTCTCAGACTTACCAGTTGAGATGTATTTGTGGGTTTTGGCATCCACATTGGGGTTTACGCGAAAGGCAATGGGAGCGATCAGATCGAGTTCGCCTGCCACTTGGCTGATAAATACGGCCTCTTCTTCGGATTCGACGTTAAGAGAGTAAATCCCTTCTCGAAGAGCATACTCGATCTCGGCCCGTGTTTTCCCGACCCCGGCAAAGGTACACTTTGCGGGATCGCCACCTGCTTTGATCACACGGTAAAGTTCACCGCCGGAGACGATATCGAAGCCACTGCCCAGACCAGCTAGAAGTTTCAAAACAGATAAATTGGAATTCGCCTTCACGGCATAGGCGACCTCGTGGTCAATTGCTGAGAAAGCGGTGTCGAGTCGGGTGAACCGGTCACGAAAAGTCGCGGCAGAGTAGACATAAAGAGGAGTGCCATGCTCTTCAGCAAGATCAGCGATCGAAAGGCCTTCACAGTGAAGAATACCATTGGAATAGTGGAACGAGTGCATCAGTAAAGTGGCGTATCGTCGGCGGGGATGCGAGCCTGTCAAGGCTGCACGTGTTTGCAAATCGATCAAATTCTCAAAAAAATGTGAGCATTTCGGCCCGGAAAAGGTCTTTATAGCCAATGATGCTTTCCAGTGATGGCGGTGTAGGCCGAAAAAAGTGGGTGATGTTGCAGTCGCCGGGAGTAAACACCGCTACAATAGGGGTCTTCTTGATGGTGTCTGTTGCGCTCGGTTTGAGTCTCACTTTACGGTGGGCAGGGGGGGGCACCGTGGAATCCGTCTACTCTTGGGGAATCCTTTCGTGGGAGGGCATTTTAAAAGGTGAGATCTGGCGGCTCTTCACCCATATCTGGCTTCATGGGAACGCCACCCATCTCGCTGTCAATGCCACTCTGTTTTACTACGCTGCCGCAAGACTGAGTCATGTCTTGAGCAACTGGCGTGTTTTTTCGTTGTTCATGGTCTGCGGCGTGGGATCCGGGCTCGCCCATGTGATCTCGCAGGCTTTCTTTCCCGAAATCCCCGCCGTCATAGGAGCCTCCGGTGGCGTGACGGGCCTCTTGCTGGGGTTCTTCTCGATCTCTCCGGACTCACGCATGATTCTGCTCAATATCTCGGCCCGAAATCTCTCAAAGGGGGTCTTGATCTCGAGTGCCCTGCTCTTTGTCATGAGTCCATGGCTCAACCTGCCTTTTTTAGCGGGTTTGGGTCACTGGCTTGGGGCCGCAATCGGTGATTTTGTGTTTAAAGCGGCTCATTTGGTCCACTTCGCTGGAGGTCTTCTCGGATGGACCATGATAGCGCGTTTTTTTCCTAAACTCCTCACCTCGGGCGACCTTTCTCGGATGCGGCTCGAAAGGGAGGTCAATCGAGTCATACGTTGAGCGCCAGTCATGGTTTGACGGCAAAGACGCAAGCTGATTGACTCTCGCGGCATGGACAATAAATCTGTTTTAGTGACCGGCGGCGCCGGATATATCGGTTCTCATACCGTCCGTCTTTTAAACGCTGAAGGCTATCATGTCGTGGTCCTCGATAATCTAGTCTACGGCCACCGAGATGCCGTGATTGACCCCGCTGTCGAACTCGTCATTGGGGCGGTGGGGGACCGCGACCTTCTCACTCGTCTCTTTGAGAAACATCAGTTTGTCGGTGTCATTCATTTCGCGGCCTATGCCTACGTCGGCGAATCCGTCAACGACCCCCTAAAATACTACCGGAATAATACCGCCGAACCACTCACTTTACTCGAGGTCATGGCAGCCTTCGAGTGTCGCTCGTTGGTCTTCTCGTCAACCTGCGCGACCTATGGCGAACCGGAACGGCTGCCTCTTACCGAGGATCATCCTCAAAAACCAGTCAGCCCCTATGGCAAGAGCAAGTTAATGGTCGAGTGGATCCTAGAAGACTGTGATGTGGCATGGAACCTGAAAAGTGCCGCCCTCCGCTACTTCAATGCCAGCGGGTGCGCAAGCGATGGCTTGATTGGGGAAGATCATCAACCGGAAACCCACCTGATCCCTCTCGTGCTCCAGGCTGTCAAAGGCGAGATTCCTGAGATTACCGTCTTCGGCACGGATTACCCGACTGATGACGGCACTTGCATTCGTGATTACATTCATGTGGAAGACTTGGCATCCGCGCACCTTCTCGCCTTGAAGCACCTGATCGGCGGAGGGGACTCGGTTCAGTGCAACCTCGGGACTGGAGTGGGGATTTCGGTCAAGGAGATCATCGATATGGCAGCCGAGGTTACTGGTAAGGAGGTTCCCGTGAAATTAGGGGCTCGGCGGCCCGGCGATCCGGCCCATCTGATCGCAGATCCCAGACTGGCGAAGGAGATCCTCGGCTGGGAGGCTGCACACAAGGATGCCCGCTCCATGATCGAAACGGCTTGGCAATGGATGTCAAAAGCACATGGGGGAAGATTTCCATCATAAATTTGCGAGATATACAGTGTAACTACACTTTTTTCTTGTTATCCCATCCAAACCGAACGATCTCTTACTTAGAAAATGTTAAGGATACCAAATTCAAAAGAGGGATGGGGGGGAATCTTCCAGACCTTCAAAAAGGGGTTCAGCTTGGTTGAGCTTCTTGCCGTGATGGCCATTATCGCCATTCTTCTCTCCCTCGCCTCGGTGGGAATCAGTAAGATTGGAAAGGGGCAGGGGGTTACTGCCGGTCTGGCGATTGGGGAGGGGCTTCTTGCCCAGACTAGGAGTCTTGCCATGAACCAAAATACCCGGGCCCGCTTGATCATTCATGGTGATCTCAATGATGCTGACCCGATCCAGCGCGAACGATATCGCCGCATGATGATGGTGGTTTACAAAGAAAGCGATGACGAGGGGAGAGAGCGGCAGGATTGGACTCGCGCCGGGTCTCCGACGTTTTTGCCCCCAGGCGTCTATTTTAGCCCAGAATTCAGCCGGGCTGACATGAGACTCGGAGGAGTTCTCCCCCAAGAGCGCCACCAGCTTACCTCATTAGCGTCGGACGTTCGCCAATGTCATTTTTACGAGTTCAATGGCCAAGGAATTTGCACTACTCCCGGTGCTGGATTCGTCATCGTGAACGGCTCCAGACCAAACAATGTTCAGCAGCCAATTCTGGGTGGAAAACGTGATTTGGGCGGCTTCGTGGTCCTCAAGAACGGAAGCACAACCATGATTAGGGACATCGAGCAACTCGGTGTCGTTGGCAGCAACTAAAGCTTCAAGCACTCACATAAAATGAATCTACAACTCTCCAGCCAAGGTTACACAAGGCGCCAAGGCTTCACCTTGGTAGAAACCGTTATCGCTTTGGGCATCCTCGTCGTTCTGATCACAGGCTTCATGGCCGTATTCGGGCCAGCCGCCCGGACAATCAAGAAAACCCTCTCAACAGACGAAGCGAGCCGACTTCAAGCCACGCTCAGATTAGAGCTTCAAATCATTCGCGATGGACGCGAAAGACAGCAGTTCCAAAACGATCCCTTCCGCAAGGCGGTGCAATGGATCTCCCAGTCAGAGAACACCGGTGAGACCATCATCATTTACAAATATCGTGCGCAGCCAGGACAGGTTCGTCAAGATGGCACCCTCCAGCCCGCACCACGTGAACCCGGGCAAATTGCAGGCTCAAATTTCATTGTGCAACCGATGGTGAGGCGCCTCAGTGATCCTCTTTTTGAAGAGGATATTCAATCAGTTGAGGGTCGGGTCTTCTTTGTCAAATTACGCCAATTAGTCTTCGAGGGCCAAGGGCTCAGAGTGAGTAATGAGCCCGGAAGGATTACTGATCCCAATATCCCAGGTCAAAATTACGCGCAAACTCCGCAGGATTATCCTGAGGCCATGGTGGCTTTCCAAGCCGAATACTACAATCTTCCGACGACGAAATTTCAATACCTCACGAATAATTTCGATCCCGCCAATTTCACTCGTCCAATCTTTTCCCGTAACCTATCCGTGAGCCGCTAGAGTTCCTCCTGCACTATGAAATATTTTCCCAAAAAAAATCGCGATGCCAGAGGCTTCACCTTGGCTGAGTTGATGGTCGCGATGACCATTACCCTTGTCCTTGTGCTCCTGACACTCGTGATTACCGGAACCGCGATCGACGCCTGGAAGGCAGCCCGGACTGAGATCCGAGCGGCAGGACAAGCAAAAATCATGCTCAATGCTCTCGGCCGAGATCTTGAGTCGATGGTCAGCAGAATGGGCAACAACAACATTCAGTGGCTCATCGCCACCTCAACGAGTGGTCAGATTGGACCGGCGGCTGAGGAGAGCCCAAATGCTGTGCAACTCACCTTTTTCACGTCAGCTTCCGATCGCTACAATGGGAATGCCGGAAGCAGAGAAAAGCTGGATGGAAACGGACCAAACCGCAATGCCGACATCGGAGGAGACATCTCAGCCGTTTCCTACCAACTCGATTTTGTTGATCCCGTTTTCGGCAGTCAGAATAATCGCTTCGCAACCTTCGTCCTTTATCGGAACCTCCTCAATCCGGATGAAACATATGCGGGCGTCTCAGGTGAACAGAATCTTGAGCAGGCATTCCAAAATCGCGCGGGTGCGAATGAGCTTGATGACCTGATGTGTGAGAATGTCTTCGAATTCACGGTCACGTTTGTGGTGACTTACCGGGACGTGGATGGGCAGACCAAGACAACGAAATTCCCCGTCATGGCCTCGAATCCCCCGGGAGGTGCCCAGGAGGTTAACAACTCCTTTGCCATCAACGGCACGGGATTGGCCCCGAATCAAAACACCAGTTCTCAGTACAGAGGTGGCCGGATCGCGGCAGTCGAGATTTCGATCACCGTTCTCACCGACGAAGGCATCGCCATCTTGAAGCGGAGCCCCTTTAGAAATGATAATGAGAGGGCTCTCTTCATTGAAAAAAATGGCTATCGCTACAGTCGTTCGGTCACGGTCCCCCAAGGGTGATTTTTTTTTAAAGTATTCCTTGATTAAGAAGAGGAGGGAGATTACTTCCTCCGCCGTCAGAGAGACAGTGCTTAGCGCGGGTGGCGGAATTGGTAGACGCGCCAGACTAAGGATCTGGTGTCCATTGCGGACGTGGGGGTTCGATTCCCCCCTCGCGCACCATCTCCCTGACACACATTCCTAAAAGGCCCCCTCCCAGGGGCCTTTTGAGTCTCCAAAAATAATGGTCGATTAGCTCAGTGGTAGAGCGCTTGCTTCACACGCAAGATGTCACTGGTTCAAATCCAGTATCGACCACCATTTTTTTGAGAATGATGAACAGATGAAGTGCTTAGCGCGGGTGGCGGAATTGGTAGACGCGCCAGACTAAGGATCTGGTGTCCATTGCGGACGTGGGGGTTCGATTCCCCCCTCGCGCACCATCTGGTTTCATTACGGATTTTTTTTGAGACAAAACCACTCTCTTCGGGCATTCTTCTCTTTGGAACTATGTTTGGCACTAAGGAATCACTCGGGAAAGCGTGGCAGGACTGGCTTGATGAGAGCGCGCCAAGACTCCTGGCCTATGCCCGGGCACGCTGCAATAATGCTGAAGAGGCCGAAGATCTGCTCCAAGATGCTCTCATCAAGCTTTGGGGATATCAAGAGGAGCGAGCGCACCGCCCTCCGGACCTCCCCTTGGCCTTCTCCGTCATGCGTTACCTTGGTTTAGACCACGGTCGCCGTAAAGGTCGCCGGGAAAAGAGGGATCAAAAAATCATTCAATTCCAAAAGGGTGAAGACCATTGGCTCGATCCTGCGCTCGAAGAAGCAGAAGAGGCCAAACTCCTCAGGACCGAAGTGGAGCACTTACCCGATAAACTCCGCGAGGTCCTGACCTTGAAGATCTGGGGTGGGCTCACTTTTGCCGAGATTGGGAATCTTCTCAAAGTCTCGCAAAACACGGCCGCATCCCGCTACCGCTATGCGCTGGAGCAACTTCAGAAAAAGCTCAAACACCTTAAAAACACCCAAAATGGATAACTCATTGAAACATCTTGAATCCAAACTGGAGGACTTGATCCCCAGAAGCCTGAGTGACGAGGGGCGGGATCGATGCCACTCTCTCATCAATGATTTGGTTTCGAGGAGTGAGACGGCGACTGGAGCGTCCCGCCCCGTCCGCTCATGGCCAAGTAACGGGGCCGCAGCGGCGGCCGCGTTAACGATTGGCATTTGGGGTGGCTGGTATATCGGCAACGATCATGGTGGCGTGTCAGGAGTCGGGTCCACCACCTCAAATCGCGAGAGCCTCGTAGAGGAATTCGAGCAACTTGACCATGAAACATGGCTTCTGACCGAAGACTCCCCGGATGTCTACGTCACCAAAACGGGTGAAATCCGCGAAATCTCACGGGAAGTCGAAATGACCAAGGAAGTCGTCCAACATCGAGAGAGCGGGGTCGTCGTGACGGTAGAAACGACGGATCACCACGTCGTCGATTCTGTCAAAAGCGAATTCTAGCCCCTAAGATCGTGAAGATTTTGACCCTCATCGTATTTAGCCTTCTCACACATCTGGCCCTCGCCGGAGAGTTGCCGTGGATCGGTGTTACCCTAAACCCACCCACACCGGAACAGAGGGAAGGAACCTCAGTGAAGCAGGGGGTGGGGTTCTCGGTCGATCAAGTGATCGCGGGCGGGCCTTTGGCGAAAACCGGGGGCAAGGAAAAGGATCTTTGGTGGAAATTTGATGGCCAAATTCTCATCAACAAGAGCCAAATGGTGGTGCTCCTTCGCGGAAAATCGCCCGGCGACGAAGTTGAAGTTGCCTATTTCCGAGAGGGCCAGCTCCAAAAGCTGAGTCTCATTCTAGAGATGAGGCCTCGGCGAAATATTATCCCAGCCAGTATGGTCCCGGAACGTCCCTCATGTTCGCGCATTCTTGCGAAACGCGAGCAAATCGCGAAAATCACCCTCAACACAAAGGAGTTGAGTCTTGAAAATGAAGGGGAGAAATGGCGCTTTACGATCAAAGAGGGTGGCGCAGTCGTGTTATCCTCGCTTGTCGGCGATCAGGATCTCAATGACAAGGTCCCGGCAAAATGGCATGGGCCATTTATGATCCTGAAACACACCCTGCATGGGAGCGGTAATCCTCCGGGAGCACCCATAAAGCAACGGGTCAGATACGTGCCCGATCCAAAATCCCCCACGGAATGACATTGACGGGACGTGTATCACCGTTAGTATTCACGTTTTTTGCTTCCGTCCTTGCTATTGCGCTTGCCCCCTAGCAGTCTCGCGACATGCATCCTGATGTCGCGAAGTTGGTGGAAGCGGGCCGAATTACCGAGGCCGTTGGTGAAAGACTCTCAAAAATTGCGCCCGGATCTTTCCGGATCCACAAAAATTATGGGGGCGGAGTGGTCACCGCTTGGGATCTTTTCAACGGGAAAGTCACTATTGATTTTGAGGTCGAAAAGGGGAAGGTCATGGGCTTAAAGCTTGCCCTCGAGAAGACTGAGCCAGTTGAGGCCGGTGATCTTCGGGCCCAAAAAGTAAGCCAACTTGATGAACTCAAGGAATTGGCCGAAAAGGACCCTGTCGAACTCGTAGCACGGACCGTTCAAAGCCGCGGCGGAAACATGACAATGGACCAACTTGATGCCGAACTCTGCGGAAGTGTCGTCGCCGAACCGGGATACAAGAAGTGGTGGGAAAAAACTAAAAAAGCACTTCGTGAGAGCAAACGGGTTTCTGTCCCCACCAAGCGCACTGATCCGCTCGTTCTTCGTGATGAATCCACCGGACCGGGCGAGGCTCTGGTCGATGACCTTGATCAAGCGCGCACTCCCAAAGGGCGCGTCAAAGCATTCGAAGCGATCCAGCGCGAAGCTCCACTCGTGGCCGCAACCGAAGGTCTCTTGGCTCGCGCTTTTGAGATTGTGAATGATGCCGCCCTGAAGCTGATGAAACTCGCGCCCGCCCAATCTTTGGAATTGATCGCGCTCCGAAATGAAATCGCCGAAGAAACGAAACAGGAGGAGTCAATCTCCGGGGATGCTCCGAAACTCGCCGAAGTTCTCCAAGTTGCCGACGGCAATCTCTCCGAAGATCTCAACCAAGTCGCGGCCGCTCGCCTGAAGCGCATCCTAGAAGCTTTCCCCGCTGCCTTTGGTGACGACTGGGTCGTTAAGGTCCTTTCGGTTTTCGGTCGTATCAGCTCACGTGGCGTTTCCGAAATCGCCAAGCTCCTTGGTGAACAGGACAAAACTCATGAACTCAACAGCCACATCAAAGTGGCTCTCTCCCGCCACGCCCTCGGGCCAGATGCCCTTGCCTGGATTTGTCGCGAGCGAAAGAAAGCCGCGGTCGAAGTCTTCGACGGCTCGGTGGGTTCGGTGATTTTAACAGTCCTTGAGCAAGACTCTCTTGACGACGGACCTCGCCGAAGCGGCCGCCTCGGTAATTTCCTTCTCGATGATAAGGAACTCATCGCGGATCTCCTCGATGGCATGGAGCTCAATGACGTCCGCAACTTTGCGCGCAAACTCCTCGCAAGTCCCGCTTTCCCTGATCTCGATCGTAAGTCTCTGATGGCTCGCGTCATCAAGAAGGTTCCCGAGACCCAGGAGATGGTCTCAGGCGAGAGCAAGTCAAAAGGTGATGACACCCTCTTGGTCTCCTACGAAAGCCTCGACAGGCGGAAGGCTGAATACGAGGAACTCGTCAACAAACGAATCCCCGGAAACGTCAAGGAGATCTCGACGGCCCGAGCGCACGGTGACCTGCGTGAGAACTTCGAGTATCATGCCGCCAAGCAGATGCAGGGCGTTTTAAACTCTCGCAAGAACGACCTCGAGCGCGACCTCGAGCGCGCCCGTCCAACCGACTTCAAAGGTGCTGATACCTCAGCGGTGAACCTCGGAACCAAAATGGTTGTTTCCATCGAGGGTGGCGGTGAACTAAACATGTCAATGCTCGGCGCATGGGATGGAGATCCGGACAAAGGCGTCGTTTCTTATCTCTCCGATATGGGTCAGATCCTGTTGGGTAAGGCCGTCGGCGACACCGCCAAGATTCGCGATATGGAGACCGAGGAACTCATCACGGTGACCGTCGTCTCAATCGAGACAATCTAAGCGAATTACTCACCTCACCCCTTTTTCTAAACACATTCATGTCAAACACCACCATCCAGTCCATCAAAGGCCGTGAAATCATTGATTCACGGGGAAACCCTACCGTTGAAGTTGACGTCACCCTTTCCGGGGGGGCATTTGGGCGGGCTGCCGTTCCTTCGGGAGCCAGTACCGGCGAGCACGAAGCCTGGGAGCTCCGCGATGGCGACGCAAAACGCTTCCTGGGTAAGGGCGTTCTTGGGGCTGTTGCCAATATCAACGATAAAATTGCCCCGGCCCTCCTCGGAAGCTGCGCCACTGACCAGACCGGGATCGATCAAGCGATGCTTGCGCTCGATGGCACTCCCAATAAGAAAAATCTCGGAGCGAACGCTCTCCTTGGAACATCTCTAGCGGTTGCCCGCGCAGCGGCCTCTGCTTCCGGACTCCCGCTTTATAAATATCTTGGCGGACCAAATGCCAAAGTCCTCCCTGTGCCGATGATGAACATCATTAACGGTGGTTCTCATTCCGATGCTCCGATCGCTTTCCAGGAGTTCATGATTCGCCCCGTTGGTGCCGAGACCTTCAGTAAGGCGATCCAGATGGGTGCCGAAATTTTTCACAGTCTTAAAAAAGTTCTTCATGACCGTGGTCTCTCAACCGCAGTGGGCGACGAAGGCGGATTCGCTCCAACCTTCGACGGAACCGAGGATGCTCTAGACACCATCAGTCTCGCAGTCGAGAAGGCCGGTTATAAAATTGGTGAAGACATCACCTTTGCCCTCGATTGCGCTGCTTCCGAGTTTTTCGAAGATGGCGTTTACAACTACGCGAAATTCGAAGGTGAGAATGGCGCCAAACGGGGATCCGACGAGCAAGCGGCCTACCTTGCCGAGCTTTGCGCGAAGTATCCCATCGACTCGATCGAAGATGGATGTGATGAGAATGACTGGGATGGTTGGAAGGTCCTGACCGATAAGATTGGTGATAAGATTCAGCTGGTCGGCGATGATCTTTTTGTCACCAATGTTGATTTCCTCCAAAAGGGCATCGATCTCGGGGTTGCCAACTCCATTCTCATTAAGGTCAACCAAATCGGGACCTTGACCGAAACCTTCGATGCCATCGAACTCGGAAAGGCTCACCGTTATAATTCGGTAATCTCTCACCGCTCCGGCGAGACCGAGGACAGCACCATTGCTCACCTCGCCGTCGCGACCAACGCAGGCCAGATCAAGACCGGTTCAATGAGCCGCTCCGACCGGATTGCAAAATACAATCAGCTTCTCCGCATTGAGGAAGCACTGGGCGGGAGCGCAATCTACGGCGGTCGCTAAACGAGCACCGATCTCAAGTTTAAGTTTCAAAGCCGCAGGAATTTCCTGCGGCTTTTCCGTTTAGACTTCCTAAATAATTATCTCGAGTTAATCTTCGTTCTAATGGGAGATCGATTGCGTGCTAAAACCAAACGTTCTGCGGAGTTCTGCGACGAGTCCGGTTCTCGTGGCTTCTTCGGAAAACCGACGTTGGTCGTTTTCTGGCTCTTCGTTCTTGCGGCCTGCCTCGCAGTCGCCATTCCTGCCTTCCCGCAGTATGAAATCTTGCGGAATATCGAGACTGAGCTTGCTGACGTCGAAGGTGAAGAACTTCGAATGCGCATGGAAAGCAGGCAACTTGCAGCTGAAGTCGAGGCTGTCAAAAAAAACCCGCGCTATTTGGAAGCGCGGGCTCGAGATCCTCTCCGATATCAAATCGAAGGGGAGACAATCATCCAGATTGAAGACTAGATCGTCATCGAATTAAAGCCGCCGTCGACTACGATCTCCGTTCCCGTGATGAAACCTCCTGCTCGATTAGAGGCCAGAAGCAGGGTTGCCCCGATCAACTCCTGGGGATTTCCAAAGCGGGAAGCAGGTGTATGGCGGAGGATTTCCGCGACTCGCGATTCGTCAAGGACCTTCCGGTTCTGCTCGGCTGGGAAGAAGCCCGGGACGAGCGTATTCACGCGAATATCACGGTCGGCCCACTCGCGCGCGATGTTGCGCGTGAGATTGTGAACGGCAGCCTTGGAGGCTGAATAGGTAAAGACCCGGGAGAGGGGATTGAGTCCGGAGATTGAGCCCAGATTGATGATGGAAGCCTGGACGTCACGACTGAGGAAATAGTTTCCAAAGACTTGGCACGCTCGCATCACCCCAACGAGGTTGATATTAAGAATCTCGAGAGCCTCTTCGTCGGTGATCTCAACAAAAGGAGTGGGGGAGTTGATCCCGGCACCGTTAACGAGAATATCGATTTGGCCCGATTGCTCGACCACTGAGTTGAGGAGTTCGTTGAGCGAATGGCGGTCGCCGGCGTCAGCCTGAGCGAAGTATCCCTTGCCACCGGCGGCCTCGATGACCTTGAGTCGCTCGTTTGCTTTCTCCTCGTTCCGACCTACCAACACGACCTCTGCCCCGGCTTGGGCCAAGCCAAGTGCCATGTGGGAACAAAGTTCTCCCGTGCCACCAATAATGACGGCGGTCTTCCCTTCGAGACCGAACATTTCCTTCAGAAATTGAGCTGTTTTCATTTCGGGCCGATCCTAGTGCGCGGCTGGCTGGCGGCAAGAAATGATCCAAGAACTTTCGAGGTTCGTAGGTTTCAATCAGGATGAGATCTGAGGTTCCACAAGTCCTTGGAGTGATCGGCAGCCAAACAAGGCCAGTGATTCTTCGTTTAAAAGGAGTAATTGTCAGGAAGGGGCCTCATTCGATTGGGTTTCCTCGATTCGAGAGAGTCTGAACGCAGGAGGTTCCAAGACTGTCACCACTGTTCACTTACTGGATCCGGGCAAGCAAGACGATTGATCACAAAATCGCAGAATTTTCGGTAGCCATTAGACCACGAGTGGCTACCTTTCGTTCGTTGATGAAGTGCGATTCGTGTCAGGAAAAAGCTACCGTGTTCTACACTCAGGTGTCGGACGGTAAGCTCAAGAAGTTTGTACTCTGTGAAGCGTGCGCTCACGAGAAGGGCGTCACCAGCCCTGAGGGTCTTTTGATGGCGGAAGAATTACTGGGAGGTTCGCCTCCACCGAGCCAACCCATCGGCCCGTTTCCAGCAGTTTCCCAGGAAGGGTGCCGTGTTTGTGGATTCACCTTAGAGGATTTTCGAAAAGTCGGGCGATTAGGCTGTCCGCAATGTTACGAGGCCTTCTCTCAGGAGGTCACCCAGCGGCTGCCTTCAATGCATAAAGCGAGCAGTCACAAGGGCTATATCCCGGAAAGTTTGGTCAAGCAACAAGCCATCCGCTCCAAACTAACAAGCCTTTCCGCAGATCTCGAACGAGCGGTTTCCGAGGAGCGATTCGAGGAGGCCGCAGCTCTTAGAGATCGCATTTACGACCTCGAAAATAAAGGGGAAGGGGTGGCTTCGTTATGATGCGTTTCGCGACCCTTTTGAAACACCCCGCCGATTGGATGACGGGACACGACGCCGAAACATCGGTGGTTCTGACCAGTCGGGTTCGCCTTGCCCGCAATTTAGCGCAATCACCATTTCCGGGGTGGGCACGGAAGAAGGAGCGCCAGGCCGTTCGTGAATCACTGCAAAGCAAAGTCGAATCCCTTCCCGGAATGAAGGACGGATTCTCGCACGAATTATCGGAGCTTGAGCCACTCCAAAAACAGGTTTTAGTCGAGCGCCACCTCATCAGTCGCGAGCAGGCTGCTCGAAATGAAGGAAGTGGTTCGGTCGTGAATCGTAAGCAGACCCTGAGTCTCATGATCAACGAGGAAGATCACCTCCGAATTCAGGCAATACGACCAAGTTTACAGCTAAAGGAAGCCTACAAACTGGCTCACGCGATCGATCAACGGCTCGAGGGAATCGTCGACTTTGCGGTCGATGCCAAACTGGGGTATTTGACAGCCTGTCCCACAAACCTCGGAACGGGAATGAGGGCCTCATCGATGTTGCATCTCCCGGGATTGGTTCTGAGTGATCAAATTGGCCCGGTTTTGAAGGGGATCAGCAAGCTCGGCCTTGCCGTGCGTGGCCTCTACGGGGAGGGGACCGAGTCGCTCGGTAATCTTTACCAAATTTCCAATCAATCGACTCTGGGCGAAACAGAGGAGGAAATTCTCGACCGTCTCACTAAGGTCATTGGTGATGTTGCTCGCTACGAGACGCAGGCGCGTGCGAAATTATTGGCTGACGATCCGGTTATGGTCAGGGACCGCATCGGTCGGGCCGCTGGAAATCTCACCTACGCCCACATTATTACTTCCAAGGAGGCCTTGAACCATCTCTCGATGCTTCGTCTCGGCGCCTTTCTAGGTCTCATGCCGTCTTCCATTGTGGAGATTTGCGATCGCCTTTTTATGGAAACCCAACCGGCCCACCTTCAGTGGAGGGCCGGAAAGAAGCTTCAGCCGGAAGCCCGCGATATTATTCGGGCTCAAATGATCCGCGAGCATTTGCATTCGTCGATGCCACCTGCTATTGATGTCTCAAGAAAAGAAAGTTAACCGAGCCCCCAACGAAAGAACCTCATGAACAACTTCACCCCACGCGCCCAGCAGGTGCTAGCGCTGGCCCGAAAGGAAGCAGACCGCTTCAATCACAATTACATCGGAACCGAGCACGTCCTGCTCGGACTGATCAAGCTTGGCCAAGGCGTCGCTGTCAGCGTGCTTCAGCGCATGGGCCTCGATCTGGAATCAGTTCGGATGGAAGTAGAAAAGGAAGTAGGGACTGGTCCTGATTCCAAAACCTCCACCAATATCCCCTACACGCCACGAGTTAAGAAGGTGCTTGCCCTTGCTAATAAGGAAGCGAAGCAGCTCAACCATTCCTACGTTGGGACTGAGCACATTCTCCTTGGACTTCTTCGAGAAGGAGAAGGAATGGCTGCGCGTGTTCTCACCAGCTTGAATGTCGATCTTCAGACGACTCGGAACGAGGTCTTGGCCGAAATTGATCCTAATTTTGCAGCGGAGGATTCCGATGATGATTTCGATTTCGATGATGACGACGAATTGGAGGTTGGTAACGATGAAGATCCCGAAGGGAAAACCAAGACTCCTGCGCTGAAAGCCTTTGGCCGTGACCTCACCAAACTTGCACAGAATGGCAGTCTCGACCCTGTTATCGGACGTGCTCCGGAGATCGAACGTGTCATCCAAATTCTCTGCCGTCGAACCAAGAATAACCCAGTTCTCGTCGGAGAAGCGGGTGTCGGTAAGACCGCCATCGTTGAAGGGCTCGCCCAGGAAATCTCCTCCGGGGACGTTCCGGAGATCCTTCGCGACAAAAAAGTGATCACCCTCGACCTAGCTCTCATGGTCGCCGGTACTAAGTACCGGGGACAATTCGAAGAACGGATCAAGGCGGTCATGGACGAGATCCGCAAGGTGAAGAATGTCATTCTCTTCATCGATGAACTCCACACCATCGTAGGGGCCGGTTCTGCGGAAGGAGCGATGGATGCCTCGAACATCATCAAGCCCGCTCTCAGCCGTGGCGAACTCCAATGTATCGGTGCCACCACGCTGAATGAATTTCGGAAGCACATCGAGAAGGACTCGGCGCTTGAACGGCGCTTCCAACAGGTGAAGGTCAATGAACCTTCTATCGAGGACGCCATCGCAATCATGAAGGGACTTCGTGAAAAATATGAATCCCACCACAAGGTCCGCTACACGGATGAAGCTCTCGAAGCTTCCGTGAAGCTGACATCGCGATACCTCACGAGCCGTTTCCTTCCAGACAAAGCGATCGACGTCGTCGATGAAGCCGGCGCGCGTGCCCGCATCCAGACCATGACCCGCCCGGTCGGTCTCAAGCAATTAGAAGCACGTATCGCCACCATCAATACCGATAAAGTGGCCGCGATCAACGATCAGGATTTCGAAAAAGCCGCAGCTCTTCGCGACGAAGAAAAAAGCACACGGAAGGAACTCGAAGAGAAAATTGAGGGCTGGAAGGGCGAGAGCGAAGAAAAAATCGTCGACATTGAGGAGGACGACATCATGTCGGTGGTCTCAAAGACGACCGGCGTCCCGCTCCAGCGCATGGAGCAAAAGGAGGCCACCAAGCTCCTCAAAATGGAGGACAATCTCAAAGAGACCGTGATTGGCCAAGACGAGGCGGTCATCGCAATCTCGAAAGCTCTACGCCGTTCCCGAGCCGACCTCAAGGACCCTCGCCGCCCCATCGGTTCCTTCCTCTTCCTTGGACCAACCGGAGTGGGTAAAACCTACCTTGCCCGCAATCTTGCCAACTTCATGTTCGGCGATCCCGAGTCTTTGATTCAGATCGATATGTCGGAGTATATGGAGAAGTTCAGCGCCAGCCGCTTGATCGGATCCCCTCCGGGATATGTCGGATATGAAGAAGGTGGGCAGCTGTCCGAAGCGGTCCGCCGTCGTCCCTACGCCGTCATTCTTTTTGACGAGGTCGAGAAAGCCCACCCTGACGTCATGAACCTTCTCCTTCAAATTCTTGAAGAAGGAATGATCACCGACAGCTTCGGACGCAAGATCGATTTCCGCAACACCATCATCATTTTGACCTCCAATGTCGGTGCCGAAAGCATCAGGCGTCAGACCACTCTCGGCTTCAATGCGATGGCTGCGGATGACTCTGATTATGAAGGAATGAAGGCCAAGATCGACTCCGTGGCTAAGAAACATTTCCGTCCGGAATTCTTGAATCGTCTGGATGAGCTTGTCGTCTTCCGCATGCTCGAGAAAGAGAGCCTGAATGAGATCGTTGATCTCGAGGTTGATAAGCTCGTCAAGCGTCTCGTCGAGAAGGATATCGAACTTGTCCTCGAGGACTCAGCCCGTGAACTCATCGTGACCGAGGGATATGATCCCGATTACGGTGCACGTCCGATGCGCCGGGCCGTGGAGCAACTTCTCGAGGATCCCTTAGCCGAGGCAATCCTTTCTGGCGATGTCAAGCCAGGCCATCACGTCACCGCCAAGGTAAGGAAAGGCGACAAGAAAGTTTCCTTTAAAGCAAAAGCTAGTAAGAAACCCAAGGAGACGAGTGCTTCGGCTTCCTAGCTTTATGCGCTGAAGCGGCCCCCTCAAAACGCCGGATATTCTCCGGCGTTTTTTAGGGTTCGCGGACTGGCATAACGCTTTCGCCTCGAACCCATCCGTTGAGTCCGCCCGGAAGAATGACGTAGGCCCAACCGGCCCTCGTCTTCGTTACCTTACAAAGACTCCCGATGAGGGTGTCTCTCATGGCATTGTCACCTTCAAAAGGTTGGCTTCGCATCGGGGTATCTTCGGTGATGACCGAGAGAGTTTGCAGGGGTTCGAAGCTAATCCCAAGAGGGTAGAGATACCATCCACCAAGACCGATGAGAATGCCCAAGCTCGCCAAACTTGAGGCCCCTAAAAGAAAAGGCCCGCGGAGCTTCCCATAGACAAGTTTGAGGACCAGAAAAAGGATCAAGGTCGCCCAGACTCCGGCGATGGCCACTTGGAGGTAAACCCACTTGGGAATCACGGAAACCCATTCGGTGCCCTCTGGCGCTTTAGTATGGATACCCGGAAGGCTTTCCATAAGGTCGCCGGAGTCACCGCCATAAAGTTGGAAACGATATGCCCATAGCGCCGCCGACCCCGGATTACCAAGGGCTTTTTCACTCAAGGCAAGATTATAAAAGTGCTCTCGAGCCGGCTCCTGCTCCATTAGGAGCAGGATCTCGGCTTTCGCTTTCGTGGGATCAGGAGAGAGGGCTTCGACCGATTGCAGCAGGAATCCAAAGAAGAGGCCCACAAGCCAGAGAGGGGAGAGAGTCTTGAGGAGATCGATGACGCGCTTCTTTTCTCCTTTCTGAACAGGCTCCGGGACAGGGTCTTGCCGAAAACAGATCTCGTCACGAGTTTTAAAAATATCCTCAAACCCCTCGGAAGTCTGACGTTCCGTCAAAAAGCGAGTGGCCTCCCGGTAGAAAGAAACACGGTCCGACGACTGGGCGCCCACCTTTTCCAAATCTAGGTGGAATTCCCGGGTTGGTTGACCCGACATTTTTCTTGCCCAGAGACGTCTTCGGAATCCCATTGCGAGCAGAGCGATGACCAAGACTGCCGGGATCGCTTGCCAAAGCCACCGTGAGATTCCAGGTGAGGCTGCCCGAGATTTGAAAGGCCCATTAGGCGTGAGAAAAGCGAGTTCAACAGACCCGCTATCGGCAGCGGGAGGCTCACCGGTGATGGTGATGGGAATCGAGGGTGACGCCAAGGTGCGATAGGCTTTAAGAAGGGGATCGAAGTAGGCAAAACGATAGGGGGGGAGTGTGGGCACCTTGACGGTGGGACGGATCACTTGGGAATATTCAGCCGAACCGGAGCTTGATCGACGTTCGCCACCACTCGGCTTGGCGATCATATCGAATTGTTTCCATTCTTTTTCGGGATCGACCAATTGCGGCCCTGGAAATTGATCAATATTTCCTGATCCCGTGACACTGACTTCGATAGTGAGGGGATTTCCAAATTCAATTTCCTGCCCGAGAGGTCGGACTTCCATCGTGAATGAGCCCACGGCTCCCTGGAACTCAGGCGGCGCGCCATCGGGGAGAGGACGAATATCCAGATCGACTTTTGGGAAATGGATTTTCGCAGTGTGAGACCCTGTCGCAAATCCGCCCCTGACCATCATTCGTCGTTGAAATATCGCGTCGGCATCGCCCGGTCCCAAGCTGAGTGGCCCTTCTTGCAGGGCATTGATCGAGCTCCGATACGTGTAAACGTGAAAGCGATGGCCATCGTAGTCGAGATAGCCGGTCGCTCCCGCATTGGTGGTGAAGCGCCACGCGGCCAAGCCGTCTTTTTTCATTTGGATGACATTTCCATCGGACAAACGGAGAAGATTCGGAGATTCATGCGCAAGATAGAGCTTCGCTTCGACATCCTGCGTTTCACCAAGATAGGGAGTGGGCTTCGCCAGAAAGACTCCCGTCAGATAGGGCGTGACCGAACTCCCGATCTTGATTCCCTGCGTCGCCAAATCTGAGATTGGGAAAACCCGCAAGAGGTGCGCCTTTGATCGTAGAATCCCGGTGGAGGTTTTAATTTCAAATGGCGGGATACGGTAAACTCCCGGTTCAAAAGCCGAGACCATGTAGCGGAAGCCTTCCCGGATCCGGCCATTGATATTGAATCTTTTTTGAGCTTCGCGCTTCAGGACAAGTGGCGCTGCCCTGGGTGAGTCAGGCCAGTCGATGATCGTGACATTCTCAAGCCAAACCGTCAGAGCAGTTTGCTCGCCGACCACCACCATTGAACTCTCCAGACTGCTGTTGATCGCTGGAGTTCCTTGGGCCAGGGCATTCAAGAAGCCCCCGAAGAAGAGGCTAAGAACGAGAAAGGGGAGTTTCAAGAATGAAGACATTGTCCCTTTTTACCAATCCTGGGCACTCCGATTGTAAGGTCGGCGAATTCTACGGGGGGCCTTTTCACCGAAATCGGAGTATTGCTTGAGAAGTCGACGGGCCCGGTCTTCCCGACTTTCGTCCTCGGGGGCATTGGGATCGTCATTGAGTTCGCTCTCGTTTTCCTGACCCGGTTCTTTTCCTTCAGATCCATTTTTCGGTTCTCCCTCATTAGGTTGTGGGGCTTCATTTTGATCAGGCTGGCCTCCCTCGCCATTCTTTTCTTCTTCAGGTTTCCCATCCTCACCTTCTTTTTTCTGCCCGGGCTGATTTTCTTCACTGTCTCCTTTCTCATCCTTCGGATCCTCGTTGGGCTTCTCCTGCCCATCTTCATCCTTGGGTTCGCCATCGTCGCCGGGTTTCTCTTTTTCAGATTCCTGCTCATCGTCGCCCTCTTGAGGCTTTTCTTCAGAGTCTTTTGGGTCGCCTTCTTTTTCTTCTTCTTTCTCGTCGTTACCTTCCTCTTGCTCGTCCTCCTTCGGCGCTTGTTCTTCAGGTTTTTCCTTTGAAGTTTCCTTTTCCAAAGCGGCGAGTTGTTCCTTTACCGATTTAAGATTTTCAGCAGTCTCGCCATGATCGGGCATGAGAGTCAATGAGGCCTCAAAGTGCTCAATTGAGCCCCGCCAAGCTTTCCTCTTTTCCTCCTTCTCCAATGGCGCCCCCAAGTAGAAAAGAGAGGTCGCAAGGGCGTAGTGTGCCTTCTGTTGAGTTACCTGATCGTCGGCGGAGATTGCTTTGCTGAAGGCATCCGCGGCACCTTCCCAATCGCGGACCTTGGACGCGGCGGATCCGGCCGCCAAATAGAGGCTAGCGGCGCGATCACCTGTGCTTTGCTTTGCCGCTTCTTCAAAACGATCATGGGCTCCTTCGGAATCGCCCGCTTGCATCGCCGCTACCCCATCTTCGATCAAGCCCGCCTCAGCGTGTGGCATCACCAAAAAAAAGAGCGCGAGAGTGGCAACAGACCCAAGTGGCAGGCCGCGAATGTAAAGAGAAGTCATGATAAAAAGAAGTCCGCACAGAACAAACCATTGATGAGCCGGTTTCGCAACTCGTTGGTGTTTTCCTTCCTCACGAAAACGGTCCATTTCAACAAGAGCCGCGTCAAGCTTCCCGAGAAAATCGCTGCCCATGCCACGTGAGTAGTATCCCTCGGTGCGTTCCGCGAGGATTTGCAGTGCGTCCTCGTTAAGGCGACTGAAGACAACATTGCCTGTCTTATCACGGAACTTACCATCGCTTTCAAGAGGATCAGGGATAAAGGCCCCCTCAGGGGTGCCCATGCCTAACGAATAAATAAAGACGCCTTCGTCGGCCGCCGAGGAGGCGGCTCCTTCCAATCCTTCTGTTGATTTTTCGCCGTCGCTGAAAACGACCATGATATTACTCTGTTGCCCGGTCTGCACGAGAAGCTTCACTCCGGCATTAATTGCACCGGTGAGATTGGAGCCACCGTATGGAATATCATTGGGATCAAGTTGGGCAAGGGTCTGTTCGACGAAGCCATGATCAATTGTCAGGGGAGATTGCACCAAAACCTCTCCCGCAAAGAGAAGGACACCCACGCGGTCATTGGGGAAACGTTCCAGAATTTCGAGCGCGGCGGCGCGCGATGCCTGGAGACGATTCGGTGAGGAATCCGCGGCCAACATACTCCGCGAAATATCGATGCAAAAAAGGATGTTACGCCCCTCGCTCTCGACCTCGATCCATTCCTCGCCCGACTCGGGTTGGGCAAAGGCGATGATCAAGCCGCCCAATCCGGTGAGGGCAAGGGCGAGGGCGGTGAAGTGGACCCAAGGAGGGCGAATCTCACTTAGCCGACCCCGCAAACGGGGTGCCACCAACCTTTGCCAACGTTCACCCCGGTTTCGCCAGGCCAGCCAGGCCATAAATCCGAGGAGAGGGAGGGCAATGAGGCAAAGAAGCCATTCCGGTTGCGCGAAATTCATGGCATCGGTGGAGGGTTAAAGGAGGTGAAAGCGAGAAATCCTAAAATCAAAAGTGCCGAGGGTCCCACAAACCAAGGGTAGAGTTCCTTGCGGATCACCCAGGTGTTGCGCTTCACTTCTGTTTTTTCGAGTTCATCGATGCTCTGAAAGGCCTCCCGGAGTCCGCTATAGTCGAGCGCCCGATAATAATCCCCTTTGGTAATTATCGCGATTTCCTCCAGCGTCGCGGTATCAAATTCCTGACCGGTATTCATTCCTCGAATGCGACCTTGGGGTGTTCCGATCGCGACAGGATAAATCTTAATCTTCAAATCGGCGACCAATCGGGCGGCCTCTTCCGGTGAAAGCTGCCCAGAATTACTGGCTCCGTCGGTGACGAGGACGATGACTTTGCTTTTGCTCTTATTTTCATCCCCCTGACCCTCTTCACGCTCGAGTTTATCAAGGCGTTCGCCGGACGCTACGATGGCGCTTCCAATCGCGGTCCCGCCTTCCGTCTTATCATTGACCAAGGCAACATCTTTGAGGGTGTATTCAAGGATCTGGTGATCGAGGGTAATCGGAGCGACGGTATAGGGCCGCGCTGCAAAACTCACGATGCCAATGCGGTCATCGGGACGCCTTTTGATGAATTCGGTAATAATTTTTTTAGCCGCTGTGATCCTCGCTTCGGGACGTCTCATGGCACCTTCCGAGTCGTAGAAATCGGGCGTCGACATCGAGTAGGAAACATCGAGCGCAATCAATATATCAATTCCGCTCGCAGTCCGGGAGGTTCTGCTTTTGGCTTCCTGGGGACGAGCCATACCAATCATGGCGGGAATGAGCATCAGGGGGAGGACCAGCGGGGCGAAGCGGAATGGGCGGTCTTTAGGCTTCCACCCGAGAGTGCTGAGAACTCTCAGCGTAGGATACGCGATCCAACTCCGCGTTCCCTGACGATACCCGAGGAGCATGAGTAGAGGCACGGCCAAAAGCAGTAACAACCACCACGGCTCGGCCAAAACATAGTCGTTAAAAAGCGTCATAAACGAGACCGGTTGGGCCGGATGGTGAGATAAATTATAAGGGCAAAGGCACTGATGGAAAGTCCGACCCAGACAAGAGGATTGCCTTGGATCTCAAGCCCGGCATCACGCCGTTGATAGGTTCCTCCCAGGAGGCCGACCAGTGCCAGAGCTCCCCCTAATGGCACGCCGGCCAAGGATCTCTTCACGACAACACGGCGAAACCAACTGAGATCGGTGGTCTCCGGAAGGGGCGGAGAGACAGGCTTGCCCGCTTCCTCCTCGGTGGGTGCCAAGTGACGGAGTTTCTCGAGACAGCTCTTGGATTGCTTGACCAATCCGCGTGAACGGGTCTCATCGACCTCCGATTTGGAATATTTGGCATCGTTCAGTTCGTTCAAATGGTGGTTGGCATCAGCCGGAAGAACGCTTTGGCGGGACTGGAATTCCTCAACCGTCTCATAGAGTGCGGGCTCGGATCGAGATCCTGCCAAATAAGTCCGGATGGACAGCGAAGCTTCTGCCGCAACTTCAGAAACGAGCTTGGTCCCGCATTGTGATACGAGCGAATCAAGGCTCTCGATGGCGGGAGTATAGAAGTCATGGCCAGCAAAAGGTTGGGGTTTTTCGGGACGCTGGAAGAGCAATTTAAGGAACCACAAAAGGGCAAGAATAGTGAGCACGATTCCGCCGATTAGAAACCACCAATACCAATCCGGAGTCCCGGGAAGATAAGTCTCCGGATCCGGAATGCCGTGTTCGAGTGAGGGAGGTTGATTGGGGTCCATAATCAGCGGCGCCGGTGGGCACGACGTTGGAAAAGCCGGTGGAGATCTGCAAGATAATCTTCGGTCGTCGAAATATTGGCGGTATCAATGCCGTGCTTTTTAAAAAAGGCCGCCAAGCCTTCGCGATACCTTTTAGAAAGTTTGGCAAGTCCCATCCGGGTGTTGCTGTTTGAGGTGTTTACGAGAGTCTCATATCCGGTTTCGGGGTCACGAAGGTAGACCTTGCCCACATCGGGGATCTTTTTCTCAAGCGGGTCGAGAAGCGGGAGTGCGATGACATCATGTTGCTGCGCCAGTGATCCAAAGGGCCTTTCGAACCCCCAATCGACGAAGTCTGAGATGAAAAACACGAGGCCCTTTCGTTTAAGGGTTTGTAGGAGGAATTTGGAAGCTTCGGCAATCGAGGTCCCGGGATCAGGTGGTTTAGCGGTGAGGATTTCCCGCACCGCCCTGAGCACCGAGTGCCCCCCCTTACCGGGCGGAAGGTAAAGAACGGGCTCTTTTGCAAAAAGCAGCAGGCCAACCTTATCGCCATTGTATCGTGCACTAAATCCAAGCAAGGCGGCCACTTCGGCGGCGCGCTCGCGTTTGCTGAGAAAATCGCTTCCGTAATCCGTCGAGCCGGAGATATCGACCGCCAAAATGACCGAAAGCTCACGCTCTTCGCGGAACTTGCGAATAAAAGGCACCCCCATCCGCGCCGTGACCTTCCAGTCAATAAAACGGATTTCATCGCCTGGCTGATATTCGCGGAACTCGTCAAAATCCAACCCCTGCCCACGGAAGGACGAGTGGTAATCGCCAGAGAAAACCTCTTGCGCCAAGCGTCGCGCCCGAATTTCCAGCCGCCTGACGCGCCGCATAATTTCCTCGATACTCTCTTCTTCGTCCATTCGCGCACTTCTTTTAGTAAGTCAGGAAAAAAAGGGGAGGGGAAACTTGGTAAGTCGTGAAAGTCTTTTGCCAAGCGGCCCTTGTGGCGGCCTTAAACTCATGAATGCCGGGAGCGATTCAACGATCTTCGTCCACATTACCCTTGATCCGCAGCGCTGGGTAGCCTAGCCATCGCAACGGACACCTCGTCCTCAAACACTCACTATTTTATGGCAATTTCACGCGCGCTTCTGTCGGTTTCCGATAAATCCGGATTGGTTGATTTTGCAAAGTCCCTTCACGAGGACTATGGCATTGAACTTCTCTCCACTGGCGGCACCGCCAAAGCCCTCCGGGAGGCCGGCCTTCCGGTCATCGATGTCGCCGAATTCACCGGCGCACCCGAACTCTTTGAAGGTCGCCTTAAAACCCTCCACCCAAAGATTCACGGCGGCTTGCTACAACGTCGCGATTCCGCCGATCACCTCAGCCAAGGCAAAAAACACGACATCCCGACCATCGATCTTGTCGTGGTGAACCTCTATCCCTTCGAACAAACCGTCGCCAAGGAGAATGTCACCTTGCAGGAAGCCATCGAAAATATCGACATTGGCGGGCCTGCGATGCTGCGGAGCGCTTCCAAGAACTACTCAGCCGTCACCGTCCTGACCGATCCCTCCGACTACAATCGCGTGCTCGAAGAAATGAGCGAACACGAGGGCGACACCTCGCTGCGCTTGCGTGAAGAACTGGCGATCAAGGTGTTCCGACGCACCTCCGAATATGATGGTGCCATTTCAAATTTCCTCGGTCAGTGCGATCAAGGCACCGCCTGCAGCTTCTCGGTGAATCTCCCGCTGGCCAGCGACCTCCGCTACGGTGACAACCCGCATCAAAAAGCCCGCCTCTACGGGAATTTCCCGCAGTGCTTCACCCAGCTTCAAGGCAAGGAACTTAGCTACACAAATATCCTCGATATTGAGTCGGCCGCTGACCTTATCCTCGATTTTAAACGCTCCACGGTTGGCATCCTCAAGCACACTAATCCTTGCGGAGTTGGCCAGGATGAAAACCTTCGCTTGGCTTGGCAAAAGGCTTTCGAGACCGACCGCTCCGCGCCCTTCGGTGGCGTCATCGTCTGTAACCGACCGATCAACGAAGAACTCGCACGAATGATCTCGGAGATCTTTACCGATGTCATTATTGCTCCGGATTACGAGCCCGAAGCCCGCGCCATTCTTCAGAAAAAGAAAAATCTTCGCCTTATGAAAATGGAACCCGGTTATGAAAAATACCGCAAAGATCCTGTCATTCGTCAAGCTCCCGGTGGCCTCATGGTGATGGATAGGGATCACTCGGTCATGGGTCTGGATGACCTGGAATCCAAGGTTGTGACGAAGCGTCCGCCCACTGAAGCGGAAATGACCGCGATGCGTTTCGGCTGGCGCGTCGTAAAACACGTGAAATCCAATGCCATCGTCTTTAGCTCTTCCGACCGCACCCTTGGAATCGGAGCCGGTCAAATGAGCCGCGTTGATTCCTCACGAATTGCAGTTTGGAAAGCGGAAGAGTCCGGACTTTCACTCGAAGGGAGCATTATCGCGTCAGATGCCTTGTTTCCGTTTGCGGATGGCCTTGACGCGGCCATCAAGGCCGGCGCGACCGCCTGTATCCAGCCCGGGGGCTCCATCCGCGATCAAGAGGTCATCGACGCAGCTGATGCCGCCGGAATGGCCATGGTCTTCACCAAACACCGCCACTTTAAACACTAAGCCCTCATGTCACTTCTTCTTGGCGTCAATATCGATCACGTCGCAACCCTGCGGCAGGCCCGATATGCCCTTAATCCCGACGCGCTCATTGCGGAGCCTTGCGTGCTGCAAGCGGCCCTCGAAGCAAAGGCTGGAGGCGCGGACTCAATCACAGTCCACGTCCGCGAAGATCGCCGCCACATGCAGGATGACGACGCCCGACTCGTGCGGCGCGAGGTCGATCTGCCTCTCAATCTCGAACTCGCGAACACCCCAGAAATGGTCGCTTTTGCCTGTGATCTCAAACCCGATTTCGGCTGCCTTGTTCCTGAAAAACGGGAAGAAGTAACCACAGAAGGGGGCCTTGATGTCGTCGGGAATTTTGAATCGCTCAAAACCACGATTCACACTCTTCAAAGTGCTGGGATTCAGGTCAGCCTCTTCATCGACCCCGACCCAAATCAGATCAAGGCCGCCGCCGAATTAGGCGCTGAAATGATCGAACTCCACACCGGAACTTTCGCCCTGACGGCTGGAGAGGCTCACCTCGAAGAAATTCGACGTCTCCAGCTAGCTTCCGAGCTTGGAAATCAACTCGGTATCCACGTGAATGCGGGACATGGGATTCATTTAGAAAATCTTAAAGACCTTTTTTCCGTTAAATACTTAAAAGAGTTCAATGTCGGCCACACCTTGATTTCACGAAGTGTTTTTATGGGATTAAGGGCTGCCGTTGCTGAAATGAAGGCCGCGATGATGGGGTATCGCTAAGGTCACATCTGGGCTCATCGAAATGAAACATTCTCAGCCATGAACCTTGTCGGCATCGGAATCGACGTCGTCGAGGTCTCACGGATCAAATCGTCGCTCGATGAATTCGGGGAACGATTCCTCACACGGATTTTCACCGAGTCCGAGCGGGAATATTGCCTGAAGCAAAAAAGGCCCGAATTACATTTTGCTGCACGATTCGCCGCAAAGGAGGCCATCGCAAAGGCTTTTGGGACCGGTATCGGAAAGGAAGTCGGCTGGCTTGATATGGAGATTGTGAGACGGCCAAGTGGCGAACCCGAAGTGAAACTCTCGGGAGCAGCTTTGCAACACTCGCAAGCGAGAGGGATCACGCAAGTCATGGTCAGCCTGACGCATGCCAAGCACTACGCAGCCGCCAACGCGGTCATCATGGCAGGGTAAACCAGGCTCTCATACAAACACCTTATTCAACTCCGCATTACATATATTGTGTGAAGTTATCCCTCGAGTGGTTTCATGTCCTTGCTTCTTGCGGGACCCCCAACCAATGAGTCCTTGCGCTTGGTTCACCGGCACGCCAGTTTTCGCCTGTGTCCGAGGAAGTGTCCGAAATTCTGGAAAGAGCCGAGATTGCCATTCAACAACGTGACGCCGAACTCGTCCGTCAGCTCTGCGAAGATCTCCACCACGCAGACCTAGCCGATCTTTACGAGGATGCCCATCCTGATGACCGAACCTTCCTGAGGGAAATCCTGGGAGCCGAGAAATTCTCAGAAATCCTCGCTGAGCTTCCAGATACTCTCGTTGAGGAAACCCTCGATGCCTTCCAGCCTCACGAGCAGCGCGAGATCCTCGATTCTCTGGCGGACGATGATCGCGTCGATATTCTCCAAGACGTCAGCGACTCCAAGCGCCGCGATCTCATCGAGATGCTCGATGAAGAAAAGCAAAAGGATACGCGGACTCTTTTACGCTACGACGAAGAATCGGCCGGTGGCCGCATGACCACCCAGATTGGTAAGGTCCTCGCCAGTATGAGCGTCAAAAATGCCATCGAGCATCTCCGCAGCGACCTTGAATCGACGAGCACGCTTGCCCGGATTTTCGTGGTCAACGAGGACGACAAACTCATCGGGAAAATCCGTCTGCGAGATCTCGCCTTCAACGCGTGGGACGTGGCCATCCAAGATGTCATGCAGGATATCGATCACTCGATTCTTGCGACTGCCGATCAGGAAGATGCCGCCTACATGATTTCTCGCTACGATATGCTCATTCTGCCCGTGGTCGATGAGTCGAACCGACTTCTGGGCGTGATCACCTCTGACGATGCCATCGAGATTCTCGAGGAGGAGTCCACCGAGGATATCGAAAAAGGCGCCGGTATTTCTGGTGAGCAATCCGAGGAAACCTATCTCAATACCTCCATTGCTTCTCATTTTAAGCGTCGCTGTGGCTGGCTGGTTGGCCTCGGATTTCTCGCGATTCTTTCCGGCTTCGTGATGATGCGTTTCGAGCACACCCTGACCGAGATCTATTTACTTTCGCTTTTCCTTCCGATGGTGGTCGCTGCTGGCGGAAACACCGGTGGACAAGCCTCGACCATGGTCATTCGTGCGATGGCCCTGGGAGAACTCGATCCCGAGGACACCTCCCGGGTTGCTTGGAAAGAAATGCGACTGGGACTTCTCCTGGGCGCTCTTTTAGGTGTCATTATCGGGATTTTCGCAATTTTCGCCCCGCCCGCCCTGCAATTCACCCTTCCGGATGGGCTTAACTTCACACAATTCGGGCTTACTGTCGCCATTGCTATCGCGGTTCAGGTGGCAACGTCGACTTTAATTGGGGCCCTTTTACCGATCGGAGCGCGCGCCATTAAGATGGATCCAGCCGTCGTGGCCTCTCCGGCGATCACAACAATTGTCGATGTTTCAGGAATGGTGATTTATTTCACGGTTGCGCGCAGTATTCTTGCGGTATGAAATTTGCAATTCTTCTCGCGACGTTGACCTCCGCCGTATTTGCCCATGAGGGACACACCCATAATCCGGCTGCTGATGAAATGAACAAAGCGGCCACGGTGTTTCTCGCCAGCCTCGATGAGACCCAAAGCAAAGCCGCCAAGTTCGAGTTTAAAAACAAAGAACGCGAAAACTGGCACTTTGTCCCCATGGATCGTGAAGGTCTTCGGTTTGATTCCCTCAAGGCTCATCAACAGCACCTCGCATACGGACTTCTCGGGACCGGCCTCTCGCAAAAAGGCCTCATGACTGCGACGCAAATCATGACCCTGGAGGAAATTCTCCGCAGCCGCGGTGGCGACCCCAAGGTCCGCAATCCTGAGAAATACTCGATCGCAATCTTCGGCTCCCCTTCCCTGACCAAACCCTGGGGATGGCGCTTTGAAGGCCACCACATCTCCCTGAATTTCGTGCTCTTGGGCGACAAGGTGATCGGACTTCCAGCTTTCTTCGGCACCAATCCTGCCGAGCTTAAAAAAGGGCCGCTCAAAGGACTTCGCCCCCTTGGTGAAATCGAGGACGCCGGCCGTGCCTTCACCAACGATCTTATCAAAGCCGGACTTTCCCCCGTCTTTTCCGAACAAGCTCCTAAGGAAATTTTGACCGCCCAGGACAGTAGCGCGAAAGCCCAAGAAGTGGCAGGTGTCACCTCGGACAAACTCAACGGCGAACAAATGAAGCAGCTCTTAGCCATCATCGATGGCGTGGCCTCAATGCAACGCAAGGAAGTCACCAACGATTCTTTGCGTAAGATCAACACCACCCAGCGCAAAAAACTCCACTTTGCCTGGGCTGGATCGCTTGAAAAAAATGCCGGTCATTACTTCCGCATTCAGGGCGTCGATTTCATCATCGAATACGCTAACACCCAGAACGATGCCAACCACGCCCACCTCGTCTGGCGCGATCTCAACAACGACTTTGCCCGCGATTCCCTCAAGAAACATTACGCTAAGGATCACGAATAAATCGTGGGATGCGGATTGATTTCCGCGCCCACCGAAACGTGCTGAAATGCCTTGGTTCTTCCGAAACAAGGCATTTCCATTTCGTGCTAAGGCCGAAAGCTACAGTGCAACCGGCACGAGTGCCTTCGTGCTCCTTTCTTTTTTGCTCAAGGCCTTGCGCATCTTTCCGATCGCGGCGTTTTGCACCTGCCGGATCCTTTCACGGCTGACGCCAAAGTTGTGGCTGATCTCCTCGAGTGTCATGACCTTCTTACCGTTCAAACCGAAGCGTGAGTCAATAATCTCAGTCTCACGTTCGTCCAGAACTTCTAGAATTTCGTCCAACTCATCGAGGTAGTTCTTGTTCGCCAAATCGTCGAGTGGGCTCGTGGCGTTGTCATCGCCAATCATGTCAGCATAGGTTGAAACGGAATCATCTGAGACCGGAGCGTCAAGAGAGGCAGGACGCTGGGATGCCTGCCTTAGCATCGCGAGCTTCCGCTCTGGAATGCCAAGAACTTCAGACAAGATCTCGTCGGTCGGCTCTTCACCCAACTCCTCGGTCAGCATCGAAGTGATACGACGCACTCGGGCGAGCTTGTCGACAAGATGAATCGGAAGCCGAATGGTCTTTCCCTGATTAGCGAGCGCGCGCTTGATCGCTTGCTTGATCCACCAGCCTGCGTAGGTGCTCAGCTTGCCGCCTTTCGCAGGATCAAATTTCTCAACCGCCTTCATCAGGCCGATATTCCCCTCGGAGATCAGATCGGGCAAAGGAACCCCGTAGTTTGAGTAATCTCGGGCCAGTTTCACGACGAGACGAAGATTGGCTTTGATCATAATCTCCCGGGCCTTGTCATCGCCCTTCTTGATTCGGGCCGCCAATTTCACCTCCTCCGCGGGCGTTAAAAGTTCAGTCTTCATGATTTCGCGCATGTAAAGGCGCACGCTGCTATCAGTTTCAGTTTGGGACATAACTCGGTAGGTATTAGGGTTGAGGGCGATTTGCCCTGACGAAAGAACCCTAGCATTAAGCGTTAATTATTGCACGAATTATTTTGCATGTATTTGAGATCCTAAAAGAGTCCCTTTATAGGATCGCTTTCCTGGTGTTTTGTGGGTCCCTTTGCTGATTTTGGATCGGTAGCCATCACGGGAATACGCACGAAATCTTCCGGTAAACCCTTGAGCCTCGGCCCTTTCTCCATTTTCTAACATCCCTCGCCTTGTTTTTGTTGCGCGAAATCCATTTCGTGTTTTTATGTTCGCAATCAAAGTGAGCGCTCATACCAATCATTGCCCCATAACTCCCGCTAATGGGTCCCATAAGACGAGCTTTGTCACGTGCGCCGGTTCTCTCTTTTTTTAAGGACTATGGTTTCCTATTTTCTTCTTCTCGCCATCCCTTTTATGACCGCCCTTTTTGCGGGATTCTTCCCCGGATGGGTTCGGCGTCATGCTCACGGCACCGGCATCGCGCTGACGGTCATCTTCTTTACGGGAGCACTCCTTCTCCTTGGGAGGATTTCGAACGAGACCGAAACGCTCTGGTCAATTCCATGGGTTCCCGAACTCGGCGTTTCCTTCTCCCTGCGCCTCACTTCGTTCACCGCCTGGTTCGGAGTCCTTATTCTTTTCTTGGGCGGCTGCGTCCAGCTGTATGCCTGTGCTTACTTCGCGAAGCATCCTCGACTCCCGTCGCTCTTGACACTCCTGGGACTCTTCACGACGGCGATGCTGGGTGTCATTTGGTCCGATAACCTCTACCTCCTTTTTCTATTTTGGGAGGGGACTTCATTGCTCTCGTTTCTTCTTGTTGGATTTCACGATGATTTGGAGAAGTCCCGAAAGAATGCCTCCCAAGCTCTCCTCATCACGATGGTGGGTGGCGCTTCTCTCCTGGCTGGATTTGTGATTCTCCATGGCAGCCTCGGAACATCTTCGCTTTCTGTCCTTCTTTCCGGCCAACCTGAGGCACTTCCCACCGCAGCCGTGATTTTGATCATGGCCGGAGCCATGACCAAGTCCGCGCAGTGGCCTTTTCACTTTTGGCTCCCCAACGCGATGGTTGGGCCGACTCCCGTGTCGGCCTATCTCCATTCCGCGACCATGGTGAAAGCGGGTGTTTTTCTGATGGCAACCCTTGCTCCGGTTCTCAGCGCCCATCCCTATTGGACTCCGGTCCTGACAACTTCCGGCCTCCTCACCGTGATCTCTTCTTTGATGCGAGGACTTCGCGCCACCGATTTAAAGGCCGTGCTCGCTTGCACCACTCTTGCGGCCTTGGGGTTTTTGACCATTCTCGCCGGAATCGGAACTCCCGCCGCGCTTCTCGGGTTCATCATTTTCCTGACCGCGCATGCCCTTTATAAAGCGCCGCTCTTTCTCGCGGCCGGCAATCTCGAAAAGCGCTTTGGAACCCGTGATCTCAATCAACTCCCGGGGGCTGCCCGCCATCTTCCGGTGACCGGTGCGGTTGTCCTCGTTTCCACCTTGTCTCTCATCGGGATTGCTCCGCTCCCCGGGTTCCTCGGGAAGGAATATCTTCTCAAAGCTGCTTGGGCCTATTCGCCGGCCTTCGCCCTCGTCATTGCCCTCGCCGCTGCGGGTGTCCTCGCAATCGGATTTCGGATCATGTTCGCTGTCATGAGCACTGGGCCGAAACCCGCGAAAGATGGTGAGGTTCCTTGGGGAATGACCGCCGCCACCCTCTTTCCCGCTCTCGCTGCCCTCGCCCTTGTTCTTGCCCTCGCCCTTCCCGGCCAGTTTTTGGGCAATGCGGCCGCCTCACTCGGAGCGGCAAAGGGGGCCTCCTACAAATTCTGGTATGGCTGGACTCCGGCCCTTTTGATGAGCTTGGGCGCGATCGCCCTCTCTCTCGTAATCACCCGCTTTTTGAAAGGTTCCCAAGCCTCGGCAGTCCTTCCGCTTTCCTTCGACACGATCTTCGAGGCCCTCATTGAATCCCTTCGTAAGCTCGGCGATCGTGTCTCCGCCTTGCTTCAGAATGGCAAGCTCGTCACTCATTTGACCCTTATTTTGGCCTTTATCGGAACAATTTCGTTCTTTGCGCTCGACGTCCATCTCTGGGAGACCCTGCCCCTCAATTGGACCGGGGAGTCCGCCATTTTCCTTGGTCTGACTCCCCTTCTCATTGTCGCCGCCGTTATCGCCGCTCGCAGCGAGTCTCCTGTGGCCTTGCTGGTTTCACTTGGCTTTGTGGGCTTTCTGATCGCCATGCTCTTCCTCTGGTTCAGCGCTCCCGATTTGGCTTTGACCCAACTCATGGCCGAGACTTTGATTCTCTTTTTACTCGCCGGAGCACTCGCCAAAACCCGACGTGTTGAGAAAAGTGAACCCCGGCTCTTCCGCTTAATCGTCGCCATTCTTGGCGGCATTCTCGTCACTGTTCTCATCCTCAAAGCGATGACCCTGGAATGGCATCACCCGGTCTCGGATTTTCATCTTAGCCAGAGCAAGTCTGCCGCCTTTGGGGCCAACGTCGTCAATGTCATCCTCGTTGATTTTCGCGCGCTCGACACCTTCGGCGAAATCATCGTCCTGGCAATCGCGGCGATGGGCGCGAATGCCGCCCTCGGTGCCGCGCGCACCCGGGCCCCCCTTCCCAAGGTAGAATACTCATCCCTCCTCACCACCGGGTCCCAACTCCTCCTCTATTTTCTTTTGCCCGCCATTCTTTGGATTTTTTGGCGGGGTCATAATGCTCCAGGGGGCGGGTTCATTGCCGCCCTTCTCGCCGCTGCGGGAATCGGAATGAACCTCCTAGCCTCGCGCCCTCGATACACGCCACCTTTCATGTTACGAATGTCCCATCGCTTTTTGGTGGCCGGTCTGATCATCACGACGGCCGCCACCATTCTTCCTCTCCTAGCAGGTCAACCCTTTCTCACCGGACTCTGGTTTCACTCCGGCTCGCTTCATCTCGGCACGCCCCTGATTTTCGATCTCGGGGTCTTCCTCACCGTTCTTGGATTCTGTATGAACTATCTCCGCCACTTTCACAAACGAACCCTCTAAGGCATGGAAATCTTCGTCGCGATCACGATTGGAATTCTCGTCGCCACCGGCCTCTACCGACTTCTCGGGGGGTGTAAGGTGGACATCATCATTGGCCTTATTCTACTCAGCCAAGCTGCCAACCTCATCATCCTGGCTTCCGGTGGGCTTAAGCATAATGCGGCAGCCCTCGTTGGAGATGATCCCGATCTCTCCAGTTTTGCGGATCCTTTGCCCCAGGCGCTCGTTCTCACTGCGATTGTCATCGGCTTCGGCATCCTCGCTTTCCTTCTCACCCTTCTCATTCGTTCGCCCAAATGACACCTGATCATCTCATCGTCGCGAGCCTGCTCCTCCCTGTCGTCGGCGCAATCGCCAGCATGGCAATGCGGGGACACTTCCTGCCCGCCCTGGTAAGTAGTATCCTGGGATTTGCATCGGCCCTTGCCCTTGTCGCAACCACTGCTGGCGGCAAGGTCTTCGCACTCCATGTGGGCAATTGGCCCGCGCCTTACGGGGTCGTCATGGTCGCCGATGGCTTCGCGGCCCTCATGCTTGCGGTTTGCCAACTCATCCTCATCGCGGCCGTCATCTTCTCGACCACCACCCTTTCATCGCGCTATAAACGACGCCATCTTTTCCCTCTCCTCTGCACCCTCGGCCTCGGTGCCAATGGCGCCTTTCTTACCGGTGATCTCTTCAACCTCTATGTCTGGTTCGAGGTTCTTCTCCTCTCATCCTTTGCCATCATGGCAATGGTCCCCGGCAAGGAAGCCCGCGAGGCCACTTGGCGTTACGTGGTCATCAACCTCATCGCGTCCCTGCTTTTCCTCATCGCCGCCGGGCTCATCTATGGTAAGACTGGCACCCTTAACTTTGCCGACCTTCACCATCTTTTCCAAAACTCCGAACGGTCCTTTCTCATCGAGAGCTCATCGGCCCTTCTTTTCGGCGCCTTTGGAATCAAAGCGGCTCTCATCCCGCTGGCCTTTTGGCTTCCCAAATCCTATCCGCAACTTCCTCCTGCAATCTCCGCTCTGTTTGCCGCGCTCCTGACAAAGATCGGCCTCTACGCCCTTTACCGCATCTTCGGAATGGTCCTCGTTGTCCAGGGGCGTTTCCCGCATCAAAACATCCTTTTCTACCTCGCCATTCTCACCATGGTGGGCGGTGTTCTCGGGGCCGTGGCCCAGAATGACATGCGCCGCGTCCTCTCCTTTCATATCATTAGCCAGGTTGGCTACATGGCCCTCGCCCTCGCCCTTTACAGCCCGCTGGCGATGGCGTCGGGCATCTTTTACCTGATGCATCACATCGTCGTGAAAGGGAACCTCTTCCTCGTGACCGGGCTTGCCGAAGCCCATGCCGGCTCGAGTCATCTCCGTGAAGTGAGGGGCATCGTTCGCAGCTCACCCATCATCGCCGCGCTCTTCGCGGTCCCCGCTCTTTCTCTCGCCGGACTGCCACCGCTCTCGGGCTTTTTTGCCAAATTCTCTCTTCTGAAAGCCAGTCTCACACAACACGAATGGGTCGCCGCACTCGCCATTATTTTAGTCGGACTCCTCACCATTTACTCAATGCTTAAAATCTGGGTCGCCGCTTTCTGGGGAGAACCCCAGGGGGCTCGCGTCTCTCCACGGGCACTTAATTTGGCCACCTCGGCTGCTCTGGCCTTAGTCATAATCACACTTGGGGTAGCCGCCGGTCCTCTCTTCGACCTCGCCCGCGACGCCAGCGAAACCCTCATGAATCCCGCAGCCTATCTCGAAGCTGTCCTCGGTGCTCCCAATCCCACGACCCCATGAAACTCATCCTTCTTTTCCCCTTCCTCTATCTCAAGGACATCGTCGTGGGCGCCTTCCGGGTGGCACGCGACATCCTCTCTCCGCACCCGAATCTTCATCCGGTTATCCTTCGGGTTCCCGTGACCCTGACCTCACCAACCAAGCGCTTCCTCCTCGCCAATTTAATCAGCATGACGCCAGGAACGATCACCGTCGCGGAGGAAGAGGAGGGCGAAATTCTCGTCGTTCACTCGCTTTATGGCGCCGAAGACCCCGACGCCCTTATTCGGGAAATTCACGACAACTACGAACGCTTCCTTGCTCAACTTCCCTGATCTCATGTTGCTGATTGCTACCCTCATTCTCGGCCTCGCGATCCTCGTGACTTTGGCCACCCTCCTGACTCCGACATTCGCCAAGTCGAACGCCGACAAGGTCATTGTCATTGATGCCCTGACCTTTCAGGTTCTCGGGCTCTGTATTCTGCTGGCCCTCCACGACAAGAATGCCCGGCCCCTGGAATTTGGCCTTCTCGTCGCCATGCTGGGCTTTCTCTCGACCATCGTCCTCGCCCGCTTCATTTCCCCTCCAAAATCATGATTTCCCATTTTTGCGCTCTCCTTGGAAGTCTTTGCTTCCTTATCGCCGCCATCGGTCTTTTTCGGATGCCCGATTCCTTTGCCCGCATTCACGCCGCCACCAAAGCCTCCTCACTCGGAGTCATCCTTCTGACTCTTGCCGCCGCCATTGAGTTCCCAAGCCCCGGCTCAATTTTCGTCGCCCTCATGATCCTGCTCTTAGTTCTACTGACCGCGCCCATGGCCTGCCAAGCCATCGCCAGTCGCCTTCTGCCGCCCTCAAAGAGAAGCGGTGGACAGGCCGATGCGACCATCTCGAAAGATCACTGAGCAAGAGCGTCAAAAACAGCCGCTTCTGAAGAGCCAAAACGGTGTTCTCCCTTCGCCGTAACGGCGGATGCCATGCCCTCCCGTTTCGATGCTTTCGCGTCCTATCGATCTAATATCCTCCGACCAACCGACACTCATTTAAAATCGATCATCTTTACTCCCCTTTGGCGACTTTGAGCCTTCCTCATCAATTGCCACACTGATAAATTCTTCAAGCTGACTTTAAGGCTAGATTTACTCTCCCTATAGACCACGCCACTCACAACAAAATCGTCTCCTTCATCCACCCAATCCACGAACCACCGCCATGCAATCTTCATTCCTCCCCGCAGGAGAACTCCTCGGCCCCGACTGCAAAATACGATCCGTCGTTCTTACCGCAGACCCCCACTTGCCGAGTGGGGAATACTCTTTTATCGATCTTTACTGCACCGACAACACTTGCGACTGCCGAAAAACGATCATTCAGATTTTCCATGAGGAGAAACTCGTATCCATCGTCAACTACGGGTGGGAGAACCCTAAATTTTATCTCCGCTGGCTCAACTCCACCGAGGATCAGGATCGCAAATTGGCACGAGAGATGAGCGGACTCAGCATCGACTTCTTAAGCCCGAACCTCGTTTCTGAAGAAGGAATTTTACTCCTGGTCAACCACCTCTTAGATCAAAAATGGCTCGCCATGCTTAAGGGAAACTATCGACTCATCAGGAAGACCACCAAACCAGATAACATCATTCGCCTGCCTCCGAAAATCTCCCGCAACGCCCCCTGTCCCTGTGGCAGCGGGAAGAAATACAAGACCTGCTGCCTGTGATGGGCAAAGATCGCTGAGGTATCGCTTGGCGATATCGTTGACTTTCGAAAACGGGAAAACAATCCCACCTGAAAAGTATACGCCTGACAAAGAACATCCGGGTTTCGGCTCAAATGGGCAGATTGCGTGTTTAGATGAAGTATTATGCCCGGATTCAACAATCGTGATTGGACGGGTTGGCGCATACTGCGGCTGCGTTCATTTTGTTCCGAGAGCGTCGTGGGTCAGGGATAACGAAGTCCTCAAGTACGCCCTCAACCGCGCGGCCATCCCAGCCATCATCTCGGACTTTCAAAGGCACATCATCCCCAAAGAACTCCTCCGCAAAAAAACTCAATGAGTTTTACAAATTGCTCGAAAATAAATATAGAAACTCGCTCCCTCATAGATAACATTTCCCTTCGCACTCTTCCCCATTCACTCTTCATTTCGTGCCCGCCAAAAAGAAAGCTACCAAGAAGGACATCTCGGTTTACGGGCAGGATCAAGGGGCGTGGGGCGCCCATTTAAGAGGTGCGAAGCGCGCCCGAAGGGTGAGGCCGCGGCGGAAGCTGCCGAATCAGTTCACCGCCACCACCTCCAAGCTGGCCAAGATGAACCTCGCGGTGCGCGGGCTCTCGGCCAAGCTCGGCGAAGTCCCCGCCGATACCTTCTTCAAGGATCAACACCCCAACTTGAAGGCCGACGACATCATGGCCAATCCCCCCTTCAACCTGAAGGACTGGCGGGCCGCCGACGAGCTCGTCCACGACGGACGCTGGAATGGCTACGACACTCCGCCCACCGGCAATGCCAACTACGCCTGGATTCTCGACATGGTCTCCAAGCTCTCTGATTGGAGCGGAGCGACAGAGACAACCCGCCAGGGTTGCCCGGAGGGTGAGCGCGGGGCACTCATCAACACGGCGTGGCCGGCTTCGTCCTCGCCAACCGCTCCATCTCGACCAACACCAAGGGCGAAGGCGAGATCCGCCAACCTTAAGGCTCTCGGCTATGGCAGACCATAACGACCTCACCACCCCAGACTACGCCAACTGGCTGGGTGAGCTGAAAAACCGCGTTCAGCAGGTCCAGATCAAGGCTGCAACTGCCGTCAATCGAGAACTCATGACTTTTTATTGGGAACTCGGTCACCAGATCATCGAAAAGCAGCAAACCACCGAGTGGGGAAGCGGGTTCCTCAAACAACTCAGCATCGATTTAAGCTCTGAGTTCCCAGAGATTAAGGGCTTTTCACACCGAAACCTCAAATACGTCCGACAATGGATCAGTTTTTACCGTCCCGAGCTCCTCAAACAGGCCACAAGCTGTCGCCCAAATGATGTGAAGTCAAAAGGGCCACAGCTTGTGGCCCAATTAGATCCCCCCGATTTCGTTGACCAAGTCACGGCCATTCCGTGGGGCCACAATCGTGAAATAATCTCCAAATGTTCCTCCACTAAAGAAGCCCTCTACGACGTTCGGCAAACGTTCACCCATGGATGGAGTCGCGCCGTTCTCGTGCACCAGATCGAGAGTGATCTCTTTCAGCGCGAAGGCTCCGCCACCTCGAACTTCGCCAGCACCCTGCCACCCGCTCAGTCAGACCTCGCCCAGCAGACTCTCAAGGACCCCTACATCTTCGATTTCCTCACCCTTACCAAGGACCACAACGAGCGGGATCTTGAGAACCAACTCACCGATATTGCAAAGTCAAAGAACCCGGAGCACCCCGACGACTTGATCCGCAACTGGCTGCGTAACCGAAATAGCCTCGAACTCCTTGGAATATGGGAGCAATTGCACAACTCGGATTTTAACCCCGTCGAATTCGACGGGATTAGAAAACAATCGGGACTCAACCGTTTCACCCTCACTCCGAAGCAATGGATTGAGAAAACGGCTGCCATCGGTCTGCAGTCGTAAGCTGGTCGCTACGGCGGAACCTACGCAAGCGAAGCCGACTTGCTCAATGTCACCCTCTTTGGCTGCACTGCCAAAGAATGGCGAGAGGCCAATCCCAAGTTCAAAGGCAATATTCGCGATCATGCCAGGATCGAACAACTCCTCGTCTTAGCAAATATCGAGTCGATGAACGCGGAGTTCATTCACATGCAACTTGAGGCATACGAGCGCCTCCTCAAACTGAATGACATTGCCATCCGCCAAATGCGATCGCTCACCACCAATGCCGCATTGGTCAAACAACTCCCCGATCATGAGGAAGCAAACTAGGATGAGCCATTCAAAACTCATCATTCAGAATTCAAAATTCAAAATTCGCCAAAGGCGCAAAGGAAGGCTTGGGATATGGCGCATGACTCCCCACACAAGCCCCTTTCCCCATGGGAGAGGACGGGTCAGGGTTTTGGCCCCAAGGCCAAAAAGAAACCCCGGGGCCTCTCAACCGCAAGCGGTTGAGGAAGGGATTGCGAGGTCTACGCGGGAAGCCTAAAGCCCTTTTTAGATAGAAACCAAGCTTTCACTATTCATCATCCACCATTTTCAATACAAGACAAGCATGAGCAATTCCGATCCCATCCGCTGGAAGCAGCGGCTTCAACAGTTCACCAAGGCAGAGCAGAGGCTTTCCGAGGCACTCATCGAAGGTTATGGCGTCCTCAGTCGGCTTGAACAAGAAGGTGTGATCCAGCGCTTCGAATACACCTTTGAGTTGGCTTGGAAAGTGTTGAAAGATCTCCTCTTCTACGAAGGCTTCGATATGAAATCTCCTCGTGAAGTCATTCGTCAGGCATTCGAGGCAGAATATCTCAACGAAGACGATACCGAGGTGGCGCTTGATGCACTGGCGAAGCGCAACCTGCTCACCCATACCTACGAGGAAGCAATCATGTTGGAAGCTCTTGAGCTCATTGAGGGACAATTCCAACCCATGCTCAACCGTCTGCTGAAAACCCTACAAAAAAGAGCTACCGCATCGTGAACGACGGATTAAATGACAAGACGCGCCATGCGATCATTGAGGTGTTGAACCAACATCCCAAGATTGAACGCACCACCTTGTTTGGCTCACGTGCCATGGGCACTTTTACTCACACCAGCGATATTGATCTCGCGCTCTACGGAGAGCTAACCCTGCGCGACCAAGCCCGAATCTCCGCCGAAATGGAAGAGCTATCCATTCCTTACAAAATCGATCTAGTAAGAATGAAAACGGTCACCAGCCCGGAACTGCTAGAGCACATCAAACAACACGGTGTGCTTTTCAAATTAAAAGCGGGAGGAGTTGATGCCTAATTCATCGTTCATCGTTCATCGTTCATCGTTCATCGTTCATCATTCAAAATTCGCCGCAGGCGCCCGCTTAGGGGGCCTGGATAGGGCGCATGACTCCCTGAAAATTCCCCTCTCCCGATGGGAGAGCACGGGTGATGGTTTTGGTCCTAAGGCCAAAAAAGAAACCCCAGGGCCTCTCAACCGCAAGCGGTCGAGGAAGGGATCCTGGGGTCAACGCAGAAAGAAACGGCTCGCTGGATGGGCCAGTCAAATTCTTTCGCGAGGGCTTTGCGATCTGACAGATTCACTCGATCGGTTTGCCGCGATCCGTAACGACGGGCTACGCCCGTGGATCGCCGACATTGAAAACCATTGTCCGAAAAATTCATGAACTATTCAGCAGTCATAATTCAACATTTAGCATTCGCCGCAGGCGTATTGGAGGGCTTGGGATATGGGAAATAGCTCCTTCGCTGAGGTATCGCTTGGCGATATCGTTGACTTTCGAAACGGGAAAGCAATCCCACCTGAAAAGTATACGCCTGACGGAGAACATCCGGTTTACGGCTCAAATGGGCAGATTGTGTGTTCAGATGAAGTATTATGCCTGAATTCAACAATCGTGATTGGACGGGTTGGCGCATACTGCGGCTGCGTTCATCTTGTTCCAAGAGCGTCGTGGGTCAGGGATAACGAAGTTCTCAAATACGCTCTCAACCGCGCGGCCAGCCCAGCCGTCATCGCGGACTTTCAAAGGCAAATCATCCCCAAAGAACTCCTCCGCAAAAAAACTCAATGAGTTTTACAAATTGCTCGAAAAAAAGAATAGAAACTCGCCCCCTCATAGATAACATTTCACTCTTCACTCTTCATCACATGCCCGCCAAAAAGAAATCCGCTCGCAAGGCCGCCAAGAAGCCCGAGAAATCCTTCGAGGAATCCCTCTGGGACACCGCCACCAAGCTGCGGGGCAGCGTCGAGTCTTCGGATTGGAGCGGAGCGACAAAGACAACCCGCGAGGGTTGCCCGCAGGGTGAGCGCGGCGGCGCTCATCAATACAAGCACGTCGTCCTCTCGCTGATCTTCCTCAAATTCGTTTCGGACAACTACTTCTCCCGCCTCGGGCTCGATCGCAGCAAGCTCTCCGCCCTGATCGATGCCTTCATCGTTCAAATTGTAAGCAATCCTTACAAGTTCACGGCAATCTCCTGAGCCCACCACATTTATGGCCAACGATCGTCCCCCCCACTCGGAAATCCTGCTCTACGAGGCTCAGGATGAGGGTTTCCGTATGGAAGTGCAGACGGATGGCGAAACCGTCTGGCTCAGCCAGCAACAAATGGCCGAACTATTCGATAGGGCAAGGTCCACGATCAACGAGCACATCCAGAATGTTTTCAAAGAAGGTGAACTGACCGAAGAGCGGGTCTTCAAGAAATTCGGAAATCCCGAATTTGCTTTAAAACCGACGAATTTCTACAATCTTGAGGTTATTATCGCGGTCGGCTTCCGGATTAAATCCCCGCGTGGCACCCAATTCCGCATCTGGGCCAATGAGCGACTCCGCGAGTATCTCATCAAGGGCTTCACGATGGATGACCGCCGCTTCAAGGAAGGTGGCGGCGGCCGTTACTTTGAGGAGCTCCTCCAGCGTATCCGGGACATTCGCTCCTCGGAAAAGGTCTTCTGGCGGAAGGTGCTCGATATTTTCGCCACCAGCATCGACTACACTCCGGAAGCCGAGAGCTCAAAGGAGTTTTTCGCCAAGATCCAGAACCAGCTCCACTGGGCCGCCCACGGACACACCGCAGCCGAAAAACACCGAAGGCCTGTAGGTGTTTTGGACGGAAGAAGGGAACCGACTGGAGCCCGAAGGGTGAGAAGGCGGGCGGCGCCTTCGAATCAAATCATTTATCATCGTTCCGATGCCTCCCTTCCCAATATGGGCGTCACCAATTTCCCCGGCGGCAAGCTCCTAATACGAGATACCGAAATCGCCAAAAACTACCTCACGGAAGAGGAACTCAATCTCCTCAACCGCATCGTCACCGCCTACCTCGAACTGGCCGAGATCCAAGCGATGAACCGCGTCCCCATGACGATGCAAGACTGGGTCGAGCGCTTGCACCAATTCCTCACCATGACCGGGCGAGACCTCCTCACCCATGCCGGTCAAATCAGTCGGGATCAGGCTCTCGAAAAGGCCCACCAAGAATACCAACGACTCCGCACCACCGTACTCTCAGAACCAAGCGAAGCCGAGAAACAATTTGTCGCCAACACCGAGAAGGAATTGAAAGCTCTCGAGAAGAAAGGAAAGGAGACGCCGTAAATGAAATTCACCATCGACCACACCGCCACCAAACTGCGAGGCAGCAAGAAGGACCTCTCGGTTTACGGGCAGGATCAATGGGCGTGGGGCGCCCATTTAGGACGAGCAAAGCGCGCCCAAAGGGTGAGGCAGCGGCGGAAGCTGCCGAATCAATTCACCGCCACCACCTACAAGCTGGCCAAGATGAACCTCGCGGTGCGCGGGCTCTCCGCCAACCTCGGCGCAGTCCCTGCCGATACTTTTTTCAAGGATCAACACCCCGACTTGAAGGCCGACTACATCATGGCCAATCCGCCCTTCAACTTGAAGGACTGGCGCGGCCCCGATGAACTAACTTCTGACGGACGCTGGAACGGCTACGACACCCCGCCCACCGGCAATGCCAACTACGCCTGGATTCTCCACATGGTCTCCAAGCTCTTTGACTGGAGCGGAGCGACAGAGACAACCCGACAGGGTTGCCCGGAGGGTGAGCGCGGGGGCGCTCATCAACACGGCGTGGCCGGCTTCGTCCTCGCCAACGGGTCCCTGTCGACCAACACCAAGGGCGAAGGCGCGATCCGCCAAAAGATGGTCGAGAACGACCTCGTCGACTGTATGATTGCCCTGCCCGGCCAACTCTTCTACACCACCCAGATCCCCGTCTGCCTCTGGTTCCTGACCAAAAATAAAAAGGCCGACCGCGAGCGCGGCTACCGCAACCGCGAAGGCGAGACCCTCTTCATCGATGCCCGCAAGATCGGCTCCATGATCAGCCGGACCCAGAAAGAACTCTTAGCCGACAACATCGCGGCCATCGCCAAAACTTACCACGCCTGGCGCGGTGAAAAGAAAGACGGCGTCTACGAAGACGAGGCTGGCTACTGCAAATCCGCGACGCTCGAAGACATGCGCAAGCACGACTTCGTGCTCACCCCGGGGCGTTATGTGGGCGCGGCGGCGCTGGAAGACGACGGCATCCCCTTCGAAACCAGGATGACCGAGATGAGCCAGACGCTCTACGGCCAAATGGAGGAGTCGGCGAAACTGGATGAGGTGATTCGGAAAAACTTGGAGGGCTTGGGCTATGGGAAGTGAATGGAAATACTCTACCGTAGCGGAATGCGCTAGTGAGGAGCCGTTCTCGACTCAAATTGGTCCCTTTGGAAACAAGATCAAAGCGGAGATCTACACGTTGACAGGTGCACCTGTTTTGCGAGGAACCCATGTTAACTCCAACAATCGCTTCCACGATTCTGACTTCGTTTTCATCGATCAGGAATATGCTGATTCAGAATTCGAAAAATTCACATGCAAGGCTGGTGACGTAGTTCTTTGCCACAAGGGCACCCTTGGGAAAATCGGCATAATTCCCAATGACTCGAAGTTCGAGACTTACATCATGGGCAATAGCATGCTGAAGGTGAGAACGAACGAGCGAAAACTTAGTTCCCTGTTCCTGTATTATTGGCTTTGTTCCTTCGAGGGCCAGGATTACCTATTTAGCAGAGTCTCTCAGGTTGGAGTTCCTCAGATACAACGTCCCTTAAGCACTCTACGAGAAGCTGAAATCCCACTCCCACCCCTCCCCGAGCAAAAAGCGATCGCTCACATCTTGGGCTCCTTGGATGACAAGATTGAGTTGAATCGGCGGATGAATGCGACGCTGGAAGGGATGGCGCAGGCGCTCTTCAAAAGCTGGTTTGTGGACTTTGACCCGGTGATCGACAATGCCCTCGCCGCCGGCAATCCCATCCCCGCCGAACTCGCCGCCCGCGCTGAAGTCCGCCGCCAAGCCCTCGCCAACGGCACCGCCAACCGCGACCTGTCCGCCGTAGCCTTGGCGAAGGAGGAAGCAGCCAAACCCTTCCCCGCCGCCTTCCAACGAACCGAGTCCATGGGCTGGATCCCGAAGGGGTGGGAGGTGCAATCAATTGCTGAAGCCGCTGAGAAAATTGGAATGGGACCATTTGGCTCTCGAATCACTAGGGACAATTTCATGGAAGTAGGCGTACCGGTTATCCGTGGAGGAAATCTCACCAAAGGTTTTGTGGATAAGAACTTTGTCTACCTGACTGAAGACAAAGCCACCGAACTCAAAAGCGCCAATGTATTCCCCGGCGACATCATCTTCACACATCGGGGCACAATTGGCCAAGTGGGAATCATTCCGAATAATTCTCAGCATCCCCGCTACGTTGTCTCGCAGAGCCAAATGTTCCTGCGAATCAATAAACAGGTCACTTCGTCTGCATACGCGTTTAATTACTTCAAGTCAGGCTCAGGAATGGAGAGGCTTTTGGGGTATGCAAGTCAGGTCGGTGTCCCCGCTATAGCCCGACCAACCACCAGTCTGAAATCGCTTCCTATCCTCATACCGGAGCAAGAAGCCGTCGAAGCCTTTGATCTTCAAAACACGTCCTACGTGAATAAAATCAATGCCTGCGAGGAACAAACCGAGGCTCTCACCAAACTCCGCGACACCCTCCTCCCGAAACTCATCTCCGGCGAACTCCGCATCCCTGAAGCCCAACAACTCACCGAGGAGGCATTAGTATGATCGAATCTATTACAATAGCGGACGTAGCTACCTACGACGCCACAGGCATCCAGATCAGCGACCTGAAGAAGACGAACTTCATTTACGGCGCAAACGGAACCGGGAAAACCACGATCACGAAACTACTGAATGAAGAAGGTCTTCCCGAATTCTCAAAGTGCGAGGTTGGATGGAAGGCAGGCATTCAGATGGAAACTCTTGTCTACAATAAGGACTTTAGAGACCGCAACTTCGGCAAAGGCAAAATCGATGGAGTATTCACATTGGGTGAAGCGACAAAAGAAGAGAAGGAAGCCATTGAACTGATGGTCACACAGCTCCAGGAAATTAAGACTGAGGGCATCCAAAAGAAGGAGACGCTTGAGAAGCTCAATGCGGAGAAGAAACAAACGGAAGACGCTTTTCGAGAGGCTGCTTGGGCTGAGGTCTACAAAAAATACGAGACCGTTTTCAAAGATGCGTTTGTCGGCGTAATGAAAAAAGAATCCTTCAAGGATAAGCTACTCAATGAAGCCGGTGCGAATACCCTGAATCTCAAGAATTTCGAGGAACTGAAGACCAAGGCAGCCACCATTTTTGGGAAAGCCCCCGTTGAACTTCCATTGATCAATCTGATCGAGTATTCACGACTACTTGAAATCGAATCCGATGATATTTGGACCAAGAAAATTATCGGCAAATCTGACATCGAAATCGCCAAGCTTATTCAGCACCTCAGCATTAACGACTGGGTTAACGAAGGAAGAGGATACCTCCAAGACGACGACGTCTGCCCATTCTGCCAGGAAGAGACTATTACTGAGAACTTCCGGAATCAGCTAAATTCATACTTTGACAAGACGTTTGAGGAAGACACTCAACTTGTTAAGAAACTCTCTTCTGAATACACGCCCAGCTCCCAGACGTTGATAAACTTACTTGACGCGATTGAGTCCAAGGAAAAGGAGAACTCTGATTCGAAAATAGATCTCGATCTATTGGGCGCTCAAATAAAGACGATCACAGCCCAGTTGCGCGCGAACGAGCAACTTGTCGAAAACAAGAGTAAAGAGCCTAGCCGGAGCTTTACCTTAACTAGCCTCAAAGAGCAATTAGACGGGCTATCAAAGCTGATCGAGGAGGCTAATACCAAGCTCAAGACGCACAATAAGATCGTTGATAATTACGCGACGGAAAAATCTGACCTCATTGCGTCGATCTGGCGATTTCTCGTCGAAGAATATCGCGTCTCAATCACGCAGCACACCAGCAATATAGCGGGAAGACTGAATGGGATTAAGGCCGTGTCCGAAAAAAGAGCTGAGCTGCTCAAGTCATACACTGATCTCGATGCGAAAATCAAAGAGGCAAACAAGAACGTTACTAGCGTTCAGCCTTCTGTTGATGAAATCAATAGGACGCTGAAGTCATACGGATTTCTCAATTTCGAGATCGTCCCGTCCACTGAGGACACGAATCAATACAGAATACAGCGCGAAGACGGGTCCGTTGCGGAGTCAACTCTTAGTGAGGGGGAAATCACATTCATTACTTTTCTCTACTTTCTGCAAAGGGCCAAAGGCGGACTGACCGAAGACTCCGTTTCGGATGAAAGAGTGCTTGTGATCGACGATCCCATTTCGAGTTTGGATAGCAATGTGCTGTTCGTCGTTAGCACCCTCATTAAGGAAATTCTGAGTGCCGTCAAAAATGACAGGGGTGTCATCAGGCAGGTGATCCTGCTCACCCATAACGTCTATTTCCACAAGGAGGTTTCCTACATTAGCGGCAAAGCAGAGCTGAATAACGACACGCACTTCTGGATTCTCCGGAAGAAGAACAAAATCAGCAAAGTCCAACCATACCTAATGGAGAATCCCATTCATAACTCCTACCAGTTGCTTTGGAGAGAGCTCATTGGCGTCAACTTAAGGGTAACGCGCTTATTTAGAGTTATTTAAGACAAATAAAGTCGATATTTGCATTGACATGGCGACTGAGTCGGCAAAATCGGTATGTCTAAAACTATACCTACCGACT